>CBJMC01400__coassemble_1250_pt1 | contig 16209 bp, 17 predicted proteins | sample CBJMC01400__metabat2_low_PE_039 | metagenome-assembled genome bin CBJMC01400
TATCCAAAGAATTCCGAAAAGTCTAATACCTTGTCGCTATGCATTTCCATTCATCAGACACATACTTTTTCACCATTTTTATTTTATCATCGTTTTCTCAGATACAGAAGAAGATCCTGGTTTCCCAGTAGAAACTTTTCCGTATCAACTGACTGCTGACCGCCTGTACATTCTTTTGTGACAGTAAAGCCGGAAAACCGAACTGTTACGGCTGTCGGAAAACCGATGATTTTTGACTGGATATGGCGTCTTTTTTGCAGTAAAATAAAACCTGCAGAAATTATGCGGGAGGAATGACAAGTGAAAAAAATCCTGATTATCGAAGATGATACCGACATCAACAATATGACCGCCGACGCCCTGAAAAAAGCCGGCTACCGCTGTACCCAGGCATTTTCCGGAACGGAGGGGCTTCTCTATATCAGCCACGAACCCTTTGACCTGGTAATCATGGACCTGATGCTGCCGGGCCTGGCGGGGGAGGAACTGCTGCCCCGTCTGAAGGAACAGCAGAAAGTTCCGGTGATCGTCATTTCCGCCAAGGACAGTCTGGACAGCAAACTGAATCTTCTGGAGTCCGGAGCCGAGGATTACCTGACAAAACCCTTTGCCATCCCGGAACTGGTGGCCCGGGCGGCCGTGCAGATCCGCCGGTTTACTCCGGATGCCGAAAAAGACACGGAAACCCTCACCTATAAAGACCTGAAGCTGAACCCCGCCTCCTTCACCGCGCAGGCGGCCGGCCATCCCCTGGAACTGACCCGGCAGGAATTCCGGATTCTGGAACTGCTGCTTTCCCATCCCGACCGGGTATTCTCCAAGCAGGAGATCTATGACTACGCCTGGGAGGATCTTTACATGGGGGAGGATAAAACCATCAACGTTCACATCAGCAATATCCGGAAAAAACTGAAAGCCTGCTCAGACCGGGAATACATTGAGACTGTCTGGGGCATCGGATTCCGGCTGGCCCGTCCGTTCTCCGGGGAAAAACTTTAACCTTTCTTTACCTTTGCTTTGCGATTTATTGGCATCTGCCGTCTATGATAAAAAGCAAAGGAGGAGGAAATCCCCAAGGGATACCTCTATGGCCATTCGGCCAAGAAAGGAGGAAATAGCATGAACAATCATCTGCTGACCACGAACCATCTGACAAAACAGTATGGCCGGCATAAAGCGGTGGACGACGTAAGCCTGCACATCCGTCAGGGCGATATCTACGGACTGATCGGGCGAAACGGCGCCGGCAAGACCACCATTCTGAAAATCATCAGTGGCCTGGCCGCTCCCACAGAGGGCGGATTTTCCATCTTCGGAAAAACCGGCCGCGACGCGGCGCCCTGTATGTCCCGCATCGGAACCCTCATTGAAAATCCGGGACTGTATCCCAACATGACAGCCGCGGAAAATCTGAAGCTGAAAGCCCTGGCCATGGGAATCCGGAAGAAGAATGAGATTCCGGAGCTTCTGGAAACGGTGGGCCTGAAAGATACTGGCCGGAAAAAGGTGCGGAATTTTTCCCTGGGAATGAAACAGCGGCTGGGGATCGCCCTGGCGCTGGTGGGGGATCCGGATCTGGTGGTTCTGGACGAACCTATCAACGGGCTGGATCCCCAGGGCATCGCCGAGATCCGGGAGACGCTCTTTACCCTCAACCGGGAGCGTCATATCACCTTCCTGATTTCCAGCCATATTCTGGAGGAGCTTTCCAAGATTGCCACCCGCTACGGCATCATCCATGACGGCGTACTTCTGGAGGAGCTGGACCGGGAAGAACTGCTGGCCCGGTGCAGCGAACGCATCGAGCTGAAAACCAGCGACACCCGGGGCGCCTGCACGGTGCTGGAGGCCATGGGAATCACCCGCTACAAAGTGGTGGACGCCGGCACCATCCATATCTTTGAACGTCTGGACGCGGGCGGCGAAATCACCATGGCCCTGGCCGGGAAGAATATCCGCACCCTGGGCATCACCGTGAAAAATGAGGACCTGGAAGACTATTATCTGAATCTGACCGGAGGTGAACGCCATGTATAATCTGATTCGAATGAATGTATACCGTCTGACCCATTCCCTGTCCACCTGGGTTCTCCTGTTTTTTACCATGTTCATGGCGGTATTCAGCATGGTAATGACCAATGTGGACATCGAAACCATGCGTCGTGAGGGGCCGGAGCAGGCCGCCGTCGGGGATGCCTCCACAGAAGAAATCCAGCTGGGGATCACGGTTTCTTCCGATCCCTCATGGGTGGATGGAACAATTTTCATGGAGGACGTTGCCGCCGTCCAGATTCAGAGCGGAATACTGGCGCTGCTGTGTGTGATTTTCACCGCCATCTTCATCACCGCGGAGCAAAAGTTCGGCTATGTAAAAAATATTGCCGGACAGTTTCCGGGGCGCATCCAGCTGGCGGCAGGAAAATTCTTCGCCATGGCGCTGCAGCTTCTGGTGATGCTTCTTCTGTTTACCCTGGTTACGCTGCTTGCCGGCACGCTGCTGTGGGGAGACCGTTTTCAGCTGGGGGATCCGCTGCTTTTCGCCCGCTTTCTGGGTATTCAGTTTCTGCTGCACCTGGGGATCTGCTCCCTGGTTATGCTGATCAGTACCTTTACAGGCAGTTCCGCCGCGGGAATGACCATCGGAATTCTTCTCACCTGTGGTCTGGGAAGCCCGGTCTATTCCCTTATCAACCGGGGACTGGAGGCACTCCATATCGGCAACGGCTTCGACATCAGCCGCTGCATGGCGGAAATCAATATCCATCTGGCCGGCGTTCACGCTGCATCGGACGTTCTGATTCAGGCTGTATGTGTGGGAATTGCCTTCACCGCCGTCTCCCTGTTTCTGACCACATGGATCATCCGAAAGAGGGATATCCGATAAACCAAAGGAGTATTTTATGATCATCATTACCATCGCCGCCTGCGCGGCGGCCATATTGCTGGCGGTTCTCTTCTGCCTTTACCGGCGACAGGTCCAGAAGACCTGCCGCCAGCTTTCGTTTCTCAGGGAACATACCACCAACCTGCGGCTCACCTCCGATCTTCCTTTCGGGGAGCTGAATCAGCTGACGGACTGCATCAACGAACTCATCGATGATTCCCGGAAAATCCGGCTGGAAGCCCGGCTGCAGGAAAACCGTCTGAAGGAAACCATCACCAATCTGTCCCACGATATCCGCACGCCGCTGACTTCCATGGACGGATACTTTCAGCTGCTTCTGGAAAGTGATTCCCCTGCGGAACGAGATCGGTACCTCTCCATCATCCAGAACCGCATCAAAAGCCTGGGGGATATGCTGGAAGAACTATTTACCTTTGCCCGGCTCCAGGACGCAGATTACCAGCTGCCCACGGAACGGATCGATTTTGCCCGGTGTATCTTTGATACGGTATTTTCCTTCTATGAGGAATTCCGGAAAAAAGGAATTGAGCCGTCGGCGGATTTCTGCGACGGCCATCTGTTTGTGACGGGAAATGAAGAGGCCCTGCGCCGGGCCGTGCAGAACCTGATCCGCAACGCCCTGGTACATGGCCATGAGAATTTTATTCTGAAACTGTATGAAGAAGACGGCCAGGCCGTTTTCCGCTGTGCCAATCAGGTGGAACATCCGGAGGAAATCGACATCACACGAGTGTTTGGCCGTTTCTACAAGGCGGATTCCGCCAGAACCCATACCTCCGCCGGACTGGGCCTGTCCATCGCCAGGGAACTGACGGAACGAACCGGCGGCCAGATCCGGGCACAGCTTTCGGGAAATCTTTTTGAGGTGGAAATCCGCTATCCGCTGGATGCGTAAACTTCCCTATTCCGGGAAAGAAATCATCTGCACCCGGCTGCCGTGCTTTTCCAGCAGCGCCACCAGATCGGCGGTGGCCAGCCATATGGTGGCGGTATTGTCGTTGGGATGCACGCCGATCCGCCCTCCGGCAAACACCTGATCCACAAAGACCCGGACCTGCCGCTTGCGATCGTTGAGAACCCCCAGCGGCGACACCGCGCCTTTGGAAAGCCCCAGGATCCGGGAAAGCTCCTCCCCGGAGGCAAAACTCAGCGGCCGCGTCCCCATGGCCCTCCGAAATGCTTTCAGATTCACTCTCCGGTCCCCCGGCACCACCAGAAGCATATACTGATCCTTTCTGTCGTCCCGGACAAACAGGTTTTTCGCGATCACTTCCTCTTTCGGAAGCCCGGCATCCAGAACCTCCCCGATGGTGTATACCGGAGGATGCTCCAGGATTTCATAGAAAATATTCTCCTGATCCAGAATATTCAGCACTTCTCTGATCTTATCCGTCATAGCCATTCCTTCTTTCCTTAGCATTGGCCACGTAGCCATAGATTCTTCCGGGTATCCCTGTATCTGGCCACATGGCCGTCAAGGGGGCCTTCCGGATTCCCTTCTGTGAGTATAAGCCCGGAAAAGAAAGATGCCAACCGGAAATCTTACCGTTTTTTACAGATTGGCAGCAATCAGAACGACAATCAGCGCCGCCAGCAGTCCTCCGCACAGAAGACATACCGCATTGACAAGAAGCTTCCACCTGTCCGGAAACAGATTTGCCATAAGTGCCGCAATGCCGATGCCCAGGATTCCTCCCAGCGTATTCATCAGAAGATCCGTCACATCGCTGGCCCCGATGGCAAAAAGATACTGCACCGTCTCAAAAAGAAGACTGGACAGCAAAATCGGCAGAATCTGTCCTACCAGCGGCTTTCTGTCCCACAGCGCATGAATCAGAACACCAAAGGGCACGAAAGCCGCCAGATTCTGAAAAATTTCCGTGGTATCCAGATGACCGTTGACAATCACAGATTCCGCAAAAGGAATCAGATTGATATTCCGCAGATGCGGCAGCCCCGCAAAAGAAAACGACATCTTAAAGACAATAATCCAGGCCAGCGCCGCCCAGTAGAAAATCAGAATTCCCCGTGTAAGATTTTTCGAACGCATACTTTTTCCTCCCGTTTGTGGCAATGTTTCCTTCTATCTATATGATCATTGTACCCTTAAAACCTTAAAAAAACGGGTCGGAAAATCTTAGGGTTTCCTTATGATTGGTCGCATGGCCATAAAGGGATCCTCTTTCCTGCTTGAGGAAATCCCGGCGATCCGCTATAATCATGGAGACAGCTTTATAATCCCGTATATCTGTATCAGAAGAAGGAATACCTCATGACCCGAAAAGAAGCCCTGAAACTTCTGGGTCTGCCGCCCCAGGCAGATCTGGTGGAAATCAAGAAAAAATACCGCCAGCTGATGCATCAGGTGCACCCCGATGCCGCCTCCCCCCGCAGGGACACTCTGCCCGGCGCCCGGCAGCTAAATCAGGCCTACGCTCTGCTGAAAAGGGAAGGCGCCCCCGGAGAGTCAGCCTTTACCGGCAGCGATTCGGCGCATTTTTCTCATAAAAAACGAAAACCCCCGGAGAAAACCGGCGTCTGGAATGCTCCGGTGAATCCCCATGCCTACACGGGACGGGAAATTCTTCACTGTGCAGAGGATGCCGCAGGAAATCCTCTGGGACACTTTTCCATCGCATATGGGAAATATCTCTGGACCATGGAAGAGGATTTTCCACTTTTCCTGTCCAGTATTTTCCGGTGCAGCAAAAAGCTGCTGGATGAGATCGACTCCCAAAAGCCGACGGCGGATGAATCACAGCGCCTGATTTTCCAGGCAGAACTGGCCTACCTTCTGGCCCAGCAATTTCTGGACGGCAGAATCTGCCTTCCCGCTCTGGCGCAGGAAGAACCCCCGGCCCCGGACGGATCCCGTATCTTTCGGGTACCCTCCATGCTGGAGTTTTCCCGCACCTTCTCTCCTCTGAAACCAGGAGAACCGCTGTATCCCTCCGCCCTTCGCCGCCACCGGCTGTATCTGAAAAACGAAGCCGGGAAAGAGCTGGGATACCTGTCCTTCCCCGATGACCGCCTGTACTATGTGGTGATCCCTCTGTTTGAGCAGCGTAATGTGCGGCTTCGGATCCTGGCCTCCAATGGATCTTCGGCAGAAAAGAAAAAAGGTTCCGCCAATTATCAGAACCTTTCTCTCTGGATCAAGCTTCCCTCCTCCGGAATCCGTCACGCGCCGGAGAATCTGAATCTGCGGATTGCGGAGCTTCTGAAAAAATATCAGAGCAGCTGATCACTCAACCCACAGTCATGCCGTTTTCGGATATCCCTTGCCGTCTGCCGGATCTTTTCTCCTTTTCGGATCAGATTGTCCCGGCCGCCTGTCTCCTTTCCCTTCGATATAGCCCTCCGCTACCAGCCAGCGGGCCTCATCCTGCAGGGTTTCCTCATAAGGCCTTGTCCGGTATCCCAGCTCCCGTTGCGCTTTGGAATAATCAAATTCATTGTTTCTGGCCAGATTATACACTGCAAATCTGGTCATCAGCGGCTTTTCTCCTGTCTTTTCACATCAATGGGCGTAAACCGGTCCACCTCACGGATAGGCATACCTTTGGGCTGCTCCGGAATCGCGCCGGTGGAGCTGACATAAACCATCTTCCGGCATTCCGGATGCCTCAGACACAAATCAATCATATTTCTGGTGCCGCCCACATTGACATCCATCAGCTTCTGATTATAATCCGCATTGGTGGTGACCATGCTGGCGCAGTGAATCACCACCGATGTGCTTCCTTCCGGAACGGAAAAGAATCTTTCCAGAGAATCCTTATCACAGAGATCCCCTTCGACAATTTCCACCTCACCGGGAATATACTTTGCCGACTTGTCTCCCGGCAGAACCAGTGCCCGCACACGCTCACCCCGGGCCAGCAGTTCGTCACATACATGGCTTCCCAAAAATCCGGCCGCCCCGGTTACCAGATAAATTACCTGTTCCATATAAATAGCCTCCCTATCTTTTCTTGATTTCTGAGAAGACTATATCAGAGGAATATTGATCAAATTCCAGCATGGCAGCAATCGTTTCTTTGTTGGGCTGTTCCAGCTTCACTTCAAAAGGAATGCCGCCTTCACGAAGCGACTGGCGCCCAAAGATATTGAACGCAGTAGATAAATTCATGCCGAATTCCGCAAACAGGGCGTCGGCCCGTGCCTTCAAATCCGCGTCCATGCGGATACTGATGTTTGTAGTATTTACAGTCATATCATCACTCCCCTTTCTTCTGACACTTTAGTATATTTCATTTGCATAAATAAATCAATACATTGCATAAATATTTATTAGCATATTTTATAAACAGGTTAAATTTTAGGTGAATTTTATAAACAGCCGCTGATTCAAAGGAAATGGCAAATTCCACCAACCATGACATTTCTGAAAAAAGCACCGGATTCAGGACTTCTCTATCCCGAATCCGGTGCTGCATTCGCGACAATGGAAAGCACGCTGAGCGAACTTTCCATTGTCATCATGTAATTTAAATTTTCTCACTGAGGATACATACCGCTTACCCGATCAGTTCTCTCAGATCTCCGCCAGCTTGAGAAGATCCGGCACTTTGGACTCCCAGCCCAGCGCCATGATATGTACACCCTGGCAGTAGGGCTTACATTCTTTGATGATCCGTGCGGCAATCTCCACGCCGGTGATGCCTGCTTTGGTCTTCTCTTTGTCTTTTTTCAGTTCCTCAATCATCTCATCGGGAACGTGGATACCGGCCACATTATTGTTCATGAATTTGGCCATGCCCGCGGACTTGGGAATGATGATTCCCACCTGAACCGGTTTTCCGAACTGTTTTGCCTTCTCCATGAATTTGATGAACTTCTCCGGCTCAAAAACAGCCTGAGTCTGGAAGTAATCCGCGCCGGCGCGCACTTTACGCTCCATCTTTGCCAGCTGCGCGTCCACGGAATCACTGCAGGGAGATACCACTGCGCCTTTGGCAAAGGACGGCGGCTCGCCGATCAGGGGATTTCCGCCCAGATCCACGCCGGACTCCAGCTGTTTCACTGTATGAATCAGAGAAACGGAATCCAGATCGAAAACAGGTTTTGCCTGGGGATGATCACCCATCTTGGTGTGATCACCGGTCAGCAGCAGCAGGTTCTCAATTCCGAACATCGCCGCGCTAAGGAGATCAGACTGCAGGGCGATACGGTTTCTGTCACGGCAGGTCAGCTGATAGATGGGGGTCAGTCCCTCATCCTTCAGAGCCTTGCACATGGCCAGAGAGCCCAGACGCATAACAGAGGACTGGTTATCGGTCACATTCACTGCGGTAATTCCGCTAAGATACGTTTTGGCCTCCTCCAGCAGATGCTCCACATGAAATCCTTTTGGCGGTCCAACTTCCGCAGATACAACAAATTCGCCACGTTCAAATAACTCCGTAATTTTCATGATATATTGCTCCTACTCTTTTTTATTATTCATGACAATAGAAAATCCGTACAGCGCACTCTCTATTATTTTGAAACCTCTTCATCCGTTGCGAAATTACGCACCTGGGTGGGGCATTTCAGCACATCCAGACGTCCCAGCTCTTCCAGGCGTCTGTAAATACGCTCCCAGCCGCACTCCATCTCGCTGTCCACCTCGCATTTGCCGTTCTTGGCGCCGCCGCACTGGCCGTTGACCAGGCTCTTGGAACATGCCGTGATGGGGCAGATGCCTCCGGTCAGGTTCAGGTAGCACTCGCCGCACTGATCGCATTTGTATTCCAGGGGAGTGACGCCCTGAAATCCCGGCAAACGGCAGGTATCACAGGCTGCACAGACCTTCTTGTCCTCCAGATAGGAGGCAACCGTCTGTACGCCCACGCCGCAGGAAAGTACGAGAATCACATCCGCGGCCTCAATCTCGCTTTTATGACCGGAAAGACGCAGTTCCATATTCTCCTGGTTGCAGATGTAGTCGGTGGTAATGCTTCCAGTCAGAGCGCCCTCGGCAGCCAGATCCTTCAGAAGCGCATCCGCCTCTTTTTCCGGGAAATAAACTTCTTTACATCCATGACAGTTGATGACAAAGACCTTTTTCCCCTCCGTAAGCTGAGCGATGGCTTCCCTGGGTTTTAATTCGGTAATTAACATATCACTTCATCCCCCTTACTGCATTTTTTCCAGCCTTAATCTTGCTGACTAACGGAATCTTGGAGGAACAGATATACTCGCAGCACCTGCACTCGATACAATCCATCACGTTTTTCTCTTTCATGCCCTGCCAGTTCTCCTCATCCGCAAATTTCGCGAAATAGAGGGGAGACAGCTCCATGGGACATACATCCATACAGCGGCCGCATTTGATACACGGCTGCTCCACCGTATGATCGGTATCCACAGCGATAATTCCGTTGGATCCTTTCATGATCGGTACATTCAGATCGGAAAGCACAAATCCCATCATGGGTCCGCCTGCTTTGACCGTCACATCTTCTCCGATGATGCCGCCGCAGTAGTCGATCAGATCCTTTGTGTTGGTTCCGATCTTCACAATAAAGTTGCCGGGATTTTTCAGTCTCTCGCCGGTGACCGTCACCACACGCTCGATCAGAGGCATTCCCTTCTGAATGGCGTCGGCGATGGCTTTGGTGGTACTGATATTGCCCACAACGCAGCCCACATCCGCGGGAAGTCCGCCGCTGGGAACTTTTCTTCCGGTTACGCGCTTGATCAGCATCTTCTCAGCGCCCTGGGGGTACTTGGTTTTGGCAACCACCACTTCCATATTGCTGATATCCGCGGTTTTCTCTTTCATCAGTTCGATGGCATCCGGCTTGTTGTCCTCAATGACAATCACGCCCTTTTCAGCACCAACCGCCTTCAGCATGGCCTTCAGACCAAAGATCACATCGTCCGCATATTCCAGCAGCACCCGGTGATCCGCCGTCAGAAGCGGTTCGCACTCACAGCCGTTCAGCAGAATCGTATCCACCGGTTTGGCCGGTTTCAGCTTCACGGAGGTGGGGAATCCGGCGCCGCCCATACCAACGATTCCGGCTTCTTTGATGATCTCCACAATCTCATCCGGCGTCAGGCTGTCCAGATCCTTGTTGGGTTTCACAGATTCATCCAGAGTGTTTTTCCCGTCAGACTTGATCACCACGGACAGACACTCGCCTCTGGTGGCATGTCCGTGATTCTCGATGGCGGTAACGGTACCGCTGACACTGGAATGTACGGGGCTGCTGATAAAGCCTGCCGCCTCACCGATCTTCTGGCCAACCTTAACGGTATCTCCCACCTGAACCACGGGATTCGCGGGAGCGCCCGCATGCATGGACAGGGGAATCACCACCACATCCGGATCCGGGAATCTCTTGAGAGCCAGATGCTCCGTAAATTCCTTACGCTCAGTAGGATGCACTCCGCCGTAGTAACCCTCCAGCCGGTCTGCGCGGATGGATTTTACATACTCATTGACAAATTTGAAGTCGACTTTTGAATAATCTCTCACCTGTACCGGCTGATTCAGGAACTCTTCCAGCCGTCCCTGCTTCTCCAGTCTTCTGTAAATCTTTTCCCAGGCGCAGTCCTTGCTGCTGTCCACTTCGCATTTTCCATCCTTTGCGCCGCCGCACTGGCCGTTGACCAGGCTCTTGGAGCAGTCCACAATGGGACAGATACCGCCGGTGATATTTAGATAACACTGCGCGCATGCATCACAGGCCTTTTTGGTCAGTGCCATGCCGTGATGGCCTGTATAATTCAGGGAATTGCTGGCCGCATATACGGGTTTCCCTGCCAGATCCGCGATGGTCTGAATACCCAATCCGCAGGAAATCACAAAAATGTTTTCTGTTCCTTCCGGAATCATGTCCTGCAGTTTCTTTTCTGTCTGGGTTTTATTGCACAGAAAATCAACCCTCGCGCTGCCGGTCACCGTCTTTCCGTTTTCGGCAGCAAATTTTTCAAATTCCCCGCATTCGGGTTCATCAACAGTTTCAAATTCCTTGAAACACTTGTTGCAGGCAATGATGAACAGATTATCTTTATCGGCCAACAAAGATGCCAGTTCTTCATTGCTTTTCAGCTTGTACTTGGTATAATTTTCCAATTGCTCACCTTCCTTATGTATTTGATTCCCGCGGGCAGAAAAGCCGGCGATCGCCCGGCAGCGAAAGTCAGCATGTCCGGCCGACCATCTGCCGCCGCAGACAGTGTTTCCATTGTCTTAAACTCCTGCCGCCGCAGGTGTCAACGCCCCGCTGCCTGCAGCGGAATCATTGACGGATAGCAACAATACAGCCTTCCGGATATTCTGATCCGAACGGACCTCGGAAGACTGAACTGCTGTCCCTGGCAAACCATTTCCATATCTGTACCCTTCCCCCTCTGTGCCTGGAAAGAAAATTCATAGAAAACAGGAACGCCTGCCATTGATATGTATTTAACATAACACATTTTCGCCAAATTATCTAGTCCAAACGTTCTTTTTCAGCTGCAAATATGACAAAAAAATGACGGTTTTACTCAATCATCATGGCATCTCCAAAGCTGAAGAACCGATAACCCATGCGCACAGCCTCCTCATAAGCATGAAGAATATGCTCTTTGCCGGCCAGCGCCGACACCAGCATCAGCAGGGTTGACTCCGGAAGATGAAAATTCGTGATCAGTCCGTCAATAACCTGGAAACGATAGCCGGGATAGATAAATATTTCCGTCCATCCGCTTCCGGCCCGGACTGTGCCGCCTTCCCCTGCAGCTGACTCCAGGGTCCGGCAGCTGGTGGTTCCCACGGAAATCACCCGCCCACCGTTTTTATGAGTATCGTTAATCAGCTGTGCCTGATCTTCCTCCACCACATAAAACTCCGAATGCATATGGTGTTTCTCCACATCGTCCACCTTTACCGGCCGGAAGGTTCCCAGCCCCACATGCAGCGTCACATGAGCAATCTTTACACCCATGGCCTCCACCTGATCCATCAGCTCTCTGGTGAAATGCAGGCCTGCCGTGGGAGCCGCCGCGGAGCCCTCGTGCTTTGCGTACACGGTCTGATAACGGTCTTTATCCTTCAGCTTATGGGTAATATAAGGGGGAAGCGGCATTTCCCCCAGCTGGTCCAGAATTTCCTCAAAAATCCCTTCATAGGAAAACTGAATCAGGCGGTTGCCTTCCTCACCGATTTCCAGAATCCTTCCCTGAAGGATGCCATCCCCGAATATAATCTCCGCTCCCGGTCTTGCCTTCTTTCCCGGCTTCACCAGACATTCCCAGATATCGTTTTCCTTTCGCTTGAGAAGAAGGATCTCTATCACAGCCCCGGTATCCTTCTTGTGTCCGTAGAGTCTTGCGGGAATTACCTTGGTGTCGTTGATTACCAGGCAGTCCCCTGGTCTGAGATACTTCACAATATGTTTAAAATCCGTATGCTCCAGCTCGCCTGTCCTCTTATCCAGATGCATCAGCCGGGAAGCAGATCTGTCCTCCAGGGGATCCTGTGCGATCAGCTCCTGAGGCAGTTCATAGTAAAAATCCGATGTTTTCATAACATTTCACTCCTTGGCCGTTTTCACTCACTCCGACCACTATATCACTTTGCCACAGGAGATGCAAGAAGCTTTTGCCTCCGAAAGGCAAAGGACTGGCTGCCGTCAGTATCCCAGCTGCGGAAGCACATGCCTGGGCTGATCCAGAATCACCAGATCCGCCTTATAATCCTCATGATCCGCCCTTTCATGGATCACCGCCAGATATTTTCCATTGAAATACCGGATATAATTCCGGAACACCTCGGAATGAAGGGTGGTACCCAGCACCAGAAGCAGCTGTGCCTTCTCTATTTCTTCCGAAGTTCTCTCAATCAGCCGGGCATCCAGCATTTCCCCGAACATGGTCACATGGGGGCGGATCACACTCTGACACTGTACGCACAGCGGCACTCCCGCAGCGTCACGGACGTATTCCATAGGATAGGATCTCCCGCAGCGGGAGCACCTGTTTTCATAAATATTCCCATGCAGCTCCACCACGTTTTTCAAAGCATGGGATGCCACCGCATAAGCATTTGCAGTAATCACGCCATGGAGTTTTCCTGCCCGCTCCATAGCCGCCATGGCGTCCACCGATTCTGTTTTTCTCGGGATGTTTTTCAGAATTTCTTCCTTATAGAACCGGAAAAATTCTTCCGGCCGGGTGCTGTAATAGGCCCCGGTAAACAGTTCCTCCGGGGATCTGCCATACCGTTCCTCGATGGAATATGCCCTCTCCTGGTTTTTCAGGCTCCTGAAACCGCCCTCCTCCATCATTCCGGAACCACACAATGCCACCGTATAAGTGCTTTCCTCCACCATACGTTTCAGCAGATCTATCTTCTTTTCCATCATATCCGGCACCTCCGTTTCTATCTCATATACTCCTCCGGAAGCCATGCGTTGGTATCGGCATATCTGCCTTTCTCATCGCGGATCTCCACCCGGATGTAACCTTCTTCCCCATTCAGCGGAAAGCTGGCCTGCGTTATAGTCTGTCCAGGCGCCGCTGCCTTCCGGTAACAGTCTCTTCCTCTCATGGCAACATAAATTTTCTCCACCGGGCTGGTTTCTACAAACAGCACATTGTTCTCCACATACACTTTATGAAATTCCGGCCCCATGGAAGCATAAAATCTTCCTTTCTTCAGGGCCTCCATCACGCCCTGATAAGAAAATTCTTCCGGACAGATCATTGTGAATCCGCCAAAAGAATCACAAAGCCCGTCTCCTTCAGGAAATCCGTTGTGATTATCGTCTGTGGCTACACAGAACCATCGTTTCCCGCTTCTGAGGGCCGCATCGTACAGCCTGGGATTGTAGCCATATAAGCCGTCCAGTTCACATCCATGGTTATAAATCTCCATAGCGGACACATGCTTCAGCGGAAGGAAATCCTCCTCCGTCTGCAGTGACCAGTACGGATGGTTGTAGCAGATCCAGAATCCCAGCTGTTCCATCCGTTCCAGGTACGCGTTGATTTCCTCAATGTCCTCATAAGCCATATCCGGGCAGATATTCTCCTGCTTCCGGCTGCGGTTGACCGCGGGATCCATATCATACAAATTCAGATGGTATACCTTCGTGACCGCCCAATCCTCCTTCTCCTCATTGATATTCACCTCGCAGGCCCCGATGGCAAGAAACTTCTCATCGTTCAGTTCCTCATGACGTTCGTACACACAATGATCCGTATATGCCACAATGGAATATCCATGTTTCTGATATATTTCCTTGATTTCCGCGGCCGTCAGCTTTCCGTCGGATACGGTGGTATGGCAGTGAAGATTTGCTTTATAGTATTTGCCTTCCGGAAGAAGGTTTATTCGCCCCTGTTCTTTCTTTTCCATTTTTCACACCTCCCAGATATTTTGTTATTTTTCATTTATTATATCACATTACTTTTGTATATATCTACTGAAATTCCTTGAATATCGAAACAAAATCTGATATATTTAGCAAGGATTTTTCCATTTGATCATCCGGCTTCCATGCCGGAAAGAGGGGGATGTATATGAAAACACAGGCTGACCTGGGACGGGACAGAATACCCTTCCTGGTTTTAAAACTGGCAGGACCTGCCATGATCGCACAGTTTGTCAACGTACTTTACAGCATAATCGACCGGATGTATATCGGCCATATTCCCGGGGATGGGGCACTGGCTCTGGCCGGAGCCGGCATCTGCGGACCAATCGTAACGCTTCTTTCTTCCTTCGGGACATTGGTGGGGCTTGGAGGATCGATTCTCCTTTCCATCCGTCTGGGAGAGAAAAACTACCAGAAAGCCCGGCAGATACTGGCCAACTCTTTTTTTATGCTCTGCGTTTTTTCGGCCGTTCTGACAGTGCTGTTTCTGCTTATAAAAGACCGGCTGCTGTGGTGGTTCGGCGCCAGTGCCGTCACCTTTTCCTATGCGGATACCTATCTGACCATCTATACCTTCGGAACCTTCTTTGCCTTGATGGCTCTTGGGCTCAATTATTTTATCAGCTGCCAGGGATTTCCCCTGTATGGAATGGCCACGGTACTCATCGGCGCCGCCTCCAACATCATTCTGGATCCCATATTCATTTTTCTTCTGAATATGGGAGTTGCCGGAGCCGCCGTTGCCACGGTTATCTCCCAGATGCTTTCCTGCGGATTCGCGCTTCGTTTTCTCTTTGGGAAACGGCCTCCCGTGCGGATCACCTTCGGCGGATATGACAGAAAGCTGATGGGGCGGATTCTGTTTCTGGGAGTCTCGCCATTTCTGATTCTGGCCACGGACAGCGTGATCCAGATTGTCATGAATACATCCCTTCAGACCTTCGGCGGTCCCACCCAGGGAGATATGCTGATCACCTGCGCCACCATCGTACAGAGCTATATGCAGCTGATCACTTCACCCATGCTGGGAATCAGCGGCGGCACCCAGTCTCTGATCAGTTATAACTACGGCGCCTGCCAGACACAGAGAGTAAAATCCGCGGAGCGGTGGATCCTTCTTCTGATGCTGTCCTTTACCACTCTCATGTTTTTTGTTTCCCGCCTGCTGCCCCGCTTCTTCGTGTTGTTTTTTACTACAGATCCGGGATATATGAAATTTTCCATCTGGGGAATCCGGGTTTTCACCCTGATGATTATACCCCTGAGTTTTCAGTACGTTCTGGTGGACGGCCTCACCGCCATGGAGCGTCCCAAAACGGCCCTGGCATTGTCGCTTTTCCGAAAAACTTTATTTACAGCTCTGGTGGTTCTGCTGCCCATGGTTTTCGCGGCCCGGGATGCTTTCTACGCGGAGCCGCTGTCCGACGGAATCGCCGCTTTTGTCTCCACCGTTGTATTTCTGCTGGTAGCGGACCGGCATCTGAAAAAAAGAGAGGAAGTTGCTGCTCCAAAAGCATAGCATCTTCCTCTCCGGCAGATTTTCAGGAATCCCTTTTCGTATCTCCATTTCTTATTTTCAGTACTTCCTGCATCTCCTCACGAGTACACGGTTCCTTTCCATATCTGGCTTTTTCGTAGCGGCGGTGCAGGAGTTCCCGGCTTTGGCCGTCCATATCCAGTTCGTCTTCCAGCTCCCGGGGCGTCTGCTCCGGGGGAATCCGTCTGTCCTGATAAGCTCTCCAGATCTGTTTTTTGTAATGCTTGCGGATTCTCGCTTCCCAGGAAAAATCCCAGAACAGCCTCTCTTTACGCCTTTCCCCGGATCTTTTGCGGTTTTCTCCCACAGGCGGAGCAATCAGACGTTCAATCTTATCTCCGTTTTCCTCCGGTTCCCGGTAAAACTGACAGTATATCTGATACAGCTTTCGCAAAAACAGAAACACCACG
>CBJMC01400__coassemble_1278_pt1 | contig 15770 bp, 13 predicted proteins | sample CBJMC01400__metabat2_low_PE_039 | metagenome-assembled genome bin CBJMC01400
GTCTTTCTCCTTTCTCTGCAGATCCTTTTTATTTTTTGCGCATGATAAAGTATACTTTGAAATACCAGACGTCATATCTTATGACCTAATACCCTTTTCCGAATTTCAGATCTCACCTCCTTTCCGCATCCATACCACACAAAAATTAATTACCGCTGTGAAATTTTCCATTTCTCTTCCATGCAGATATGCAAATTTCTTATTCCGCCCGGGGATATCTTCTATGTTTACAGCGGCACTTTACATAATATCTGATGCAACATCACTGCGGGTCTTCATCTCAAAACTTTATTTCTGCAGAAGATATTCGTGATCTTTACGGTACGATCCCCCTTCTTCCCATTTCTACCGTAGAATTTGGGGGGTCCCTACTGTAAAATTTTCCAAAATTCTATCTCTGCAGTAGGCTTCAGACGTTTCCTACGGTACGTTTTTACTTTTTCTGATTTCCGCCGTAGCATTTAACCTTTTCCTACTGCAGGATTTTTCAAAATTTATCTCTACAGTAGTCTCCAGGTGTTTCCTGCGGTACGTTTTTGCTTTTTCTGGCTTCTACCGTAGCAATTTGATCTTTCCTACCGCAGGATTTTTCAAAATTCGATTCCTGCAGTAGACTCCAGGCGTTTCCTACGGTACAATTTAACTTTTCCCGTTTTCTACCGTAGCACTAACCTTTTCCTACTGCAGGTTTTTTCAAAATTCAATTCCTGCAGCAGGCGCCAGGATTCTTCTACTGCAGAATCACATAAAACTCCATTTCTGCTGTAATTGTTCAATTTTCTCTGCAGTAGAATTTCATAAATCTCTCTGCTCCTTCCGTACTGCATATGACTCAGAGGCAGAGGTATTCCATTTTTCCATCTAAACAGGGATTTTCAGCAGTTTGCTGATCGATATCATTCAGAATTGTTCTCAGATTTGTTTGAAAAATCCCGGAAGCCAGAGCTTCCGGGATAAAATTTCCTTCGTAATTGCAGGTAATCGCGCGTATACGCTTTGATTATCTCTTGGAGAACTGCGGAGCGCGACGAGCGGCTTTGAGGCCGTACTTCTTTCTCTCTTTCATTCTCGGGTCACGGGTCAGATATCCTGCTTTTTTCAGGATCGGTCTGTACTCAGCGTCTGCCTGCAGCAGCGCACGGGAGATTCCATGACGGATGGCTCCGGCCTGTCCGGTGAATCCGCCGCCGTGAACATTTACCAGAACATCGAACTTGTCTGCAGTATCGGTGGCAGCCAGGGGCTGACGAACAACCACTTTCAGGGTCTCCAGACCGAAGTAATCGTCGATGTCTCTTTTGTTAACGGTGATCTTACCGGTTCCCGGCATCAGATATACTCTTGCGATAGATTTTTTTCTTCTTCCTGTTCCGTAGAATCTTGTATTAGCCAATGTTCCTTACCTCCTCATTAAAATGTTAATACTTCCGGTTTCTGTGCTGCGTGAGCATGCTCTGCTCCGGCATACACATGAAGCTTCTTGATCATCTGTCTTCCCAGGGGTCCCTTGGGCAGCATGCCTTTAACGGCCAGCTCAACAACCTTCTCCGGTTTCTTTGCCAACATCTCTTTCAGAGTGGTCTCTTTCATTCCGCCTACGTAATCGGAATGGCTGTAATATACTTTCTGATCCAGTTTCTTTCCGGTTACTTTTACTTTCTCAGCGTTGATTACGATCACATAATCGCCGGTATCCACATGAGGAGTGAAAACAGGTTTGTTCTTTCCTCTTAAAACACTGGCAACCTCAGAAGCCAGACGGCCCAGTGTACATCCTTCAGCATCAACTACATACCATTTTCTTTCAATCTTATCCGGATTAGCCATAAAACTGTTCATGGATTTCCCTCCTGTATTATCTGAATTAAACTGTTGGATCTATCATGGAAAATACCCTTACCGGGGCTATGGTCAGGTATTTACGCACTTCGTCACATTGAGATATTATATTATACGCGGCCGTGCGTGTCAACCGTTTTTTTCATGTTTTTCCGCAGTTTTCCCCCGAATTTGCCGCGGTCTCCCGGGGATCACTTTTTGCGCAGATGCTTTTCTCCCAGTCCGGATAGCGGATCTGCACCAATGTCAGTCCTTCCGGCCGGGCGGTCTCTCCGGCCAGGTTCCTGTCCTTTGCCTCCAGGATTTCCTTTACCTGCTCCGGAGGACAGGCGCCGCCGCCCACCCGGATCAGCGTGCCGGCAATAATTCTTACCATATTATAGAGAAATCCGTTCCCGGTGATCCGCAGGGTAATCACGTCATCCGCGGAGCGGCTCACCTCCAGGGAATAGATGGTGCGCACCGTGTTGTCCACCCCCGGCTTTGCGGTGGAAAAACTGCGGAAATCGTGTTCGCCCACCAGATACGCGGCTCCCCGGCGCATTTTCCCCACATCCAGAGGATAGTAATAGAAAAATGTATACAGCCGTTTGGTGGGATCCGGAAATTTCCGGTTGTAAATCCGGTATTCGTAGGTTTTTATAGTGTTCTGAAACCTTGGATGAAAATCCTCTGGCACCTGGCAGGAATCCTGAATCCGGATATCCGGCGGAAGATACGTATTCAGCGCCAGCGAAATTTTCTCCGCGGGCATCCGGGAGTGGGTGTCAAATACGCACACATTTCCCAGGGCATGGACACCCGCGTCGGTACGGCTGGCCCCGATCACGGAGATATCCTCCCGCAGAAGCTGGCTCAGGCACCGGTTCACCACCTCCTGCACCGCCAGGCCGTTGGGCTGCACCTGCCAGCCGCAGTAGTTGGTTCCGTCATAAGCGACAATCAGTTTTACCCGCTTCATACACGCTCTCCTCTCTCTGTTTCCTTTCCGGAGAAAACGGCGGAAAACTCAATTTCAGATTCCCAGTACCCGGAATACGATGCTCACCGCCAGATATGCCCAGACAATCCCGTAAGCCACATAATCCCGTTTCTGATAGATCAGCGGCTTCATCTGGGTCCGCCCCTCGCCGCCGTGATAACATCTGGCCTCCATGGCCATGGCCAGGTCGTTGGCCCGGCGAAATGCGGAGATAAACAGCGGCACCAGCAGCGGCACCATAGCCTTCACCTTCCGCACCAGGCCGCCGCTTTCAAAATCCGCCCCTCTGGCCGTCTGCGCCTTCATAATCTTGTCCGTTTCATCCAGCAGAATGGGGATAAAACGAAGGGCGATGGACATAATCATGGAAATTTCATGCACCGGAACATGGATATGATTCAGCGGTTTCAGCAACCGCTCCAGACCGTCCGTCAGCTGGTTCGGCGTGGTGGTCAGCGTCATCAGAGAGGCTCCGATCACCAGAAATACCAGCCGGATACCCATCCGCACCGCCAGCTGAATACCTTCCCTGGTTACTGTGATAATCCAGATGGAAAATACCGCCTCCCCCGGAGTGAAAATCAGGTTGAAAAACAGGGTAATGCACAGCAGTACCACCACCGGCTTCAGACCCTTTACCATAAAGCGGAAAGGCACCTGGGAAAGTTTGATCATGGACGCCAGAAAGATGGCCGCAATCACATAACCGATGATGGAATCAAATACAAACAGTGAAACGATATAGATCAGCGTACTTACCAGTTTCACCCGGGGATCCAGCCTGTGCAGCACGGAATTCACCGGATAATACTGTCCGATTGTAATATCTCTTAACATAATTCTCCTCTTTTCCCCAGCGCTGAAAGGATCGTATCCCTGGCCTCTTCCACCGTGGTTGCCTCCGTATCCACCAAAAGCCCCGCTTCCTTCAGATCGTGAACGATATAGGTGATCTGGGGCGCCGCCAGTCCCATGGTCTCCAGCTCTTTGTAATGCGCGAACACCTGCTTCGGCGGACCGTCAAAGGCCTTCTCCCCGTGATTCATCACGATAATCCGCTCCACATAGCGGGCGATATCCTCCATACTGTGGGATACCAGAAGAATAGTGATTCCGCGAACCCGGTGCAGGCTTGCGATCTGATCCAGGATCTCATCTCTTCCCCGGGGATCCAGCCCCGCGGTGGGCTCATCCAGAATCAGCACCTTGGGATTCATGGCCAGCACCCCGGCAATGGCCACCCGCCGTTTCTGGCCGCCGGACAGCTCAAAGGGGGATTTTGCGTAAAATTCCTCCCCCAGTCCCACATGCTTCAGCGCCTCCCGGGCCCTTTTCTCACATTCCTCCTGGGAAAGTCCCTGATTTTTGGGGCCAAAACACACATCCGCCAGCACATCCGTCTCAAACAGCTGATGCTCCGGATACTGGAATACCAGTCCCACCTGACTTCTCAGGCTCCGCAGCGGATAATTTTCTTCCCAGATATTCTCCCCTTCAAACAATACCGTCCCATCGGTGGGCCGCACCAGGCCATTCAGCAGCTGGGTCAGCGTGGACTTTCCACTGCCGGTATGACCGATCATTCCCACAAACTGGCCCTGGGGAAGTTCAAGGTTCACATCCTTCAGGGCGTGCATCTCATAGGCAGTTCCCGGGCTGTAGGTATAGTACACATGCTCCAGCCGCAGCACCGGCTGCTTCGCTGTTTTTCCGGGGCGTGCGGCAGGGCTTTCCGCTGCCTCTGTTTCCTGCGCTTTGTGCCCTGAAACCGCGTCTTTGGGAATGCGGATTTCCTTTCCGGTCAGTTCCTGTACCAGTTCCTCCCGGGTAAGGATCCCTTCCTTCAGCGGCACTCCTGCCTGAATCAGCTCATGGGCCAGCAGCGTCGCCTGGGGCACGTCAAGCCGGTATTTTTTCAGCAGATCCACCTGGGAAAAGATTTCCCGCGGCGTACCGTGCATGACAATCCGCCCGCTGTCCATCACATAGATATCGTCCGCGAAAACCACTTCTTCCATATAATGGGTGATCAGGATCACCGTAACGCCTTCCTGCTGGTTCAGCTTTCGCACTGCCTTCAGCACCTCTTTGCGTCCATTGGGATCCAGCATGGCAGTGGGCTCATCCAGCACAATACACCGGGGGTGCATGGCCATAACGCCCGCGATGGCCACCCGCTGTTTCTGGCCGCCGGACAGCTTATTGGGAGACTGACGCCGGTAGGCGGTCATCCCCACCGCCTGCAGGCTCTCATCCACCCGTTTCCAGATATCCTCTGTGGGAACCCCCAGATTTTCCGGTCCGAACCCCACATCTTCTTCCACCATATTTCCGATAATCTGATTATCCGGATTTTGAAATACCATTCCTGCTTTCTGCCGGATTCTCCACACATCCGCCTCGGAGGAGGTATCCATCTGATCCACCCACAGGGTTCCCTCCGTGGGCACCAGCAGCGCGTTGATCTGTTTGGCCAGCGTGGACTTTCCGCTGCCGTTATGTCCCAGCACCGCAATAAACTGGCCTTCCTTCACATCGAGGTCCACCTGGTCAATGGCCCGGTTCACCTCCGGTTCCTGACCCTCCTCGCCATATTTCAGGTAATCATACACCAGTTTTGTCGCTTTTATTATTCCCATAAAACCACCTGGTCTTTCTGTCTTTTCTCTTCCATTGCTCCTCTTCCATGCCGCGCAGTCCTGCGAAAACGGCCCGAAACCATACACAGAAAACTCCTGTATATGCATATTCTCCTTCGGTACCAAAGCAGAAAACGCAGCAGGGCTGATATCCCGGAAAACTCCAAAATATCAGCCCTATTGTAGCGGATTTTCTTCTATATTACAAGGCAAAACTGCCGGATTCCCGTGTTTTCCCCTGCTTTTCACCGATTTTCCCGGCAGATTCCGGCCGGAAAGGGAGAAAAAACGTGGCGGTTCAGCCCTGTGGCTCCCCATCCTCCTGGTTTTCTGCCTCCGGCTGGCCGAAACCGGTGAGGTTATCGATCAGCTCCCAGATTTCTTCCCTTCCCTGCTTTGTCTGAGCGGAAAAAGGAAGGATCTTCGTGCCGGGAACCACCTGCAGGCCCTCCCGGATCAGCTTCAGTTGCTTCTGCAGCTGACTTCTCTTGATTTTGTCCAGTTTTGTGGCAATGATCACCGGCTCATAACCGTGGTCCAGAATCCACCGGTACATGATCTTGTCATTGCCGGAGGGCTCATGGCGGATATCAATCAGAAGCAGCACCGCGCGGATTTCCCTGGACTGGTGCAGATAATCCTCGATCAGCTTTCCCCATTTCGCCTTGATCTCCTCCGAAGCCCGGGCGTACCCGTATCCCGGAAGATCCACCAGGTAAATGTCTCCGTTCACATTATAAAAATTAATGGTCTGGGTTTTTCCCGGCGAGGAGCTGGTGCGGGCCAGCGCCTTCCGGTTCATCAGCGCGTTGATCAGGGAAGATTTTCCCACATTGGACTTCCCCGCAAAAGCGATTTCCGGACGGCCGGTGTCCGGAAGCTTGCTGGTAATCCCGCAGACAATATCCAGCGAAACCTGTTTAATTACCATTACGCTCTCCTTTCGTTATTACTGGCCGAATGGCCATAGAGGGATCCCCGAAGGGGGTTTCCTTGTTATTGGCCGCATGGCCATAGAGGGATCCCCGCAGGGGTTACTCTGCCAGCGCTTCTTCCAGCACCTGGCTCATATGTTCCACATAAACGATCCGGATACCCTCTGTGATTTCCCGGTCGATTTCTTCCACATCCGGGCGGTTTTTCGCGGGCACCAGCACCGTGGTAATCCCCGCGTTTTTCGCCGCCAGAAGCTTCTCTTTCAGGCCCCCGATGGGCAGCACCCGCCCTCTCAGAGTGATTTCACCGGTCATGGCCACATTGGCCCGCACCGGTTTCCCCGTAATGGCGGAAAACATGGCGGTAGCCATGGTGATTCCCGCGGAGGGGCCGTCCTTCGGCACCGCTCCCTCCGGGATGTGGATGTGGATATCATGCTCCCGGAAAAATTTCGCTTCGATGCCGTACTGGTCAGCCACGGAACGCAGATAGCTGATGCCTGCCTGGGCAGACTCCTTCATCACGTCTCCCAGCTGGCCGGTCAGGAGAAATTCTCCCTTCCCCGGCATCAGATTCACTTCGATCTGCAGGGTATCGCCGCCCACACTGGTCCATGCCAGACCGCGGACGATACCCACCTCGTCCTTTTCGTTGACCATCTGGTAGCTGTAGCGGGATTTTCCCAGAAAATCCTCCAGATTTTCTCTGGTTACTTCCACCGTATTCTGATGCTCCTCCAGGATCTTCCTGGCGGTTTTCCGGCAGATCCGTCCCAGCATCCGCTCCAGATTCCGCACGCCGGCCTCTTTCGTATATCCGTTAATTATGGCCCGCAGCGCTTCCTCTGAGATGGTCAGCTGTCCCGGCTTCAGGCCGTTGGCCTTCTCCTGTTTCTCGATCAGATGCTCCCGGGCAATGTGCTCCTTCTCATTGCCGGTATAGCTGGAAATCTCAATGATCTCCATCCGGTCCATCAGCGGCCGGGGAATGGTCTGAAGATCATTGGCAGTGGCGATAAACAGCACCTCCGACAGGTCCACCGGCAGCTCCACGTAATGATCGGCGAACCGGCTGTTCTGCTCGGAATCCAGTACCTCCAGAAGGGCGGAAGCAGTGTCTCCCTTATAATCGCTGCTGACCTTGTCGATCTCATCCAGCAGCATCAGCGGATTCTTCACGCCTGCCTGGATAAGCCCCGCCGCGATTCTTCCCGGCATGGCCCCCACATACGTTCTCCGGTGTCCCCGGATCTCCGCCTCATCCCGGACGCCTCCCAGGGAAATCCGCACATATTTTTTATTCAGGGCTCTGGCCACAGACCGGGCAATGGAAGTTTTTCCCGTTCCCGGCGGGCCCACCAGACAGAGAATGGGGCTTTCCCCCTTCTTCGTCAGCGTACGGACTGCCAGGAACTCCATAACCCGCTCCTTCACCTTATCCAGCCCGTAATGGTCCGCCTGCAGCACCTCCCAGGCTTTCTCCATATCCCGGTTGTCCCTGGATGCCTTGCCCCAGGGCAGCTTCAGCAGGGTCTCGATATAACCCCGCATCACCTGGCTCTCGGAATTGTTGTTTCCCACATTCTTGAACCGGCGGATCTCCTCGGTGATCTTCTCCTTGATTTCCCTGGAGGCCTTCAGCTTCTGCACAGCCTCCAGAAAGCGGTCTCCGTCGGAGACGGTGGTATCCTCCCCCAGCTCCTCCCGGATCAATTTTAACTGCTCCCGGAGAATGTACTCCCGCTGATTTTTGTCGATCCGTTCCTTGACCTTCTTCTGGATCTCATCCCTCAGCTGCATCACCTGGATCTCATTGCTCATGATCACCCCCAGCAGCTCATAGCGGTCGTCCAGCTGCACGGCATCCAGAATCTTCTGCCGCTGTTCCCAGCTCATGGGGATATGTACGGCAATCTGGTCCACCAGCCGGTCCACCCGGTTGATTTCCAGAATCTGTCCGGCCAGCTCCTTGCTGATTTTTCTGTTCTCCTGACAGTAAGCGGTGAAAATTTCTTTCAGGCTGCGCAGCATGGCCTCCTGCACCGTATCCGGATACTCCTCCTGGACGATGTCGAAGGCGGCCACCTCGGCTTCCAGATAAGGAAGATCCTCCTCCAGCTCTGTCAGCTCGCCCCGCTCCTGACCTTCCACCAGCACCCGGATCACATTTTTCGGCATCCGGACCACCTGCTTGATCACGGCCACGGTGCCGATCCGGTGCAGATCGCCGAACCTGGGCTGCTCCACCTCCGGGCTTTTCTGGGTCACCAGGAAAATCTTCTGATCCTGGGTCATGGCCTCCTCCACCGCCCGGATGGATTTTTCCCGGCTGATGTCAAAATGAACGATCATATCCGGCAAAATGGTGGCTCCCCGAAGAGCCACCGCCGGCATCACCTGTATCAACTGATTCATAGATTCGATTTCTCCCGTCAGGCGGTTTCCGGTCTGCCCTGGCGCTTCACAGAGGATCTCCTCTTGGGTATCTTTTTCTCTCCGTGAACGATCACCGGAGCGCTCTTGCCCGTCACCGCGTCTTTTGTGATAATACATTTCTGCATGGAGCTGTCGGAGGGCGCGTCGAACATCACGTCGGTCATGGTTTTCTCCATAACGGAACGCAGTCCTCTAGCTCCTGTCTTTCTCTCCATGGCGATCTTCGCCACCTCATTCAGCGCATCCTCGTCAAAATCCAGCTCCACATCATCCAGCTCAAACAGCTTTTTATACTGCTTCACCAGAGAATTCTTCGGCTCTGTCAGAATCTTCACCAGCGCCGCCTCGTCCAGGGCATTTAAGGATACCACCACAGGCACCCTTCCGATGAACTCGGGAATCATGCCGAATTTGATGAAATCCTGGGGCATCACTTCTTTCAGAATCTCGCCCACGTTCTTATTCTCTCTCATTCCCAGAGAAGCGTTGAATCCGATGGCTTTGGTGTCCTGGCGGGACTCGATGATCTTGTCCAGTCCCTCAAAGGCGCCTCCGCAGATGAAGAGAATGTTGGTGGTATCGATCTGGATAAATTCCTGATGGGGGTGCTTCCGTCCTCCCTGAGGAGGAACACTGGCCACACTTCCCTCCAGAATTTTCAGCAGTGCCTGCTGCACGCCCTCACCGGAGACATCTCTGGTGATGGAGGGATTTTCGGATTTTCTGGTGATCTTATCGATCTCATCGATATAGATAATACCGTGCTGGGCACGCTCGATATCGTAATCCGCTGCCTGAATAATCTTCAGCAGAATATTTTCCACATCCTCGCCCACATAACCGGCCTCCGTCAGGGTGGTGGCGTCGGCGATGGCGAAGGGAACGTTCAGCATCTTTGCCAGGGTCTGTGCCAGATAGGTCTTTCCGGATCCGGTGGGTCCCAGCATCAGAATGTTGCTCTTCTGAAGCTCCACATCGCTGGAGTCCGCGGAAAGCACTCTCTTATAATGATTGTACACCGCCACGGACAGCACCTTTTTAGCCTCGTCCTGTCCCACCACATATTCATCCAGGATCTCTTTCATCTCTCTGGGTGTCATCAGATTGATTTCTCCGGAATCCTCCACATAATCATTGGTAAATTCTTCGCTGATGATCTCGGAGCAGATTTCGATACATTCATCGCAGATATAGGCGCCTTCCGGCCCCGCGATCAGCTTGCGTACCTGTTCCTCCGTCTTCCCGCAGAAAGAGCAGCGAATCCTGTTGTCGCCATTTTTCAAAGCCATAGCTCATTTCCTTTCTATTTTTATCTGTGAAAGCAGGGCATGAACAAGCCCTGCGGGGGCTTCTGTTATCCTGAACTGCTAAGAGGGCGCCGCACTGTGCAGCCCCCTCTTTTGCATGCCTGTTATCTGTTGGTAATTACCTTATCGATCAGTCCATATTCCAGCGCCTCCTGGGCAGACATATAATTGTCTCTCTCAGTGTCCTGAGCAACTTTCTCCAGGGGCTGTCCCGTATTTGCTGCCAGAATGGAGTTCAGGTTATGCTTGGTCTTCAGAATATGATCCGCCACAATCTGAATCTCTGTGGCCTGTCCCTGCGCCCCGCCGGACGGCTGATGAATCATGATTTCCGCGTGCGGCAGCGCCAGACGCTTGCCCTTTGTTCCTCCTGCCAGAAGGAACGCGCCCATGCTGGCGGCCATTCCCATACAGATGGTGGAAACGTCGCACTTGATATAGCGCATGGTGTCATAGATGGCCATACCGGCTGTTACGGATCCGCCCGGGCTGTTGATATACAGATGGATATCTCTTCCCGGATCCTCAGACTCCAGAAACAGCAGCTGCGCCACGATCAGGTTGGCGCTCACATCGGTCACCTCTTCACCCAGAAAGATGATCCGGTCTTTCAGCAGACGGGAATAAATGTCATAGCTTCTCTCGCCTCTGCTGGTCTGTTCAATGACATAAGGTACTAAACTCATTCTCAAGCCTTCTTTCTATGTTACTGCGAAAGTCCGCCGCCGCGATAGCGGCAGATTCCAGGTTGCCAAAATTCGCCTGCCAGATTACTCAGCAGCCTCCACAGCAGCGTCAGAGATCAGGGTTACCGCTTCCTGAACAGCCAGATCTTTCTTCATCTGGTCTTTCTCATAGTCTCCCATCATCTCTTTCAGCTTGTCGGCCTCCATCTTGTACATCTCGGCCATCTTCGCGATTTCCTCATCCAGTCTCTCGTCGGAAATCTGGATATTCTCGGCCTCGGCGATCTTCTCCAGCACCAGACGGGTCTGGATTCTCTTCATGGCCTGGGGCTTCATCTGCTCTCTCATGGCGTCCTGGGTAGCCCCTGTAAACTGCATATACTGCTCCATGCTCAGGCCCTGTGCCTGGATTCTTCTGGCGAAATCATCCAGCATCTGGTCTACCTGGGTCTCCAGCATAGCGTCCGGAATCTCCATGGAAGCGTTCTCGATGGCTTTCTCCACAGCGGCGTCCTCTCTGGATCTCTTGGCTGCGTCTGCCTTCTTCTCCTCCAGGTTCTTCTTGATGTCTGCCTTGTACTCCTCCAGAGTGTCGAACTCGGATACGTCCTTGGCGAAATCATCGTTCAGCTCCGGAAGCTCTTTCATCTCGATTTTCTTTACGGTGCATTTGAACACGGCTGCTTTTCCTGCCAGCTCTTTTGCCTGATAGTTCTCCGGGAAGGTTACGTTTACTTCCTTCTCCTGGCCGATCTCGGCGCCTACCAGCTGCTCCTCAAATCCCGGAATGAACGCGCCGGATCCGATGGTCAGCGGGTAATCGGTGCCCTTTCCTCCCTCGAAAGCCTCTCCGTCCACGGAACCCTCGAAGTCCAGAGTTACTTTATCTCCATCCATAACGGCTCTGTCATCCACATCGATGGATCTGGAGTTGTTCTCCTGCTCTCTCTTCAGCTCTCCGGCGATTTCCTCCTCGGTAACCTCCAGGTCGCTCTTGGGAACTTCCAGTCCCTTGTAGTCGCCCAGCACAACTTCCGGTTTCAGCGCCACCTCAGCGGTGAAGATGAAGGGTTTGCCCTTCTCCAGCTGCTCGATGCTGATGGACGGACGGGAAACGATGGTCTCGCCGCACTCGTCAACTGCCTTGGAATATGCCTCCGGAATCAGAGCGTTGGCTGCGTCTTCATAAAAGATGCCGGCTCCGTACATTTTTTCGATCATGGCTCTCGGTGCTTTTCCTCTGCGGAATCCCGGAATGTTGATTCTGTTCTTCTGCTTCAGATAAGCGCCCTGAATCGCTTTCTCCAGTTCCTCAGCGGGAACTTCCATTGTCAGCTTCGCCATGTTTTTCTCAAGTTTTTCCACTTTTACGCTCATTGCCGTGTTTTCCTCCTTCTATCTATGGAAATATTTTTCTGTATTTTTTCACACTCATACATTTGAGTAGTATAACACAAGCCTTTGGAAAACGCCAGTATTTTTTATGAGAAATGCCCGTAAATAATGGATTTTTTGATCTCCTCCGCCTTTTCTTTGCTCTCCAGCTGCTCAATCAGGGCAGCTGCAAACGCGATGGCGGTACCCACGCCGCGGCTGGTGGTGATGTTTCCGTCCACTGCCACTTTTCCGTTTCCGATCCGCGCGCCCGCAAGCCGCTCTTCAAATCCGGGATAGCATACCGCTTCCCGTCCTTCCAGAATCCCCAGATCACCCAGCACGCTGGGGGCGGCACAGATGGCACCGATCCGTTTTCCTTCCCGGTTCCACTCGCCCAGAAGCCGGCACAGCCCTTCGTGGGCACCCAGATACCGGGTTCCCGGCATTCCTCCCGGAAGCACCAGCAGATCCCCGCCGGAAAATCCCGTTTCCTCAAACAGGCTGTCCGCCTCCACCCGGATATTGTGGGATCCGGTGATCTGTTTTCTTCCCATGATGGAGACTATCTCCACATCCTCTCCCGCTCTTCTGAGAAGATCCACAACCGTCAGGCCCTCCACTTCCTCAAATCCGTCTGCCAGAAATACATATACTTTTGCCATACTCTCTCTTCCTTTCTATATTATATATTTATTTTTCAAAGTTGTCCCTGTCAAAAACCTCTTCTCCCGGCCGCAGAAACCGGCACCTTTGATTCTGTCCGCTTTTTACTTATTCTGTCGAAGCCGCCGGAAAATCCGTTATTTCATGCTATACTTTTTCATGGGGTGGTACTATGTTTCAGGAATATCTGTCGGAAATTCTCCGGCAGGAGCGCGTCCGCCGTCACATGACCCAGGAACAGATGAGCCAGCTGCTCCATATCAGCCGCCAGACCTACTGCAATTACGAAACGGGCCGCCGCTGTCCTTCCATGGATACGCTGATCCAGATTTTCGGGATTCTCAAAATCCCTGCCGAACAGGTGCTCACCGGTCTGCCGGATTTTACTTCTCAGGACCGGCAGCTGCTGGGAGATTTCCACCGGCTTACACCCCGGCAGCGCGGGGAAGTGCTGAATCTGATCCGCTCAATGCTGTATTCCTGATGCGCAGACCGGAGGATGCCGCCTCTGTCCGCGGTTTTCATACGGGCGGGCAGAGGCACAGATTCTCCCTCCACAGCCCCCATCCGGCGGGACAGCACCTTCCAAATCTTCTGCCTCCCGGCAGAAGATCAGCACTCCCTGCTTTTCCGGATGCAGGCGCGCACAGCTTCCATCACCGCGCTGCGAAATCCTTTTTCTTCCAGAACGCCCACTGCCTCGATGGTGGTTCCCCGGGGGGAGCACACCATATCCTTCAGCTGACCGGGATGAATACCGGTTTCCAGCACCATCTTCGCGCTTCCCAGCACAGCCTGAGCGGCGAACCGGTAGGCCTGGGCTCTGGACATTCCTTCCGCCACGGCTCCGTCCGCCACAGCTTCAATAAACAGAAACACATAGGCCGGAGCGCTTCCGCTGGCTCCCACCACCACGTCAATCAGCTCTTCCGTGACAATTTCCGTCTTTCCAAAGCCCTCAAACACCCGGCACACCATTTCCACATCCTCCGGGCCAGCCTGGCTGCCGCCGCATACGCAGCTCATCGCCTCCCCCACAAGAGCGGGCGTGTTGGGCATGGTGCGCACCAGCCGCATAGGACGCCCAAACTGTTCTTCCAGCCATGCCAGTGTTTTCCCAGGGGTAATGGATACCACCACCGTCTCCTGACGGACGCTGTCTTTGATTTCCGCGATAACCTCCTGATAATAGAAAGGCTTCACCGCCAGAATCAGCAGGTCCGCAAACGCCGCCACCCGGCGGTTGTCCTCCGTCACCGCGATCCCGAAAGCTTCCTCCGCCTTCCGGCGGCTGGCTTCCGTTCTGGCGGACGCCAGGATCTCCTCCGGCGATGCCACCTGTTTTTTCAAAATACCTCCGATCATGGCAGACGCCATGTTTCCACATCCGATAAATCCAATCTTCATGATTTCCTCCTTTTCCGGCCGCATGGCCATAGAGGGATCCCCTTGCGGGATTTCCTCCTTTGCCGGCCCAATGGCCATAGAGGGATCCCCCTGCGGGATTTCCTCTTTTCCGGCCCTGCTGTCATAAAGGTTCCCCTGCGGGGGCCTCCTGTTTTAGCCGCTCCCCCTCGCGGGGGCTTTTTTCTGTGTCCATATGTTTTATTATGAACGAAAGGCTCCAATCCCGCAAGAGGATTCCCGGGTTTTCTGGAAAATCCTGTGGCCGTTTGGTCTTTCCCCTTTGCCCTCCCGGTACATGCCCGCAGGCCCCGGGCGATTCTGTTCTGTTTCCCGGGGCCGCACATATCCGGCCCTTCTGCATACTCTAATACGGAAAGAATCACAGCTGCCGCCCCTGTTGTCCGGCCGGCAGCTTACAGGAGGAGCTTTATGAAAAAGAAATGGATTGCTTTCGGGCTGGTGTCCGCACTGGCCTGCACCGCTTTTGCGGGATGCGGAAAAGATAGCGGCCAGCAGCCGGAATCCGCCGAAACGCTGCAGGAGGAGACGGATTCCGGGGAAACGGAGACTCCCGCCGGCGACAGCCATGAGCAGGAAACCGTGAAGGTGACCCTCAATGAGGTGGCTCATTCCATCTTCTACGCGCCCCAGTATGTGGCCATTGAGGAAGGATATTTTGAGGAGGAGGGAATCCAGCTGGATCTGGTGAACGGCTACGGCGCCGACAAGGTGATGGCCGCCGTCATTTCCGGTGATGCACAGATCGGTTTTATGGGCGCGGAGGCGTCCGTGTACGCCTATCTGGAAGGCGCCAATGATCCGGTGATCAATTTCGCGCAGGGAACCCAGCGGGCCGGGAATTTTGTGGTGGCCCGGGAGGAAATGCCGGACTTTGAATGGAGTGATCTGAAAGGGAAGAATATCCTGGGCGGCCGCAAAGGCGGAATGCCGGAAATGGTTTTCGAATATATCCTGAAGCAGAAGGGTCTGGATCCGGAAACAGATATGGATATCAATCAGAGTATCGACTTCGGCTCCACAGCAGCTGCGTTTTCCGGCGGCCAGGGAGATTTCACCATAGAATTTGAACCTTCCGCCACTGCGCTGGAACAGGAAGGGGCCGGCTATGTGGTGGCTTCCTGCGGCGTGGAATCCGGCTACGTTCCCTACACCTCCTACAGCGCCAAAAGCAGTTATATTGAGGAGCATCCCGACATCATTCAGAAATTTACCAATGCCCTTCAGAGGGGTGTTGATTATGTAAACTCTCACAGCGCTGAAGAAATCGCTCAGGTGATTCTGCCCCAGTTCCCGGAAAATGATCTGGAAACCGTCACCACCATCGTAAACCGGTATCTGGAGCAGGATACCTGGAAAACGGATCTGATCTTTGAGGAGGAATCCTTCGATCTGCTGCAGGATATTCTGGAGAGCGCCGGGGAACTGGAAAAACGGGCGGACTACGAAGGCGTGGTCACCACAGAATTCGCCGAGGCAGC
>CBJMC01400__coassemble_1291_pt1 | contig 15580 bp, 12 predicted proteins | sample CBJMC01400__metabat2_low_PE_039 | metagenome-assembled genome bin CBJMC01400
CGAACCTATGACCCTCTGCTTGTAAGGCAGATGCTCTCCCAGCTGAGCTAAGATTCCACATGACAGATGCGTTAACCGCAACCTGCTCGTCTATTATAGTAAACAGCTCGATAAATGTCAAGGGAAAAATGTATTTTTTTGACACCTTTTTGAGAAAAGCGGATCCTCTTTCTGCGGAGAACGCATCAGAAGGCTGTAGCGAGAAACGCTGGATATACATCCGGGGAAAGCGGATCCATACACATATATGTAATTGCTTTCTGATACCAATATACTACAATCTGTCCCAAAAGAAAAGCAACGAATTGTCACATCCGGGAATGAAGGCAAAAAAAATTTCGGAAAATGTGAAGAATGGAATTATTTGTCGGAAAAAATGCCGGGGCTTGCCGGGCGGCGGAAAGTACGCTATGATATTTTTGCAGGCTAATGGAAAAGTTTATTCCGGCGGGGGTCTATGCGGATCCGTATCAGAAAGCTTTCCGGAATATGAGAAAATTATAAAGAAAGGATTGGAAAAATGAGAATAGGAATGGGATATGACGTACACAAACTGACAGAGGGAAGGCCGCTGATTCTGGGCGGTGTGACGGTTCCCTGGGAAAAAGGGCTGCTGGGCCATTCGGATGCGGATGTGCTGGTTCACGCGATCATGGACGCGCTGCTGGGAGCCGCGGCTCTGGGGGATATCGGCCTCCATTTTCCGGATACAGATCCCCGTTATAAGGGGATTTCCAGCATTATTCTGTTGGAAAAGGTGGGAGAACTGCTGAGAGAGAAAGGATATGAACCGGGAAACATCGATGCTACGATCATTGCGCAGAAGCCCAAACTCCGCCCTTATATTGATGAGATGCGGAAACATGTGGCTGCGGCGCTGGATATGTCTGTGGAGGATGTCAGTGTCAAGGCGACTACTGAGGAAGGTCTGGGATTCACCGGTACCCAGGAGGGAATTTCCTCCCATGCGGTGTGCCTGATCCGGCAAAACGGGAAGGAAGAATAACAGGAATATTGCGGATGATGGTATAAATATTGCGGACAATCCTGTCTGGAGACAGGGACAGAATCGCGCTATAATAGATACAATCATCAGACAGAAAACATTTCTGCGTATGATTTGTTACGGTAAGACAAAGGGGTCTGCAGTCTGGCTACTGCGGCCCCTTTTCTTATCCGTATGCTCCTGAAAAACCGAAAGTATTTGCTGGTTGTGAACATATGAAAATATGGAAAAAACACCGGAACATGCTTGCGAAATCGATACAAAATTGTGCTATTCCATGGTTAATCGGACAATTCTATGGGTTCATTGGATGATTCTATGTAGCTCTGGTGAAAGAAAAAATGTATAATTTTTGTATCAAACAGGAGAAAAAATGGTATTTATTGTTAAATATCACGAAAAGGAGGAGAAATGAAATGAAGAAAAAAAGAGTGATGGCCTGCCTGCTGTCCGGAGCTATGGCGGTAGGTATGCTGAGCGGCTGCGGCGGAGGAAGCGGAAGCGGTGGTTCTTCTGACGGAGGATCTTCCAGCGCATCCACCGAACTGAATTTCTGGTTTCCCACTTATGCGGCGTCTGACGGAGAGATGACAGACGAGGAGTTCTGGGAGGAGACGCTGGCCCCCTTTGAGGAGGAGCATAACTGTACAGTGAACGTGGAAATCGTTCCCTGGGACAGCTATGAGGAAAAATATCTGACCGGTGTGAACTCCAATGATGGCCCGGATGTGGGTTATCTGTATATGGAGATGTTCTATGACTACATCGATATGGGAGCAATCGTGGATATCGATGAGTATTTTACTGATGAAGAAAAAGCAAATTACCTGTACTGGGATCTGGGCAATATCCAGGACGGACAGTATGCGCTGCCGGTGGTTGTCGGAAATCCCCGTCTGCTGATTGCCAATATGGATATCCTCAATGAGGCAGGTATCACGGAAGTACCCACTACCTGGGATGAACTGACTGCCGCCTGCCAGGCGGTTCTGGACAGCAATCCGGATGTGGCGCCTCTGATGCAGGATTGGGGCAATCCGCACTATGGATCTCTGAATGAGATTTACTGGCCGTACTTCTGGGGCGCCGGCGGAGAAATTGTGGATGAGGAAGGAAACCTGACCATCGATTCCGAGGCGGGTCTGGAAGCCACAGAGTTTATTTACAGTCTGATGCAGAATGGTTATGTACCGTCATCTGCCACATCCAACGATGATGTGCTGGAACCCTTTAAGAATGGAGAAGCCGCTATGATTTTCTGCGCGTCCAGTAACGCGGTGCAGGCCACGGATATTAACTGGGATTTCTCCATCCTTTCCGGACCGGCAGATACCAAGACATTTGTTGCGGCGGATTCACTGGTACTGTTCAACTCCTGTGAGAACAAGGATCTGGCAGTAGAACTGATGAAATATGTGACCAGCGCTGATGTGATGTCTCAGTTCCATGAGAAGCTGTCTGATCAGCCGCCGATCACTACCGATGAAGAGTACGCCGGAGATGAGAGATATACGGATCTGTTTACAGATGAGCAGTATACTGCTGCATTCCAGAGCCTTCCGGTATTTAAAGGGGCAAGCTCTTTGTATGATACCTTCTACAAGAATCTGCAGTCCATGATGCTGGGCGAGATGACTCCGCAGGAGGTTCTCACCACAACAACCGAATATTACAACGAAAACCTGAAATAATCGGAACATGAGAATGCGAAGCGGGAGAATTCGTGAGGATTCTCCCGCTTTCTTCAGAAACCACTAATAGGAAAAGAGGAAAAGGGTATGTCAAGAAAAAACAAAGAGGCGCTGCAGGGAATTATTTATATACTTCCCAGCTTTGGGCTCATCCTGGTCTTCTGCATTGTTCCCATTTTCATGTCCGCCTACTTCAGCTTTACGGATTATAATATTATGAATCCGCCGGAGTTTGCGGGACTTGACAATTACGTGCAGATGTTTAAAGATGACTATGTGACCGCCGCGGTCAAGAACACACTGCTTTATGTGCTGATGACCGTGCCGTTTCAGACGATCATTTCCCTGGCTTTTGCCGGTTTTATCGCGCAGAAGCTTAACGGAAAAAAAGGCGGTGAATTCCTGCGCAGCGTGATGTTTATTCCGGTAATTGCCTCTGCTGTTACGGCAGGTACGATCTGGAGAATTATTCTGAGTACCGACGGCGGTATCCTGAATAACATTCTGGGTATTTTCGGCATTGATCCGGTGAACTGGCTGGGAAGCACATCCACTTCCCTGGTAAGTATCTGTATCGTTGCGGTGTGGAAGAATGTTGGATATTTCCTGGTAATCTACTACGCGGGTATTATGGGAATCCCCAAGGATCTTTATGAGGCGGCCCGGGTGGACGGTGCGACCACCATCCAGCAGTTTACGAAGATTACGCATCCCATGCTGAAGCCGATCACCTACCTGGTGGTGACACTGGGAATCATCTGGTCCTTCCAGGTGTTCGACCTGTCTTATCAGATGACCGGCGGAGGCCCGGGACACTCCAGTGTAACTCTGGTTATGAGTATTTACAATTCCGCGTTCAAGCAGTACCGTATGGGTTATGCATGCGCGACGGCCATGTTCCTTCTGGTTATCATTATTGTCATTAACTTGCTGGAGAACCTGTTTTTCCAGGAGAAGAAGGAGGCCAGATAGTTATGGAAAAGATGAAAAAACAGAGAAAATGGACGCCGCTGTCCGTGATCGGTCTGCTGATACTGATTCTTTTCGCGGTAATCTGTGTGGCTCCGTTTATTTACATGGTATTTATGTCCTTTACCCAGTCTACGACGCTGATGCTTCATCTGGAGGATGTAAATTTTACGGATTTTTCCAATTTTGAATATGTGCTGGGCAGAGACGGCTTTCTGAGAGCTTTGATGAACAGTGTGATCGTTGTGGTTTGTTCCTGCCTGTTCAACTGTATTGTTTCGTCCATGGCGGCGTACGGCTTTGCCAAGAAACGCTTTCCGGGAAGAAATGCCATTTACCGTATTTATCTGATGACGCTGATGATCCCCGGACAGGTAACCATGATTCCGGTATTCATCATGATGAATAAGATGAATCTGCTGAACACCTATTTCTCGCTGGTTGTTCTGATCCTGAATGCTTTCGGCGTGTTCCTGCTCCGGTCCTTTATGGATTCGGTGCCGGATGAACTGCTGGAGGCGGCCAAGGTGGACGGTTGTCCGGAGTACAGGATATTCATCCAGATCGTGATTCCTCTGATCAAGCCGGCGCTGATTTCCCTGGTGGTGTTTACTTTTGTGACATCCTGGAATGACTTTTTGTGGCCGTTGGTATCCACAACGGATTCCAGCATGTATACCCTGACCGTATCGCTGTCGCTGCTGAAAACACAGTATGCCACAAACTATGGCCTGGTACTGTCGGGAGCTACCGTTTCGTTTGTATTTCCTTTCATCCTGTATGTATTTTTACAGAAACAGTTTGTGGAAGGTATTGCGCTCAGCGGTATCAAGGGATAAAATCAAAGGGCATAAGGGCCGCTGCATAATTCGGAACCCCGGATTATGCGGCAGCCCTTAAAAATACCATAATGGCTTCCGGGGCCGCCGCGTAACGGCCGGCGGACAGGAATATCCGGGAGCGGTTATAAAACTACAAAGAGAAAGCCGCAGGGGTGCGGCAAGGGAGGTTTTATGGATATTTTAAAACTGAAAAAAGTTACATCCATGGAGAAAGTATTTCCATTTACCGAACCTACAGGGGAGGGGATGGAGGACGTGCTGACAGGGCTGAAAGGTGAGACCGTTTCCTTCCAGATCGCGTTTTTCTGGGACGGTTTCCGAAAATCCAGAGCAACGGCGAACGTGATTTCCCCCGTCAGTGAACATGTGCGGGTGCGCAGCGTGAAGCTGGTGCCCTGTGAGTATCCCACTCACCGTAAATTTGATGAGGATTATCTGACAGATCAGCCGGGGCTTTATCCGGATCTGCTGACAGATATCCCATCCTGGGGTGTGGATCTGGTGCCGGGACACTGGAACAGCCTTTGGGTGGATCTGGAATGTGCCGAAGATCTGGAAGCCGGAACGTATCCCGTTCAGATTGATATGGTAAGAGAGGGTGAGGTGCTGGGTACCGCCATGGTAGCGCTGGAGGTGCTGGATGCCACGCTTCCCTCCATGCCGGTTCCCCACACCGAATGGTTTCATACGGACTGTCTGGCGAATTATTACCATGTGGAAGTATTCAGCGAAGAATACTGGAGAATAGTGGAAAATTTTGTCCGGCTGGCTGTAAAACGTAAATGCAATATGCTGCTGACGCCGGTATTTACTCCGCCGCTGGATACGGCGGTGGGCGGAGAACGTCTGACGGTGCAGCTGGTAGATGTGAAAGTGACCGCTGACGGATATCAGTTTGGCTATGATAAATTTGAACGCTGGGTGGAGATGTGCTGCCGCTGCGGAATCGAGTATTTTGAGATCTCTCATCTGTTCAGTCAGTGGGGCGCCACCATGGCCCCCAAGATTATGGGAGAAAAAGACGGACAGCTGGTGCAGCTGTTTGGATGGGATACAGATGCCACAGGTCCCGAGTACCGGGATTTCATGCATCAGTTCCTGGTGTCGCTGACCGGAGAGCTCAAAAAACTGGGAATCGCCGAAAAGACGTATTTCCATGTGTCGGATGAGCCGGAAGCCAGCCAGTTTGAATCCTACAAGGCGGCAAAAGAAATGGTGGAGAAGGATCTGGAGGGCTACCAGATGATTGACGCGCTTTCCGACTACAGCTTCTTTGAGAAGGGAGTTGTGTCCCAGCCGGTATGCGCGGTGGATCACATTCAGCCTTTTATCGAGAAACGTCCGGAAAAACTGTGGGGTTATTACTGCACCGGCCAGTATCTGGATGTAACCAACCGGTTCATTGTGCAGCCGGGCTACCGTACCAGAATTCTGGGGGCCCAGATGTATAAGTTCCGGCTGGATGGATTCCTGCACTGGGGATATAACTTCTACAATGCGGAACATTCTATTTTCACTATAGATCCCTACCGCTGCACGGATGCGGCAGGCGCTTTTCCTTCAGGAGATCCTTTCCTGGTATATCCGGGGGCGGATGGCGTTCCGGAAGAATCCATGCGGATTATGCTGATGGATGAAGCTATGAGTGACCTGTGCGCCATGAAGTATCTGGAGAGCCTGGCCGGAAGAGATGTGGTAATGGCCTGCCTGGAGCCGGAGGGAGAAGAAAAAATAGAATTCAAATCCTATCCAAGAAGCTGCGCTTATATCACAGGAATGAGAAAACGGATTCATCAGGCGATCAGGAAATACGGAAAACGTTAGAATTGCAAAACTCCGGCGGACAGCTGAGCAGGCTTCCGCCGGAGTTTTGTGCTGTATGGATATTTTTCATGACAATGGGAAGTCCGCGCAGCGTGCTATCATTGTTTGGAGCGTTCGGAAACTTCCGAATGAGATACCGGAGGTTCGGCTTCGGAAAAACTTTTTACAGAAGAACTGTATTCGGAGGGTGACATCCGGGTGAATTTTTTAAACTGCAGAGAAAAATACTGATAAGAAGAATAGCCCAGAATATCGGCAATCTGTGTATAATTGTAGCGTCCTTCACGGATCAGCCGCTGGGCGTACTCGATTTTCATCCGGCAGAAGTAATCAATGACTCCGCAGGAGAGCTTTTCGTGAAAGAGCTTCTGCAGTTGGGAACGGCCTACGGAGTTCTCCTTGCAGATCTGAGCCACCGTCATATGCTCGTAAATATGGCGCCGCAGATACTGGACAATCTGACCCAGCAGTTCATCACTGTCCCGGTGAAGCATCGGATGTGGGAAATGCTGCTGGCTTACAGGGGGAAACTGAGCAGTGCGGTACCGGCGCAGAAGACTGATCAGAAGCATCTCCAGGGAAAGGGCAACGATCTGTTCACTGCCGAATTCGGCATTTGGCAGCCTCTCCAGATAGCATTTGTAGGGGTTGTTCAGAGGCGTGCGAAATGACCGCTTGGCTTCTGAGATCAGCTGTCCAAGATAAAACCGTTCTGTCTGGTTGATGCACACCAGGCGGTTCTCGAAAAATTTCATACAGTCAGAGCTGCATGCGAAGGAAATTACAATTAAATTAGGAGAAGTGACCCCGTCTGCCCGCAGCGCGTGAAATTCGTTGGGCTTATGGAAAATCATCTGATTGGGAACCATGGTAAGCTCCCTGTCGCCGGCAGTCACAATGATGTTGCCGCTGTCTACGCAAAGCAGCTCCCAGAAATCATGGGATTCGCCTTTGTATACGAAATCCTTCATATATTCAAAATAATGGATTGAATAGATGGATCGGATGTGAAGTTCTTCTTTTAGTGTGATGCTTTCATAAATCATTGGAATTCTCACCTGTCTGTTTGCGATATGTAGGGATGAACGGGATGCAAGAATCGCCTTTTGCGGGCGTTTTCCTTTTGGAGTGTCCGCGGGTCAAAGACTCCATTATGCGTAAATTATAACAGAAAATCTGTGAAATTCAAGTGAATGTTACGGCGGAGAAAAAACCTTATGATACCGGTTGACAAATCTTCCGTTTTTTCATACACTATAAAGAACAGAGAAAAGCTTTGAACGGAAAGAGTACTCTGCAGGAGGAACACAGAGAGGGAGGGCCACCGGCTGAAAGCCATCCCGGGAATCGGCAGAGGAAGTGCGTCCGGGAGCTGATCCGGTGAAGGCTCTGCATGCGTTGCAAAGGCTGCTAGCCGGGTACGCGGGCACGCGTTATGTGCGCTCAAGTGGAAGATGGCAGGCACATCTTCAAGAAGAGTGGAACCACGGATAACTTCGTCTCTTTATGGGAACGGAGTTTTTTTATGTCCGTGTTCCGGAAAAGGAGCCCCCGGGCACTTTTCCGGAACACGGTATGGGAGGGATGGTCATTGAGTTTTATCAGACATTTGAAGGAAGAGTTTCAGGTGATCCGGGAAAGGGATCCCGCCATCAAGACTCCGCTGGAAGTGCTGCTTTATCCAAGTTTCCGGGTGATGATTCAGTACCGGCGGGCCCATAAACTGTATTTGAAGGGGCATTACTTTCTGGCCCGGTGGATTTCCCAGCGGGCAGCGAGAAAGACAGGTATTGAGATCCACCCCGGCGCCACCATCGGGAAGGGGCTGTTTATCGACCATGGAAGCGGAGTGATTATCGGAGAGACAACGGTTATCGGCGATAATGTGACTCTGTATCAGGGGGTTACCCTGGGTGGAAACGGGAAGGAGACGGGAAAACGTCATCCTACTATCCGGGATAACGTGATGATCAGCGCGGGGGCTAAGATCATAGGATCCTTCACCGTGGGGGAAAACTCCAAAATCGGCGCAGGTTCAGTGGTGCTGGAAGAGGTTCCTCCCAACTGTACCGTGGTGGGAATTCCGGGCAGAATTGTCCGCCAGAAGAATGTGAGGGTGCCAAGGGCCAGTATGGATCATGGACATTTGCCGGATCCTGTTCTGGATGATATTCATACCCTGCAGAAGGAAAATACCGCGCTCAGCAACCGGGTAATCGAGCTGGAGACCCAGCTGAGACAGTGTAAGAAAGAATGTCGGAAGGATTCCTGAATGGCCATGCGGCCAGAACAGAATAGATGAAATCCTGAGGGTCATGCGGCCCCATATTATGAAAGGAGAAAACTGCGATGCAGCTGTATAACACACTGACAAAGAAAAAAGAAGAGTTTGTTCCCCTGGAGCCGGGGAAGGTGAAAATGTATGTATGCGGTCCCACCGTGTACAATTTTATTCATATTGGAAACGCGCGGCCCATGATCGTCTTTGACACGGCCAGAAGATATATGGAATACAAGGGCTATGAAGTAAATTATGTGTCCAATTTCACGGATGTGGACGATAAGATCATCAAGAAAGCGCTGGAGGAAGGCGTGCCGGCAGAGGAGATTTCCGAGCGGTATATCCGGGAGTGCAAAAAAGATATGGCGGATATGAATGTGCGGCCCGCCACCACCCATCCCCAGGCTACCCGTGAGATCCAGGGCATGATCGAGATGATCCAGGATCTGATTGAAAAAGGATATGCATACGAGGTGGAGGGAACCGTGTATTTCCGCACCCGGAAGTTTGACCAGTACGGAAAGCTTTCCCACAAAAATCTGGATGATCTCCGGTCCGGAAACCGCTCCCTGCTGGTTTCCGGGGAGGAGCAGAAAGAAGATCCGCTGGATTTTGTGCTGTGGAAGCCGAAAAAGGAAGGGGAGCCCTTCTGGGTATCTCCCTGGGGGCAGGGACGTCCCGGCTGGCATATCGAGTGTTCTGTGATGGCGAAGAAATACCTGGGAGAGGAAATTGACATCCACGCGGGCGGCGAGGATCTGATCTTCCCTCATCACGAAAATGAGATCGCCCAGAGCGAGTGCTGCAACGGGAAGATTTTTGCCCGCTACTGGCTCCACAATGGATTTCTGAACATTGACAACCGGAAAATGTCCAAATCTCTGGGGAATTTCTTTACTGTGCGGGAGATCGGGGAGCAGTATGATCTGCAGGTGCTGCGGTTCTTCATGCTCAGCGCCCACTACCGCAGTCCCATCAATTTCAGCCGGGAGATCATGGAGTCCTCCAAAAGCGCGCTGGAAAGAATCGTGACGGCGGTGTCCAACCTGAAGCATCTGCTGGAGAATGCCTCCACCGGAGAACTGACCGCCCGGGAGGAGGAGCTGCTGGCGGAGATGAAGGAGTTCCGGAAAAAGTTTGAGGAAGCCATGGATGACGACCTCAACACGGCGGACGCCCAGGCGGCCATCTTTGAACTGGTGAAGTTTGCCAATACCCATGGAAAGGAAGATTCCTCCGTGCCGTTCCTTACCGCCGTCCGTCAGGAGATCATTTCTCTGTCTGATATTCTGGGGCTTCTGGTTGACCGGAAGGAGGAGAATCTGGATCAGGAGATCGAGGACCTGATTGCCGAACGCCAGGCGGCCAGAAAGGCGAGAAATTTCCAGCGGGCAGATGAAATCCGGGATCAGCTGCAGGCCATGGGAATCATCCTGGAGGATACCAGAGAGGGCGTAAAATGGAAGAGAGCATAGCATATCTGAGGGAGCAGTTTCAGCTCCCCCGGCAGGATATCCGAACCTATTCTCCTCTGGCGCTGGCTTATATCGGCGACGGGATCTATGAACTGTATATCCGCACCATCGTGGTGGGGAGGGGGAACCGCCAGGCCAGCAAGCTTCATCACGCGGCCAGCCGTCTGGTAAAGGCGCCCACCCAGGCGCTGATGGCGGAGGCCCTGGAAGCGGAGTTTACGCCGGAGGAGGAGGCGGTTTACCGCCGCGGAAGAAACGCCAAATCCTACACCACCGCCAAGAACGCCACCACGGGCCAGTACCGGAAGGCCACCGGCTTCGAGGCGGTGATGGGGTACCTGTATCTGACCGGACAGTATATCCGGATGATAGACCTGATCAAAATGGGATTGGAGGCAGTGGATGAAGGAAAATAATATCGAAGGAAGAAACGCGGTTCTGGAGGCATTCCGTTCCGGAAAAACCATCGACCGGCTGTATATTCTGGATGGCTGTCAGGACGGACCGGTGCGGACCATTGCCAGGGAAGCCAGAAAGCAGGATACCATTGTCAGTTATGTGACCAAAGAACGGCTGGAACAGCTGTCCGAGACGGGAAAACATCAGGGAGTGATCGCCGTGGCAGCCTCCTACACCTACGCCACCGTGGAGGATATTCTGGAGAATGCCAGGAAAAAGGACGAGCCCCCCTTTGTGTTTGTTCTGGATAATATCGAGGATCCCCACAATCTGGGGGCGATCATCCGAACGGCCAATCTGGCGGGCGCTCACGGGGTGATCATCCCGAAACGCCGGGCGGTGGGCCTGACGGCTGCGGTGGCCAGAACCTCCGCCGGAGCCCTGAATTATACGCCGGTGGCCCGGGTGACCAATCTGGTATCCACCATGGAACAGCTGAAAAAGCAGGGGCTGTGGTTTGTGTGTGCGGATATGGGAGGAACGCCTTATTATCAGATGGATCTTAAGGGCCCCATGGGACTGGTAATCGGAAATGAGGGCAGCGGGGTAGGACGTCTGGTGAAGGAAAATTGTGATTTTACGGCATCCATTCCCATGAAAGGAAATATAGATTCCCTGAATGCTTCGGTGGCAGCCGGGATTCTGGCTTTTGAAATTTCCAGGCAGAGAGGACCGGCAAAGCGGGGATGAGAACTGCCGTGTTTCAATCACAAAAGGAGCGGATGTATGATAAAATATGGGGATTACACCGATGAAGAGCTCCTGGAGCTGCAAAGAGACGGCCGGGAGAACGTGACCGATTATTTACTGGACAAATATAAGGCCATGGTGAAGAAAAAGGCCAGGGTGCTTTATTTGATGGGTGGAGAACAGGATGATCTTATTCAGGAGGGAATGATCGGTTTGTTCAAGGCTATCCGGGATTACCGGCCCGAAAAGGATACTTCTTTTTATACTTTTGCTCAGCTGTGTGTGGACCGCCAGCTTTACAATGCGGTGCAGTCTTCCAACCGGCAGAAGCACCGTCCGCTGAATTCCTACGTTCCGCTGAATACGGAAGAAGGGGAACATGAACTGCGGGATTTCAGGCAGCAAAGCCCGGAGAATATCGTGATTGCCCGGGAAAATGAGGCAGCCATGGAACAGAAGATACGGGAACAGCTCAGTGATTTTGAAAACCAGGTGTTGGCACGTTATCTGGAAGGGGAAAACTATCTGCAGATCGCGGCAGACCTGAGCCGTCCCCCGAAATCGGTGGACAATGCATTGCAGAGGATCCGCAGCAAAGTCAGGGTCTGGCTGGAGAAAGCAAAATCGGAAACTTGACAGGAGTTCATGTTCTGTGCTATGATATCCAGGATAGTACAGAAAGGAGTGAGAACATACATGGACAGCGACAGTGATGGCGAACCTGCAACTGCAGCTATTTTAAAAACTCCATGTCATGTTATGGATATATAAAGGTATAGCTTGTGCATGAATTTCAGGTACAGGCTATACCTTTTTGCGGTTTTGCATGAAAACCATGCAAGGATTAACATGACAAATTATTTATAATGGAGGATAACATATGATAGGAGCAGTAATACTGCAGGTTGTGCTGATTGCGCTGAATGCAGTCTTTGCAAGCGCGGAGATCGCCGTGATCTCCATGAACGAAACAAAACTGAAAAAAATGGCGGAGGACGGCAATAAGAAAGCCATTAAGCTTTCAAAGCTGACAGAGCAGCCGGCCAGATTTCTTTCCACCATCCAGGTGGCCATTACCATGGCCGGCCTGCTGGGAAGTGCTTTCGCCGCGGAGAACTTTGCCGGACCGGTGGTTGATGCGCTGGTCAGCCTGGGGATTCACGCGCCGGAAAAGGTGATGCGTTCTGTGGTGGTTCTTCTGATTACCGTTATTCTGGCATATTTCAACCTGGTATTTGGAGAGCTGGTGCCCAAACGGATTGCCATGAAGAAAACAGAAGCCATGGCACTGGGTATGTCCGGGATGCTTTACGCAGTGTCCAAAGCATTTGCCCCGCTGGTTTTCCTGCTGACAGTTTCCACCAATGGGGTGCTGCGCCTGATCGGTATTGATCCGGAGGAGCAGGAGGAGCAGGTTTCCGAAGAGGAGATCAGGATGCTTCTGACCACGGGAAATGAACAGGGGAATATTGACGCCCAGGAAACGGAGATGATTCAGAACGTTTTCGAATTTGACGATATCTCCGTACTGGAACTTTGCACCCACCGGCTGGATGTGGTGTATTTGTCTCTGGAGGATGACGATGCCCAGTGGGAGGAGACCATTCATGAGAGCCGCCATACGTTTTTCCCGGTATGTGGGGAGAGTATTGATGATATTCGTGGAGTGCTCAATACCAAGGATTATTTCCGCATGAGAGGAAAATCCAGGGAATATATCCTGGAGCATGCGGTGGATCAGGTGGATCTGGTGCCGGAGACCATGAAGGCTAATGTACTTTTTCAGAATATGCAGAAAAGCAGAAATTATTTTGCTGCGGTTATTGATGAGTACGGCGGAATTTCCGGAATTATCACCCTTCACGATCTGATGGAGGCCCTGGTGGGTGAGCTTTATGAGACGGAGGAGGCCCCGATGCCTCTGGCCGTGGAGAAGATCGGAGAAAATACATGGAAGGTTCGCGGTTATGCTGATTTGGAAGATGTGTCAGATGCGTTGGAGGTGGAGCTTCCCACGGATACGTATGACACCTTCAGCGGATTTATCTGCGGCCTGATCGGAAAAGTACCCCGCAATGGGGAACAGTTTTCCTGCGAATATGAGTCGCTGGAAATTCAGGTGCATACAGTGGAAAATCATCGGGTGATGGAGACAACGGTGACGAAGCGTGAAATGACAGAAGAGGAAGAGGAGGAGTAAACATCCGGGTTTCTTATGTCATGAATGAAGAAGGGAAGGATCCTGCATTTGCGGCGATCCTTCCCTTCTTCTGCTGACAGAAACAAAAAAGGAACTTCTGATATTCAGAAGTTCCTTTGAGAAGCTGCCTAGCGGATTTGAACCGCCGACCTCCGCCTTACCAAGGCGACGCTCTACCAACTGAGCCAAGGCAGCACGCGAACAGTTTCTGTTGTTTTTTGTTATCTGCTCGCTACAGTTAGATACTATACCAAAGGTCAGGACAAAAGTCAATAAGAATTTACAAATTTTTTGAAATAATTTTTATTGTTTAAAAATCAGAAAAACATACTGTCCATATAGGCCTCCTGAAAGCCCCGGTCATTGCTGAGAGAAACCTCTTCAGCTATCCTGGCTGCCCTTCCGGCTTCTTCCATTTTTTCGGGTTGATCCAGAAGGAGGGCTGCCCCTTTCAGTGCGCTGTTGCCTACGGCGCGGATTCTGCCGGAGAATTCCTCCGGAAACATTCCGATGGCTTCTGCCTTTTCAAAATCCAGGCTGTAGCCGAAGCCGCCGGCCACATAGATGCAGGCCACATCATTGGCGCTGATTCCGTATTTTTCCAGAAGCGTCTCGATTCCGGCCCGGACTGCCGCTTTGGCCAGCTGCAGTTCCCGGATATCTTTCTGGTACAGACGGATGTCGCTGCCCGCGCTGCTTTTGGCAACCGGGTACCCCTCTGTAAACCAGGGCTCCTCCATTCTGCCGGTTTCATCGATGATTTCCGCCTTCACCAGCTCCGCGATGATTTCCACGGCGCCAGTGCCGCAGATACCTTCCGGCGGCGCGTCCTGTATGGTTCCGATTTTCAGACCCCCGTTTTCCCACTGAGCGCTGCATACGGCGCCGGGGATGCTTCCGGTTCCGCAGATGATATTTCCACCCTCAAAGGCGGGGCCTGCGGCCACGGAGGTCACCAGAAGCCGGTCACGGTTTCCCAGAGCCATTTCGCCGTTGGTGCCCAGGTCGATCAGCATCACGGGTTTTTCGCTGGAAGAAATGTCCAGCGCGCAGATTCCGGCCACGATATCGGCTCCCACGAAAGTGGAAATTCCCGGGTAAATATGTACCGCAGTCTTTTCGGAAGCCTCCGCAAACCAGTCCTTCAGTGAGAAGTGCAGATCTTTGATTTCATAGGGCGTAAAGGGAGCGCTGCCCAGACCATCGCAGGGATATCCCATCAGAAGATGGATCATGGTGGTATTGCCTGCCACTGTAAGCTGCGACAGTACGGACCAGTCCATGTGGTTACGCTGCAGCAGGGTTTGAAGTCCTTCGTGGATGGCTGACCGTATCTGCTCCAGCATGGCCTGCCCGTTTCCCTGAATGGCAGCCTGAATCCGGGAGATCACGTCCGCCCCGTATGCCCTCTGGGGATTCAGCGCGGAGAAAACATCCGATATCTGCGGCCCCTTCAGCTGAATGGCGATGGTGGTCGTGCCGATATCCACTGCCGCCGCGCAGGAACCGTTCCGGGGAAGATCCTCTGCCTGCCGGGGCTGTCCTTTCTGGAAATCCGTGCCCTCCTGGCCCTGATAATCGGTGACCGTGAGAATTTCTTTCTCCTGGTTGTCCGGTATCCACAAAGTGATGTCCTCATCCGGCATTGCCCTGCAGGCAAGGCACCACCCGTCCTCCAGCTCCGCCGGAGAAAATACGGACCGGTCCTCCGCCGTAATGTCCAGATGGCCGTCAAGGACGCGGACGCGGCATTTTCCACAGCGGCCGACGCCTCCGCAGTCTGCCCGGAGGGAAATGCCCTGGGCGTGCAGACCATCCATGATGCCGCCGGTGGTGGAGAAAACCGCTGCCGTTTCCGGCGGGCAGTCCCTGGAACCGCCTTTCTGCACCGTCACCTGCACCGGTTCCACCGACCGGAAACCACAGGTGAGGTTTGGACATTTTCTGCAGTTATGGCCGGCCCGGAATACGGAAGTGTCCGCGGTGGTCACAAAAACGTTGCAGCTGGTTTTCAGAGGACGGTACATATATCCTTCCGTGATTTCAAGACCGAGGAGCTTGTCCGCCTCTGTCTGCTGCAGCGCTTCTTTCTGAATTTCCATGCGAAGATCCTGAGGTGCCTCCAGTCTGCGCTGAATACCGA
>CBJMC01400__coassemble_1299_pt1 | contig 15429 bp, 11 predicted proteins | sample CBJMC01400__metabat2_low_PE_039 | metagenome-assembled genome bin CBJMC01400
GAGGTCTATTTTGACTGCATCTGCCAGTTGATCGAAAAATCGAAGGAAATCCCGGTACTGTACGAAACCGATGCCAGAAACACATTGATTCTGTATCTGCAGAATTGCCGGTATTCTCTGGAAACAGAGAATATCGGTGAGGAGATCGGCCAGGGGCGGACACCTCAGGAAAATGCCGCTGTTATTCTCCGGTATTTCCGTTCCTGTGGGTGGATCACGCCCCAGGAGATCGGGCGCAGCGGGGACAATATCGCTTCTGTTTCCGTCTACTGCCGCAAACTGGTGGATGCTATCCGGAAGATTTTCCAGGAGGATGCCAACGGAGCCATCACCAACCACATCTTTTCCATGTATGAGATCCTGAAATCTGCCTTTCACAGAGACAGCGGCAGGGCCATGCGTCCTTATCTGAATCTTCTGGTGCCGCTGATTGAACATGAGTGTGATCTGAAAAATGAACTGCTGATTTTAAAGGACAGTATCCGGGAAATTATGCGGGCCGTCATGCGGATGGCGGATGCTAACAGTTTCGGCCGTTTTCTCATCAAAGATGAACTGCTGAACCGGTTTTTCAATGATTACTTCTTCATCAAGAAAAGCGGGCTGATTCCCTCCTATATATCCAGCATTGACCGGATGCTCCAGAAGCTGCGCAGCTCCGGGCTTTACGAAAAGATGGTTCAGGAATACCGGCAGATGGAAAATGTGGAAGAGGAACTGGCCAGAGATAAAATCAACCGGCAGTTCGGCGAGCTGGACAGCTTCATCAACCTGGAGTATGAACAGGAGATGAGCTATATTGACCGGAAAATCAACACCTATTACAATCTTTACGCCACCCGGATGATGATGGTGCTCAGCGGCAACACCAACCTGGAACATCAGCTGAATGGGCTGCTGCTCTTTCTGAAAAATCTGAAGGAAGAGGAGCGGCAGGAGGCGCTGAAACAGCTGGCCCAAAGTCACCGGCTGATGAGCGTGGGCTACATTGGAAGAAAATCCCTGGAGCGCCGAAAAAAAACCAATCCCAATCGGAAAAACACGGGCCTTCCGGCGGGGGAACTGAGTCAGGAGGAAAAGCAGCGGCTCACCGATGAACTGCTGAAGGAAACGCCGGACCGGTACAGTCTGGACAACGCAAAAAAACATTTTGACGGGATGTTTGCAGGAAAAGATCAGATATCCCTGGAGGAATGTGGAATTCACACCAGAGACAATGCCATGATGATTGCGGCAGGTATTATCTATTCCGGTTCCGCGGGATTTCCCTATGAAGTGGAATTTCGGGAAGGAATGGTGGAGACTGAGGCCGCCCGTATCAGCAATGTGAACATAAAGAGGAAAGAAGAATGAGTGATATCAGTCTGCATATTACGGTAAAAGAGGAAAACAGCCACCTGTTCAAACGGTGTATCCGGAAGCTTCTGGAATCCACCTTTCTTTTGCGGGACAAGGATGAAAAGCTGTATCAGTTTATTGCCAGGGAATCCAACCGGCAGGATATCTCCGAGTATCTGCGGATGATCGGTTTCGATGTGCTGGTGGACGAGAAGACGGGACTGGCCATGCTGATTGCCAGCGAAGAGGACGCGGATCTGGTGGGGCTGAAACGGGCCAATGTGGTAACCTTCACCACCCTGCAGTATCATCTGCTGCTGGTGCTCTGGAAGGTGTATCTGGAAAATCTGGGATACAATGAAGGAAATTTTGTGACAAAAGGCGATCTCATCGACAAGATCAAATCTTACGGTGTTCCGCTGGTGAAAACGGAGCTGAACGCCGCCTTCCGCCTGTTTAAAAAATACAGTCTGATCAATTTCAATGACGATGAAGACGGGGAAGATATGAAGATCCAGCTGTATCCTTCTCTTCAGTTTGGCTGGGATCTGGCCCAGTTCCAGACGGTGGCCCGGGAGTATCTTGGAGAAGCCGGGGACGGCGGGGCCGGTGAAGAAGAGGAAGAAAGCCTGCGGCCGGAGGATTTTGAGGAGGAAGAGCTATGATTCTGCTGAAAAAGTTTCGTCTCATCAACTGGTACGGGTTTTCCAATGTGACGGCTCCCATCGGCTTTTTTACCCTCATTGCCGGAAAAAACGGAAATGGAAAATCTGTGCTGCTGGACGCCATGAAATATGCGGCTTACGGTGATACCGTGTTCAACAAATCTTCGGAAAGCAAGGGAAGCCGGACCCTTTCCTCCTATACCAGGGGGTTGCTGGACGCTACGGCGGGAACGTATATGCGCCCGGCGGATCAGGTGCCCAACGTATACAGCCATATCGTGCTGGAATTCTGGGATGACGTGGAGGAAAAGTCATTTCTGCTGGGAGCTGTCATCGAGACCAATGCATCCAATAATTGTCAGACGTATCGGTATGTGATGGACCGGACCTTTCTGGAAGAGGTGGAGCATACCTGGCAGGAAGACGGCGTGACAATGCCCTACAGTGCATCCGATCTTCAGAAAAAGTACCGGCTGACTCTTATGAACCGGGAGCAGGGCCTTCCCAGATTCATGCAGATCACCGGACTGAAGCTGAATATTGGACAGATTCCCACCTATCTCAGGAAGCTGAGAGGAATCATGTCCTATGACCCGGACGCCCGTATCGATCAGTTTATCCGGGAGAGTGTGCTGGAAGAGCGCAATGTGGATTTCGGCAAGCTGATTGAAGCAAAGGAAAATATCCAGCGGCTCAATGAAAATTTTGATGCCGTTCAGCTGGAAATCGGGGAACTGGACGCGATCCTGGGGGAGTATGACACCTGGGAAAATGCGCGGAACCGGCTGCTTTCGGATGATATCCGTATTGTGTACAAAAAGATGCGGGATATCAGGCAGGAAATCCAGCGCCAAACCAGGCAGAAGGAGGAAGCCGCAAAAGAAAAGGAGGATCTGGCAAGAGAACTGGAGATTCTGCAGGAAAAGAAAAAACGGGCGGATGAGCAGCTGATACAGGCAAGAGTCAGTCTGAATCAGCTGGACAGTGCCCGGATGATTGCCGACGAGGAGCGGCGGCTGGATATTCTGGAAAAAGAAAAGAAACAGCTGGCGGAAGCATGTGAGAAACTGGAGCATTTCCAGAGGGTGATCAGTCAGATGATGGCCCGTTTTTTTGAAAAACAGGAAGAACTGGAAGACAGGCGGATACTGGCATCTCTTTGCGGACAGGAATACTCGGCTGCGGAGAAGGAGGCTGCGGTGGGGCGATTCCGGCAGAGGGCAGATCAGGTTTTTGAGGACCTGGTGAAAGAAATAGCCGGCGTGGAGCTGCAGCTGTCCGATATCAGCCGGAAGCTGGACGGACAGCACCGGATTCTGGAAGAGTGCAGGAAGCACCGGAATACCTACGGGCAGATTCCGGATTATGTGGGACTGCGGGATGAGATCAACCGGGAATTTGACAGAAGAAAAATCAGAGCCCGGGCGCAGTTTGCCTGTGAGTATGTCATCCGTCTGAAGGATGAAGACTGGAGAGATGCCATAGAAGCATTTCTGGGGCCCCGCCGTTATACAATTCTGGTGGATCCGGAGTATTACGATGTGGCGGACGATGTGCTGAACCGTTCGGAATACCGGTACGCCCATCTGTTCAACACAAAACTGCTGATGAAAAAGACGGTGCAGGTGGAGGAGGATTCAGCGGTGAAATTGCTGGAAATCCGCAATCCCGTGGCAGAGAAGTATTTCAATTTTCAGCTGGGAAGAATGCATGCGGTGGAACTGTCACAGGTACGCAATTTTGAAAATGCCATCTCCCGGGAGGGAAGGGTATCTGTGGCCATGGACAGTTATTTCCTGCGGTTTGACCGGATCCGTTCTTATTATCTGGGCCAGCAGACCTTTGAGCTGAACCGGATTCGGGCCCAGCGGGAGATCGAACGGCTGAATACGGAAAAGAAAGAGCTGCTGAGCCGGAAAAAGGAGCTGAACGAAAAAAAGAGTATCCTGGCACAGGATCGGGAATTTTTCGGAGAATACCATTACGGCGCGCCGGGAGAATATCAGCAGGCCGCCGAAGGCGTCCGCCGGGCGAAAGAGCAGCTGGAACGTCTCAAAACGGCTCAGAAGAACAATCAGGAGTTTATTGAGCTGAGCTGCCAGGTTGCACGTCTGGAAGATGAGCAGCATGCGGTGCAGGAGACGTATACGGCAAAGCTGCAGGAGCACACCGGAAAGGACACCACCATTTCACGGTGCCTGGAAAAGATAGAAGCCAGGACCCAGGAGCTGGAGCAGCAGGAAAAGCAGTACCGGTTCTATCAGACGGAATATTATACCGTGACAAAGCGGGCGGTGGAAGCCTATGAAAAATACCTGGAAAATGATGGCAAAGGCCCCGGCGGCCTCCTGGCCGAGGAGACAAGGGGACGTGTCCGCAGAAGTATTGAGCAGCACAAGGGCGATCTGATGCAGAAACAGGCGGACTACAATGCCAGACACTCCGGCAGTATGCTGCCCCGCGGCACAGAGGGACGGGAGCAGTATGCGGCCAGAAGAGAGAAGATCTGGATGGATGACCTGCAGGAGATCCGGCAGAGACTGGCCAGTCAGACACGCCGGTATGAGGACATTTTCAAAAATGAGTTTGTCCTTACCATTTTGAAATCCTGCGAACGGGCCAGGGCGGATTTAAAACAGATCAACGGGGAACTGGCAAAACTGCATTTTTCGGCCAAATACCAGTTTGATGTACACTATGTGCGTGACGGATCTCCCTTCGCCAAGATCATTGAATATGCCAGATTTCTGGATGATCGGGAGCAGCTGGGAGGCAGCGGCGACGGACAGATGACTCTGGAGATGGTGACCAATGTATCCGATGCGGACGGAGAGCGCCTGGAGCAGGAGATGAAAGAGATCATCAACCGGATTATCGAAAAGAACAGCGAGGAGACCATTGCCCGTTTTGCCGATTACCGCAACTATATGACTTATGAAATCCTGATCACCAATCAGGTACTGGATCGGGCAAAGCTTTCCCGGCAGACCGGATTCAACTCCGGGGCGGAGGTACAGATTCCGTATCTTCTGATTCTCTCTTCGGCGCTGCTTTTGATCTACAATCAGCGGGTAAATTCCACCAGGCTGGTGTTTATCGATGAGCCTTTTGCAAAGATGGATCCGGGAAATGTGAAACTGATGCTGGATTTCATGAGGGAACAGCGCCTTCAGGTGATTTTCTGCTCTCCCGATAAGACGGAATCCATCGGCAATGAGTGTGAGGTGATTCTGCCTGCTCTGCGGGTGCGGCCGGACAGCATGCAGCTGGGAATTGTGCAGTTCCATGAGGAGAAGGCATATGGCAGATTATAAGGAAAAACTGCTGACCATACTGGCAGACAAATACCGGAACAGCAAAAAGGATGACGGGAGCGGCGTTATAGCCCGGCGGACAAAGGTTACTCCGGATCAGCTGTACCGGAGCTATTACAGAAATGACGGGGATCTGGATCAGATTGACGCGGTGAATCAGGCGGCATACAGCTGCCGGGAAAAGGGATTTGTGACGCTGGAAGAGAAAAGTTTCAGCAATGAAATTGCCGCCGTTTATCTGGTGGACGAAAAAATCGGGGAAGTGGAGCAGTATCTCAGGGAACAGTATGGTTATCTGTCGAAACCGGAGAAAAGGCGCTATGTGGAGCATATGCTTAACGTTTATGACGGCCGTTCTCCGGCGGCCGGCCGGGAATGTGCCCGGATGCGCCAGGCGCTGGAAAAGAATAAAATCCCGCCCAGATACCTGCAGACAGAGGAACTTCTGAAGGCCCTGGTTTTTATCGAAAATAACCGGGAGGAATTGTTTTTAAGGGAAGCATCCATGATGATTTACGGCGATTCCAAATATCTGGAGGAAGAGATGCTGCATCCGGTGTGCAAAGCCCTCCGCCAGGTGAAGAACCGGCCCTGCGGCGAGGAGGAACTGGAAGATGAGATTCTGCAGGAGTATCACATTATCCGGGAGAGACAGAAACTGCGCCTGAAGGGAAACGTGTCGGTGACCATTGGCGACAGCCAGGTGGAACTGGGGACATTTTCGGAGGGTGTGGAATTTTTCTCCGACGACAGAAAACGGATCCGGAAGATTCATATCCGGGATGGAAGGCTGATGACCGTGGAAAACTACACTTCCTGGCTGCGGCTGCGCCCTGCGGATACCACCCTGTTTTATCTGGGCGGCTATGCCTCCAGGGAGCAGAGGGATTTTCTGAAAAAAACAGCGGAGGATAATCCCGGGCTTCGTTTCGTACACTTTGGTGATATCGATGCAGGAGGTCTGTACATCCATGAGCATCTGTGCCGGGTCACCGGAATCCCTTTTGAAATGTACCGGATGTCCCCGAAGGAGCTTCAGGATCCCCGGTATCGATCCTGTCTGCACCCGCTGACCGCGCAGGACCGGATCCGGCTGGAATCTCTGAAACAACAGGAACTCTACTGCCAGCTGGCTTCCTTTATGCTCACACAAAATGTGAAGCTGGAACAGGAAATTGTCAGCTATTATGAAAAACAACAGGAGGTAACCTGAAATGGCAGAATGTCTGATTGTGGGCGCCGGAGGCGCCGTTGGAGCGGTTCTCCGGTATCTGATCGGCCTGATCCCGCTGAATCCTGAAAATGGATTTCCCATAAAAACCTTTCTGATTAACGTGGCAGGCTGTTTTGTCATCGGTCTGGTGGCGGCGCTGGCTGCCAGAGCTTCCCTGAATCCCCGGATCACCCTTTTTCTGAAGGTGGGGATTTGCGGCGGATTTACCACATTTTCTTCTTTTGCCCTGGAGACGGAGCAGCTGATGGCAAAAGGGGCCGTGTGGATGGCTGTCAGCTATGTGGCGGCAAGTGTACTCTGCGGGATACTCGCGGTTTTTGCCGCGCAGAAGCTCCTTTGACGGACAACGGCGGGGACTGAAAACGCAGTCCCCGCCGGTTTCTGATATTTATGCAATTTAATGGCTGCTGCTGCGGGAAGAGGATTTCTTCCGGACCATGAGACCGATCACCAGACCCAGAAGTGCCGGACAGATCCAGCCAAATCCCTGGGAAGCCAGAGGAAGCCAGGTCTGCACCTGGGAAACCACCGGATTTATATGGAGGAGTTCCCGGAGGGCAGCCGGGAGGGCCCCCAGAAAATCAAAGACCGCCGCCACAGCGGTAAAGCCCAGCGTAAAACGCAGCACCAGAGGATCATTTTCAAAAAATCTGCCGCAGAGGGTCAGAAGAATCAGTACGATGGCCAGAGGATAAAGGAACATCAGCACCGGCATGGAATAGGCGATGATGGAGTCCAGTCCCAGATTGGCGATCAGAAAGGACAGGACACAGAAGCCGATGGCCCAGACCCTGTAGGAAGGACCTCCGGGAAACAGCTTCACAAAGGTTTCCCCGCAGCTGGTGATCAGTCCCACCGCCGTTTTCAGGCAGGCCACAGTGACGGTAACCGCCAGGATCGCCGCGCCGGCGCTTCCGAAATAATGCTCCGCGATCTGTGCCAGCGCCTCGCCTCCGTTGGACGCCACATCGAACAGCCCCCGGCTCTGGGCGCCCACCATGGTCACCAGCGCATAGATCAGAGCCATCAGAAGGGAACTGAAAATTCCCGCCAGCACTGTATTTTTTGCCACTTCCTCCGGTTTTTCCACACCCAGGCGGCGGACGGCATGAACCACGATAATGCCGAAAGCCAGTCCGGCCAGAGCATCCATGGTGTTATAGCCCTCCAGAAGGCCGGTGAAAAATGCCTCCGACTGGTAAGCACCGGACGGAGCAATCTCGGAAATCGATCCCAGGGGCGAGATCAGTGCCCGCAGAATCAAAACGGCAAGAAAGATCAGAAACAGCGGATTCAGCACCTTTCCGATCCAGGTGAGAATTTCTCCCGGCCGAAGGGAGAAGAAAAGCACCGCGATAAAAAAGATCAGAGAGAAGACGGCCAGCGCCGCGCTCTGATTGGTGTCCGGGAGCATCCGCTGGATGCCCACCGTATAGGAAACCGTGGCACATCGGGGGATGGCGAAAAACGGTCCGATGGTAAGATACAGGGCGCAGGTGAAAAACAGTCCAAAGGGTTTTCCTACCCGTCCTGCCAGTTCATACAGACCGTCCTTGCGGCTGATGCCGAGAGCGGCCACTCCCAGAAGCGGCAGCCCCACGCCGGTGATGAGAAAGCCCGCGGCTGCCAGCCACATGTTCCGTCCTGCCAGCTGCCCCATGGAAGCCGGGAAGATAAGATTTCCCGCTCCGAAAAACATGCCGAACAGCATGCTTGCCACGGTGATGATTTCCTTAAACGTCAGTTTCTTCATGTCTGTTGTCCTCACAAGATTTCTGATGATTTGCCGGGGCTGCCCTGCGGAAGAGAATCCGTTTTGGGCGCCCCGGATTCAGATAGATTATAGCAATCTTTTCCGGTACGGTAAAGCCATTATTTCGTTTCCTCTCTTTTTTCTGAAAGGGGTAACGCTCCCCCCGGCGGTTATTAACGGATGGTTAATTTTCTTCCCCGAAAATAAAACTACTGCTTCATTGTTTCAGGGCCTTTCCGGCGGTATAATCGGATCAGAAGAAAGGAGAGGCACGATATGGATATCGGTGAAAAAATCAGAAAATACAGGAAGGCCGCAGGCCTGACCCAGGAACAGGTGGCCGGGTATCTGGGGGTTTCCGCTCCGGCGGTGCATAAATGGGAGAAAGGCAGCAGCTGCCCGGATATTTCCCTCCTGCCGGCGCTGGCCAGGCTTTTGCATACAGATTTAAATGAATTGCTTTCCTTTCGGGAAGAACTGACGGAATGGGAAGTTGGCGAGTTTGCCAGGGAGCTTTCCGAAAAAGGCATGGAGGGGGATGTGGACGGCGCCTTTTCCATGGCGGCGGAGAAAATCCGGGAATATCCCTGCTGCGATTTGCTGCTCTATACTGCCGCCACCATTCTTGGAAACGTTGCGACGCTGTCAGGAGCAGGGGAGGAGAAACAGCGGGAATATGACAGGCAGATTGAAGACTGGCTGAACCGGGCTGCCGCGGGCAGTCAGGAAAAGGTAAGGATTCCCGCCGTCTACATGCTGGCCCTCAGGTGTATGCAGAAGGAGGAATATGAGAAGGCAGAAGAACTTCTGGACAAAATACCGGATGGAGATATGGATAAGGTGCTGCCGCTGACAACGATTCTGTGCCGCAGGGAAGACGCGGATGCGGCCGCGTATTTTCTGCAGGGCAGAATCCTCCAGGCAGCCACCAGGATGCAGAGTTATCTCTACCGGCTTCTGGAGCTTGAGGAGCAGGCAGGCAACCACCGACGGGCGGATGAGATTGCGGAAATTGCAGAAAACATGGTTCCTCTTTTCGGCCTGTGGCCATACGGAGCGGCAGTGCCGAAGCTGCTTCTGGCCATCGACAGGAAGGATACCGAAGAATGTCTCCGACATCTCGACAAGGCGCTGTCGGAGGCGCAAAAACCCTGGGAAATAAAAAAATCTCCGCTGTACTGCCGCCGTCCGGAAAAACCGTCCGGCCAGGATGTGGGAAAGCACTGGATCCGGGCGTTGCTTTCAGAGACCGAAAGCTGTGAGGAATACGATTTTCTGCGGGGAAATGAAAAGCTGGAGCAGATTTTCCGGACCTATGCGGAGAAATTCACCTGACAGGCAATGTCCAAATTTTTGAGAATATACAGGAGTGAAAAAAGAAAAATGCAGATTGTCAAAGCAGATATAAAAGATTATCCGGCAGTCAGAGAGTTCTACTATGCCCTGACAGACGAAATGGAACAGGCCGAGTTTACGCCGGGATGGATCCGTGATATTTATCCAACACAGGAATATCTGAAGGAATCGATCCGGAAGGGCGAACTGTACATCGGCAGATGCGGGGAAGAGATTGCTGCCTGTATGGTGGTAAATCACGATTATAACGAGGCCTACCGTCAGGTAAAGTGGAGTGTGGAAGTAGAGGATTCTGAGGTGCTGATGATTCACACCCTGGGCGTGCGCAGAAAGTTTTCGGGAAGAGGGCTGGCAAAACAGCTGGTGCAGGAGGTCATCGATATGGCAGAGAATAGCGGGATCCGCGCCATCCGCCTGGATGTGCTGAAGGGAAATCTTCCGGCGGAAAAGGTATATCTGAAAATGGGCTTCCGGTATGTGGACACGCTGCCGATGTATTATGAGGATACCGGAATTACCGATTATAAGGCGTTTGAACGGCTGATTTGATCTGAGGGGAAATTGAAGCAACGGGATCGGGCGGCGGCTCATTTGGGACTTTGAGAAGGGAGAATGGTATCGTATGTTCAACTGTAAAAATTGTGGAGAGAAGATTGAACGGAAAGACGGAAAACGGGCGGAAACTCTCATCATTATCTGTCCCAAATGCCACTCGGTAGTTGAGGCCTCCAGCTGCTATGGATTTGGTCCGGTGTGGCCGGCGTGTATCTATTGCGGAGACCGCCTGCTGGCAGAAATCGAAAGAAGCGGCCCGCCAAAGAATCCCGTATTGGAGCTGAAAATACTGGGGAGACCGGCGCCTCTGCCAATCAGTGAACAGTTGAGGAAAGATAACTATAAAAGGCATTTTGATATCTGTGAAATCGTAATACGGATGCTCCGGGAGAGAATGTTGATTTGACCGGTTTTCACGCCGGTGGATTTTTAAAAAAAATTGTTGTAACTATTGACATTACAAAGATACTGAAGTATAATTCGTGATGTAACAAAGATAAGCACAACAAATCATTGGAGGGATTCATCATGAGTAATTTCAGTAAAGTAAGTGTAACCGCAGACGCAAGAGTTGAGCTTCATGACAAACTGTCTCTTACAGGTGCGGAGATCAGTATTAATCAGCTTCCGGCAGGGGCGTGCGTGCCGTTTGTGCATGCCCATAAGCAGAACGAGGAAATCTACGGTGTTCTGGAAGGAAAAGGAAAGGCCGTCATCGATGGAGAAACCGTGGAACTGGCGGCAGGTGATTGGGTTCGTATCGCTCCGGCGGCAAAGCGTCAGTTCTTTGCTGCTGAGGAAGAAGGGATCAGCTATGTATGTATCCAGGTAAAAGAAAATTCCCTGGAGGGATATACGATGGATGACGCAGCCGTTGTGGAAGGATAAATTTTCTGCTGCGGCTGCGCGGCCGGAACCTTCCACGGCAGATGAATTTTGCGGCCAAATGAAAACCGTTTCCGGAAAAACGGAGAGACGCAGGAGATCTTTCGGACAGAAAAACCGGGAAAACACAGAGAAACGCCATGCAGGTGAAGAAGTCATTTGCATGGCGTTTCTTTGTTTATGGCATTGGAAAGTCCGCGCAGTTTCCATTATTTCCGGGAAGGGAAAGGCATTGGATTCCTACTGCGGCAGCGGGGAAGAAGGGGCAGTGTAAATTCCTCTGTCCGGAGACCATTTATCATAGAAATGTCCAATTGATGAATGGCTTCTGATATGATATGTTAGGCAGGTGGTGTGTACGGAAAAGATAAGAAATGAGGAGGGGAATTCCCATGAATTTATCAAAGATGACGAGGGACATGACGGAAGGATCCATAGCGCCGAAGCTTTTGTTCTTTGCTTTTCCGATTATGTTCAGCAGCTTGTTTCACCTGGTTTACAGCCTGGCAGATTCCCTTGTGGTGGGCAGGTTTATCGGCGGCAATGCCCTGGCGGCTGTGAGCGTGACGGGAAATGCCACCTATCTGATGTTTTCCATTTCCGGAGGAATCAACATGGGTTCCTCGGTGGTTCTGGCCCAGGCATACGGCGCCAGAGACCAGAAGAAAATGAAACAGGTCATCTCCACTTCCGTAGCCGTGCTGGGTATCACAGCAGTGCTGTTTACCCTGATCGGCATGCTTACGGCGGATCTGGTGCTTCATATTATTCAGACGCCGGAAGAAATTTACGGGATGGCGAAATCCTATATGATGATTATTTTCGCGGGGACGCTGGGAAGCGTATTTTATAACTGGCTGGCGTCCCTTCTGCGGGCTTTTGGAAATTCCTTTGTGCCGCTGCTGTGCCTGATTTTTTCCGGCGTCCTGAATGTGATTCTGGATCTGGCTTTCGTTCTGGGATTCGGCATGGGAATTGAGGGAGCGGCACTGGCCACCGTGCTCAGCCAGATCCTGTCCGGTCTGCTCTGCTTTGGCTATGCCTGGAAACAGTTTCCCGTATTTCATCTGAAACGGGAGGAATGGACCCTGGATAAGGGTGTCCTGAAAAAAATCCTGCTGATCGGAATTCCGGCGGCCATTCAGAACAGTATTATCACGGTATCCAACATGGTGTTGCAGGGAGTGCTGAATACATACGGAACCACCATGGTTCTGGCCTACGGCATCGTCTCCAAATACGAGCTGATCTGCATGCAGGTGGGGGATTCGCTGGGGACGGCCCTTTCCACCTTCGCCGGCCAGAACATGGGCGCGGGGAAAATGGACCGGGTGATCCGTTCTGTGAAAACCACGGCGCTGCTGAATTTTGCCGGGTATGCCATCGTGTCTCCGCTGATCTTTGCCACGGCGGAAGGGTGTATGCGAATTTTCACGGATAACAGCCAGGCCATCGGCATTGGAATCCAGTTCCTGCGGATTTACGCCGTATTTTTCCCTGCGCTGGGAATTCTGATCCTGTTTCAGAATTTTCTCCGCAGCGTGGGGGATATCAAGGCTACCATCTGGATGGGAATCTGCGAGGTGATTTCCCGTTCCGTTTTTGCCCTGGGGCTGCCCTTCCTGTTCCATGCCGCCGGGCTGATGCTGGTGTCCCCCTTTACCTGGGCGGCCTCTATGCTGCTGGGTTTGGCCCTTTATTTATCCGGACAGTGGAAAAGGAAAAGTTTGCTGTAAGCCCCGGCGTTTTGACCGATTGCCGGATTGCCTCAGAGGAAATTCTATGCTAAACTGTAACTATTCTATTGAGAAAATACCAAAGAAGGCAGGAAAACACATATGCCAGTGTTTGATTTCAGCGGCTCCTCTTCGGAGACAAAGGAGCCCGTATGTACCTATGAGGTTTTTTATTCCAGCCAGGCAACGCCTGATCCGGACCATCCCGTTCTGGTGCTGGATGCCGCACCGGGAGGCCTGAAGCATCATACCAGCGGCGCTTTTACAAATCCCTCTGACCGGACGTCTTTTGAATACAAAACCGAAGAGGGCAGTGCGGCGGCAGATATTTTAAAAATTGACGCCCGTTTTGTCAGCCTCCTGAAATGGCTGGGGGAGAATCGGATTAATGTGCGCCTTTCCGGAGCGGAGACTGCAAAGGGGTATGCTGTCTATAAGATCCGGGAGATGGCCTTTGGCGGCGGATCAAAACTTTCTGCGGAAGACGGATTTCTGCAGTTTATGATCGAACGGCTGCTGGCCAGCGAGGCTCCCTGCGCGGATGAGCCTGATGAGGACGCGCAGGAAGATGGGGACAGCATGAAGCTGACCAGTATCCAGAGCATCACGGATTTTCTTACCTGTGCAGGACGGACACTGCCGGACAATATCCGTCTTTGGGCCAGGAGAAACCTGGCGGTGGCCCGCTCCGGCGAAGTGTCGGCGGAAGAGCGGCGGCACGCCCAGCACGCTCTTTCCATCATGCTGAATATTCAGTGGAAAAGCAATTATTTCCAGTCCATCGATCCCGATGAAGCCCGCCGGATTCTGGATGAAGAGCTGTATGGTATGGAGCAGGTAAAACAACGGATTATTGAGACAATCATTCAGATTAACCGCACGCATACGCTGCCGTCTTATGGTCTTCTGCTGATCGGACCGGCGGGAACCGGAAAATCACAGATTGCCTATGCGGTGGCCCGGATTTTGAAAATGCCCTGGACTACCCTGGATATGAGTTCCATCAATGATCCGGAGCAGCTGACAGGCAGTTCCCGGATTTATGCCAACGCGAAGCCGGGAATCATTATGGATGCGTTTTCCATCGCGGGGGAATCCAACCTGGTATTTATCATCAATGAGCTGGATAAAGCTGCCTCCGGAAAAGGAAATGGAAATCCTGCAGATGTTCTTCTGACGCTGCTGGACAACCTGGGATTCACGGATAATTATATGGAATGTATGATTCCCACCGTGGGTGTCTATCCTATTGCCACCGCCAATGACCGCAACCAGATCAGCGCGCCGCTGATGTCCCGGTTTGCGGTGATTGAAATCCCGGATTATACACCGGAAGAAAAGAAAGTTATTTTTTCCCGGTACGCGCTGCCGAAGGTTCTCAGACGAATCGGTATGCAGGATGGAGAGTGCGTGCTGACACCGGAAGGGCTGGATATGGTTATCGAGCTTCACAGAAATACCAGCGGAATCCGGGATCTGGAACAGGCAGCGGAGCATATCGCGGCCAACGCTTTGTATCAGATTGAGGTTAACGGGGAAACATCGGTGGTGTACGACGCGGCACGGGTACAGCGGGTGCTGGCATAAATATCAGGAAGGAGCAAAAAATTGGAAAAATTATTTTCTTTGTTTACCATGGGAATTCCGGACATTGTCACGGTGATTACGGATGAAAAAACGTATATTTCACGGGGACAGAAAAATCCGGCGGAGGAAGGGCTGACCAGAGTGGAGTTTTTGGAGCAGGATAACGGGCAGACGGTGTCAGTGACTTCCCGGGATTCCCTTCGTTTCGTAAAATTGAGATGGAATTACAGAATTAAGAAGCAGGCACAGTTTCTTACGGATGCCTGGGAGAGAGGCTATGGCGATCTTTGCTGGAGAGGTATGAGCGGGGGAAGATGTATGCCCTGGTATTTCCTGGCGGCGGAACAAGAAAAAACGCTCTGCTTTGGTGTGAAGGTGCGGCCATCTGCCATGTGCTTCTGGCAGGCTGACACCAAAGGGATTACCTTGTTCCTGGATCTTCGCTGCGGCGGAAACGGCGTGCTTTTGGCGGGACGGACGCTGAAAGCGGCGGAGATTGTCTGCATGGAGGGGCCGGCCGGGAATACTTTCGAAACGGCCAGGGAATTCTGCCGCAGGATGTGTACCGATCCTGTTTTGCCGGATTTTCCCGTGTATGGCAGCAACAACTGGTATTACGCTTATGGAGAAAGCTCCGACAGAGAAATTCTGAGCGATACGGACTATCTTCTGAGCCTGACATCCGGGGTTTCCAATCCGCCGTTTATGGTTATAGATGATGGATGGCAGGAAAATCACCGGATCAATGAATACAATGGAGGTCCCTGGAAAAGGGGCAACGGGAAATTCCCCGATATGAAGGCACTGGCGGAGAAAATGAAAGAAAAGGGCGTGCGTCCCGGTATCTGGGTACGTCTTCTTCTCAATGAGGACAGAAAGATCCCCGGGGAATGGAGAATTTCTCATAATGGCTGTCTGGATCCTTCACATCCGGAGGCGCTGCGCTATATCAGGGAGGATGTGGAACGGATCTGCAGCTGGGGTTATCAACTGATCAAGCATGATT
>CBJMC01400__coassemble_1333_pt1 | contig 15060 bp, 10 predicted proteins | sample CBJMC01400__metabat2_low_PE_039 | metagenome-assembled genome bin CBJMC01400
CAGATATTTTGATTTGTTTTCTCCCCTTTCCTCCAACAGCTTTGCACATCTTCTCCCGATTTTTTATGCAGAAAAGGAAGAAGCATCCATTTCCTGTCTGTCAAAAACCTCAATGCTTTGTATTTTCCCATTTTTCAAAGGCAGGGAGGTTATAAAAAGTTTTAACACTTATCTTTTCAGCTGTCTCTATTATTATACTCTGTTTGTTTCTTAAATACTGTTTTTATCCTCAGTGTCATATCTATCATTATGGTTCTTCAACAACTATAGATGTTTTACTTTCCAGATTTTTCCACATAGTATGAAACTTGAATTCGCGATATATTTCAAATAATTTTTACAATCACAATATAATAATTTGTAATATATTACATTTATCTGATTTTATATGCGCTTTCACTGTTTATTTTACACCAGAAAGGAATCGAATGAAAAATACGGATTTGAACAAAGAAGTCGGAGGCCGTATCCGCATGATCCGGGAATACTCCAATCTCACCAGAGAAGTCCTTGCCGAAAAAGCTGACATTTCTGTCCAGTTTCTGGCCGATATCGAAAACGGCAGAAAAAGCATGACCGTCAAAACTCTGAAAAAATTGTCGGAAAGTCTGATGGTTTCCTGTGATTATATTGTATTTGGCAAGCCACCCTCTGACCAAAATGGAAACGACGAATCGCCCCTGTACAATATGCTGGAGATGCTCACTCCCCGGCAGAGAGAAGGCGCAGAAGAACTGCTGAAAATCTATATCCGCGCTGTACGTTCGGAGCATTAACCGGACTTTTTGCCATTTCTTCCGGGAAGCATGCGGCAAATTTTGTCGAAATGTTTCTCATAAATCAGCTTTCCGTCTGTTGACATTTCATCCCTATTGTGCTAATTTGTACATTACAAAAGCATTTTGTATTTTGTATCTCCGGACAATTCTGAATACACATTTCTTGTCTGTCAAAGACCTCAATGCTTTGTATTTTCCCATTTTTTCACAGGCAGGGAGGTTATATATAAATCTCCCGCCCGCTTTTATAACCATGCGGCCAATATTCCAGGAGGAAATTTTATGCAGGAAAAGAATGTTGTAACCATCGATTATTTAGGTGATCCCGAACGCTTCGCAGATTTTCTGAATGCCCTCTTGTTTTCCGGAAACAGGATTCTGACATCGGATAATATCCGGGAATGTAAAGCAGACAGTTCCAGGATCTGGAAAGACGCTGATACGCTCCACGCCAGCGAGGTATTCCGGGATCTGACACGGGAAGTCTGTCTGCGTTCGCATACACTTCTGGTGGCTCTGGAGGCGCAGAGCGATATTCACTATGCCATGCCTGTACGGGTCATCAACGGAGACAGTATGCAATATCATGAGCAATGGCGAAGAATCCGTAACCGTCACCGCCAGAGGCGTGATCTGAGAGGCGCCGGTTATCTGTCCGGTTTCCACAAAAAAGACCGCCTGTTCCCGGTCATAACCCTTGTCTTATACTTTGGGAGGAAACCCTGGGATGGGCCGGATAACCTGTGGGATATGATGAATATCAAAGAATTTCCGGAAACGGTACGGCAGTATATCGCCGATTATCCGCTCCGGCTGATCGATGTCAGGCGATATCCACATTCGGAGCGTTTTTACACAGACCTTCGCGTCGTCTTTGGATTTCTCGCAGTGGATTCGGAAAAGGACGCGCTTCTGGATTTTATTGAAAAACACGAAAAGGAATTTCATTCGCTTCGGGAAGATGCCTATGATATGATCGCAGTGATGTCCCATTCCAGGGAACTGATGAAAAGAAAACACGATTATCTGAACAGGAAAGGGGAGGTAAATATGTGTCAGGCTATTAATGACCTGATGAGAGATGAGTTTCAAAACGGAAAAACGGCGGGATTGCGCGAAGGCCGGTCCGAGGGGCTGCGCGAAGGGGAACTCAACGGAATTCAGCTGGCGAAAAAAGTCTTTTTCCTCTGGTTCTCCGGCGTTGCCCCGGCTGATATTGCCAAAAAATGTCAGATTACACAGGAGATGGTTTCGCAGATCCTGGAAGAGGTAAGCGAGATGCGTTGAAATTCTCTTCTTATGATTGTACATTCCAGGAAAAAAACTTCTCCCCGCTATCCGTTATAAACCGACAGCGGGGAGTCACAGGCTAAAATGTTCAAATTATATAGGGTGTCCCACAGTTAGGACAATACAAAACATCCTGCTGAAGAGCCGCACCACAGGCAGGACAAATTCTGGCTGTTCCCGGATAGCCGCCTGACTGATTGGAATTTGATGCCCGATTTTCATTGGGATTCTTCCGCAGATTTTGATAATAAGCATTCATCTGTTTTTTCATATCTTTTTTCTGCTTATTTAATGCTACCTTTTTCCCAAGTTTTTTCAAGCCGATGCCCATCAGAACAAAAATCCCCATTGTTACAATACCGGCTATAATCTCGACCATGTCTACATCGACCGGCCCACTGTTTCCTGAAATCAGTTCTGCAAGAGCAGCAACCACAAACAGCGCCGGCATTATACAATCTTCCTGTCGGATGCCTGCACGCAAAAGCACGGCGGTCGGTTTTCGGGTTTATCGTGCGTAAAAAACAGCGCAGCCACAGTGCGGATCTTATCATCCGCCTCTGCAGTTGCGCTGTTATCTGAATGCCATAACGATTATCTTATTTTCTTATTACTCCCGGCAAACCTTCCCATCCTTCTCCATCCGAATTACACACATATGCGCCGGATTTTCATAATCCTTCTCATATCCATCATCATGATAGTACTCATACACCGCCTCATTTTCCACAAACGACAGATACTGAAGATCCTCAAAATCCACATCTGCCACGCACTGTCCGCCCTTTGACAGAGGAATCAGATGATCCGGCCGTACAAATACCACCACATCCGTCAGCGCCACATCCACATAGTGGTCTCCCGCCTCCAGAATTTCTTCCTCACAGCTTCCGTCCTTCTTAAACCGCACCAGCTTCATCCGCTCCGGAAGGTACACATATCTTCCCTCCGCATTCTGCTCATATACCGGCGCGATCATCAGGCCGTCGCCCAGCAGCAACTGATCCTCCACACGGACAGCTCTGGCATCCTCCGGATAATCAAAGGCCAGCGGCCGGAACATCATTTCATCCCGGAGCACTGCCTTCATATACTCACTGTACAGATACGGCAGCAGCTTATAGCGCAGTCCGATAATATGGCGGAATCCATCCACATCCTCAAACTGATACGCTTCCTGCACCCTGGTTCCCAGCGCCGCATGGTTCCGCATCAGCGGTGTGAAAATTCCCAGCGCCAGCCAGCGCAGCACAAGGTCCTCCGTGGTATCTGAACCAAATCCGCCCAGATCCGCGCCTGTATACAGAAATCCGCACATATTCAGGGACGGCAGCATCCGCAGATTCATCAGAATGTGAGACCACCAGGATTTGTTGTCTCCCATCCAGATACCGCCGTACCGGTGCATGCCGATATAGGAAGAACGGGAGAACATCAGAATCCGCTTGTCCGGCTCCAGACGCTCAAAGGCTTCCCCTGCCGCTCTGGTCATATTATAGCCGAACAGGTTATGAACCCGGTCATGGCGGATCTTCTTTCCATTCATATTGTGGTAGAATTTCGTATAGTCGTCCACGTTATTGGACAGCCCGTTCACCAGGCCCTTAAACTCCCAGAACAGATTCAGATCCAGGTTTTTGCCCTTATACTCGCCCAGCTGCTCCATCACCTGATTCAGCCGGTCCTCCGTATAGAAAATGGCAGGCTCATTCATATCATTCCAGAAGCCTTCCACTCCCTGATCCAGCAGGAACTTGTACTGATCGCCGAACCAGTCTCTGGCCTCCTTGTTGAGCATATCCGGAAACAGAGCCTTCCCCGGCCACACTGCCGCCACAAAAGGAGTGCCATCCTCCTTCTTGCAGAAATAGCCCTTTTCAAGTCCTTCCTCATAAACGGAATACCCCTCTTCCTGCTTCACGCCCGCGTCAATGATGGGCACCAGATGAATATTCTGCTCCTTCATCTCCTCGTTGAACTTCTCAAACTCCGGAAATGCCTCGTCATTCAGCGTAAAATCCTTATATCGCTCCATGTAGTCAATATCCAGATACACGCTGTCCAGAGGAATCCCCAGCTGGCGGTGTTTATTCGCCACCTCCCGCACCTCATCCTCATTCATATAGCTCCACCGGCTCTGGCCGTAACCAAACGCCCACATGGGAACCACAAAACTGCGCCCGATCAGATGACGGAACTGCTTTACAATATCCTTCACATTCTCTCCGGTAATCACATACAGATCCAGATTCCAGTCCGAAGCTGTGATCTTCAGCTCCGATCTCCTGGTATATCCCACATCAAAGGTAAGAATCCCCGGATAATCCAGAAAAATACCAAACTGCTCCTTCCCGTCCACCACCAGGAAATTATGCGCCCCGTAAAGCGCCCTGGTATCCTCCTGATGATCCGGATTATCGCTGCACTTACTCTCGTAAATCCAACCTCTCTTATTCATTCCCCGGACATTCTCCCCCAGACCATACACCCGGTCTGAATCCTCCATGGAATAGGAAAACGTCATGGCCTCTTCATCCACACACAAAAACGGCACCGCGCCGCCCTCCGCCTGCGGTTTTTCAAGAATCGCCTCCGTCTCAATCATTTCACCAAATACAAATCTGCGAATCATACACAAAAACCTCCCTGAACACCCCCGGCCCCGCCGGGTCCGATTTCACTTTTCCCTTATTATACTGTCTCTCCCCGGTAAATACTCACCCTATTTTATCCAAAAACTACACTATCTTTACTTTTTGGTATTCCGTCTCCCACCCTGTGACATAAAAAATAACATCCCATCAGACCTGACACACCCCAACACCATTTTTCCAAAAACAGTTCCCACTGAAAGCTTCGCAATATCCCGCCTCAAAATACGCAACTCATGGAATAACTTTCAAACCAATTCACCCCTCCCAAAGAGCCGATCATTTCCTCCAACACCCCTCCCCCCTCCCGCCCACCATATCCAGGCGCGGCTGCCACCCACCCGCCCGCCGGGGCCACAGGGCGTCGAGGGCTTTCCGCCTCTGAACGCACAAACGGCGTTGGATGTCTGTGGAGGGGAAACACAACGTGTTTTCCAGCCGCAGACATCCAACGCCGTTTGTACGGGCAGCGAAGGGAGCCCCGAGCCCTGTGGCCCCGAAGCGGGCGGGTGGGCGGCAGGATGCGCCGTCCCCATACCAGCCACTCCCTCCCCTCTACTGAAAATCAAACAACGAAATCTGATTCGACTCCGGTATATCCCCGAACAATTTCAAATCATCCATAAAGTCAATCACCGACTTACTCACCTTCGTCCGGTCCCTGAAGTCATCCTTGGACAGAAACGCTCCGTCCCTGGCCGCCAGCACCACCGCGTCGGCCGCCTTGTCTCCCAGTCCCTCAATGGTATCCAGCGCCGGCATCAGCTTGCCGTCCACAATCTGGAACCGGTGGGCCTGGGCCTTGTAAAGATCCACCTCTGTAAATTCATACCCGCGGGCATACATTTCCTGTACCACCCGCATATCCTTCAGCGTATCCTGTTCTTTCTTCGACAGCGTATCCGCCCGCTTCTTGTAATCTGCCAGATAATACTCCAGCCGGTCTCTTCCCATACACATCAGCTCATAGGAAAACGCCGACGCGCGGATACTGAAATAGGCCGCGTAATAAGCCAGCGGATGGTAAATCTTAAACCAGGCGATTCGGAAGGCCATCATAACGTAGGCCGCCGCGTGGGCTTTGGGGAACATGTACTTGATCTTCTTGCAGGACCAGATATACCAGTCCGGCACATCGTGGGCCTTCATCTCTTCCTCCCACTCCGGTTTCAGCCCCTTACCCTTACGCACACTCTCCATGATGGTGAAGGACAGCTCGCTCTCCAGCCCCTTTCCGATCAGATAAATCATGATATCGTCACGGGTACAGATGGCCGTGGAAATGGTGGCCTTCCCCTCCTGGATCAGCGTCTGGGCATTTCCCAGCCACACGTCCGTTCCATGAGCCAGTCCCGCGATTCGCACCAGATCCGAAAAATACTGAGGCTTCGTGTCAATCAGCATCTGCATGGCGAAATCCGTACCGAACTCCGGCACGCCCAGGCAGCCCAGCTTACATCCGCCGATATCCTCCGGCATGATTCCCAGCGCCTCCGTGTTTTTGAACAGCGACATCACCGCCCGGTTATCCAGGGGAATCTGCTGGGCGTCCAGTCCGGTAAGATCCTCCAGCATCCGGATCATGGTGGGATCATCGTGTCCCAGAATATCCAGCTTCAGCAGGTTGGCGTCGATGGAATGGTAATCGAAGTGGGTGGTGACAATATCCGTGTTCACATCGTTGGCCGGATGCTGTACCGGCGTAAAGGAATTGATATCCTCTCCCACCGGAAGCACGATAATACCGCCCGGATGCTGTCCGGTGGTCCGCCGGATTCCCGTACATCCCTGCACGATCCGGTCGATCTCGCAGTTCCGCTTGTGAACTCCCCGCTCCTCATAAAAGTTTTTCACATAACCGAAGGCTGTCTTGTCCGCCAGGGTACCGATGGTTCCTGCCCGGAAAGTCTGTCCGGCTCCGAAGATAACCTCCGTGTACTTGTGCGCCTTACTCTGATACTCGCCGGAAAAATTCAGGTCGATATCCGGCTCCTTGTTCCCCTTGAATCCCAGGAACGTCTCGAAAGGAATATCAAATCCTTCCTTGCGCAGCGGCGCCCCGCATTTGGGGCAGGTGGCGTCCGGCATATCGCAGCCCGCCATTCCCGCAAACTTTTTCACCTCCGGAGAGTCGAAATCGTAATAGTGACATTTCTCACAGTAATAATGGGGGCTCAACGGATTTACCTCCGTAATTCCCGCCATGGTGGCCGCCAGGGAAGATCCCACCGACCCACGGGAACCCACCAGATAACCGTCCTCATTGGATTTCCACACCAGCTTCTGGGCGATGATGTACATCACGGCGTAGCCGTTGGAAATAATGGAGTTCAGCTCCCGCTCCAGTCTGGAGGATACGATCTCGGGAAGGTCCTCCCCGTAGATCTCGTGAGCCTTGTTGTAACAAATTTCCCGGAGCATCCCGTCGGAATTTTCGATCACCGGCGGGAACTTGCCGTCCCGGATGGGGCAGACCCTGTCGCACAGCCCGGCGATTTTGTTGGGATTGGTGATCACCACTTCCTCCGCCTTTTCCGCCCCCAGATAGGAAAATTCCTCCAGCATTTCCTCTGTAGTCCTCAGGTACAGCGGCGCCTGTTCGCCCGCGTCGGAAAATCCCTTTCCGGTCATGATAATTTCCCGGTAAATGGCGTCCTCCGGATCAATGAAATGCACGTCGCAGGTGGCCACCACCGGCTTTTTAAACTGCTCGCCCAACTTGACGATCCGCCGGTTCAGGTTTTTCAGATCCTCCTCTGAAGTGATGTCGTCCCGGTTTTCATCCCGCACCATGAACATATTGTTGCCGATGGGCTGGATTTCCAGGTAATCGTAAAAATCCACCAGCCGGGCAATCTCCTGTTCCGGCTCGTCCCGCAGAAGCGCCTGGTAAAGCTCCCCGGCCTCACAGGCAGAGCCGATGATCAGCCCTTCCTTATGCTTCAGATACACACTCTTGGGTATCCTGGGCCGCCGGTTATAATAATCCAGATGGGATTTGGAGATCAGCCGGTACAGATTCACCCGGCCCTCCTCGCTGGTGGCCAGAATAATGGCGTGGTAGGTTGGCAGCTTCTTGATGGTATCCCCGGATAGCTTTCCCGCCTCATTGAGGGCATCCAGATCCAGGATATCCCGGTCCCGGCACATGGCCAGAAACTTCACAAAAATCTCCGCCGTACAGGCCGCGTCGTCCACCGCCCGGTGATGATTCAGCAGCGGGATATTCAGCGCCTTTGCCACCGTATCCAGCTTAAACCGGTTCAGTCCCGGCAGCAGGAGCCTGGCCATGCCCACGGTATCCACGTAGGTGAACTCCCGCTCCAGCCCCAGCCGCTCACAGTTGGCCATGATAAAGCTCATGTCGAAGCCCGCGTTGTGGGCCACCATCACCGCCCCCTGGGAAAATTCCAGAAAACGCGGCAGTACATCTTCGATGGTGTCCGCATCCACCACCATGCTGTCGTTGATGCTGGTCAGCTGCTCAATCCGGAAGGGAATGGGCACCTGGGGATTGACAAATTCCGAAAAACGGCTGACGATCTTTCCGCCTTCCACCCGCACCGCGCCGATCTCGATGATCCGGTTGGCCGCCGGGCTGAATCCCGTGGTCTCGATATCGAACACCACATAGGGTTGCTCCAGATCCTGCCCTTTGCTGTTGGTAACCATACCCTTCACATCGTCCACCAGATAAGCCTCGCAGCCGTAAATCACCTTGAAAGGCGGATACACCTGCTTCATCTCCTCCTTGGTGGCGTCGGGGTGACTCTTCTGATACTCCTTCCGGTAATCTGCCACGATATCGTCGTAGGCATGATTGGCCTCCGGGAAGGACTGCACCACTCCGTGGTCGGTGATGGCAATGGCCGGGTGTCCCCACTGGTACGCCCGTTTCACCAGCACGCTGGCGTCTGTCACCCCGTCCATGTCGCTCATCTTTGTATGGCAGTGCAGCTCCACCCGTTTTTCCGGGCTGTTATCCATCCGGTGGGTGGTGAAATCGCTGATTTTCTTGATTCCGGCCAGCGAGCCGATGGTAATCTCATGGTCAAACTTGTCGATGGTGGTGACGCCCTTCAGTTTCAGAAAAGCCCCTGCCTTGATGCTGCCCTTGATCTCCGGCACCTGCTCGTTGTGGAGAAACATTTTCACCGTGATGGTATCGGTGAAATCCGTCACGTTGAACATATAGATGGTTTTCTCATTGCGGATTTCCCTGGCCTCCACGCTGGTGACCTTTCCGCGGATCACTACCTCGCCCATCTCCCCGGCGATGGAATCGATGGGAATAGCGTCCTCGTCAAAATCCCTTCCGTAAATCACATCCGGATTGTCCGACCGTTTCAGCGGCCTGGGACCATCGCCGTAACGTCCCTGCTGGAATTTTCCGCGGCCCTTCTGGAAATTGCCGCGGCCATTTTTATAACCGCCCTGGCCTTTTGTGCCGACATTCTTCTGGGAGTTTCCTGCCTGGCCGGAAGCGCCCTTCCCGGCGCTCTGGGCCTGCGCGGCAGCCCCGCCCTGCGAAGCTCCCGCCGGATCACCGGCCCCCTGTGGCGGAAATCCCGGCTGGCCCATCCCCGCGTTTCCTCCGGGGATATCCTCCAGAAACGGCACCTCCGGATTTCCCATGCCAAAGGCGGCGTCCGCCATGCCATCCGCGCCTGACATTCCCTCCGGAAACGCGGCGCCTTCTTCCGAAAAATCCCCGGAAAATCCCGCCTTTCTTCCCACCTTCGATCTGGCCAGTATCTGCCGGGCCTCCTCCAGAATCCGCAGCTCGCTGTTTTTATGCACCTTGCTCTCCGCCGCTTCCCGGAAGGAGGGATGTACCCGCAGATTAAATCCGCACCGTTCGCAGAAGATTTTCTCCAGAAGCCGGATCAGCTCCCCTTCCTTCTCCCGGGCAATCACCGAATCCGTCATCACCAGTTCCATGGTCTCCGGCTCCGGAAAGGAGATATCCGCCGTGGCAAACAGGTTATACTCCAGCATACTGTACCGCTTCAGCTCCAGCAGAATACTGGGCCGGTACACCTCCATGAAATTCTCCGGGGTATACTGGCGGGAAAGCCGGAATTTCTCTATGATTTTCACCCGCAGATTCGCGTTTTCAAAAAACTGCTCCCGGATGGCCTCCTCCAGATGATAAATGTGTTTTTTATGAATCCACTGGCTGCTCATGATATAAACCCGCAGACAATCCTTCTGCGGGTTTACAGCCACCTTCATCACTTTCACCGCCCCCAGCAGCGCCTCCAGTTCAGCGTCCACCTTCAGGTGCGGAAATACGTCCAGAAATTCTTTTTCTGTCATTTGTCACCACTCTGTTCCTGATTCCAGTTCAAAAGCTCTTCTCTCAAAACACCCAGAAGCTGATCCTCCGGCACCTTTCTGACGATCTGGCCTTTTTTGATAAGCAGGCCCTCGCCCTTTCCTCCGGCAATGCCAATATCCGCTTCTTTGGCTTCCCCCGGTCCGTTCACCACGCAGCCCATCACCGCCACCTTGATGTCCAGGGGAATGTCCTGCACCATATTTTCCACCTGATTGGCCAGACCGATCAGATCGATCTGGGTACGGCCGCAGGTGGGGCAGGAAACCACTTCAATACCGCCTTTGCGCAGGCCCAGCGTCTTTAAAATCCGTTTGGCGGATTTGACTTCCTCCAGCGGATCGCCGGTGAGCGACACCCGGATGGTATCCCCGATACCCTGGTAAAGGATAATTCCCAGGCCCACCGCCGATTTGATGTTTCCGGAAAACAGGGTGCCCGCCTCCGTGATTCCCACATGCAGCGGGTAATCCGTCTTCTTCGCGATCAGCTCATGGGCCTTGGCGCACATCAGCACATCCGAGGATTTAATACTGATCACCAGGTTGTCATACCCCAGCTCCTCGATGATCCGCACCTTGTCCAGCGCGCTCTCCACAATGCCCTCGGCCGTCACGCCGTGGTATTTTTCCACCAGTTCCTTTTCCAGGGAACCGCTGTTGACGCCCACGCGGATGGGGATCTCCCGCTCCCTGGCCACATCCACCACCGCCTGGATCCGCTCTCTGCTTCCGATATTTCCCGGATTGATCCGGATTTTATCCGCTCCGTTCTCCATGGCGGCAATGGCCAGCCGGTAATCAAAATGAATATCCGCCACCAGCGGAATGTGAATTTGCGGCTTGATTCTGGAAAGCGCGCTGGCCGCCTCCTGCGTAGGCACCGCGCAGCGGATGATCTCACAGCCCGCCCGCTCCAGCGCCAGAATCTGCGCCACCGTGCTTTCCACATCCTCTGTTTTCGTATTGGTCATGGACTGGATCAGGACGGGATTTCCCCCGCCGATTACCCGGTCCCCGATCCGGATTTTTCTTGTATGCTCTCTGTACATTCCACACGCTCCCATCTGAAATTCCGGTTACCATCTGATATTTTTCCGGTACCCGGCCGTCCGTGTTTCTGTTTTCATCGGATTTCCAGAAGCTTCTGCTTCAGTTCATCCTCCATTTTCCGCAGTTCCACCTCAGCAGCCTGCCGTTTGGCTCTGCCCTCCGTCTGAATCTGCATCACTTCATCCAGAGTGGAAATCAGCGATGCATTGGTATTCTGCAAGGTCTCCATATCCACGATACCCCGCTCGGACTCTCTTGCGCTCTCCACTGCGGCGGTTTTCAGCACCTCCGCGTTTTTCCTCAGGAGGGCGTTGGTCATGTCCGTCACCTCCCGCTGAGCTCTGGCTGCCTGGGAAGAATGTTCCACACCCAGAGCCAGCACCATCTGGCTTTTCCACAGCGGAATGGTATTAACCACCGTGGACTGAATCTTTTCCACCATCATAGTGTTACTGTTCTGCACCAGGCGGATCTGGGGAGCCGTCTGAATGGAAATCATGCGGGTCAGCTCCAGATCATGGATTTTCTTCTCAAACCGGTCGCACAGTCCCGCCAGATCTTTGGCGGCCTGAGCGTCCTCCGGCAGTCCCGAAGCCTGGGCTTTGGCCGTAAGCTGAGGCAGCTCCTGCTCCCTCACCTCTTTCAGCTTCTTCTTCCCTGCCAGAATATACATGGACAGTTCCTTAAAATAAACCAGGTTCTGGTCATACATCTTGTCCAGAATGGCGATATCCTTTAAAAGCGTCATCTGATGTCCTTCCAGCACCTGACAGATCTTCTCCACATTGGTCTCCACCTTGTCATACTTTGCCTTCAGGGTATTCAGCTTATTGGCAGGCCGTTTCAGGAATCCCAGAAACCCCCTCTCTTCTTCCGCGTCAAAGCTTTTCAGCTCCTGCACCACGCCGGTGAGCATCTCGCCCACCTCGCCCAGATCCTTAGCCTTGACATTTTCCAGGGCCGTCTCCGAAAAATCCGCCATCTTCTTCTGAGTTCCCACACCATACTGCAGAATCCCGGTGGTATTGTGCAGATCAATCTGGCGGGAAAATTCATCCACCATCCGGCGCTCTTCCTCCGAAAGGATGGAGTCATCCAGCTTGGGCTCCTCCTGCACAGGCGCGGGTGCCTGCTTCGGCTGGGGCGCCGCTCCAAAGGTCAGTGTGGGGGTATCTGTAAAATCCTTTAAATCTGTACTCATCATTTCACTCCTCTGCTTTTCTCCGATATCTGATCTTCGGTGAGTCCTTCCTGAGCCAGCATGGTATTAAGCACGGAAATGTCGGAAGAAATATCCCATGCCCTCTCCTCAAAGAATCCGTCCAGCAGATTCTCAAAGGCCAGATTGATGGTATCCAGCGTTTTCTCGATTTCCTGCTTCATCTTCACCACATTGTCACCCGCGATGGGTTCCCTCTCCAGATCCACATAAGCGTCCACCAGCTTCTTTGTGGTGGGCAGATAATAACTCATAAACTTTCTGAGTTCTCCGGCCAGCTCCGGATCCTTCTCCACCTGCTCGAAGATTCTGGTCATGATCGTCTCCAGCCGGGCCAGCTTCTGAGAAATTTCTTCTCCCGGAAGCTCTTCATTGCACTGACGGATGTGACGGATATATTCCTGGCCTTCCTCCAGAATTTTCCGACATTCCTCCGGCAGACGGCTGGTCTGTTCCGCGTGCTTCTGCTGTTCCTGCTGCTTCTTTTGGACTTCCTGCCTGGTCAGCAGATATTGCTGATACATGGCATCCGTGACAATGATGCAGGTTTCTTCCTCATCCATATGTCCCTGCAGGAACATTTTTCTTTCAATCATCTGCTTCAGATCCCTGCGTACCTTCCTCTGGCTGATGCCGCAGGTTTCCGCCAGCTCCTTCACGGTTCCGTAACCGCGGGTACCGATCTTCTTTATATATTCCCGGAAACGTTTTGCCCTTCCTCTGGCCCGCTGTCCGCAGATTCCCAGTACCAGTCCGGCAGCCATCACCGCTCCCAGAATGATGGTCCCCAGAATACCCAGGATACCCAGGCCCGGCTCCAGCAGAAGCGCCAGCAAAGTGGCTATGGTACTCAGCGCAAACACACCTGCAAGAGAAAATCCCGCAATGGCCATCACCGTGCCCAGAATCTGATCGGTGGTCCGCTTCGCGTACAGTGCGGGCTGTCCCTCTTCCCGGCGTGCCGCCATGCGGCCTCCCGGCCGGTATCCCGGCGCCGCCGCCTTCTGATACCGTTCCTGATAAGAACGGGAACCTGTGGGAGAAGAAGGATTTTCCGCATCCTTCCATGCCTGCTTCCAGTCCTCCCCGGTATTCTTCAGACTTTCCCGGAGTCCTTCCCCGGCACCCCGCATACCTTCTTTGAATCCTGCGCCGGCTCCCTTCATTCCTTCCTGAAATCCGTTCACCGCGTCATCCAGGATCCCTTTTACCTGCCGGTTCAGCTCCTGAAAATTCTGGGATTCCACCGCATCCTGCACAATCCTGCGGATCCGGTCTCCCATTTCATTCAAGTCTTTTTCCTTCATGATTCCCTGTCAGGCCTTTCTCTCATATCTCGTGAAAGTAAACTCCAGATCGAAATACGTCTGCTCCTCACTCTCTTCCACCATCTCCCACTCCGGCATCTGATCCAGATTGGGGAAATACGTATCCGCCTCGTAGGCAAAATCAATCTTCGTCACATATGCCTCATCACAGTATGGAAGCAGTTCCTCATAAACCGTGCCGCCTCCCACCACATAGACCGCATCAGACGGATACTTTTTCAATTCCTCCAGAAGTTCCGGGATGTCATGGACAATCACGGTATCCTTCGCGCGGTATCCGGCATTTCTCGTGAGAACCACATTGGTCCGGTTCTTTAAAGGCAGTCCTCCCGGAAAGCTTTCCAGCGTCTTTCTTCCCATCACCACCACCTTGCCAGTGGTCTCCTGACGGAAAAACTTTTTATCAGAAGGAATACTTACCAGGAGATCGTTATTTTTTCCGATTCCCCAGTTCTTATCCACAGCTACAATCAATCTCATCTTCGTTATCCTCCTCAGACCGCAATGGGAATATTCTTAATCTGCGGCCCCGTCACATAATCTTCTACTTTCAGATCGTCCACAGTAAAATCATAGAAATTCCGGATCTCCGGATTCAGCGTCACCTTCGGCGCCTGGTATGCGGGCCGGCTAATTAGCTCCTCCACCAGCGGAATATGCCGGTCATAAATATGAGCGTCCGCGATCACATGCACCAGCTCCCCCGGCTCCATATCGCTGACCTGGGCGATCATCATCACCAGCAGGGCATATTGGCACACATTCCAGTTATTGGCCGCCAGCACATCGTTGGAACGCTGATTTAAAATGGCGTTCAGCACCAGCCGGTCACTGCCCGGGCGCGTGGTCACGTTGAAGGTCATGGAATAGGCACAGGGATACAGGTTCATGGCATGAAGATCCTGGTGTACATAAATGTTGGTCATGATTCTCCGGCTGTAGGGATTATTTTTCAGATCATACAGCACCCGGTCCACCTGATCCATCATTCCCTCTGTGTACTGATGCTTCACCCCCAGCTGATAGCCGTAGGCCTTGCCGATGGAACCGTCCGCGTCCGCCCAGCTGTCCCAGATATGGGAATGAAGGTCGTGGATGTTGTTGGATTTCTTCTGCCAGATCCAGAGGATCTCATCGAAAGCGCTTTTCAGCGCCGTCCTCCGCAGCGTCAGCGCCGGAAATTCTCTGGAAAGATCATACCGGTTCACCACGCCGAACCGTTTCACAGTGTAGGCGGGGCTGCCGTCCTCCCATCTGGGCCGGACCTTCTCCCCCTCCGTACTCACGCCGTTATCAATAATATCCCGGCACATATCTATAAAAACCTTGTCTGCGTAACTCATGTGGTCCTCCTTCTGTTTTCTCTTTTATGTGCTTCTTTCTCGCTAACACTCATTATAATA
>CBJMC01400__coassemble_1352_pt1 | contig 14903 bp, 15 predicted proteins | sample CBJMC01400__metabat2_low_PE_039 | metagenome-assembled genome bin CBJMC01400
GTGATTCTATGATAAGATGAAAGAAAGAACGGTAAGGAGAAAAATCTATGAAGAACGGAAGAAGGATGGGATTATGGATTTTAGCGGGGATATTTCTGATGTCGGGGTGCAAAAGTCAGGAAAATCCGGAAGGTTATGTGGATAACTCTCCGATTATCATCGAGGAATAGGAAAATACCTATCAGATAGAAAAATGTACGGAAGAGGATTTTACGGAGGAAGAGATCGAGAGTACCGGAGGTTTCTGGGAGGACAATACGGAGGGAGATCCGGATGTGCTTGGTAAGCTGGTGTCTGTGGACAGCAGGGGAAACCGGACGGTTCTTGACCGCCTGCTGTATTATCCGGATGCTTTGGAAAATCTGATATCCACAGAGAACCGCTTTGTCTATATCGGTTATCCACAATTGGAGGCCATGAATTTCAAAGGACGTGTATATGTCAGCATTTCAAAGGACGGTTCAGACAGGACGGTGACAGAGGCAAAGGATACGCCGAATATACTTAATCTTCAATATAATGAAGGTTATCTGTATTATGGAGATAATTTTGACAACGTATATCGGATGGATGAGGATTTTGGCAACCGTTACCAGGTGGCAACCATTTCCGGGGCTTTTATCGGTATTGTGGGGACGGATATTTACTATTGGAGTACCGATACGCAGCAGCCGGGAATCTACCGGCAGAATCTGGCGGGGACAGAGCAAAATGTATTTGTCCAGCCCACAGGCTTCGCGGATCCCGGTGGTGGAACCGCGGCTGTGGAAAGCCGGAGTAGCGGCGACGGCAGCGTGATTTTCCAGGGCAGTCTGCAAAGCGCTTCCGGAGAGTGGTCCCAGTCCGAAGAGTTTACGCTGGAAATCCCTTTGGAATAAAAAACTTCGAAATGGTGATTGACAAATAGGGAACGGAGCATTATACTTTGAATGTCAAAGTATTTTAAATAAGAATATATTTCCAAGGAGAACGATGATGTTAGAAGAAATGAAGGAAATTATTGCTGAGCAGCTGAACTGTGATGCGGACAGCATTACAGAATCCACTTCCTTTAAGGATGACCTGGGAGCCGATTCCCTGGATCTGTTCGAGCTGGTGATGGCTCTGGAAGAAAAATATGAGATCGAGATTCCTTCCGAGGAGCTGACAGAGCTGACTACTGTAGGAAGCGTTATGGAATATCTGAAAGGCAAAGGTGTGGAGGACTAATCCACACCTTTTCGATGCCGTAGTATGCAGGAAATCTGCCGGAGGCGGCGGTGAGAACGAGGAGGAGCTTATGAAGACAAGAGTGACGGAGTTGCTGGGAATCGAATACCCCATTATTCAGGGCGGTATGGCATGGGTTGCTGAACATCATCTGGCAGCCGCGGTATCGGCGGCCGGAGGATTTGGCTTGATTGGCGCGGCAAGTGCACCGGCAGATGTGGTAAGACAGGAAATCAGAAAAGTAAAAGAACTTACGGATAAACCCTTTGGCGTGAATGTGATGCTGCTGACCCCTCACGCGGATGAGGTGGCGCAGGTGGTGGTGGAAGAAGGCGTGAAAGCCGTTACCACCGGAGCGGGAAATCCCGCCAAATACATGGAGATGTGGAAGAAGGCCGGTATCAAGGTGATCCCGGTGGTGGCTTCCGTGGCCATGGCGAAGATGATGGAGCGTGCCGGAGCTGACGCTGTGGTTGCCGAGGGTATGGAGTCCGGCGGACATATCGGTTCCGCCACAACTATGACGCTGGTTCCCCAGGTGGTGGACGCGGTGAATATTCCCGTGATCGCGGCCGGAGGAATCGGAGACGGAAGAGGATTTGCGGCTTCCATGATGCTGGGAGCGGAAGGCGTACAGATCGGTACCCGGTTTGTGGTGGCGGACGAATCCATTGTACACGATAATTATAAGGACAGAATTGTAAAGGCCAAAGATATCGATTCCACAGTTACGGGAACCACCACGGGCCATCCGGTTCGTTCCCTGCGGAATCAGATGACAAAGGAATACCTGAAGAAAGAGCAGGAGGGCGCTCCCTTTGAGGAACTGGAGCTTCTGACTCTGGGATCTTTGAGAAAAGCGGTAATGGAAGGCGACATCAAGAACGGAACGGTGATGGCAGGTCAGATTGCCGGTCTGATCAGCAAGAGACAGAGCTGCCGCGACATTATTCTGGAGATCATGGAGCAGGGCGAGGCGCTTCTGAATAAGCACAACTGGTAAAAAACGGGAAACCGGCATTTGCTGGAAACAGTAAAGTCGGTTTTTTGTTAAATATATATTTTGAATATCAAAATAAGTCGAAGAATCGGAGGAAAACATGGGTAAGATCGCGTTTGTATTTCCCGGGCAGGGAGCCCAGTATGTGGGAATGGGAAAGGATTTTTATGAGCAGTTTCCGGTGTGCCGGGAGGTTTTTGAGAAAGCTTCCGCCGCGTCGGGACTGGATATTGCGGCGCTGTGTTTTGAGGAAAATGAGAAGATTCATATTACAGAGTATACACAGATCGCCATGCTGACGGTGGAAGCCGCCATATTGAAGGCGGTGGAAGAAATGGGAATCCGCGGGCAGGTTCATGCGGGACTCAGCCTGGGAGAGTACGGCGCTCTCATCGCCTCTGAGGTGATGTCCATGGAGGATGCTTTCCGGGTGGTGCGTCAGAGGGGAATTCTGATGCAGGAGGCTGTGCCCACCGGCGGCGCCATGACTGCAGTGATGGGGATGGACGGCGATCAGATTGCTGAAATCTGTGAGAAAACAGAGGGCATTGTTTCCGTGGCAAATTATAATTGCCCGGGACAGATTGTGATCACCGGAGAAGCGAAGGCCGTGGAGGCGGCAGCGGAAAATCTGAAGGCTGCGGGAGCCCGCAGATGTGTGCCCCTGAAGGTCAGCGGCCCCTTCCATTCTCTGATGCTGAAAGAGGCAGGAGAGAAGCTGGGACAGGTGCTGGAAACCGTGGAAGTAAAGGATTTTCAGATTCCCTATGTGACCAACGTGACGGCAGATTATGTGACGGATGCCGGTCAGGTGAAGGAGCTTCTGTCCCGCCAGGTATATTCTTCCGTGAAATGGCAGCAGAGCGTGGAGCGGATGATCGCCGACGGCGTGGATACCTTTGTGGAAATCGGGCCGGGCAGGACGCTGACAGGATTTCTCCGGAAAATCAGCCGGGATGTGAAAGGGCTGAACGTGGAAAAGGCAGAAGATCTGGCAAAGCTGGAAGAATTGAAATAATATCTGACCGGATCAGAGGAGAGGAGCAGACAGATGGATAAAAAAGTGGCGCTGGTGACAGGAGCCAGCAGAGGTATTGGAAGACAGATCGCGCTGACGCTGGCCCGGGAGGGAGCGTTTGTGATTATCAATTACAATGGTTCTGAGGACAGAGCCCGGGAAGTGGAGGAGACCATCCGCCGGGAAGGCGGCGAGGCGGTGATCCGCAAATGCAACGTTTCCAGCTTTTCCGAGACAGAGCAGATGGCTAAGGAAATTGTGAAGGAATACGGCCATGTGGATATTCTGGTGAATAACGCCGGCATTACCCGGGACGGGCTGATTATGAAGATGAGCGAGGAGGATTTTGACCAGGTGCTGGAGACCAATCTGAAGGGCTGCTTCAACACCATCCGCCATCTTTCCCGTCAGATGCTGAAACAGAAGAGCGGAAGAATCATCAATATCGCTTCCGTTTCCGGTGTGCTGGGAAATGCGGGCCAGGCCAATTACGCGGCTTCCAAAGCGGGAGTGATCGGCCTGACAAAAACCATGGCCAGAGAGCTGGCCAGCAGAGGGATCACGGTAAATGCGGTGGCCCCCGGATTTATTGATACCGAGATGACAGAGGTGCTTCCGGAGCAGGTAAAAACCACTGTGACGGAGCAGATTCCGCTGAAAAAATTCGGCCGTGTGGAAGATGTGGCTGAGACTGTGGCATTTCTTGCTTCCGACCGGGCAGGGTATATCACCGGGCAGGTGATCTGCGTGGACGGCGGCATGGCCATGTGAGAATGGGAGGATACAGGAGTATGAGAAGAGTAGTAGTGACCGGTATGGGAGCGGTAACTCCCATCGGAATCGGCGTGGAGGAGTTTTGGAACAGCCTGAAGGAGACAAAGCTGGGATTCGGCCCCATCACCAGATTCGATACCACAGATTATAAGGCCAAGGTTGCGGCGGAAGTGAAAGATTTTGTGGCAAAGGATTATATGGATTTCAAGGCAGCAAAGAGAATGGAGCTGTTTTGCCAGTACGCGGTGGCGGCTGCCAAAGAGGCTTTTGACCAGGCCGGGCTTGACATGGAGCAGGAGGATCCCTACCGGGTGGGCTGTTCCATCGGTTCCGGTATCGGAAGCCTGCAGGTGACGGAGACTGCCTGTGTGAAAATTCATGAGAAAGGACCTTCCAGGGTGAATCCGCTGCTGGTGCCGCTGATGATTTCCAACATGGCGGCGGGAAATGTGTCCATTCAGCTGGGACTGAAGGGCAAGAGTCTGAACGTGGTGACAGCCTGTGCCACGGGAACCCACTCCATCGGAGAGGCTTACCGGACCATTCAGCACGGCGAGGCGGATGTGATGCTGGCAGGAGGAACCGAGGCAAGCATCTGTCCCATCGGTGTGGCCGGATTTTCCGCGCTGACCGCTCTGTCTACAGTGGAGGATCCGGAAAAATGCTCCCTGCCCTTCGATAAAAACCGCAGCGGTTTCGTGATGGGCGAAGGCGCCGGCGTGGTGGTGCTGGAAGAACTGGAGCACGCCAAAAAGAGAGGAGCAGTGATCCTGGGAGAACTGGTGGGATACGGAGCTACCAGCGACGCTTACCATATCACCTCCCCGGCGGAGGACGGATCGGGAGCTGCCAAGGCCATGGAGCTGGCGATTCAGGAAGCAGGGATTGCCAAGGAGGAAGTAACCTATATCAATGCCCACGGCACGGCTACCCATCACAATGATCTGTTTGAGACAAGGGCCATCAAGCTGCTGTTCGGAGAGCACGCTTACGATATGAAGATCAATTCCACAAAATCCATGATCGGCCATCTTCTGGGCGCTGCAGGAGCAGTGGAATTTATCACCTGTGTGAAGGAGATTCAGGATGGATTTATCCATGCCACGGCAGGTTATACTACGCCGGATGAAGAACTGGATCTGAATTACGTTCCCGGAGAGGGCGTGGAAGAAGATATCACCTATGCGCTCAGCAATTCTCTGGGCTTCGGCGGACATAACGCCAGCCTTCTGATAAAGAAATTTGAGGAGTAGGGATACCTTTATGGCCATACGGCCAGGAAGAGAGGATAATATGGAATTTGATAATTTGATTACTTTGATAAAGGCCGTATCGGATTCCAAACTGACGCAGTTTGAGATGAAGGACGGGGAATTTAAGATTTCCATGGGTAAAGAGAAGGAGACCGTGATTGCCACGGCGGACAGCACAGTGACGATTCCGGCTGCTGTTCCGGCGGCAGGGATTCCGGCGGGCAGTGAAGAGCAGAAGGCGGATATGGCCGGTCAGGTGGTGAAGGCTCCTCTGGTGGGAACTTTCTACAGCGCTTCGGCTCCTGACGCGGCTCCCTTTGTACAGGTGGGAGATACGGTGGCCGAGGGACAGACCCTGGGTATCATCGAGGCGATGAAGCTGATGAATGAAATTGAATCGGACTATGCGGGCACCGTCAAGGAAATTCTGGTGGAGAACGGGCAGATGGTGGAGTACGGTCAGCCGCTGTTCGTCATCGGATAACAGACAGAGTGGTTTCTGATGGATTTGGAGGTAGATGGAAATGGCAGTTCTGACAACGAAAGAGATTATGGATATTATTCCCCACAGACATCCGTTCCTTCTGGTGGACACCATCGAGGAGCTGGAACCCGGCAAGCGGGCAGTGGGAAAAAAATGCGTTACTTATGACGAGTATTTCTTCCGGGGACATTTTCCCCAGGAGCCGGTGATGCCGGGGGTTCTGATTGTGGAAGCGCTGGCCCAGGTGGGCGCTGTGAGTATCCTCAGCTGTGAGCAGTTTAAGGGAAAAACGGCGTATTTCGGCGGAATCAATAACTGCAGATTTAAGAAGAAAGTGGTTCCCGGGGATGTGCTGATGCTGGAAGTGGAAATGATCAAGCAGAAGGGCCCGGTGGCCATCGCGAAGGCCGTGGCCACTGTTGACGGAAAGGTGGCGGCATCCGCTGAGCTGACGGTAGCCATCGGCTGATAAGGGTGCAGACAGGGCGGCAGTCCGGATCTTCGGTTCTGCCGCCAGATAGGAGATAGTTAGCATGTTTCGGAAAATATTAATTGCCAACAGAGGGGAGATTGCCGTCCGCATCATCCGCGCCTGCCGGGAGCTGGGAATCAAGACAGTGGCGGTGTATTCGGAGGCAGACCGGGAGGCTCTTCATACGCAGCTGGCGGATGAGGCGGTATGTATCGGGCCGGCGGCAGCTGCCCAGAGCTATCTGAATATGGAGAGTATTCTGAGCGCCTGCATCGCCACGAAGGCGGACGCCATTCATCCCGGTTTCGGTTTCCTTTCGGAGAACAGCCGTTTTGTGGAGCTGTGTGAAAAGTGCAATATTACCTTCATCGGGCCCTCCGCGGCCATGATCGACAAGATGGGAAATAAGTCGGAGGCCAGAAAGACCATGATGGAGGCGGGCGTTCCCGTGGTTCCCGGAACGAAGGAAGCGGTTTATGACGCCAGGAGAGGCAAAGAACTGGCGGAGCAGATCGGCTATCCGGTGATGATCAAGGCTTCCTCCGGAGGCGGAGGAAAGGGAATGAGGGTTTCAGAAAGCCCGGAGGATTTTGAGGAAAACTTCAAGGTGGCACAGCTGGAGTCGGTGAGAGGTTTTGCTGACAATACCATGTACATTGAGAAATATGTGCAGGATCCCCGCCACATTGAATTTCAGATTATCGCCGACAAATTCGGAAATGTGGTTCAGCTGGGTGAGCGGGACTGCTCCATTCAGCGTCACCATCAGAAAGTGATCGAAGAATCCCCCAGCGTGGCGCTTACGCCCGAACTGCGGGAAGAGATGGGAGCCGCAGCCGTCCGGGCAGCAAAGGCTGTGGGATATGAGAGCGCGGGAACCATCGAATTTCTTCTTGACAAAAATAAAAATTTTTATTTTATGGAAATGAACACCCGGATTCAGGTGGAACATCCGGTGACGGAGATGGTGTCCGGCGTGGATCTGATCAAGGAAATGATTTCCATTGCCCAGGGAAATCCCCTGTCCGTAAAGCAGGAGGAGATACATCTGCAGGGGCATGCCATCGAGTGCAGAATCAATGCGGAGGATCCGGAGCACAATTTCCGCCCCTGTCCCGGGGTGATCCGGCAGGTGCATCTGCCGGGCGGCAAAGGCGTGCGGATCGACACCGCGGTGTACAGCGGCTATGAAATCCCTCCTTACTATGATTCCATGATCGCGAAGGTGATCGTCCACGGAAGGGACCGCAGCGAGGCGGTGGACAAGATGAGGAGTACGTTGGGTGAGCTGATCATCGACGGCGTAACCACCAACGTGGATTTCCAGTATGAGATATTGAACAATGAAGATTTTCAGTCCGGAGATATCACCACGGACTTTATTCCAAAACATTTTGCATGAAAATTCCTTTAAAAGAACAGGAGCAGGAAGGTAAGGACCATGGCAAATTTGAAGCATATGTTTAAGAAAACGGCGGCGCTGTTCGGCGACCGGGAGGATGAGGATCAGAAGGGTCAGAATCCTTCCGTGCCAGCGGGACTGTGGATGAAATGTCCCAAATGCGGCGAGCTGATCTACAAAGAGGATGTGAAAAATCACGCCTATGTCTGCCCGAAATGTGAAGGCTATTTTCGCATCAAAACAAAGACAAGAATCCGTATGGTGGCGGATCCGGGAAGTTTTCAGGAGTGGTTTGCGGATATGGAAGGGGGAAATCCCCTGGATTATCCGGGATACGAGGAGAAAATTAAGGAGCTTCGGGAAAAGACGAAGATCCGTGAGGCAGTCACCATCGGAGAATGTACCGTGGACGGAACGCGGGTGGTTCTGGGAGTCTGCGACGCCCGTTTCCTGATGGGAAGCATGGGTTATGTGGTGGGCGAGAGAGTGACCAGAGCCTTTGAAAAAGCCACCGAGCTGGGGCTGCCTGTGGTAATTTTCTGCAGCTCCGGAGGAGCCCGGATGCAGGAAGGTATTATCTCTCTGATGCAGATGGCGAAAACTTCCGCGGCCATCCGGCGCCATTCGGACGCGGGGCTGTTTTATCTGCCTGTGCTGACGGATCCCACCACGGGAGGCGTCACTGCCAGCTTCGCCATGCTGGGAGATATCATTCTGGCGGAGCCGGGAGCGCTGATCGGATTTGCCGGTCCCCGGGTAATTGCCCAGACCATCGGACAGAAACTGCCGGAAGGATTTCAGCGGGCAGAATTTCTGGTGGAGAAGGGAATCATTGACGGGATTGTGGAGCGGAAGGATCTGAAACAGACCATCGCCCGTCTGGTGGCTCTTCACAGCAAGGAATTAAGCTATACTTCATATCCCAGAACCCGGGCCCGTTTCCTTGAGGAAAATGAGATGGAGCAGCTTCCGGAGGAGCAGCAGGAGGATGTACCGTCAGGGGAAAAAACAAAAAAGAAAGCGCATAAGGAAAAGAAATTCCTTACCGCCTGGGAGCGGGTGGAAATTTCCAGAAGTGCAGCAAGACCCACCAGTCTGGATTATATCGGACAGGTGTTTGATACTTTCGGGGAGCTACATGGCGACAGAGCATTCCGGGATGACGGGGCTGTGGTGGGAGGCATCGGTACTCTCAACGGCCAGCCTGTGACGGTGATCGGCCAGCAGAAAGGAAAGAGCGTCAAGGAGAATATCCACCGGAATTTCGGTATGGCTTCCCCGGAAGGTTACCGGAAGGCGCTTCGCCTGATGAAGCAGGCGGAAAAATTCGGCCGTCCCATCATCAATTTCGTGGACACGCCGGGGGCGGCCTGCGGAATCGGCGCGGAGGAGCGGGGCCAGGGCGAGGCCATTGCCAGAAATCTCATGGAGATGTCGGCGCTGAAGGTGCCTGTGCTCAGCATTTTCATCGGAGAAGGCGGCAGCGGCGGCGCGCTGGGCCTGGCGGTGGCCAATGAAGTCTGGATGATGGAAAATGCCACCTATTCCATTCTTTCCCCGGAGGGTTTTGCCTCCATTTTGTGGAAAGACGGAAAGAAGGCGAAAGAGGCTTCCGAGATTATGAAGATCACCGCGGAGGATCTGAAACGGCTTCATATCGTGGAGTGGGTGATTCCGGAGGAGGAACCTGCGGATGAGGAAAATCTCCCGGAGATTGCCGCCTGCATGAGAAAAGAGATGGATCGCTTTCTGGAGGAGAAGAGCTCTGTTTCCGGAGAGGAAATGGCAGCGGCCAGATATGACAGATTCCGGGTATTTTAGGATCCCTTTATGGCCATGGGGCCAGCGATGAGGAAAGGAGATTTATCTATGAGCAGAGGAGCGCTTCAGATCGGAAATCTGACGGCCCGGATTCCCATAATTCAGGGAGGAATGGGCGTGGGTATCAGTCTGTCGAATCTGGCGGGCAGCGTGGCTGCCTGTGGCGGCGTGGGAGTGATTTCCACGGCACAGATCGGATTCCGGGATCCGGAATTTGAAAAAAATCCCATTGCCACGAATCTGCGGGTGATCGGGGAAGAGATCAGAAAAGCCCGCCAGATTGCCCGGGGAGGTATTATCGGGGTGAATATTATGGTGGCCACCAGACAGTACGCGGATTATGTGAAGGCCGCGGTGCGGGCAGGGGCGGATCTGATCATTTCGGGAGCAGGTCTTCCCACAGAGCTTCCAAAGCTGGTGGAGGGAAGCAAAATCAAGATTGCCCCCATTGTGTCCACGGTGAAATCCGCGAAGGTAATCTGCAAGCTGTGGGACCGCCATTATCACCGGGAGCCGGATCTGGTGGTGATTGAGGGACCGAAGGCCGGCGGCCATCTGGGATTTACCAGAAAGCAGCTGGAAGAATTTACACCGGAATCCTACGATTCCGAGGTGCGGGGTATCGTGCAGGTGGTCAGGGAATATGCCCAAAAATACGGCCATGATATTCCGGTGGCCCTGGCCGGCGGCATCTTTGACAGGAAGGATCTGGAGCATGCCTGGGAGCTGGGAGCCGACGGGGTGCAGATGGGAACCCGTTTTGTCACCACCTGGGAGTGCGATGCGGACGACCGGTATAAACAGGCATATCTGAAGGCAAAAAAAGAGGATATCGTGATTGTGGACAGCCCGGTGGGGATGCCGGGAAGAGCCATTCGGAATCATTTTATTGAGACGAAGGATCTGGAGCCGGAGAAGATTACCCGGTGTTATCAGTGTATCTCCACCTGTGATCCGAAAAATACACCCTACTGTATCACCAGGGCGCTGACCCGGGCAGCCGTGGGTGATGTGGACAATGCGCTGCTGTTCTGCGGGGAAAACGCCTGGCGGTGCGGCAGGATGGAGCATGTCAGTGAAATCATGGAGGAAATGTATCCGGAAGCAATCTGCAAATAATGAAATTGCCACTCGGTTATTGGGACTGGGTGGCTTTTTTGTTTTGCCGGGAGCCGGGGCAGGGATTTGACATTTGTTGCCTGTTTTCGGTTGCTTATTGCAATGGGAATTTTGTAAAGTGTGTACTTAACTGATTGGGGGAGGGTGTTTTTTGAAGAATTGAAATAAAAGGTGGCTTTTTCCTGATAATCCGGTATAATCTTAGTTAAGTATATGAAAAGTTGTTTTGGGATGAGGCGGTTGTGGGCATACATCTGGAGAGATACTTTCTTGAAGTGAAATATAAATTCGTGAGTGAATATTTGGAGGTAAAGAGCAATGATCAAAGGTTTTAAAATGAAATTGTATGAAGGAATGGCGGAAGAGTACGAGCGGAGACATAATCTGCTGTGGCCTGAGATGAAAGAGATGATTCATCAGTACGGCGGAAGTAATTACAGTATTTTCATCGACAGGGATACCAATACGCTGTTCGCCTATATTGAGCTGGAAGATGAGGAAAAATGGGACGCGTCGGCGGATACAGCGATCAATCGGAAGTGGTGGGATTATATGGCAGACATCATGGAAACAAATCCGGACAACAGCCCCGTATCGGAGCCTCTGCATCTGGCGTTTCATCTGGACTGACTGAAGAAGGGCAGGTGAACAAAAAGGGAGGAAATCCGCAAGGGGATGCCTCTGTGGCCATGTGGCCGGAAAGGAGTAATTTTGGAAGTTTTTGTTGGACTTATGATACCGTTTTTGGGAACGGTGCTGGGATCCGGCTGTGTATTTTTTCTGAAAAATCAGCTGCGGCCCTTGGTACAGAAGGCGCTGCTGGGATTTGCGGCGGGAGTGATGGTGGCTGCCTCAGTATGGTCGCTGCTGATTCCGGCTATGGACGCTTCGGAAAAAATGGGAAAGCTGGCGTTTATTCCGGCGGCGGTGGGATTTCTTCTGGGAATCTTTTTCCTGCTGCTGATGGACCGGGTGATCCCGCATCTTCATATGGGAAGTGACCAGGCAGAAGGTCCCCATGTGGCATTGAAAAAGACCACCATGCTGGTGCTGGCGGTGACGCTGCACAACATACCGGAAGGTATGGCGGTGGGTGTGGTATTTGCGGGAATGATGGCGGAGAAGGCGGAAATTACCCTGGCAGGGGCCATGGCGCTTTCTATCGGAATTGCCATTCAGAATTTTCCGGAGGGAGCGATTATCTCGCTGCCCTTAAAAAGTGAAGGCAATGCAGGGAAGGGAAAGGCATTTCTTTACGGGGTGCTTTCCGGGATTGTGGAGCCGCTGGCGGCGGCGCTCACTATTGTTCTGTTCCGGCTGATTGATCCCATGCTTCCGTATTTGCTGGCATTTGCGGCGGGAGCCATGATCTACGTGGTTGTGGAGGAATTGATTCCCGAGGCCAGCGAGGGAGAACACAGCAATATCGGCACCATCGGATTTGCGTTGGGATTTGTGCTGATGATGATTTTGGATGTGGCGCTGGGATAAGTGATCGGTAACAGGAAACGGAGGCCGTAAGAAAAGGAGAGAAAACGGATGATTAATTTTCAGTATTTTACACCCACGAAGGTGGTATTCGGCAGAGATACGGAGAAGCAGACGGGAGAACTGGTGAAAGCGGAGGGGTGCCGGAAGGTTCTGGTGCATTACGGAGGAAAAAGCGCGGTAAAAAGCGGACTGCTGGATCGTATCTGCCGTTCCCTTGAGAAGGCCGGCGTAGGCTATGTGACCCTGGGCGGGGTGGTTCCCAACCCCAGACTTTCCATGGTCCATGAGGGCATTGCGCTGTGCCGGAAAGAAGGGGTGGATTTTATTCTGGCTGTGGGAGGCGGAAGCGTTATCGATTCCTCCAAAGCCATCGGCTATGGGGTGGCCAATGAGGGCGAGGTGTGGGATTTCTATGACAAATCCAGAAATCCCAAGGCCTGCCTGCCGATGGGCGCCGTGCTGACCATCGCGGCCGCGGGAAGTGAGATGAGCAATTCTTCCGTGATCACCAATGAGGACGGCTGGCTGAAGCGGGGTCTGAACAATGATCTTTGCCGGTGCCGCTTCGCGGTGATGAATCCGGAACTGACCTATACGCTCCCGGCTTATCAGACGGCCTCCGGGTGCGTGGATATTATCATGCACACCATGGAGCGATATTTTACCCGCGAGAAAGATACCATGCTGACGGACGGAATCGGAGAGGCCCTGATGCGGACGGTGATGGATAATGCAGGGATATTGATGGAGGATCCGGAAAATTATGACGCCAGGGCGGAGGTGATGTGGGCGGGAAGTCTTTCCCACAACGGCCTTACCGGCTGCGGAACGGAAGGGGATTGGGCCTGCCATCAGCTGGAGCATGAGCTGAGCGCGGCCTGGGATGTGGCCCACGGCGCCGGTCTGGCGGCAGTGTGGGGCAGCTGGGCCAGATACGTATACCGGGAAATGCCGGAACGGTTCGCGCAGTTCGCGGTAAATGTCTGCGGCGTTACCAACCGGTTTTCCAATCCGGAACAGACGGCGCTGGAGGGCATCCGGCGGATGGAGGATTTCTTCCGGTCCATTGGCATGCCGGTGAGCATCGGGGAAATGGGAATCATTCTGACGGATGAGAAAATCAGGGAGCTGGCCCATAAGTGCAGCTTTTTCGGGACGCGGACGATAGGGGCGTTCAAAAAGCTGGATGAGAAGGATATGGAAGAAATTTATCGGGCGGCAAGATAGCGGAAAGACAAGGGAAGGCACGCTTCGCGGACTTTCCATTGACCTGAAATAACAAAGGGCTGTGGATTTACCGATGCTGATGGAACCGGCATCGGTAATCCGCAGCCCTTTTTGTTATGAAACAGGTCAACGGTTAATGGAATGTCATACGGTTTTGTGAAAAAATATCGCCATCTTTCTACACTGGAAAGTTATAGATATCAACCGCTGAGAAATTCAGTAACTACCCTGGCAAAAGCCTCCGCGTTCGTTAGTATGGCCGGATGCCCGCCGCTTGGGAAAAAGTGAATTGTTCCGTTGGGCACAAGATGCTTCATCTCCTCATATTCTTCTTCCAGATTTTGGCGGCACATGTTGTCTTTCAGAGTTCCGGTGAAAAGAACAGGGACAGATAAAGATTCCAATGGCCTGCAGAATAAAGGAAATTCTTCTTCGGCGCATTTTGTGAGAGCCCGCGTATTCAGGTCCACAACATGTTCCCAGTCTTCTCCCTGACACCATTCATAAAATTGTCTCGCATGGAGGTCCTGTTTGGCAAATTCTCTTTCCCGCAGCAGCTGTATGGCAAAATTTTTATGTAAACTTCTGCCGTCAAAGCTGTCGGCAACGACCTTATCCATAAGGTCAGGACGCAGCAAGGCAGCATTGAGGGCTGTCCAGGCGCCGCCGCTTGTCCCTAAAAGACTGCATTTTCCTATTTCTAAATACTCAATCAGCGCAATGACCTGCCGGGACTGCGCAATCCAGAGATCTTCAGGGAATTTTTCCACCCTGTCCGACCGGCCGTTCCCCAGAAAATCCATAAGGATAATCTGGAAATTTTCCTGATATAACGGCAGCAATAACTCAAACATCACGGAGGAAGCCGTGTCGCCATGCAGCATGATGAGTGGTTTTCCGTTTGGGCTTCCGGTTATCTTATAGTAAATTTTTTGGTTCTGATAAATAAAATAAGACATAATCTGGCCTCCCGATCAAATTTATTATGATGATCAGCAAGGCGCAATCACGAAAGTACACCTTGCTGTTACAAGGTAATGAAGATACCCATATGGCGGACCTCCTTTATAGCAGCACAATTTGGAAAAAGAATGTGTGGAGGAAAAGCTATGCTGTATTGTGAAGATTGGGAGAAAAAGAAAGAAAAGTATCTGGAGTTTTGGGCCAGGGAAAACCATGACCGCCCACTGCTGTCGATTACAGCGCCGAAAGAGAACAGAACAGATCCTCCGGTATCCAGGCATGGAACTCTGAAAGAGCGGTGGATGGATACGGAATACGTCCTCAAAATGGCCAACTGGAGGATGCAGAACACCTGCTATCTGGGAGAGGCGTTTCCTGCACTGAATCCGGATCTGGGACCCGACTTTTTTGCGGCCTGTTATGGTACGGAGCTGACATTTGGGGAGAACACCAGTTGGGCGGTACCATGGATGACGGATGAGGATGTGGAAGAATTTCAGGATTTTCATTTTGATGAGAAAAATGAGTATTATCGGAAAATGATGGAAATAACCGCTGCAGCCGTGGAAGATGGGAAAGATAAGTACCTGGTGGGTGTCACGGATCTTCATCCCGGAGGGGATGCGCTGGTGTCCATGCGGGGGCCGCAGAATCTCTGTTATGATACATT
>CBJMC01400__coassemble_1354_pt1 | contig 14880 bp, 13 predicted proteins | sample CBJMC01400__metabat2_low_PE_039 | metagenome-assembled genome bin CBJMC01400
TGTGACAATAATTTTGCCCGATTAGCAGAACTGTTTGCCCAAACGGAAGGATATGCTCCGGATGTGTTGACTGGGGAAATGAAAGAGAATATGATGAACACAACGATTAAGAGAGTATTTAATCGTAATACAAGACAGAGAGGGTTTGAAAATGAAGAAAAGCTATAAGATTGACGTAGACTGTGCCAATTGTGCCAACAAAATGGAAGACGCTGCAAAGCATACGGCCGGAGTAAAGGACGCCAGCGTGAACTTCATGATGCTGAAGATGAACGTGGAGTTTGAAGATGGGCAGAATCCAAAAGAAGTGATGCAGCAGGTCCGCAAAAACTGCAAGAAAGTAGAAGACGACTGCGAGGTTTATATTTAAAACTCAGTAAAAAGGAAGCACCCGGAAAGCAAGCCGTCTGACCGGGTGTTTTTCATAGAGGAGGACGAACATGAACAGGAAACAGAAAAAAATGCTTGCCCGTATCCTGATCGCAGCGGTTCTTCTGGTGGCCCTGAATTTTGCCCCGGTGGAAGGATGGATACGGTTTGTGCTTTATCTGATCCCCTATCTGGTGATCGGATATGACATTTTGCTGAAAGCCCTGAAAGGGATCAAAAACCGCCAGGTATTTGACGAGAGCTTTCTGATGGCGGTGGCCACCATCGGCGCCATCGCCCTTGCGCTCTATGAAAAGAGCGGGGATTATACGGAAGCCATTGCCGTTATGCTGTTTTATCAGATCGGCGAATGGTTCCAGAGCTATGCGGTGGGAAAAAGCCGCCGGAACATCAGCGAACTGATGGATATCCGCCCCGATTATGCCAATGTGGAGCGGAATGGGAAACTGGAAAAAGCAGATCCTGATGAGGTGGGAATCGGCAGTATCATTGTGGTGCAGCCGGGAGAAAAAGTGCCCATCGACGGTGTGATCGTGGAAGGCGCTTCCTCCCTGAATACCAGTGCGCTGACCGGCGAGAGCCTTCCAAGAGACGCAAAAACGGGAGACGAGATCATCAGCGGCTGTATCAATATGACTGGTGTGCTGAAGGTTCAGACCACGAAAGAATTTGGGGAATCTACCGTATCCAAAATTCTGGATCTGGTAGAAAACGCCAGTTCCAGAAAGTCCAGGTCGGAGGATTTCATTTCCAGATTTGCCAGAGTTTATACACCGGCGGTCTGCTATGCGGCTCTGGCGCTGGCCTTCCTGCCGCCTCTGGTGCAGATGCTGGGACTGGGCCTGGCGCCTGACTGGGGAAGCTGGATCTATCGGGCGCTTACCTTCCTGGTGATCAGCTGCCCCTGCGCGCTGGTGATCAGTATTCCCTTAAGCTTCTTTGCCGGGATCGGCGGAGCAAGCAAAGCGGGAGTTCTGGTGAAAGGTTCCAACTACCTGGAAATCCTTTCCCAGACAAAAATTGTAGTATTTGACAAGACAGGAACCCTGACCCAGGGAGTTTTTGAAGTAAATGGTGTCCATCATAATGAACTGGAGGATGCCAAGCTGATTGAATACGCGGCCCTGGCCGAGAGTGCGTCTTCCCATCCTATCAGCAAGAGCCTGCAGAAAGCCTATGGAAAAGAACCTGACCGTTCCCGGGTGACCGATATCCGGGAGATCAGCGGAAATGGTGTGATTGCCACGGTAGATGGCAAAAAAGTAGCGGCAGGAAACGATAAGCTGATGGATCACATCGGCGTCCCTTATATCAACTGCCATGCGACAGGAACAATTATCCATATGGCAATTGATGGAGAATATGCCGGGCATATTGTGATCTCCGATATTGTGAAGCCACATTCCAGGGAAGCCATTCAGGCGCTGAAGAAGGCTGGCGTCCATAAAACTGTCATGCTCACAGGCGATGCCAAAAAGGTGGCCGACCAGGTGGCATATGCGCTAGGGCTGGATGATGTGTACAGTGAGCTGCTTCCGGCGGATAAAGTAGAGAAGGTGGAAGACCTCTTAAAGATCAAACCGGAAAAAGCTAAACTGGCTTTCGTAGGCGATGGGATCAATGACGCTCCGGTACTAGGCCGGGCGGATATCGGAATCGCGATGGGGGCTATGGGGTCTGATGCGGCTATCGAGGCAGCAGATGTAGTGCTGATGGATGACGATCCCATGCAGATATCCAAAGCAATCAAAATCTCCCGGAAGTGCCTGCGGATTGTATATCAGAATATTGTGTTTGCCATTGGTATCAAACTGATCTGTCTGGTACTGGGAGCGCTGGGAATCGCGAATATGTGGCTGGCAATTTTCGCGGATGTTGGTGTGATGATCATTGCCGTACTGAATGCGATCCGGGCTCTTTTCGTGAAAAATTTGTAAGACTGTTGTTACAGCAGGAAAGGACTCAGGTAATGGAAAAGGAGGATTTATATGGGACATATTATTGCAGTATCAGGAAAAGGCGGCGTGGGAAAAACAACGCTGTGCGGTCTGCTGATCCAGTATCTCTGTGAAACCGGAAAAAAACCGGTATTGGCAGTGGATGCAGACGCAAATGCCAATCTCAATGAAGTACTGGGAGTAGAGGCAGGAGTTACGTTAGGAGAACTCCGGGAGGAAATCGAAAGGGCCGGTACCGATCCAAAATATAAAATACCCGCTGGAATTACCAAAGCAGCATATCTGGAAAGCCGCCTGGCGGACGCTCTGACGGAAGAAGATGATTATGACCTGATGGTGATGGGAAGATCCCAGGGGCAGGGCTGCTACTGTTTTGTAAACGGAATCGTGCAGACGCAGGTTCAAAAGCTGCAGAGCCACTATCCTTATATCGTAGTGGATAATGAGGCAGGCATGGAGCATATCAGCAGAGGAATTCTCCCAAATATGGAAATTGCGATTCTGGTCAGCGACTGCTCCCGGAGAGGCGTACAGGCAGCCGGAAGGATTGCGGCATTGATGAAAGAACTGAATTTTCATCCGAAAAAGGTTGGCCTGATTGTGAACCGGGCGCCGGGAGGAAAACTGGATGAAGGAACCCTGGAAGAAATTGAGAAGCAGAAGCTGGATCTGCTGGGAGTCGTTCCCCAGGATGAAGATGTTTACCGTTTTGACTGTGAAGGACGTCCTACCGTGCAGCTCCCCAAGGATTCTCCGGTCAGGGCAGCGCTGAAAGAGATCATAGAAAAACTGGGCATATGAGAGGAGCAGACTACTTATGAAGATTGCGGTAACTGGAAAAGGCGGTGTGGGAAAGACAACGGTTTCTGCAGTGCTGGCGAGACTATACGCAGAGGAAGGGAAAAAGGTATTTGCCGTAGACGTGGATCCGGACGCAAACCTGGGGCTTGCCCTGGGATTCCCGGAAGAAATGCTGGAAAGTATGATTCCCATCAGCAAGATGCGTAAGATGATTGAAGAAAGGACCGGAGCAGATAAAAGCAATACGTTTTATAAAGTAAATCCCAAAGTAGACGATATTCCGGAAACCTATGGAAAAGAATACAACGGTGTCCGGCTTCTGCTTCTGGGAACCGTGGAAACCGCCGGGGGCGGATGTGTATGCCCGGAGAATGTGATGCTGCGGAGGATCATCAATAACCTGGTCCTGCACAGAGATGATATCGTAATTCTGGATATGGAAGCCGGTCTGGAGTATCTGGGACGGGGAACCACAGAAGGAATGGATCAGTTTATCGTAGTGATCGAGCCGGGAGCCAGAAGCGTTCAGACTTATCGGAATGTGAAACGCCTGGCGGAAGGACTGGGCGTGAAGGCAGTAAAGGTTATTGCCAATAAAGTGCGGAATGAAGAAGATGAAAGATTTGTCAGGTCGAAAATTCCGGAAGAAGATTTTCTGGGCTGTATTCATTATAACGCAGAAGTCATAGAGGCAGACCGGGAAGGAGCATCGCCCTATGGATTCAGCAGGGCAGCTACGGATGAAATCCGACAGATCAAAGAAACCTTTGATGCCATGTCAAGGTAACAGTAAATTTTACAGAAAGCGGGTGGGTGATAAGATGATTATGTTTGCAGACTGCCAGGATGTCCGGAAAATGGCAGTGATCAAGGAAATCGACTGTCCGGAATGCGGAGCGAAAGATGGAATTGAAGTATTCGAGAGAGACGGCCAGACCATAGGTGACAGCGTATGTGATCAATGCGGATTTACGATTCCGGAAGGAGTGGCATTGGAATTATATCTGGATGAACTGAAAAAAAGCAGGAGGAGATAAACAGACATATGTTACAGGAACAATATGAAAAGCATAATCTGGAAATGCAGCCCTATCACCATTATCTTGAAGAATACCAGCATATGAATCCAGGGGATATCAGCCGGCATCTGGAAATTCCATTTGATGAAAACGCCAGACTTTTTCGGGTGAAATTTATGGAGAGAAACTATACGGTCAGCCATCCGGATCTGGAGGTTCATTGTCTGGATGAAGAGGATAGTCAGGCAGTTCTGTGTAATGATATTCACGCAAAAATACTGCTGCTACGTTATTTTACGGAAGGAGATCATATGAGGGCTACAGGAAACCTTCTTTCCTATCGTGACCTTCCCTGGGGCGAAGTATATTACCGTCAGTTTTATGGGAGATGCATCATGAGGCTGGCCAGAATGTTTGGAAATCGGATGGATACTTTTAAAACGGTTATGGAAGAATTGAAAGGAATTCCAAAAGATTATGGGGACATGGCGTATGAGTTTCAGTTTCTGGAGGATTTAAGATTATGTTTCGTTTTGTGGACTGGCGATGAAGAATTCCCTTCCTCTGCGCAGATTCTTTTTTCTGATAATTTTCCGGTAGCATATGCTGCGGAAGACGTAGCGTATATTGGTGACGTGGTGTTAGATTATATGAAAAGACTGATAATATAACTGAAATTGCATGAATTCTTAATAATGCAAGTAGAGGAACTGAGAACTCTGATTCTGGAAATCCCAGCGGCATAAAACGGAGAAACAAAACTCGGAGAAGACGGAATACCTTCCGGACGGAGTATTCTTTAGCGTATTTTCCGTGATTTTGTCACAATTGCCGACCGGATCCTTTGCGGCAGTGTATTTGGCGTTTTGAAAATACAGTTGATTAACGGAAAAAGATAACATATAATACAATCAGCTGACTTGGCAGATGAAAATTCAGAAAAACCGCGGAAATGAATAACCATAGAAAAGAGGCTTATATGAGAAAACTTGCATTAAGTGATGAGATACTTCTCAGTATCGAAACCCCGGCCCGTTATACCGGTGGGGAAGTAAACTCGGTGATGAAGGATCCCGGGAAGGTGGACATCCGGTTTGCCATGTGCTTTCCGGACGTCTACGAGATTGGCATGTCCCACCTGGGGATTCAGATCCTTTACGATATGTTTAACCGGAGGGAGGATACCTGGTGTGAGCGGGTGTACTCCCCCTGGCCGGATCTGGATCAGGTGATGCGCAGGGAGCGTATCCCCCTGTTTGCGCTGGAGTCCCAGGATCCGGTGAAGAGTTTTGACTTTCTGGGAATTACCATCCAGTATGAGATGTGCTACACCAATATTCTGCAGATCCTGGATCTGTCCGGTATTCCGCTGCACGCCGGCTGCCGCGGTGAGGAAGATCCGCTGGTAATCGGCGGCGGTCCCTGTACCTACAACCCGGAGCCGCTGGCGCCTTTTTTTGACCTTTTTTATATCGGAGAAGGCGAGACAGTGTACGGAGATCTGCTGGACACCTACAAGGCGTATAAGCGTGAGGGAAAGAGCAGAAAGGAATTCCTGAAGGCTGCTGCGAAGATTCCGGGCATTTACGTCCCTTCCTTGTACGAGGCTTCCTACCATGAGGACGGAACCATTGCCTCCTTCGCGCCGGTTGAGGAGGGGATTCCCGAAAAAATCCAGAAGCAGATTGTCATGGAGATCACGGATACCTGCTATCCCAAGGCGCCGGTGGTGCCCTTTGTGAAGGTGACCCAGGACCGGGTGGTGTTGGAGATCCAGAGGGGCTGTATCCGAGGCTGCCGGTTCTGCCAGGCGGGGATGCTCTATCGTCCCACCAGGGAGCGGGAGGTGGATTTCCTGAAAGAACGGGCGGTGGAGATGCTGGATTCCACCGGCCATGAGGAGATTTCCCTCAGCTCCTTAAGTTCCAGCGATTACTCCCAGCTCCCCGAGCTGGTGAGCTTCCTGATGGAGGAGTGCGGGAAGCGGGGCGTGAATATTTCTTTGCCCTCTCTGCGCATCGACGCCTTCTCCCTGGATGTGATGAAGAAGGTGCAGGATATCCGGAAAAGCAGCCTGACTTTCGCGCCAGAGGCCGGTTCCCAGCGGCTGCGGGATGTGATCAACAAGGGACTTACGGAGGAAGTGATCCTGGAGGGCGCCGGGAAAGCCTTTGAAGGAGGCTGGACGAAGGTGAAGCTGTACTTTATGCTGGGCCTTCCCACGGAGACGGAAGAGGATATGAAAGAGATCGCTCATCTGGCGGAGAAGATCGCCAAACGGTACTATGAGATTCCCAAGGAGCAGCGGCACGGAAAATGTCAGATCACCGTCAGCACTTCCTTCTTTGTGCCGAAGCCCTTCACGCCCTTCCAGTGGGCCCCCATGTGCCGGGAGACGGAATTTCTGGACCGGGCAAAAGTGGTCCGGGAGGAAATCCATGCCCAGCTGAATCAGAAGAGTATCAAATACAACTGGCATGAGGCGGATGTGACGGTGCTGGAGGGAATTCTGGCCAGAGGCGACCGGAGGGTGGCACCTGCCATCGAGGCGGCGTACCAAAAGGGCGCGCTGTTTGATTCCTGGTCGGAATTTTTCCATCCGGAATACTGGAGGGAGGCTTTTGACCAGTGCGGCATCGATACGGATTTTTATACGGTGAGAGAACGGGATGAGGAGGAGATCTTCCCCTGGGATTTCATCGATATCGGCGTGACGAAAGAGTTCCTTTTGCGGGAATGGAAAAACGCGGCGAAGGAGAAGGTGACGCCCAACTGCCGGATGCGCTGTTCCGGCTGCGGCGCTGCCAGATTTGAAGGAGGTGTCTGTGTTGAAAGTAAGGGTTAAGTTTTCCAAAGAAGGGGCCGTAAAATTCATCGGACACCTGGATGTGATGCGGTATTTTCAGAAGGCCATCCGCAGGGCGGGGATTGATGTGGCCTATTCGGAGGGATTTTCCCCCCATATGATTATGTCCTTCGCCGCCCCTCTGGGGGTGGGTGTGACCAGCACGGGGGAATACTTTGATATGGAGCTGAGAAGCGTTTCCTCATCCCGGCAGCTTACGGAGCGGTTCAACGCGGTGATGGCAGAGGGTATCCGGGTGCTGAGTGTCCGGGAAATCCCGGAGGGAAAGGCTCACGCGGCCATGTCCCTGGTGGCCGGCGCGGATTATCTGGTATCCTTCCGGCCGGGAAAGGGTCTGGCCGAAGGATGGGAAGACCGGGTGGAGGAATTCCTGGCGCAGCCGGAGATTGTGATCCTCAGAAAGACGAAGCGCAGTGAAAAGGAGACGGATATCCGTCCCTGGATTTACCGGATGGAAGTGCGCAAGGACAGCATTTTCCTTCAGCTGGCCGCGGGAAGCGTACACAATCTGAAGCCGGAGCTGGTGCTGGAGGCCTTTTCCAGATTCCTGGGACAGGAGCTTGCGCCTTTCGCCCTGATGATCCACCGGCTGGAGACGTATGCCGATGTGGGGACGGAGGAGCGCAGGCTGGTTCCCCTGGAAGATCTGGGAAAAGAGATAGAATAGATGGAAAAGCTGATTATCACACACATGGAGATCCGGAAGAAGCAGGCGCTGGTGACGGCGCTCTGGCGGGACGGCAGGCTCTGGAATCTGGACCTTGCCCCGGCGGGGGAAAGCCGTCTTCTGGGAAGCATCCACGTGGGAAAGGTGCAAAAGGTGCTTCCGGACCAGAAGGGCGCCTTTGTGGAGATTGAAGGCCGGTTGCCCTGCTATTTTGCCACGGATAAAATCACCGGCCCCATGTTCCGTCGGGGGTCGCGGCAGGGGAAGCTGTCCCCCGGCGACGAGCTGCTGGTTCAGGTGACCCGGGAGGCGCTGAAGTCCAAAGCGCCCAGTGTTTCCTCTAATCTGAGCTTTCCGGGGGAATATCTGGTGCTGACCACGGAAAACCGTATGCTAGGGGTTTCTTCGCGGATTCCCAAGCCGAACAGGGCAAGGCTGCGCCAGATGCTGGCGGAGGCCCTTGGGGAGGAGCGGACGTACGGGGTGATCGTCCGGACCAACGCGGTGCAGGCGAACCGGGAACAGCTTCTTTCGGAGCTTTCGGTGCTTAGGGCGCGGATGGACGCGGTTTTGAAAAAGGGAAGCTACGCGCCCTGTTATACCAGGATTATGGACGGGGATCTGCCGGAGACGGAGGCAGTAAAAAACTGCGTATGGGAAAATCTGGAGAAGGTGATCACCGACGATCCGGGGATTTATCAGCGGCTGCTTCGTTTTGTGGAGGAAACCTATCCCGGAGGGCAGGCAAAGGTGGAGCTGTATGAGGATCCGCTGCTGCCTCTTTCCAAGCTGTTTTCCCTGGAAGCGGCCATCGGTGAGGCGCTGGACAAAAGGGTCTGGCTGAAGTCCGGCGGCTTTCTGGTGATCGAGCAGACGGAAGCCTGTGCCGTCATCGATGTAAATTCCGGAAAGTATGTGGCAAAGCGGGATACCGGGGAAATGGCTGCCAGGATTAACCGGGAAGCGGCCCGGGAGATTCTGCGGCAGATCCGGCTGAGAAATCTGTCCGGCATCATTCTGGTGGATTTTATCAACATGAATCAGGAGGAGCAGGAGCAGCTGCTGGCTCTGATGCGGGGACTGGCAAAGGAGGACCGCATCACCACCCGGGCGGTGGATGTGACGGAGCTGGGGATCATGGAGCTGACCCGCAGAAAGGAAAAGAAAACCCTGGCTCAGCAGCTGGAGGAGCTGTAGCGTCCGGGCAAGAAGGGAGTGTGGGACTCATGGACGGGGGCAAGGAGAAAAAAACACTGAGACCCTGGCAGGGCATCGTCTTTTTTCTGGTGGTTATGGCGGCGTTTTTTGCCGTCTGCGTGCCTGTGCAGATGGCATGGGGGATCTACGGGCTGGCGCTGACGGAGCTTCTGATCCTGGCGCTGGCGCTTCTGTTCGCGCTGGCTGTCCGTCGGCCCTGGCGGGAGATTTTTCCGGTGTACCGGATCCACGGGCTTCCGGTACTGGGAACGGTGATTATCTGGATCTGCTCGCTTCTGGTGTGCATGGTGGTTACGCTTGTTCAGTACCGGCTGTTCCCGCAGGCCATGAGCCAGGCCATAGGCAGTCTGGGGAGCGTGATGGGCAGCGTCCCCACCGCGGTGGGTGTGATAATTGTCTGTCTGATGCCTGCTGTCTGTGAGGAGGCGGTACACAGGGGTGTTATTCTTTCCTGCATGCGGCCTCTGAAGAAAACGTGGCTGATCGTGCTGGTGCTGGGAATTCTTTTCGGGCTGTTTCACACCAGCCCTTTCCGTTTTCTTCCCACGGCTATTTTAGGAGCGTCCATCACCTATATCGTGGTGAAAACCGGCAATATGGTTTATGGCGCCATTTTTCACTGTGTCAACAACCTGGTTCCTCTGCTGGCTCAGCATGCGCTGCTGGCTCAGGGGGAGCAGCAGCTGGCGGATACGTATGAAAGTCTGGGAAGTACTGCTATTCCTGTGGCCAGCATCGGGATGTATCTGGCCATGGCTGCGGTGGTGCCCTTCGGCCTGTATCTGGGACGGGATCTGCTGCTTCGCACACCGGGCACTTCCCGGCGGTTCTGGCCCAGGGGACAGGAGACCAGGATGGCCATGAAGATCCTGATTCCCTCTCTGGTGATTTTCGGGGCGGGCGTGATCCTGACGGCTGCGGGTATTTTTCTGTTTCCGGATTATTTTGATCTGGTCCGGCAGGCCAGGCTTTCCCCGTAAACGCAGCAGAGGACAAACGTGTATGACAAGAGAAGAACTGGAAAAGAAGCTGACCGCTTATACGGAAACGGAAAAAAGATATATCCGGGAGGGACCTGACGGTATCGCGGATACGGAATCCCGCGAGCCGGAGGAGCTGAAGGAAGGCAGTTTTCTTGCCCCCGGCGAAAATATCGGGATTGTCCGGCAGGACAGGTTCCGGCCGGTGGGCACCCACAAGCACAATTATATCGAGCTGAATTATGTCTGGTCCGGCTGGTGCGTCCAGACTGTCAAAGGACGCCAGATCGTAACCAGAAAAGGAGATATCTGTCTGATGGATCCCCAGGCAGAACATTCCGTAGGCGTATGCGGAGAGCATGATATCATCGTAAACCTCCTGATGAGCAGAAAATATTTTGACAGCGGTTTCTTTTCCCGGATGTCGGGAAACGGGATCATGTCCCGCTTTCTGCTGAACGCCGTAACCAAACAGCGAAACCGGGAGCATTTTCTGATGTTTCCCACCAGTGAAAACAGCCGGGTTCCGGGGATCATGGAAGAGATCCTTCTGGAATATTACGGGGATGATCTGGGGCGCCAGGAGGTTCTGGACAGCTATATGATCATTCTTTTTACTGAGATGCTGCGCAGTTTCCGGGACGTCAGCCAGACAGATAGTTCCAGGGAGGGGATTTCCGTGTGGGAGATCCTCAGCTATATGGAAAAGCACTACCGGGACTGTACGCTGCAGGAGACGGCAGATGTCTTCGGCTTCCACCCGGTATATCTTACCACTGTTCTGAAGGAGAAGACCGGAAAAAGCTTTGTGGAGCATCTCCAGAGTCAGCGGATCAATCAGGCCAGAAGACTTCTGCTCTGTACCGATCTGACGGTGGCGGATATTGCCGGGGAAGTGGGATACGGCAACGTGGAATTTTTTTACCGGAAATTCCGTCAGGCTGAGGGATGCACGCCAAGGGAATACAGAAAACAGCACAGAGAATCGCCCCAGGGGGCCTGACGCATGAGGGATATATGCCTCTTGCGCCAGGTCCTTTTTGCTGGCGGCGGCAAAACAGGCGGATCCCGTGGCGGTAGGTCCGGGATAGGGCTGACATCTCTGGAGAGCTTAAAATCAGTCAGTATTTTTCTGAAGAATCGTCATTGAAAGTATGGGGATATTGCCGTAAGCTGACGGTAACACCACAGCAGTATCCGCTGGGGCTAGGCTGCCGGTTCGCCGCCGCAGAAGGCCGTACAGCGAAAGAAGGAGGGTTTTTATGTTTGGGATTCAGAGAGTAACCATTGATTATCTGGAGCATCCGGTGGGGATTTTGGGCAGTCCCCAGTTCGCCTGGTCCATGGAATCGGACCGGAAGAATGTCACCCAGAGCGCTTACCGGCTTCAGATCGCGAAGGACGGGGATTTTTCCCGGCCTGTGTACGACAGCAAAAAGAGGGAGACGGATCAGTCCGCTCAGATACAGGCGGAAGGGTTTGTCATGGAGCCGCTTACCGGCTATCAGGTCAGAGTGAAGGCCTGGGATAACCAGGGGGAGGAAAGCCCCTGGAGCAGTCCCGCAGAATTTGTATCCGCGCTGCAGGCGCCCGGTCAGTGGAAAGGCAGTTTCATCGGAGTGGAAACGGCCGCTGACGAAAAGATCTCCAAAGGGACGTATATCCGCGGTACATTCCGGGTGGAAAAACCGGTCCGGAACGCGTACATGGTTTCCACGGCGCTGGGACTGTATCACCCGTTCCTGAACGGAGAACCGGTGGGAGATGATGAGATGGCTCCCGGCTGGACTTCTTACGGGAACAGGATTCTGTACCAGACCCATGAGGTGACAGATCTGCTTGTCTGGGGAGAGAATGTGCTGGGCGCACACCTGGGCGCCGGCTGGTATAAGGGTACCATCGGACTGGACAAAGGCAAAAACAATTATGGAACTGAAACCGCCTTCCTGGCCCAGATCCTGATCCGCTATCAGGACGGGACGGAAGAGACCATCGTTACAGACGAAAGCTTCAAAGGCTGTGACAGCCCGGTGATTTTCTCAGAAATCTATGATGGAGAGATCTACGATGCCAGAAAGGAGCAGCCAGGCTGGAACAAGCCGGGATTCGATGACACCTCCTGGCTTCCGGTGCATACCGTACAGCAGCCAAAGGACGTTCTGGCTCCCCAGGGCGGCTGCAAGGTACGGGAGCTGATCCCTCTTCCTGCCAGGGAGATCATCATCACGCCCCAGGGAGATACGGTGCTGGATTTCGGACAGAACCTCACCGGCTGGGTGCATGTGAAGGTGGATGGAAAAGAAGGGCAGGAAATGATCCTGAATCATTTTGAAGTGCTGGACGCCCGGGGAAATGTCTATACGGAAAATCTCCGTACCGCCAAGGAAACCCTCACCTACATCTGCGGCGGAAAGGGAGAGGCCATCTACCGGCCCAGCTTTACTTTCCAGGGCTTCCGGTATATCCGGGTTGCCGCGTACCCGGGTGAGGTGAAGAAAGAAAACTTCACTGCCTGGGCTGTTCATTCCGATATGAGAGATACGGGACATTTTTTCTGTTCCAATCCGCTGCTGAACCAGCTTCAGCATAATATTTCCTGGGGACTGAAGGGAAATTTCCTGGATATTCCCACAGACTGTCCCCAGAGGGATGAACGGCTGGGCTGGACAGGTGACGCGCAGATCTTCTGCCGTACCGCCACTTTCCTGAAGGATACCTATACCTTCTTTTCCAAATGGCTGAAGGATGTGGCTGCCGATCAGGCTCCCAACGGAGCCGTGCCTCATGTGGTGCCGGATATTCTTACCAACCGGTCGGATGACGACTGGCTGGTGGGAGAGGGAAACAGTATGGGCGCCACCGCCTGGGGGGATGTGGCAGTGATCGCTCCCTGGACGCTTTACCTGTCTTACGGCGACAGGCGGATCATTGAAGAACAGTATGACAGCATGAAGGGCTGGGTCGATTTTATGAATGACCACGCGGAAGACTATGTGTGGAAATTCGCCCGCCAGTTCGGGGACTGGGTGGCGCTGGATGCCGAAGCGGGCAGCTATTTCGGCGCCACGCCGGAGGATATGATCTGTACGGCGTATTTTGCTTACTCCACAGGACTGTTTGTGAAAATGGCCAGGGCCGTGGGAAGAACAGAGGACGCAAAGAAATATCAGGCCCTGTACGATGCCGTGGCGGACAGCTACCGCCGGCATTTTATTAAAGACGGCCACATGACCGCCAGAACCCAGACAGCCCAGATCATCACCCTGTATTTCGGTCTGGCGAAAGAGAAAGACAGAGCCTCCATCATGCGGGATCTGCTGGAGCTTCTGGCAGAGCACGACGGCCATCTGGTAACGGGCTTCGTGGGAACCCCTTACTTCTGTCACGCCCTCAGTCAGAACGGCCATACAAAGGAGGCTTATGAGCTGCTTCTGAAGGAAGATTTCCCCTCCTGGCTGTATCAGGTGAAAATGGGCGCCACCACCGTATGGGAGCACTGGGACGGCCTGAAGCCGGACGGAACCATGTGGAGCGCGGATATGAACTCCTTTAATCATTACGCCTACGGCGCCATCGGGGAATGGCTGTACCGGGTAGTGGCCGGTATCGAGGCGGATGAGAACGCTCCGGGCTATAAGCATACTGTTTTCCAGCCTCAGACCGGAGGCGGCCTTACAGAGGTGAAGGGAAGCTATGACAGCGTATACGGCACAGTGGGATGTTCCTGGAGGGCGGAGGCTGATAGAATTGTTCTGAAGGTACAGGTTCCGGTCAATACCACGGCAACCATTGTTCTGGAAAAAGGCGCCCTGCCGGAGGAAGGCGATGTGAAATTTACCTGCCGGGACGGCATTTATCAGGCTTCGGTGGGATCGGGAACCTATACAGCCGCTTACCGCAGGACGGGTGTTTTGCTGTAAAGATATTCCGTAACGGTTCATCCTTCCGGCTTCACTGTCACGATATTCCTTCAACTCACTCAGATTTTTCCTTTCCCCCAAAAGGAATTTGTGTTAAAATAAAGGGAAATTATAGCGCAAACCGGTTGCGGTATTTTCCATTTCATCCGGTTCTATATAGAAGGAGGAACTTATTTTATGAGCCGTGTAGCCATCGTTACTGACAGCAACAGCGGAATTTCTCAGGAGGAAGCAAAGAAACTGGGCGTCTATGTGGTGCCGATGCCGTTTTTCGTAAACGGAAGGGTGTATTTTGAAGACATTGATCTGTCTCAGGAGCAGTTTTATAAGCTTCTGGCAGAGGACGCGGACGTGTCTACTTCTCAGCCGTCTCCCGCCGACATTATGGATCTGTGGGATGATCTTTTGAGAAGCCATCAGGAGATCGTTCATATTCCCATGTCCAGCGGCCTTTCCGCCTCCTGTGCCACCGCCCAGGGACTGGCGCAGGATTATAACGGAAAGGTTCAGGTGGTGGATAATAAGAGGGTATCGGTTACCATGATGCAGTCGGTGCTGGACGCGCTGGCCCTGGCAAAGAGCGGGAAAAGCGCGGCCCAGATCCGGGAGATCCTGGAGCGGGAATCCCTGGAGGCCAGCATTTATCTGATGGTGGACACCCTGAAATACCTGAAAAAAGGCGGACGGATTACCCCCGCGGCAGCCATGATCGGATCGGTTCTGAAGTTGAAGCCTGTGCTGCAGATCCATGGGGACAAGCTGGACGCCTATGCGAAGGTGCGCGGTGTGAAAGCGGCCAAAAAGACCATGCTGGATGCCATTAAAAAGGACCTGGAGGGGCGGTTCGCCTCCTACATGGAGAAAGGGGAGATGAAGCTGCAGGTGGCCTACACCACTTTGGCCGGGGAGGCCGAAGCGTGGATGGAGGAGGTAAAGGCGGCGTTTCCGGATCTGGAGATTACCCGGATGGATCCTCTGGCGCTCAGCATCGTATGTCATACCGGCCCCGGCGTTCTGGCGGTGACAGCCACCCATGTGATAAATCCCGATAACGTCTGAGC
>CBJMC01400__coassemble_1394_pt1 | contig 14383 bp, 14 predicted proteins | sample CBJMC01400__metabat2_low_PE_039 | metagenome-assembled genome bin CBJMC01400
AAAAAGCAGAAAAAAAGAAATGTGAATGGAAATTTCATTCCTATGAATATTATAGTGAATTTCCTTTGCCATCGGCTGGCGAGGCAGGGTATGAGGGGCTGGAAAAAACGAATCAATTAATCGCCAAAACAGATGGGGCGGATGGATTTCCCCGGATTCTTGATATCACCAACAGGGATGAGGAGGATTACCGGCTGAATTATTTGTCCTGCTATTATGAGAAGGAAGAGGATTTTGTTTCCAGTCTTCCGGACAGAGAAATCACAAAGGATGAGGCAGTGGAAATTGGCGATCAGCTGGTGGAAAAACTGGGATTTTCGGATTGGAAATTTTATGACTACACCGTGGTGAAACATACGGAACAGGTATTTTCGCTTTTCTATACACCGGCCTATGAAGGAGTTCAGACTTTAAGAGGGCCCATGATCAATGTGAAATCCGATGACTTATATGCTGCAAACTATTACTATTCTGAGATCAGAATCGGTATTACAAACGGAAGTGTTACCAGTGTGGAACTGGTATCCCCCATGGATGTGGTGAAGATTGAAAATCCGGATGTGGAAACTTTGCCGTTTGAAGAGATTTATCAGGCGTTTAAAAATCAGATGCAGGCACAGTTTACAAAGACAACAATCATTGATCCGGAAATTCCCGGTATTGATGAGATGGAAATGGAAATCCGGATTACAAAGATCCGGCAGGGACTTTTCCGGATTAAAGAAAAAAATAATCAGGATGATTTTCTGGTCGTGCCGGTATGGTCTTTTTACGGTACTGCAGTGGTAGATGGTTCCACATGGACGGAGCAGGAATTTGTTATGATTAACGCCCTGGACGGCAGTGTAATTGATACGAATCTGGGTTACTGAGTAAGGCAGGATTTTATGCTGAAGTATGACAGAAACCGGGCCCTTTCGGCCCGGTGGATTTATATAAGTGTTTTTGCAATTCCGCTTTTTCTGATGCTCACCCGGATGGACGCGATTGCCGGGATTCTCCGGGCGAAAGAGCCGCCTGCAGCCGGGTGGACGAACCAGTTTATTCTGGATACCCTGCAGGGGGACGCCATGCTGTTTTTCCTTCCGGTCATCTGTGCCCTGCCTTATGCATCCAGTTTTGTTGATGAAGCGAAATCGGGTGTCACGAAATTCGTCCTGACACGGGTGAAGTGTTCCCGCTATCTGAGCTCCAAAGCGGCAGCGGCTGCTTTCTCAGGAGGTGCCGTTGTTTTGCTTGGGTCGCTGGCTTTTCTGTGCGCTGCTTTGGTGCTGTTTCTTCCGCTGGAGGAAGGAAACCAGGGGCAGGAACTGGCGGCGGCTGTCCCGGAATATGGGCGGCTTTTGTGCCGTTATTTTTGTCTGGGAGCATTGGGGGCGGAAACCGGGCTGTGGCTTTCGACACTTCTGTATAACCGTTATATGGCGTGGCTTTCCCCTTTCATGGCGGAGTACCTTCTGATCATTTTCTGCGAGAGATATTTCCCGGCGTGTAAGATTCTGTATCCGGCACAGTGGCTGAAGCCGGAAGCCGCATGGCCGTGGAATGGGTGGAGTGTGGTCTGCTGGCTGGCGCTGCTTTGCGGGGCTTCGGCAGCGGGGTTTTTCAAAGCTGCGAAAAGGAGGCTGGGACGTGGTTAAAAAACTGAAGATGATCTGGATTACGGCGGGATATAATTTCCGGCTGTGGAGAGGAAATATGCGGATTGCCGCCACGTTTGTGCTGGCGTTTATTCTCTGCTTTCTGCTGACGGATAAACTGGTGGTTTTCGCCCGGGAGCAAGGAACGACGATGCAGATACTGGAGGCGTTTATCTGGACTTTTGGGGATGGAAATTCCATTCTTCTCTCGTCTTTGCTGCTGCTTTTGCTGTTTGGGGATCTTCCTTTTATCACAGCCGCAACCCCGTTTTTTCTGATCCGGGAAAACCGCAGAATCTGGATGGCCGGGCAGCTGCTTTATATTTTTTTGGCCGCCTTTCTGTATCTGGGTTTTACCCTGTTCTCCACCTGTGTACTCTGTATGCAGTACGCATTTCCCAAAAACACATGGAGTTATACGGCGGCCACTCTGGCCTACTCGGAGAAAGGGGAGCAGCTGGCTATCCCCGCGGCAGTGAAAACACTGGAGATGGGGCGGCCCTTTCAGACAACCGGGTATATTTTTCTGCTGATACTGGCATATACGCTGGTACTTATTCTGATCCAGATGTTTTTTACCATCTGGAAAGGGCAGGCCGCAGGGGTGGTGAGTGCATTGACATTCAGCGCTTACGGGCTGCTTCTGAATCCCGAAAATATCCAGTCGCTGCTGAAGCTGCCGGATGAATTATATTATAAGGCCCGGGTATGGGTCGGGTGGATTTCCCCTTTAAACCAGGCCACCTATTCCATGCACGATTTCGGCTATGACAATCTTCCCACCATGCGTCAGACGGCGGGGATTTTCGGAGTGATTCTGCTGACACTTACGGTGCTTACGATACGCAGAATGAAGAAATACAGTTTCCAGTTCCGGGGAACGGAGACTTGAGGAGAAAAAATGAGGACAGTAATCAGACTGGAACACGTTTCCATGACTTTCCGGGAGGAAGAAGTCCTGCACGATCTTAGCTTTGAGTTTCAGGAGGGAAGGATTTATGGAATTGTGGGAAACAACGGAAGCGGGAAAACCGTTTTGATGAAATGTATCTGCGGTTTTCTGCACCCCACCAGAGGAAGAATCCTGGTCAATTATCAGGAAATCGGAAAAGAGACGGATTTTCCGGAGGATGTGGGAGTGATTATTGAAACGCCGGGTTTTTTGCCGAATCTGACGGGGCTTAAAAATCTGGAACTGCTGGCATCGCTTCGGGGAAAGGTGGGAAAAGAGAGGATACGGGAAGTGATCCGGATGGTGGGACTGGACCCGGATATGAAGAAACCGGTATCAAAATATTCTCTGGGGATGCGCCAGAGGCTCGGAATCGCCCAGGCGGTAATGGAAGATCCTTCTCTGCTGATTCTGGACGAGCCCTTTAACGGGTTGGATAAAAAAGGTGTCAATCAGATGCATAAGCTGATTCTCCGGCTGAAAAATGACCGGAAAACCATTCTTCTTTCCAGTCACAGTCAAAATGACATCGATGTGCTGTGTGACATTGTCTGCGAGATGGATGGGGGCCATATGAAGTGTATCCGGGACGGTATGGAGGAAAAGGCGGATGGATGAGAGGCGTTTTGGGATGGAGCATGTGACAGTCTGGCACCGTGGAGGACGTCTGGCCGCCGACCGGCTGTCTTTTGGCCTGGGGGAAGGGGAGCGCGTGCTGCTTACTGGGGAGGAGCCGGAGGATGCCCGGGCCTTGTTTGAGACGGCGGCGGGATTGGAAAAGCCTCAGGAGGGCAGGATCCTGGTTAGGGGGCGAAAAGCTTTTCTGCCGGAGCAGTTTCCTTATCTGGCTTCCCTGCGGGCGGTGGAATATCTGCTTCTTCCGCAGCTTGTGCAGGGGATTCCCAGAGCGCGTGCCTGGGAAAATGTGCGGGAACTGGTAAAGGAGAGCGGATTATGGGATATCAGAACGAACCAGGTAAGTTTCCTGACAGAATACGAAAAAAGCCTCCTTATGATTACGGCGGCCTTTTCCATATATCCGGAAATTCTGATTGCGGGGAATTTCATGTATACACTTACGGCAGGAGAAAGAAAAGCAGCGGGAAAGCTTCTGGAACAATGGACGATGCGTTTTGGGACGGCGGTGCTGGCATTTGGAAATGCCTGGAATGGGAACTTTCCATTTCAGAGGAAGCTCGTCCTGCGGGAAGGACGATTGCGGGAGATTGCGGCAGATTTGATGTAACAGGAATGCCGGAAGGCTGAACGGTAACGATTTCATGACAGATGAGGAGAGAGAATGATGAAAAAGGGGATCAGAGGAATCCTCCTGGCGGCGGGGATTCTGACGCTGGCAGGCGGAGAATGGACAATCAGTGAGGCCCGGGCGGATGCGGGAATCCGTCAGGAGGAGACGGGGCAAACTCCGGCAGACTCAGAAGAAGAAATACCGCAGGAAGGAGACGGGGAGACAGCGGTTCTGCCGGATAAGCTCCGCCTGGACGACCAGAACGTGTACCCCGGAATGGAGAAAGCGTATCAGGATGGATATGTGCCGGCTGTGGAAGAAAATACGGCTGCCGTGATTCTGCCTCTGGTGGCCCGGGAGGGAAGTACGATACAGTCTGTAACCGCCGTGCCGGATCTGGGAGATAGGAGTCAGTCTCCGTTTGTTTTCCGAAATTATCAGAAGACCTTTGGAAAGACCGTGGAACAGATCAATGGCACAGAGCAGCAGAAGGAAGTATTTCTGATCCGTTTCGATCTGGAGCTTGTGGAAGAGAGAAAAAACGGGGCATACCCGGTGAATATAAAAATATCTTACGATACAGATGCAGAGACGGAAATGCAGCAGGATTTTACCGTTTATGTACAGATTACGGATGAAAAAGTGACACCCTCGCCGACGGCAACACCAAAGCCGACACCGACGGCCGGGCCTGAACCATCCGCATCTCCGGAACCGACACCGGAGGAAACACCGGTTCCTTCCGCTGAAACACCGGAAACGGAACAGCCGGATATGCAGGGTACGGAAGAGGTTATCACAGACGGCGCCGCATTATCTTTGGGAGGAGCAGATGGGGGAGGCGCTGTTTCTGTAGCAGGGACAGGAGAAGAGAAACCTTCCCCGGAACCCAAGGTGATTATCATGAAATGTACAGGCGTACCGGAGCACATCTATGCAGGGGAAACCGTGGAGTTTACTGCGGTTCTGAAGAACACCAACAAAAAGAAACCGGTGCAGAACATGACGGTGGCCATCACCTGTGAAGCGGAGGGAATCCGTCTGAAATCAGATTCCAATACCTTTTATTTTGATTATCTGGGGACGGAGAAAACGCTGGAGGTGCCGCTGAAGTTTCAGATCGATGAAAAGACGGCGGCGGGAAAATATACAGTGCTTTTTGCTCTGTCGTATGACAATCCGGACGCGGAACCCCTTACTTCTTCCGGCCAGATTGACCTGAAGGTGGAACAGAAAAATGAAGTGGAGATGGAAGTGGGGGAGATTGCGGAAGAGGTAAATGCGGGAGACAGTATGCAGATTCCTATTCAGGTAATGAATCTGGGGAGAGGGATGGTATATAATGTCCGGTGTTCGGTGGAGGTGCCCGGACTTCGGGCGGACAAAAGCCTTTTTCTGGGAAATATTGACGGGGGAACGGCCGCGTCGGGAGAATTTGGCGTGTTTGCGGGAATTGTCAATGAGGATGCCGAAGAAGCGGATCAAAGGTATGGACGGACATCCGGGCGTATTGTGCTGACCTATGAAGATGAGGATGGAGAGGAGACTCAGAAATTTCAGGATATGGCAATTACCATTCAGCCTCTCGAAATCCGGCAGGAAGAAACAACGCCCGAAGAAGAATCCGGAATTGGAAAACAGCTGGCCGCGGGGATTGGAATCCTGATCTTGCTTGGCGGCACAGGATGCGGGATATCGGTATGGCGAAGAAGAAAGGTGCGTAAAGGCCGTTATGAATAAAAGGGAAGTCTGGCGATATGGTTGCCTTATCCTGAGGCAGAAAAGCACCGGCATTGTGCTGTTTTTTTGGATCATGGGATTCTTCTGGCTGTACGGGGTGGCGGCAGGAGGAAGAAAACTGGCGGAGGAATGGAATCGTCCGGTGGAGATTTTCTGCGAAATCCCCCAAAGTCTGGAAGGACAGCTGGAACAGCTGAGAGAACTGGATGGCGTAGAGATGCTGTCACGGTGGGAGGAGAGTGTACAGACCATAGAATGGAACGGTTATCAGGGACAGATACTGCTTACGGGAGCGGAAAAGGATTATCTGAATACCCTTCTTGCCAGATGTTCGGGGAATCAGCTGTCAGATACCATGGCAAGCGTCTGGGTGGAAGAACAGGTTTTTTCTGTAATGGAAAATGAGAAGAAGGAAAAACTGACCAGACGGGAGAATCCGGATCTTTTATATCAGATGGCAGCCATCAATGGAAAAGACGCCAGAATCTACGGAGTGATATCGGGAAACGATCTGCCGGAAGAAGAGCAGCAGCCGCAGGGTGCGCTCTTCCGGGTATATACGACGCCGGAAATATATGATGAATTGCTTGCGGATGCCGGTGGTTCCCCGGCTGTTTTGCCGGAAAGGGAAATGGAGGAGGTTCCGGTACAGGAGACAGAGGAGGCAAGCCTGCCTTATTACATGAAAATAGAAAATATCGAATGCTGGAATTCTGTCCGTCCGGTGCTGGAACAGAACGGTGTTTTTCTTCCGGACGATACCGCCCTGAGAGAAAGGGAGGAAGAACTGGAAGCACTGAAGCAGAATATATGGCTGGGGGTATTATTGAGTATGGGAGCGCTGGGCGGCGGGGGATTTTTGCTGCGGGTGCAAGGAAATCTCTGGAAGAAAAAGCAGGAAGCCTGGGTGCGGTATCTGTATGGACTGGATCAGGGAGAAAGCGCCTGGAAGGATATGTACCGGAGCAGAATATGGATCTGTCTGCTTGCGGGAGGACTTGCCGGAGGGATTCTTCGATGGTTTCAATCTTTTTTTTGATGATAAAGCAGAGCGGACGCAAGTTTGCGCCCGCCTGCTTTCAGGAGAATCCCCTAAAGAATCCCTTTATGGCCATGCGGCCGGAAAAGAGGAAACCCTAAAACTCTGGAATCTCCCCGGCACTCCCCGCGGCCCCCGGAAAAAGCGTTGCCATATCCTTGGGCAACGGGGAAAAGAAACGCATCGTCTCCCCGGTGACCGGGTGAGGAAAATCCAGCGCGCAGGAGTGAAGTCCCTGTCTCGGCAGAAGCTGTGTTTCCGGGTGATACAGCGTATCCCCGGCCAGCGGATGGCCGATGGATTTCATATGGACCCGGATCTGATGGGTGCGGCCGGTCTCCAGGCGGATGGCTGCCAGGGAACAGGTCTGATGCCCTCCGCCGGGAAGCGGAAGCTGCCGGCAGAGAAGACACCGGTAACGGGTGCGGGCCGCGTCTCCGCCTTCCGGATCCACCCGGCGTTCAATGAGAGAGCCGGGAACTCTTCCGATGGGAGCGTCGATGACGCCGGATTCCGGAAGATCTCCCTCCACCGCGGCCAGATAGGTGCGGCCGATCTGCCGCTTCTGAAGCATGGCAGACAGGATGGAGGCGCTCAGGGCATTTTTCGCCAGAATCAGCAGGCCGGTGGTATCCCGGTCCAGCCGGTTGATGCACCGGAAGACGAAGGACTCCCCCTTCTGCTGAAAATACCAGGCCGCGGCATTTGCCAGCGTGTTGTCGTGGTGGCCCTGGGAAGGGTGGATGGCCATGCCGGAAGGCTTGTCCACCACCAGAAGATCCTCATCCTCATAGATCACGGGAAAGGGAAGCGGAAGCGCCGCGACCGGTGAGGGCGGCTCCGCTTCTTTTACAAAGATGGTGACCTGATCCCCGGCAGAAAGCGTCCGGCTGGTAAACGCGGCTTCACCGTTCAGAAGAATCCCCTCCGGAGTGCGTTTTAAAATAGTAAGAATGTGGCGGGATACGCCCCGCTGCCTGAGAAACACCCCCAGGGTATTTCCCGCGTCAGAGGCGCCGGCCCGGAAAGTTACGCTGCGGTCCATGGGCGGTCAGCGGATAAAATTGGTGGACTGTCTGGGTTCCTTTTCCGGAAGGCCGTAGGCATCCAGGCCCAGGCGGATGCTCTTCATGAGAAAGGCCATATTCCGGGCCAGTGTCCGCATCATCTGAAGACCCTCCGCGTCCTGGGCGGCTTCGCCTGCCGCGGAACCGTGAATCCCGTTCCAGTACTGTCCGGATGCCACCGGCATGCCTGAGATGGTAAAGTATTTGTTCAGCTCATCAAAGGTGGAGGTCAGTCCGCCCCGGCGCGCGGCGGCCACACAGGCGCCCACCTTCATGGTTTTGTCGAAGGAAGTGCTGTAGAACAGCCGGTCCAGAAAGGCGATGAGCGTGGCGTTGGCGGAAGCGTAGTAAACGGGGCTTCCCACCACCAGGCCGTCGCAGGCTTCAAATTTGGGGGCGGCCTCATTTACTGCATCGTCAAAGACGCAGCATCCTTTTTTTGAACAGGCGTTGCAGGCGATACAGCCGCGGATGGGCTTGTTTCCGATATGGAGAATCTCCGTCTCAATACCCTCTTCGGCAAAAACTTTCTCCATTTCCCGCAGCGCGGCCGCCGTATTGCCGTCTTTGCGGGGGCTTCCGTTAATCATAAGAACTTTCATCGTTCCATATCCTCCTTTTTCCGATCTGGCAATATTGTAAATCCCAAAACGGTTTTCGGTCAATAGATCGGTGAAAGAATTATTGTAGAACGCGGTGAAGTGTGATAAAATAAACGCAGACAGACTAAAAATTCTGAATGTACTTGGGCGGGAATCTGGAAAGACGGAAGGCCGGACAGGTTTCACCGCCGGATACGTGGACGAAGAAGTGCGTTCAGAATTGAGAAAGGATGGGGTAATCATGGAGAAAGAGAGATATGTTGCCTATGTGGGAACGTATACGCATGGAAGCAGCATCGGTATTCATTTATATGATGTGGACGTGGAAGAGGGAACCCTGACGGAGCGGAAGGTGGTTCCCGTGAACAATTCCTCCTATGTGGTGAAATCAAAGAACGGAAAATATCTGTATTCCATCGCGGATGAAGGAGTGGCGGTATTTGCCATTAAGCCGGACGGGGATCTGGAGTATATCAACAAGGTGGATATCGACGGCATGAGAGGATGCTATCTTTCCGTGGACGACAGCGGAAAATACCTCTTTGTGGGCGGATATCACGACGGAAAGATCACCGCGGTGCACACCCACAGGGACGGCAGGCTGGGCAGTGTGTTTGACGGCGTATTTCACAAAGGAATCGGAAGCGTGGCGGAGCGGAATTTCCGTCCCCATGTAAGCTGCGTGCATCCCACGCCGGACGGCAAATATATCTGCGCGGTGGACAACGGAATCGATCAGGTGAAGCTGTACCGGATCAACACCAACAGAAACCGCCTGGAGCTGGTGGATATTCTTCGCTGCAAGAGGGAGTCCGGTCCCAGGGAGATTGTGTTCAGCAAGGACGGGAAGTTTGCCTATATTCTTTTTGAACTGATCAACCAGGTGGGAGTTTTTACTTACAGGGACAATGGCAAGACGCCGGAGTTTGAGCTTCTGCAGACCATCGACACGCTTTCCGATGAGCTGGATCCCCAGCACGATGCGGCATCCGCCATTACGATTTCTCCGGACGGCAGGTATCTGTTCACCTCCACTGCCGGCGACAACTCCGTGGCCATGTTTGCCATCGACCCGGAGAAGGGAACGCTCAAAAAAGAATTCGCGCTTCCCATCAGCGGAGAGTATCCCAAAGATATCGCTCTGTTTCCGGACGGAAAGCACATCGCGGTGGTGAATCATGAATCCAACAGCATCACCACCTTCACCGTGGATTATGAGAAGAAACTGCTGGTTATGAAAGGAAAACCCATGAGCGTGGAAACGCCCAACTGCATCCTTCTTACCAATGTGGAAGTATAAACGATAGGTGGGCTCAGTCCGTAAAGAAACCCCTTCCGGAAGGAATTCTGTTTTGAGATTCCTTCCGGGAGGGGTTTCTTCATAAAAACGGTTTGCGGGAATCGCGGGGGCTGCCCCCGGCGAAGCAGGGATACTGTGGCAGGAAAATGTCCGCGAAAACAGTCCTTACTTCTGCCAGATCTTTTTCACATATTCCATCCGGCAGGTCATGGCGGACAGAAGCGCGTCTGCCAGAACCAGCGCCGCCATACATTCCACCACCACCACGGCTCTGGGAACAATCACCGGATCGTGGCGGCCTTTGACGGAAATGGTGATGGGCTCTCCGCTTTGGTTTACGGTCTGCTGGGAGGCCGCGATGGAGGAGGTGGGCTTGACAGCTGCCCGGAAAATAAGGGGCGAGCCGTCGCTGATGCCGCCCAGAACGCCGCCGGCATGGTTGGTGGCTTTTGTCACCGTCCCGTTGGGGCCGGGAACAAAACTGTCGTTATTGGCAAGGCCGGTGGCCTGGGCGGCGGCCATCCCGTCGCCGATCTCAAATCCCTTTACCGCGCCGATGGAAAGGATGGCTTTGGCCAGATTGGCGTCCAGCTTCTCAAAAACGGGATCTCCCAGCCCTGCCGGAAGTCCCTGCACCACACATTCCACCACACCGCCGGAGGAATTTTTTTCTTTCATAAGCTCCCGAAGATACGCCCCGGCCCGTTCTGCCGCCTGGGCGTCGGGCATGCAGAGGGGATTTCTGTCACACTCTTCGGGATCGAAGGAATCGATGGCCACCGGGCCGATGGAACGGGTGTAGGCGCACAGGGAAATTCCCACCTCATTAAGCAGCCTGGCGGCAATGGCTCCTGCCGCCACCCTTCCGATGGTCTCCCGTCCGGAAGAACGGCCGCCGCCCCGGTAGTCCCGGAAACCGTATTTTGCGTCAAAAGTGTAATCCGCATGTCCCGGCCGGTAGTAGGAGGCAATCTCCGAATAGTCCCGGGAACGCTGGGAGGTATTGCGTACCAGCAGGGAGATGGGGGTTCCGGTGGTTTTGCCTTCAAAAATACCGGAGAGAATTTCCACACAGTCATCCTCTTTGCGGGGGGTGGAAAAACGGCTCTGTCCCGGTTTCCTCCGGTTCAGGTAAACCTGAATATCCTCCTCTGAGAGGGAAAGCCCGGCGGGGCATCCGTCCACCACAACGCCCACGCCTGCCCCATGGGACTCGCCCCAGGTGGTGATTCTGAAAATATTTCCAAATGAAGAACCTGCCATGATAAAAAATCCTGCCTTTCGTTAATACTGAATATATACCGTAGGGCAAAAGAGCCAAACGGAAAGATGATAATTACAGATATTATAGCGGAGTGCAGAAAGTTTGTAAAGAAATTGACAAATGAATGGTTGCGGTTTTATAATGAGAATGAATTTTGCCAAAAAGAAAGGATGTGTTATTGATGGAAAGCGGGCCTAGTCCTCGATCGAAGAATTGCGAAGACGGCAAAACAAAAAAACGCAGGCGGGGCGGGCTGTGACTTTTTTCTTGCCCGTTTCCGCGGACAAGAAAGGAGATCGGTAACGTGATTAAAATTTTCAGAACAATCGACGGCAATGTTCACCAGATCAGTGAGGCACAGGAGGGAAGCTGGATCGCGCTGATAGACCCGACAGCCACTGAGCTTCTGGAGATTGCCGAGAGATATCAGGTGGATGTGGATGATCTGCGGGCGCCTCTGGATGAGGAGGAGAGATCCCGTATCGAAGTGGAGGACAACTATACCTTGATTCTGGTGGATATTCCCACCATTGAGGACCGGAATGAGAAGGACTGGTATGTGACGATTCCCATGGGTATCATAGTCACATCGGAGATGATCATCACAGTTTGTCTGGAGGATACCCCGGTGCTGGGCACCTTTATGGATGGTCGCGTACGAAATTTCTTTACCTATAAGAGAACCCGGTTTATTCTTCAGATGCTGTATCAGAATGCTTCCATGTATCTGCACTATCTGAGAATTATAGACAAGAAAAGTGACCAGGTGGAGGAAAAACTTCACAAATCTCAGAGAAATCAGGAGCTGATTGAACTGCTGGAGCTGGAAAAATCTCTGGTTTATTTTACAACATCCCTGAAATCAAATGAAGCGGTTTTGGAAAAACTGCTGAAGACAGAGAGTATTAAGAAGTATCCGGAGGATACGGAGCTTCTGGAGGATGTTATCACGGAAAATAAGCAGGCTATCGAGATGGCCAATATCTACAGCGGCATCCTGAGCGGAACCATGGATGCCTTTGCGTCGGTAATTTCCAACAACCTGAATATCGTGATGAAATTCCTGGCCACAGTGACAATTGTTCTTTCGATTCCCACCATGATTTTCAGCGCTTATGGAATGAATGTGAGTTCCAAGGGGATGCCTTTTGCGGACAGTCCGATGGGGTTTGTCTTTGTAATTCTGTTTTCCATCGTTTTAAGCCTTGTGGTGGCATTCATTTTCCGCAAGAAAGACCTTTTCTGATTTGGAGGCTGATGTATGGATTTATTAACCAGACTGGAGAGAAAATTTGGAAGGTATGCCATTCCAAACCTCTCCCTTTATATCGTAGTGACGTATGCGGCAGGTTATCTTCTGATGCTAACCTCTTCCAGGCTGCTGGGTTATCTGACGCTGGAACCCTATTATATTCTGCGGGGACAGGTGTGGAGACTGGTGAGCTGGCTGCTGATTCCGCCGGACAGTCTCAGCATTTTTACGATCATTACGCTGTTTTTTTACTATTCCGTGGGAAATACCCTGGAGAGAACCTGGGGGACATTCCGGTATAATGTGTATATTTTTACCGGTATTCTTATGACGATTGTGGGGTCGTTTCTGCTGTATTTCCTGTACGGCGGGAATGTTCTGATGGGAAACGCTTTCAGTACATACTATATCAGTATGTCGATTTTCCTTGCCTTCGCGGCCACTTATCCCAATATGCAGGTGCTGCTGTACGGAATTATACCGCTGAAGGTCAAGTGGATGGGATATCTGGAGGGTATTCTGGTGCTTATCCAGCTGATTCGCGGCGGATGGGCCATACGGGTGGTGATTATCTGCTCGTTGCTGAACTTTATCGTATTTTTCTTCTCATCCGGAAGCATGAGACGGTTCCGGCCGAAGGAGATCCGCAGAAAGCAGAAGTTCCAGAAGGCGGTCCATCAAAGCCAGGTGAACCGGAACGGAACGGTTACCAAACACAAATGTGCCATCTGTGGCCGGACAGAGCGGGACGGGGAACATCTGGAATTCCGTTTCTGCTCAAAATGTAACGGCAACTACGAATACTGTCAGGACCATTTGTTTACCCATACCCATGTAAAATGACAGCAAGGAGGAAAAAATGAAAAAACAGCCATTTGTAACGAAAGAAAAGCTGGATGAGATTATCGCCAGCGTCCCCACTCCCTTCCATCTGTATGATGAGAAAGGAATCCGCGAGAATGCGAAGGCGCTTCGGGAGGCTTTTTCCTGGAACAAAGGTTTCCGGGAATTTTACGCGGTGAAGGCCTGCCCCAATCCCTTTGTAATCAATATTCTCAGGGAGTACGGAAGCGGCTGTGACTGTTCCTCGCTGACAGAACTGATGCTTTCCAAGGCCATGGGCTGCCAGCCCGGCGATATCATGTTTTCTTCCAATGCCACCCCGGCGGAGGAGTACGCTTACGCGGAAAAGCTGGGCGCCATCATTAACCTGGATGATATCACCCACATTGATTTCCTGGAAAAAACCATCGGCTATATTCCGGAGACCATCAGCTGCCGGTATAATCCGGGCGGACTGTTCAAGATCAGCAACAGTATCATGGACAACCCGGGAGACGCCAAATATGGCATGACCACGGAACAGATTTTTGAGGCGTTCCGGATTCTGAAGGCCAAAGGCGCGAAGAAGTTCGGTATCCACGCGTTTCTTGCCAGCAACACCGTAACCAATGAGTATTATCCCACACTGGCGAAGATTCTCTTTGAGGTGGCCGTAAAGCTGGAGCAGGAGACGGGAGCGGATATTCAGTTTATCAATCTGTCCGGCGGCATCGGTATCCCCTACAAGCCGGATCAGGAGCCCAACGATATCCGTGCCATCGGCGCCGGTGTGAAGAAGGTATACGAGGAAGTTCTCGTGCCGGCCGGCATGGGAGATGTGGCAATCTACACGGAACTGGGAAGATTTATGACCGGGCCTTATGGCTGTCTGGTGACCAGAGCGATCCATGCAAAGCATACGTATAAGGAATATATCGGCTGTGACGCCTGCGCTGTCAATCTGATGCGGCCGGCCATGTACGGGGCATACCATCACATCACCGTGATGGGTAAAGAAAATGAACCCTGTGACCACAAGTACGATATCACCGGATCTCTGTGTGAAAACAATGACAAGTTTGCCATCGACAGGATGCTTCCGAAAATTGATATCGGGGATCTGCTGGTGATCCATGACACGGGAGCCCACGGCTTTGCAATGGGATACAATTATAACGGAAAACTCAGATCGGCAGAGGTGCTTCTGAAGGAGGACGGAAGTTTTGAACTGATCCGCCGCGCGGAAACGCCGAAAGATTATTTCGCGACGCTGGACTGTTTTCCGATTTATGACAAAATTTTTGAGTAAACCCTGATGCTTCCGGGAAAGTGGCTGACATTTTCCCGGATTTTTTCGTAACAGTCCAGCCTTTCGGCTTCACTGTCACAATGCACACAGGCTGCGGAAAACGCAGCCTGGCACCCGCAGATCTCGGGATCACGCTGCAGATGCAGC
>CBJMC01400__coassemble_1412_pt1 | contig 14285 bp, 14 predicted proteins | sample CBJMC01400__metabat2_low_PE_039 | metagenome-assembled genome bin CBJMC01400
ATAAGTTCTGATGTGGGCGCCATGATCGGAGTGATGACGGACAGTAACCAGATCATTGAACAAGCCTATAAAAGTGAAGGAGGCATGAATATGTGTACGGCGTTAGAAAAATTAAAAGAAAGCGGCCGTGAAGAAGGCAGGACAGAAGGCAGAGCCGAAGGGAAGCGGGAGATGATTTTGGCTTTTCTGAAGGCCGGGGCCGATACCCGTGTGATTAAAGAAGCCAGTGGTTTAAGCGAGAAAGAGATCGAGAAGCTCAGGGAGGAAATGAAGGAATAAGTGCCAGCGCAGGACTGGAGTTGTGTTTCCGTTTGAAATGAGATTGCGGAAATACATGTATTTGGAAAAAAATCTATTAATAAAGACAGTACATACCCTTGGGGCTGTCGCTTAATACCGATTTTTAGTCCCTGACATACATGGAAGAGGCAATCCCTGAGAATTCGGGCTTCAGGATCTGTCGCTTTTCTTGTATTGATTCACATGTTTCTCAAAATGAAATATCTGCTCTAGGTGACTCCTCTATTATGGCGCCGCCTAGAGCAGTTCTTGTCTGCTTAACTGAAAAACGTCATCACAAACGCAACCCCAACAATCCCCACCGGAAGCAGCCAGTCCTTCCCCGCATACTGCGCTTCTGCCTCATATCTGATGGAATCCCCCCGGAACACCACCCGATATACAAGATACCCCAGCAAAGTCCCCAGAATATTCGCGGCCAGATCATTAATATCCGTGGCCCGGTACATGGTGAACATCTGGCCGGTTTCCACAAATACCGTCAGAGCCGTACCCATCAGCAGGCATTTCGCGGGATGCTGGCATTTGACGCTGATGACCGGGCATAAAAATCCCATCGGAAGAAACAGAACAATATTCAGCAGAAAACTGATGCTGAACCCATCCTGAAAGGGTATCAGGCTGAGAACCGGATGAAACAGCGATTTTCCTGTCCGATACATCCTCAGAAATTCCGCCAGCGTAGGCATCCCCACCACATGTTTGAAGAGAATACACAGATAATAATAGAAGAGAAAAGATCCGGCCAGCAGACGGAAACCGGAAAGCGCCGTGCCTTTCCGGATAACCAGGAGCGCCAGAAGCCCGCTGATCAGAAAGCCGGCCAGGAAAACGGGGGAGAGACAGAGCATATCTGCCAACGCGTCAAAAAAATTCAGCTGTATCTGCAAAACGGTAACCTCCTTTAAAATGATGGGAAAAGCATATCACGGCGCTGTGAGGATTTCCTGAAATAAACTCTTAATATTTTTTGAATATCCCGGCCTTTCTGATTGTATTCCCGCCCGCACATCCGGTATAATGGAGACAAACAGCAAGCAGAAGCAAAGGAGTACGCTACCCCATGCCAAAGAAAAAAGTCACCTCCACGGATGTGGCCCGGGCCGCAGGTGTTTCCCAGGCCACCGTGTCCATGATATTAAACCAGAAATACAACGTCAGCTTTTCCAGGGAAACTGTCCGCCGGGTGGAGGAGGCTGCCCGCCAGCTGGGCTACCGGCTGCCCCGGCAGAAGCCTGCGAAATCTGCCCGCTCCAGAAAACTTCTGGTGGTGTTCTGCCCCACGCTGACCAACCCCTACTATGTTATGCTACTGCAGGGCATTGAGGCCAAAGCCAAGGAAGCGGGGTACGGCGTATTTGTGTGCAACACCCAGCGGGATCTGAAAACGGAGGAAAATTATCTGCGGATGATGCGGGAGGTGAATCCTCTGGGAATTATCTATGCCTGCAATCCCAGCTTCGGCCAGGAGGTGGAGGCTCTGTCCCGGGAGATTCCCGTGGTGGTCATCAGCAACCGGGACGATGAATTCGCCATCGACGCGGTGGCCATCAACAACCGGAAGCCGGGGATCCTCATGGCCCGCCATCTGCTGGAGCTGGGCCACCGGGATGTGGCTTTCATCTCCCCGCCGCTGACGCTGCGGCAGCACCAGCGGCAGAAACGGGTGGAAGGATTTCTGGCGGAGTTTGAGAAAGCGGGGCTGGGGGAGCGGGTGACGGTGAAAGCCTGCGAGGCCTCCCGGGATACGGTAATCCCCAGTATTGACTCGGAATACCGGATGGGAAGGGAACTGACGGAGGAACTGCTTTCGGAGCGGCGGCTCTTCACCGCCATTGCGGCTCTGAACGATATGGTTGCCTTCGGGGCCATGGATGTGCTGCTGGAGAAAAAATACCGGATTCCCGGAGATGTGTCGGTGGTGGGATGCGACAACACCATTTTTTCCGGCCTGCACACCATCGGTCTGACCACCGTGGAGCATTTTGTTCCCCAGAAAGGGCGGGACGCCTGCGACATTATCGTAAGGAAAATCGAGTCCAGGAAAACCTGCCGGCAGGGGGACGAACCCACCAGTATTTACCATGTGGAATACGAGCCCCGGCTGATCGTGCGGGGAAGCACCGGCTACGCGCCGGAGCGGAGGAAAATGGGAGAAAACAGATAAAAATAAATGAAAAGGAGAGAAATTATTAATAATAATTTTCTGACGAAGTTCATTGTACAGCCTGGTAAAAGCTGTATTTTACAGCATTTATGAGGGCTTGCGCCGAAGAACGGCAAAATCCGGATTTGTTTAAATTAATAAAAGCATAATTATTAATGATAAATACAATTAATAAAAAAGCACTCCCGTTGACCCGGCCGCAAATCATGCTATACTGAACTCAGAGACCGGCGGAGGAAGAAAGCCGCTGTTTTCCGATAGACAGATATCCGGCAGGGAAGCGTCTGTCAGAGGGAGTACATATCCATCAGTAGGAAAGGAGAAAAGAGCATGAGATTTTTTATTGACACGGCAAATGTAGAGGATATCCGGAAAGCCAACGATATGGGGATTATCTGCGGAGTAACCACAAATCCATCACTGATCGCCAAAGAGGGACGGGATTTTAACCAGGTGATCCATGAGATCGCTTCCATTGTGGACGGCCCCATCAGCGGCGAGGTGAAGGCCACCACCACCGACGCGGAGGGTATGATCCGGGAAGGCAGGGAGATCGCCGCCATTCATCCCAACATGGTGGTGAAGATTCCCATGACCGGGGAAGGGTTGAAGGCCTGCCATGCCCTGGCGGAGGAAGGGATCAAGGTGAATATGACACTGATTTTCACCGCCAATCAGGCGCTTCTGGCTGCCCGGGCGGGCGCGGCTTACGTTTCTCCCTTCCTGGGACGGCTGGATGACATTTCCACCGACGGCGTGGAGCTGGTGGAGCAGATTGCGGAGATTTTTGGCGTGGCGGGAATTGAGACGGAGATTATTGCGGCCAGCGTGCGGCATCCCATGCACGTGACCCAGTGTGCGCTGGCAGGGGCGGATATCGCTACCGTACCCTTCAAAGTGCTGGAATCCATGATTCACCACCCGCTGACCGATGCCGGAATTGAGAAATTTCAGGCGGATTACCGGGCGGTATTTGGCGAATAGTAACAGTTCGGCCTTTTGGGAGGGCCGGATATGCCGAATGGCCTTGCATCATCAAAAAAAATGTGGCATACTATTACAGCTTAAAGGAAATACTAGATGTGACTAGTTATCGAAACAGCTCTGCGGCGCCCGAAATGGCTGCCGTGCAGAATATAAGGCGAGTTGGAAAGGAGATCAGAATGGAAAAACTGGAGCTTCAGAAAATGGCGAATGAAGTCCGCAAGGGAATTGTTACCTCTGTTCACGCTGCCAAAGCGGGACATCCGGGCGGTTCTCTGTCTTCTGCAGATATTTTTACATACCTGTATTTTGAGGAGATGAACATCGATCCCGCGAATCCGAAAAAGGCGGACAGAGACCGGTTCGTACTCTCAAAAGGGCATACGGCGCCGGGTCTTTACGCGGCGCTGGCACTGCGGGGATATTTCCCTGTGGAGGATCTGAAAACCCTGCGCCATACAGGCTCTTATCTTCAGGGCCATCCGGATATGAAGGGAATTCCGGGTGTGGATATGTCCAGCGGTTCCCTGGGACAGGGAATTTCCGCCGCTGTGGGAATGGCCATTGCCGGAAAAATGGATCATGCGGATTACCGGGTTTATACACTGCTGGGCGACGGAGAGATTCAGGAGGGTCAGGTCTGGGAGGCCGCCATGCTGGCAGGATTCCGGAAGCTGGACAACCTGGTGGTGATTGTGGACAATAACGATCTGCAGATCGACGGAAGTATTCAGGAAGTAAATTCTCCTTATCCTATTGATAAGAAGTTCGAGGCGTTCAATTTCCATGTGATTAATATTGATGGAAATGATTTCGACCAGATTGCGGCAGCTTTCCAGGAGGCCCGCAGTACCAAGGGGATGCCTACCGCTATCGTTGCGAAAACCGTGAAGGGCAAGGGCGTGTCCTTTATGGAAAATCAGGTGGGATGGCACGGCGTGGCTCCCAGCGACGAGCAGTACAAGATCGCCATGGAAGATCTGGAAAGGGCAGGTGAAGCGTTATGTCAGAAGTAAAGAAAATTGCCACAAGAGAAAGTTACGGAAATGCCCTGGTAGAACTGGGCGCGGAGCATGAGGAGATTGTGGTGCTGGACGCTGATCTGGCGGCAGCCACCAAGACGGGTATGTTCAAGAAAGCCTACCCGGACCGCTTCATCGACTGCGGAATCGCCGAGGGCAATATGATGGGCGTAGCGGCGGGACTGGCCGCGGCGGGAAAGGTTCCCTTTGCCAGCTCCTTCGCCATGTTCGCGGCGGGAAGAGCTTTTGAGCAGGTGAGAAATTCCATCGGTTATCCGCATCTGAACGTGAAAATCGGCGCCACCCATGCGGGAATTTCCGTGGGCGAGGACGGCGCTACCCATCAGTGCAACGAGGACATTGCCCTGATGCGGAGTATTCCGGGAATGACCGTGATCTGCCCGGCCGATGATGTGGAGGCGAAGGCCGCGGTGAAAGCTGCCTATGAGCATGAGGGTCCCGTATATATGCGGTTTGGCCGTCTGGCGGTTCCGGTGATCAACGACCGTCCGGACTACAAGTTTGAGCTGGGAAAAGGCGTGGTGCTCCGGGAAGGAAAGGATGTCACCATCATCGCCACCGGACTGTGTGTGGCGGCTTCTCTGGAGGCGGCCGATCTGCTGGCTGCGGAAGGCATCAGCGCCAAAGTGATCAATATTCACACCATCAAGCCTCTGGATGAGGAGCTGGTGGCGGCAGCGGCGAAGGAGACCGGCAAAGTGGTGACCGTGGAGGAACACTCTGTCATCGGCGGTCTGGGAAGCGCGGTCTGCGACGCGCTCTGTGCGAAAGCCCCCACGCCCGTGCTGAAAATCGGTATCAACGATGTATTCGGAGAATCCGGTCCGGCTCTGGAACTTCTGAAAAAATACGGACTGGACGGAGAAGGGATTTTCCGGAAGGTTCGCGATTTTGTAAAATAAAACAGTGACCTTTGCGGCCAAGCGGGCCGCTCAGGGGAAAGGGGATGCCGGATGATGCAGCCATACACCGCCAGCGCCCGGATTTCCCAGGCGGATATCCGGCGGGAGCGTTACGAAAAGAATAAGAGAAACCGGGAGTTCTACGACTGTATCCGCGACATTGTCTGTCATCCGGCAGTGCTGCGGATGAAAAAATACGCGCAGCACTGTGATACAGACTGCTATGAGCACTGCCTCAATGTGGCCTATCAGAATTTCTGCATCTGTCAGAGACTGGGGCTGGATGCCCGCTCCGCCGCCAGAGGCGGGATGCTGCATGATCTTTTTCTTTACGACTGGCGGACGCACAGCCGTAAAACGGGAGACCGGCTGCATGCTATCACCCATCCGGTGGCTGCTTACCGCAATGCCAGAAAATATTTTCACCTCAACCCGGTGGAGCGGGAAGTGATTGCCAAGCATATGTGGCCGCTTTCCGTATTCCCGCCCAGATACCCGGAAACGTATGTGATCTGTCTTACGGACAAATACTGCGGCTCCATGGAGATTCTGGATCATTATTCCCGGAAGTGGAAAAACCGGAAACTGGCCGCTCCTCTGGCCAGGGCCATGGAGCGGGCGGTGAAAAAATATCCCCGGATCCGCCAGCTTCAGGAAATACTTCCCGAGCTGGATTCTATGGACAGCGCGGCGGTTTGGGAATCCTTCTCCCGGAAGCGGCGCCATCCTTCCGCAGGCTGGTCCCAGGGATCCGGCAGAAGACGGGGCTTCGGACAGGGACGGGCAAAAGCCTGAATGATTCCCTCCGAGATGGTTTCCGCCATCTGCACCACGAAGGACAGCCGGGTGGTCTGAAGCAGAAAATGCTCAAAGGTACCGGATACGTTCAAAATCCCGGTGATGAAAATATCCCCCACGCTGGGGAGGGCCTTGTGTACCCCGGCGCCGGGACAGAGCGCGCCGCAGCCCACCGTGATAAATCCCACATGTTTTTTTGAACCCAGAGAGGCATCCACCGCGATCAGAAGCGAGGAGGGATGCCTCCTTTTAATTTTGTCCAGAGTTGCCTCCAGATTCAGGGCATGTACCGGATAATCCAGCGTCCCGTAGATGCGGATGTTGCGCCAGCGGCATTTGGACAGCTGATGGCCAATCAGGGGCCCCAGGCTGTCCCCGGTGATCCGGTCGCTGCCGATGCACAGAATGATAATCTCCTCCCACACCCGGTCCGTTTTCTCGATACACTTCTTCAGCAGGCAGGACAGCTCGGCGCTGGCGGAGGCTTTTCGCTCATTTATATAAAAAACAGATTGTTTTCCCTGCATTTCGGACCATCCTTTCCTTAATTTCGGCCGTATGGCCATAAAGGTATCCCCGAAGGGGGTTTCCTTCAGGATTTTACGCTGCTATTTTACCCATTTACCATATAGAATATTCAGGAAAAAACGGAAAAATGAGGAAACACTTTTCAAGGATCCCTTTATGGCCATGCGGGAAGGTCAGAATCTGTCGGCAAAAAAGTGTTTCCGGGCTTCCAAATATGATAAAATCCGCAAAAGAATCATGCTATGCTGTAGCCCAAAAGGGGTGAATGGTATGATAGAAATCATCTATAAAGAGGATCAGAAGAAATCCGGGGAGAAGGACAGGTTTTTCCGGATTCCAAACAACATCAGACAGATCGGGGAGATCAGGGGACATCAGAAAATCTACATAGAGGACTATGCGTACACATTTCTGAAGAAAATTTCCAGAAATGGCGCCGGGGAAGGGCAGGCGGCCATTCTTCTGGGGCAGTATCACTGGTCGGAAGGGTGCGCGTATCTGTTTATCAGGAGCGCTCTGCAGATCGATGACATGGAGGTGTCGCCGGATCATCTGGCCTTTACGGACAAGGTGTGGGGACAGATCTACGAGGAAGAGAAAAAATATTTTCCGGATCAGGAAATCGTGGGCTGGTTCGTGAGCCTTCCGGGATTTAACATGGAGATCAGCGAGGGGATGCTGAAGACCCATCTCAATCATTTCGCCGGAAATGACAAGACGCTGTTTGTCATGGAGCCCGGGGAACGGGAGGAGGCGTTCTTTCTCTATGAGGGCGGACGGCTCACGCGACAGCCGGGATTTTATATATACTATGAGAAAAACGAGGCCATGCAGGCCTACATGATCGAAAAGAGCCAGAACAAGTCCATCGAGGAGACGGAAAAAATTCCCGACCGGGCGGTGGTGGATTTCCGGAAGGCGGTGAAGGACAAAAAGGAGAAGGAGCAGGAGGCGGCCGCCCCGGCAAAAAAACGGGTGGTGTGGATGACCGGCGCCTGCACGGCCGCCGCGGTGCTGGCGGTGGGAATCACCTTCTTCAACAGCTACCAGGGTATGGAAAATACCATGGGCACGCTTCTGGAGGGGAATTCCTCCGCTGGGGAGGATATGGCAGCAGCGGAAGCGGGGGCCGGTGTGCAGGAAAATCCGGATGCTGCCGGACAGACAGATTCCGCTGGGGAAGATACCCCGGCGGCGGAGACACCGCAGGATGCCGGGGTACAGGAAGGTGCTTCCGGTGCGGATGAAACCGCAGAAGATCAGTCGGGCCAGGATACGGCATCCCTGACAGACGGGGCAGAGGCTGCCGGTTCTTCCACTGGCGGCTCAGATGGATCGGGTACCGCCGGTTCTGCCGCTGACGGCTCAGATGGAGCAGGCGCCGCCGATTCTGCTGCTGACGGCGCAGATGGATCGGGCACCGTCGGTTCTGCTTCTGCCGGCGCAGACGGATCGGGCACCGCCGGTTCTGCCGCTGACGGCTCAGACGGGACGGGTACCGGCGACTCCGCGTCGTCCTCTGGCAATTCCGGCGGAACAGACAGCGCCGGTCTCACGTCATCCTCTGATGCCGCAGACGGAACAGATGCCGCGGCTTCCGGTGGCCAGAGCCAGGTGTTGATTTCTCCGGAAGCGCTGAACCCTGACAACACTCAGCAGGAAACCACTGTCTCCGGTTCCGCGTCCGGTGTCCGCCAGTACACGATCCGGCGGGGCGACACCCTCAGCAGTATCTGTGAGGCGCAGTATGGAACCATAGCCAGGATTGACGAAGTGTGCCGTCTGAACGGCATATCTCCCGAGGATATCATTTACGCCGGACAAAAAATTTTACTACCGGAGTAGAGTGTGATATAATAACCGCAAGTGCGGTTATTATATCTGCGCATAAGCGCTTTCTGCGGAACCGCAGAAAGCCTCTGCGCATACAGATCAATCGATAAGGGGTTTCTATGAAGATTGGACAGAAGACAAAGGAGCTGGCGGACCGTGTCCGCGGGCGGATTGCCGCAGTGATGCGGCGGGGGGATCCGGAGACGCCGGTGAACAGTGTGCCGGAGTATAAAGAGCGGCTTTCGCGAAAGCGGAAAAGGCTGCTGATCCGTGTGGGCGCGGCAGCGGCGGCAGTGGCGCTGGTGGCGGTGGCTGGAATCCTCACGGCAAGGAACTGGCAGTATGGTTCTTACAAGGTGGTGTCCTCCAGTGATCAGGAGGATACCCAGTCCACACAGTATGTGGGCTTCGGCGGCCATGTGCTGAAATACAGCGGCGACGAGGTGGCGCTGATAGACACCGGCGGGGAGACGATCTGGAGCGATCCGCAGGAGATGGAAAATCCGGTGGCGGATATCTGCGGAGATTCCTGCGTGGTCTATGACAAAAACGGACGTACCATGGCGGTATATAACAGCGAAGGCCGGCAGGGATTTATCGAGACCAGCCTTCCCATTATGAAGGCCAGAACAGCCAGCCAGGGCGTTGTGGCGGCGATCCTGGAGGATGGGGAGACCACCTGGATCAATTTTTACGATAAGGACGGCAGTGAGATCGCCACGGGAAAAACCAGTGTGGACAGTCCCGGCTATCCGGTGGATCTGGATGTGTCGGAAAACGGGCTGCTGATCGGGGTGGCGTATCTGACAGTGGCCGACAATCAGGTTTCCAGCTATGTGGCGTTCTATAACTTCGGCAATACGGGACAGAACCAGATGGATAATATGGTCAGCGGTTACACCTATGACGATGTGGTGGCGCCCCGCATTTACTACATGGACGCCTCCCGGGCGGCTGTGCTGCGGGACGACGGATTTGTGCTGTATCAGGGCCGGCAGATTCCGGAAGAGACGAAAACCGTGCAGGCAGAGGGGGAGATTGTCAGCACCTTTTTTGACGAGCGCCATCTGGGATTGGTTTACCACACCACGGAGGGGGAGGATCCCTACCGGATGGTGGTGTATGACGCGGCGGGAAATGAAGAATTTTCCCAGACCTTTGACTTTTCCTACGACAATATTCAGATCAGTCAGGATCAGATCATCATGTATAACAGCAATGAATTTGCCATTTACACCATGTACGGGGTGTGCCGTTATCAGGGGAGCCTGAAAGAGGGCAGCATACAGAACATTTTCCGGGTGGCCGGAAATCGTTATATGGTGATTATGGAAAATGGAATTCAGACGATTAAACTGGGCTAGAAGAAACAGAGGTGAAAGATGAACTGGCTTTTTTGGATATTACTTGTGATATTTGCGCTGTTTGTGATCCAGGGCGCCCGCAAGGGCATGGTGCGGACGGCAGTTTCCATGGTGTCGTTTATTCTGGTGATCGTGGCGGTCTCCTGGATCAATCCCTACATGGGCGACTTCATTCGCGAGCATACCAGTTGGGAGGAATCCATCCAGCAGCGGACCAGCGAAATGCTGGCCGGTGTGATTGAGGATCAGCTGGAACCGGATGCGGGGCAGCAGGAGGAAATCATCCGGCAGCTGCCGCTTCCGGACGGAATGAAGGAGCTGCTTCTGGAGAACAACAATGAAGAAGGATACCGGAGCATGGCAGCGGAAGGATTCGCGGATTATCTCTCCGGTTATCTGGCTTACGCTGTCATCAACGGAATCGCCTTTGTGCTTTCCTTTGTGGTGACGATTATTTTGATCCGGCTGATTCTGTACGCGGTGGATATCCTGACCGATCTTCCGGTGCTGGGCGGCATCAACCGGGCAGGGGGAATTGTTCTGGGAGCGGTACAGGGACTGCTGTGGCTGTGGATTATTTTTCTGGTGATCGCCCTGTTTGCCGACACACCGGCGGGAAGGGTCCTGATGGAGCAGATCCGGAGCAATCCGGTACTGAGCTGGCTGTATAACAATAACTTCCTGACAATGGCGATTATGAGGATACTGTCCTAGAATTTCGCGGACAGATGGAGATTTGCTGAGGCTGAACATTATGTTCAGTCTCTTTTGCTTTGGGTCGGCGAAAAGTTCGCGCGGGCATCCGACGCTTAGCGCAGACCGGAGCGGAGACCATTGAGCGGGATATGGCAGGCGGAAGATGAAAAAAGATTCCGAGAAATTCTTGCTCCGGCCCTCTGACGGGAGTATAATGATAAAGCAGCATGAAGACAGAAAACTATGGAATGTAAAGGGGAAAATGTATGGAAAAAAGATTAATGGAAAACCTGGGAATTTCACCTTCTCTTCTGGGCTTTGGATGTATGAGATTCCCTGTAACCGCAGACGGAAAGATTGACGAGGCGACGACGGAAAAGATGCTGGACCGGGCCATGGAGCTGGGAGTGACCTACTATGACACGGCCTATCCTTATCACAACGGAGACAGCGAGCCCTTTGTGGGAAGAGTGCTGAACAAATATGACCGTTCCTCTTATTTCCTGGCAACGAAGCTTCCTATCTGGCTGGTGGAAAGCCGGGAAGAGGCTGAAAAGAAATTTTATGAGCAGCTGGAACGGCTGGACAAAGAGTATGTGGATTTTTATCTGATCCACGCGCTGGATAAAGAACGGTTTGAAAAAATGAAAGAACTGGATATCGTGTCCATGTGCGAGGATCTGAGAAGCAAAGGAAAGATCCGTTATCTGGGATTCTCCTTCCATGACGATTATGAAGTGTTTGAGGAAATCATCAACTACCATCACTGGGATTTCTGCCAGATCCAGTACAACTATATGGACACAGAGATTCAGGCAGGCGATAAGGGATACCGTCTGGCAGAGGAAAAAGGGATTCCCATGGTGATCATGGAGCCGGTGAGAGGTGGCCTGCTCTCTGGATTTTCTCAGGATATCGAGGACATGTTCCGGAAAGTAAATCCGGACAAGAGCGTAGCCTCCTGGGCGCTGCGCTGGGTAGCATCCCATCCCAATGTGAAAGTGGTGCTCAGCGGTATGAGCGATCCGGCTCAGGTGGAGGATAACCTGGATACCTTCAACAATTTCCAGCCGCTGTCTGACAAAGAAGAGGAGACAGTGAAACAGGTGGTGGATACGCTTCGGGCAAGAGTTCAGAACCGCTGTACCGGATGCCGCTACTGTATGCCATGTCCTCAGGGCGTGAATATTCCCGATAGCTTCCGGATCTGGAACGATTACCATATTTACCAGAAATACGGCGTGGTGAAGGATCGCTGGGAAGGTATGAAAGACGAGGAGAAGCCGAAGAACTGTGTGGAGTGCGGCGCCTGTGAAGAGCAATGTCCGCAGAAAATCAATATCCGTGAGGATCTGAAACGGGTGCAGGCAGAGCTGGACGCTCCACAATGGAAATAATATAAAGGGCAGGACAGACGAAAACGGGCCGGGCGCGCTTCCAGCAGAGGAGCGCACCCGGCCCGAAATGAAATTACCATCTGGCAAACATGGCAAATCCGCCGGTGATGCCTGCCAGAACCAGGAACAGCACAACGGCGATGATGAGTAAGCAGAAATAAGATCTGGCGAAGTTTTTCAGATTGACATTCTGCGTGCCTCCAAAGGAAAAAATCAAAAGCAGAATAAACCCTACACAGGGGATGGAAAACAGAAGCTCATACCCGAAATATCCCCACATGGAGATGGGGCGATATTCCGGCGGGATATCCGGAGTCCCCTGAGAATAGGGGGCCTGCTGCCGGTAGTTCTGCTGATAACCGCCGACCTGCCGGGAATCCTGCTGGTAAGAATTCTGCTGCTGCCAGGACTGCTGATAAGCGTCCTGCTGGTAATTCTGCTGCTGCCAGGACTGCTGATAAGCGTCCTGCTGGTAATTCTGCTGCCAGGAATTCTCCTGATAATACGTCTGGCTGCCGTCCCCCGCCTGCTGATCGGGCGGTGTCTGGCCGGCATTTTGACCGGAATCCGCCTGCGGCATAGGCGCTCCGCAGTAGACACAGAAATTTCCGTTTGATTCAGAACCACAATTTGGACATTTCATCAATGTTCCTCCCTTCTAACGTGAAATACTGCCTATAAAAACAGACAGAAAATTATCATCCTTATAGGTAAGGGGAGGTTCCGGAAAATACAGTGCCATTCGGACTGTGTAACAGGTAAGCGTCAGAATACAGGTGACAATCAGAAAAGCGACTGCATATTTTTGGACTTCCGGAAACAGATAGTGCGCCAGAAACAGACAGATCAACGCCGGAATCCAGAGAAAGATCGTCAGATTCATCTGAGCGGCACTGCCCCAGTGACCGGTCAGGACGAGAACACCCGCCCGTGTCAGGCCGCAGCCCGGACAGGGAAATCCGGTAAGTATCCGCAGGGGACAGATTTCGCCGGTGAGAAGGAATGCGGCCGCGAAATATACGGCAGTCAATATAAGAGGAAATTTAATTCGCAGGAGATCCTGACCAACGCGAAGCGGCAGGCCTGCCAACGTATGTTTGTTCATAAACACATCCTCCGGATTTCATTATAAAATAAGAGAAGAATTGCCGTCAAGTGGACAAAAGTATACGGAAACGCGGTAGGGGGAGAACCTGCGGTAAGAAGTTTTGAAGGGAAAGCTAAGAGGGCGAAAGGAGACAAAACATGAGACAGGTAATCGTAACCGGCGCTGCCCGGGGACTGGGACTGGAGATCGCGAAAAAACATCTGGAACTGGGAGATACCGTCTGGGCGTGTGTGCGCAAAGAGAACTGTGCCATCCGGTCGATGAAAGAAACGTATGGGGACCGGGTGCGGATGCTGCTGTGCGACCTGGGCGATGGCGGCCAGGTGAAAAAGGCCTGGGAAGCCATTGCCGCGGAGAATATAAATGTTGATCTTGTGTACAATGTGGCCGGAACTGCTTTTGTGGAGGAGAGAACCGTTTTGTCGGAGACAGATATCGACAAGTGCCTTCCGGTATTTAATGTAAATGCGCTGGGTATTCTTCGGGTTTTGAAGGAGACTGCCCCGTTTCTGAAAGCGGGCTCTGTGGTGGTAAATGTAACCTCTGAAGCCGGGAGCATCGCCGCCTGCCCCAGAAGTGCCGAATACGGCTACTGTATGTCAAAGGCAGCCGCCAACATGGCTTCCAGACTGTTTGACAACCAATATCGGGAAATGGGCATCCGCACATTATGCGTACATCCCGGATGGGTGAAAACGGACATGGGAGGGAAAGAGGCCATGGCCAGTGAGAACGCCATCTGGCCCGAAGAGAGCGCCGAGGCAATTGTAAAGCTGGCGCTGGAAGCAGACCAGATCCCGGAGCATGTGATGTATCTGGATTACCAGGGCAAGGAACTTCCCTGGTAGCCGGATAATCCGGTGAATAGGAAATGTCGGCGGCGTCATTCTGTCTGGCAGAATACGCCGCCGGATCGCAAAAACGCCGGGATAAAGAAATAAACAAAAAAGTTAAAAAAATATGTTGACAAACAGAAAACATAATGGTAAACTAAACGAGTTGTCGCCGAGAGGGGATGAGACGGAGAAAAACAAAAAGGTTTGAAAAAAACTTTTTGAAAATCTGGTAAAAAAATCCTTGACAAAGCGAAAACAAAGTGATAAACTATGGAAGCTGTCGCAAGACAGAGAACCATGATAACTGAACAGTGAAACACATTCCTCGA
>CBJMC01400__coassemble_1417_pt1 | contig 14244 bp, 14 predicted proteins | sample CBJMC01400__metabat2_low_PE_039 | metagenome-assembled genome bin CBJMC01400
CTGCTCCAGACCCGCGGCGATTTTAAAGTTCGCAACGGCATGGCTTTTTTCTATGCCCGGTATTTCATCATTCAGAATTTTTTCCTGATACGGAATTACTGTCCCGGCAATCAGTTTCTGTTTTGCCGACCAGAAGGTATCCTTCACCGTTACTTTTTTCAAATTCAGTGTTCTTTCCATCAATGCTCCTTTCTTTGAGAAATATCAAAATATGGCTGCTGCCCCATTGGGCAGCGGAATCTCTCTCATAAAATCTCTTCATTTTTCATGGAGCGGTCACATTTTTTCCGATAAGCCAGCGGCGTGCAGCCCGCATAATCCCGGAACAGCTTTCCAAAATGGCTGGCGCTTCCCAGTCCGCAGGCATACCCGATCTCCGTCACCGGCTGTACCCCTTCCGCCAGCAGCCGGCAGGCCATCTGCAGGCGATAATTTCTCATGTATTCGGCGGGCGTCATGTGAAGGCATGTCCGGAAGGCCCGGTAACATTCCCTCTCGCTCATCCAGGCAGCCTGCGCCAGCTCTGCCACGGAAATCTTTTCCGCGTAATGCTCCTGTATATAAATCATCATTTCTTTTACCTGATCCGTATTTTCCCCGGCTGCTCCGCCTTCCATGGCAAATTCCGGACGGAAAATCTCCCAGATCCGCAGCCAGATCTCCGAAAGGACATTCCGGATCTTTATTTCGTATCCCCGTTCCTTCTCCTGCAATTTAAAGGCTTGCCGGATCATGCGGAGAAGTTCCCGGTGATCCGGATGCTCCGGAGAAAATACCAGAATCTCCGGGCGCAAAGCGGTGACAATGGGCTGCACATACTTCTGCCCGATTCTGTCTCCGGTTCCGCCAATGAGCCCCGGATCAAAGAGATGGAGAAGCTGGGTATTTTTCCGGCTGCGGGACTGGGGCGTTGTCATATGAAGGACATTGGAATTCACCATTCCGCCGGAACCTTCCGGAAAGTCCCGGATACCCTCCGGTGTTTCATAGCGGATTTCCCCGCTTTCCATATAGAACAGTTCCACGGCTTTATGCCAGTGCCACGGCACCATTTTCCCGCTGTAGTCGTCCAGCCTGGCCCGGGAAGAAAGATATGGGAAATCCGTATCCCGGTACGGGAGATGTTCTTCCCGGCTGCCTGTATAAAATTTCAGGTCATTTGTAATTCTCATGGAAGGTACCTCTTTATTTTTCAAGGCATTTCGGGTCAAGCAGAAAATCATAGATGTTTACGGTCAAGATACCATATTCATCATACTGCGCCGACACCACATCCCTGGTAATGATGATTTTCCTGAAAGAATCATCAATCTTTCTGAATGGTCTGACCTCCTGAGTACGCTTTGCTTCATCCGGCAGGGTGTAGGCGGATTGAATATAGTATCTGGAAGAACCAAGATTACAAACAAAGTCAACTTCCAGCTGCTTACGTGTTACTTTCCCGTTCCGATCTTTTTCAGCGACAGGTACGACTCCTACGTCCACGCTGTAACCACGCATACGCAGTTCATTGTAGATCACATTTTCCATGGAGTGGGTCTGTTCAAACTGACGAAAGTTAATTCTTGCATTCCGAAGTCCAAGGTCAGAAAAATAATATTTTTTTGGGGTTTCAATATATGCCTTTCCCTTGATGTCATAGCGCTGCGCAGACTCAATCAGGAATGAATCTTCGAAATAATCCGGATACTTTTTAATGGTATTGGAGGTTATCAGTCCTTCAGGCAGCCGATCGGAACTACATATACTCCATCCTGCCTTTTGTACACGTAGTCTCCAACCCCAATTAGAACCATCAAAAAAGAGGGGGCTTTCATTTTGGTTATATCAATTTTGTTCTTTAATGTCTTAAGATTGTCTGCGCCTTCTTCTATCAGCTTATCTCCGCCAAGTTTCACTTCAATCAATCCATAAGACCCATTTCTCAAATGAACCACCGCATCACATTCCAATCCCGTTTTATCCCGAAAGTGATATACTTTCCCATTCAGTGCATCCGCAAATACCCTTAAATCTCTGATGCACATTGTTTCAAAGAACAAGCCAAATGTATTCAGGTCTCCAATCAGATCCTGGGGACCTAATCCCAGTGCGGCAACTGCAATGGAAGGATCCACAAAATAGCGGGTATTCGAAGTCCGTATTGCTGTTTTAGAGCGAAGATTCGGATTCCAGGCCTCCATTTCCTCAATTACAAATATTTTTTGTAATGCGTTGATATAAGAATATACCGTGTCTGTGTCAAGAGATTCCGCATCATTCGCCATAATGTCATCCTTAAGCAAGGTATTTGTTGCCTGTGAGCCCTGGTTTCTGGCATAAGAACGCATGAGGCGCTTTACCCGCTCCGGATTTCTTGTGATTCCATCCGCTCTGGAGATATCAGATTTTACAACCGCATCATAATAATCAAAGGCCTGTTCAAGCGCAACCTCTCCTTTCAGGTCGGTTGCCCTGGGCCAGCCACCGCGGCACACCAGAAAAGCCAATTGATTCAGGTCAAGCGAATTTTCGCCTTCGATCTGTTCCGGTGTCTCAAAAAGTGCTTTTAAACTCACCTCTCCAGTCGAGTCCAGAGATTCATATAAGCTCATCGGACGCATCAATATCCACGAGAAGCGTCCTGTTCCGGTATGATGAATATGCTCATGGGAAGCCGGAACTGCAGAGCCTGTTAAAATAAACTGTCCCATTTCGTCCCTGTGATCGACCTCAAATCTGACGGCATCCCACAGCTTCGGCGCAATCTGCCATTCATCGATCAGCCGCGGGACTTTTCCCTTCAAAAGTCTCCCTGGACTAATTTCTGCCATTGTCAGATTTTGTTGTTCTTTTTCCGGGTCTGCCATATAAAGAATACTGCCGGCAATCTGCTCAGCCGTTGTTGTTTTTCCACACCATTTAGCCCCTTCAATCAAAACAGCACCTTTTCCAAGCAGCCGTTTTTCTAATATTTTGTCTGCAATTCTTGCTTTATATTTTCTCATTTAACTTGAGCCTCCTGCCACACAATACCTATTTATATTTTCTCCTGTTCACCCAAAAGTATACCTGTTTTTCGGCATTTTGGCAAATACATTTTCGGCATTTTGGCAGTTACTTTTTCGGCTATTTGGCTCTTTTATATTTCTTTCATCAATACACAGCGTCCATAGCAGATACTGAATCTGCTGCTTTTCATTTTAATTTTTTTAATGCTTCGCCAATATCCCCGTCAATGCAGACAGAGCGCTCCGCAATCTCCTTCGGTGCCGCCGCATCTCCGTAATTGATACACACATACGTTGCCTCCGGATTCTGATAGGTCATCTGCCAGAAGGGATACTTGATGATGCCGGGGGTGTTATATCCCACCGCCAGTTCCAGAAACAGCACCTTCCCTTTCTGATACCTGTACAGAAATTCCTGATACCGTCCGGCCGCCCGATGCCATCCCGCATCCTCCACAAAGGTGTCGTCCGCCCGCAGATTCATGCTCATGGGGCTGCCGCACCTGGGACAATGGGGTACCAGTTCTGTGGGAACGGACATTTTCGGCGTCACGCCCTCCGGCAGTATCAGCTCTCCTTTTTCTCCGATCACATACCCCTGCGCCTCCACCATCTTCCGGACAGTCTCTTCATTATCATAAGTATCCAAATGGCAGGGCCGGCTGCACTGGAAAAGCCCGTAATCTCCCTGGGTATAAAACAGCCGTTCCTTATCAAATCCCGCTTTCTGAAAACAGTGATCCACATTGGTGGTCAGCACAAAATACTCCCTGCCGGTCAGCAGCCGGTACAGCCGCTCATAAACCGGTTTCGGGGCGTCCATATAGCGGTTGATATAGATATACCGGCTCCAGTATGCCCAGTGTTCCTCCAGCGTATCATAGGGATAAAATCCCCCGGAGTACATATCGCTAAACGAATATTTCCCGGCAAAATCCCGGAAATACCGGTCAAACCGTTCCCCTGTATAAACAAAACCGGCGGAGGCAGAAAGTCCGGCTCCGGCTCCCACAATCACCGCGTCCGCTTCCCGGAGAGCTTCCTTCAGCCGCTCCACACCGGAAATTCCTTCCGTATCCGATTCTTTTCTGTGTAATGCTGCAAACATCAGCGCTCACCTCACTCCATAAAATCTCAAATTTCAGCCCGGCTTCTCTGCCGCCGGGCCTCCCTCCGGATTCTATTGTAACAAATAAGGTTTCAAAAGAAAAGTACGCACAAAACGGTTACCTGGTAACTTTTTGGTTACCGGGCAACCGTCCTGTTATCGGGCAGATTTTCATACAGATACTGCTCCGTCTTCTGTGTGTCAAACCGGGGAATGTAATTTTTCTCCATAAAACAGATTTCCCGCTGGCTGGCCGCATGAAAATTTCCGGCCGGAATTTTTCCCGTGACATCATACAGGCCCTGCTGAAACGCCAGCGCACAGTGTTCTTCCACCCGGTTGATCATGATCACCGATCCCCGGATCCCTCTGTGAAGAAATTTTGCCAGCCAGTAGCATCCGCCGTTCAGAAACAGCTTTTTCCAGCCGTCCACAGCAAAATACGCTTCCAAAAGCTCCAGGGTTCTCCTGTAATACTCCTCTCTGCGCCAGATTTTCTGCTTCTCCATGCCCCGCCGCCTTTCCCTGGGGCTGCCGGATCAGGAATTCTGCTCCTGCAGGCTCTTTTCCAGAAATTCGATCTCTCTTCTTATTTTCCGGCGAACGCCAAAATTATCCCTGTCATTTGTTTCCAGACGGTGCAGTCTGTCCTTCAGCACTCTGATTCTCTGTGAATAATCCATAACTCCTCATCCTTTCCGAAACCGCCGGAGGAGCCGCCCCTGCATCTTCCATGGAAATTCGTTGTCTTTCCTGCGGGCCGGATCTGCGATCCGCGCGGAGCGTTTTTATTTCACTGGAAATTGCCTTCCTGTAAAACAAAAAATGCGCCCGGTTATTGATTCAATAACCGGGCGCACCCGACATCTTCTCGACGACAGACCATTGCGATGATTCGTCCTCCGATGATTTCTCTGTCTTTGTAATTATGATTTGCCTGTTCCGGCCCGCCGAAAGGGCGGATATCTCCGAAACTGAGTGGTATTGTAAAATATTTTTCACTGAAAATCAAGTATTTACAGAAAAATTTATTTTCTTTTTATATTCCATACTGCATCCGCTCACAGCCTCTGTACGGCCTGTACCGGACAGTTCTCAAAACAGTTTCCACAGTGAAGACAGTGCTCCTGCGCGATCACATAAGAGGCTCCTTCCCGGATGCACCGCTGGGGACATCCCTGCAGGCAGGTGCCGCAGCCGATGCACGCTTCGCTGATCCGGTAGCCTTTGGGAGTAATTTTGCCCTTTCCCATCACATAGTTCCCGCGGAAAATGGGATTTACCCCCAGATGAAAATATTCCACGGCAGCGTCCCGTATCTCAAAAACCATTCCGATTTCCCTGGTATCGCCGGGATATACATTGGAAAGATACGGCTGCTCCGAAAAAATCGTATCGATCCACTGCCGCCGCCCCTCCTCCGGCACCGGCGCCGCTTTGGCGGACAGGCGGATCATTTCCTTGAATTTTGTGTAGCCCAGAATCTGTACCCGTCCATCCGCCAGAAGCTCCCGGCAGAAATCCTTTCCCCAGGCCGTGAAAAAGTAAATGGCGTCCAGCTCATAATGAATGGCGCTGATATTGCGCACCTGGGGATTTCCCTGGCCGTCCACGGTGGCAAAGGCCAGCACGCCCACATACTGCAGTTTTTTCAGACATGTCTGTAAATCCATGGTATTCTCCTGTAATGGTCAGCTTTTCGACTTACTTCTGCCACAGTTACCATTGCCAGCACACAGACTGCGGCCCCTGGCAGCTCCCGGAAGTCTTTCTCAGAACCGCAGGATTCTTCCCTCTTTCCGCCTCTTCGGCGTGGGATGCTCATCCTCCGGGCGGGGATATCCCAGCAGAAGCTGCATCACCGCATAATAATCCGGGCGGATGTTCCACTGCCGGAGAATTTCCTGTCCATAGGGATCGGAAAAGGCCGTCCAGCCCTGTCCGATGTAGCAGGATCCCACACCCAGAGAATCTGCCGCCAGCATCATGTTTTCCGCCGCCACAGCACAGTCCTCCGGGCCAAAAAGGAAATTCTTCGGGGCGAAAAGGGTGATCACTGTGGGCGCATCGTAAAATGCGTTGGTCAGTTTGGGATCGTCGGCAATGCTGGGCTGTTCTCTGGAAATACAATTTCCTCCCGAGGCCATACGGAAATGCGAGTTGGCCCGCTTGTTTTTCCCCAGTCTTTCATTGACCTGACGGTCCTGGCAGACGGCAAAGAGCACGCCCTGCCTGCCGCCGGCGCTGGGCGCATACAGTCCGGCCTCAAGAATCTGCTCCAGCGCATCCTCCGCCACCTGCCTCTGCTGAAATCTGCGGACTGCCCGGCGGTGCAGAATGGTTTTCATCACTTCATTCATGGACATCGATCTCCTTCCAGCACTGGGGATCCGCCGCATAGAAATTTCCGTCCCTTCCGCTGGCCACCGCGGGACAGCCCCGGCACCAGGCCAGCAGCTCGCAGCGGCTGCATTTCTCAAATTTCGTGTAATCCCGGTACTGCTCCATCTGGCAGACCCACACATCCGCCAGCCGGTCTGTGAAGACATTTCCCACCCGGCTGTTCTGAACCCGGCGACAGGCGTAGATATCGCCATTGGGAAGAATGGTCAGATGGCAGTTCCCGCAGTTGCAGCCGCCGTAGATCATCCCCTCCCGGGCATCCGTGGGAATCTGAAATGCCCCTGTTTCGTATTCGTACAGCGTCCAGAGATGATCTTTCTTGCTGAAATACGTCCGGCAGCCGGCAGCTTCATATTCTTTGAATTTCTTATCACAGTCTGCCAGCAGCTGCCGATAACGGAGGGGTTCAATTCCCACATCCTTCTCTTCGCTGGTGGGACAGTAACGGGCAAAGGCGAACACATCAGCCCCGGCCTCCACCACCGCGTCGATGATATCCGGCACCTGATCGATGTTGGTTCCGGATACCGTGGTCATGATCACGCTCCGGATACCCGCCCGCCGGATGCAGCCGATTTTCTCCAGGGTGATATCGAAACTGCCCGGTTTCCGGAACCAGTCGTGGGTTTCTCTCATGCCGTCCAGGGAAAGCTGATATTTCTGACATCCGTAATCCTTCAGGCGGCGGCAGACCTGGTCGCTGAGATGAAAGGGATTTCCCAGAATGGTAAAAGGAATCTCTTTTTCCTTCATCAGTTCCAGAAGCCGCCAGAAATCCGGGTGCAGGATGGGGTCTCCTCCGGTGATATAAAAATATGGCAGCCGGTCATACACCCGGCAGAAATCCAGACAGTTGTAAAAGGTGTCCTTCATCTGCTCCCAGGTCATGGAATCCAGCTTTTTGCAGTTATCTTCTGAAAATATATAGCAATGCTTACACCGCTGATCACAGTCATCGGTGATATGCCACTGAAAAGCAAAATACTGTTTCATACACTTTTTCCTCACTTGATCCGTTCTGGTTGACAGGAATAATTTTTCCATTCTGCTCTGACAGGGAGGTTTTGGAACTTTGTGTTTTTTGCCAAAACCGGACAGCTGACAGCTTCCGGCGGGATCCCGCCGGAAGCTGCCGCCAGACAGAGATTTATTTATCCCCTGCGCCGCAGGCTGTTCCGCATGCCGCGGGTTTCTCCTCCGGTTTGTCTGCTGCTCCGCAGGCCGTTCCGCATGCTGCAGGTTTCTCCTCCGGCTTGTCCGCTGCTCCGCAGGCTGTCCCGCATGCTGCGGGTTTCTCCTCCGGCTTGTCCGCTGCTCCGCAGGCTGTCCCGCACGCTGCGGCGGCTGCCTGCTCCTGTTTTTTGTTCCATCCAAACAGATTTGAAAGTGCCATAGTGATTACCTCCTAGATGATTGTCAGGTCTTTTCCTGCCTGCAGGATTATTGTAGTATACCGGCTGCGGGAAAAAAGTACGCACAAATCTATTACTTAGTTACTAAAAAGTTACCTGTTACCGTGGGCTCCCGGGGCTGCGGACATCATGGTACAGAAAAGTTCCGCCTGTGTGCGGGTATTTTCAGCAGCGAAACCGGAAGGCTAAACGGTTGCGGTTGGCTGCGGCTGATAATTAAGAATTGTAAAATGTACGGAAGAAAAACTTCGTGGATTACTTTCAGTTATCAAAAAGGGATTGGTCGGCAGAAGTTTATACTACTTATGAATACGACTGAATCTTAAAAATCACAATTTCTTTTCTTCTGCTGCAGAATTTCGGCCTGCTCTGCGGGGAAAATTGCAATTTTTACACCTCTGCCGTAGAAATTCCTCTTTCTCTACGGCGGAAAATTGCATTTTCTTCACCTCTGCCGTAGAAATTTCTCTTTCTCTACGGCGGAAAATTGCATTTTCTTCACTTCTGCCGTAGAAATTCCTCCTGCACTACGGGGGAAAACTACAATTTCTACACCTCTGCCGTAGAAATTCCTCTTTCCCTACGGCGGAAAATTGCATTTTCTTCACTTCTGCCGTAGAAGTTCCTCCTGTACTACGGGGGAAATTCGCATTTTCTATGACTCCGCCGTAAAATCTAGCCTTTTTCTACGGCTGGATTTGCGGGAACCCATCTTTCCCCCGCAAGAACTATATTTTCTGTTTTCACACGAGGATGTCTTTTACCGGCAATTTGGCTGAGTGCTTACAGCTGCAGCTGCCTCTTTGATTCTTTCGTTTTCCGTTAATTCTTTTCAAATGCTGCACTATAATCAGAATATAACATTCAAAAATGATATAGGGGTATCCCTCACGCGAGGTGAAGACAATGCTTACAAAAGAAGAACTGCCCGCCTGTCCGGTGGCGACCACCGTTCAGCTGATCGGGAGTAAATGGAAACTGCTGATTCTGAGAAATCTGCGGATGCGCCCCTGGCGCTTCAACGAACTGCGGAGAGATCTGGAAGGCGTCAGTCAGAAGGTACTGACAGACAGTCTGCGGGCCATGGAGGATGACGGGATTATCACCCGCACCGTGTATCCGGAAGTGCCGCCGCGGGTGGAGTATGCCCTGTCGCCCCTGGGGGAATCCATGGGGCCGATCCTGGACGCCATGGCGAAATGGGGAGAAGAATATAAGAAACAGCTTCCTTGAAGCCATAAACAACACGAAAGGACATCCTGCCTCATGGCCACACTTCTTTTAATCGTAATCTATGCGGCATTTATCGGCCTGGGAATTCCGGACTCTCTTTTCGGAGCAGCGTGGCCCGCGGTTTACGCGGAATTTGATCTGCCGATTTCTGCTGCGAATTTTGTAACCATGATCATCCCCTGCGGGACGATCATTTCCAGCATGCTCAGTTCCCGGCTGATCGTCCGGTTCGGCACCAATAAGCTCACAGCTTTCAGCACGCTCCTTACAGCGCTGGCTCTGCTGGGCTTTTCCTTTTCCGGAAATCTTCTGTTTTTCTGCCTCTTTGCCATTCCGCTGGGGCTGGGCGCGGGGGCAGTGGATACGGCGCTGAACAGTTATGTGGCGCTGCACTACTCTGCCTCCTGCATGAGCTTTCTGCACTGTTTTTATGGCATCGGTGTATCTCTGAGCCCTTATATTTTATCCATGGTTATTGACAGCCCTGCCGGATGGCGGGGAGGCTACCGGATTGCCTTCGGCATCCAGCTGTCCATCGCGCTGCTGCTTTTCTGTACGCTTCCACTCTGGAAAAAAGCTCACGGCAGGGAGGAAGCGGATACCGGGCAGGCAGCAACGGTGTTGTCTTTGAGGGAGATCGCCCGGATTCCGGGTGTGAAAGAGATGTGGTGCCTGTTTATCACTTCCTGCGGAATTGAATATACCTGTGGAAACTGGGGCAGCACCTTCCTGGTGGAGGCCCGTCAGATGACGGCGGATCAGGCTGCCGGGGTCGTGGTATTTTACTATGTGGGAATGGCTCTGGGGCGGCTGATTTCCGGACTTCTCGCCTCACGCTTCCACAGCTGGAAAATCATCCGGATGGGGCAGCTGGTGCTGGGCGCCGCTCTGATCGTCCTTCTGCTCCCCGGATCCCCCTACGCTTCCGCCGCCGGACTGTTTCTTGTGGGACTGGGAAATGGCCCTCTCTTCCCAAATTTCAATTATCTGACGCCGGAAAATTTCGGGGCAAAGGTGTCTCAGTCGGTGATGGGAACCCAGATGGCCGTCTCCTATGTGGGGATCATGCTGGTTCCGGCACTGTTCGGCGCTCTGGGACAGTGGGTCGGCGTAAAGATTTTCCCGGCTTATCTTCTGGTATTTTATGTGGTAATGCTGGTGATGACGGGAAAAGTGAAAAAAGCACGGTAAAGCAGGAAACAATCCTCCCTACTTCAGTCTGTTTCCCAAATGATACGCCTGCTGCGGATATTCCGAGTGCCTGGTCATGGGCGGGGTTCCGCTTCGGCAGGAGAAGCGTAAGATTGTTTTCCGAACGTCCCGTTTTTTAAATATAATTTCCACATACCAATATTTCTTCCTTATCACTCCACCTGTATCGCGTTGGGATAGATTTCTTTCAGACGTTCATCGTCATACACCTCGTCCATAACCTTCTGCCATGTCTGTTCTGCCGGCATGCCCTGCGCCCTCTGATCGCTTCGCAGCAGCGCCATACAGGATACAAGAATATTGCAGCAGAAAAATACGATCATCAACCAGGACAGTATTTTCCCTGCTTTCATGGGAATTTTTTCTATCCAGGAGGATATCACCGGATACAGTCCTTTGATCCACACAACCGCCGCGATTCCCCAGAAAAAGCAGTACAGCAGATTGACCCGTCCGCCCAGGTTAAAAGGGATTTTGCTGTAATCCCAGAAAACCTTTCCAAACAGAAGCTCCAGCACAACACTGCATATGTATTCATAGGCGCCGCCCAGGCAGGTGCCCGCGATGAAAACGAAACGGTCTGAACGATCCCTATATTTGTGCAGCAGAAGCGTGGCCGCCGCTATGGCAATTCCCCAGACAAGACTGAAGGGACCCCAGACCACGCTGCTGCGGCTCATCCATACCCCCGCCGTCACCCGGCAGAAAATGGTCTCCACGAGGTCTCCCAGAAACGCGCCGATAACAAACAGCCAGAGAATCTTGTAAAAGCTGCACCCCCAGGCAAACACATGGGCTTTTGCCCGCGCAGCCTCTGCCGCCGCTTTTTCCCGGGCAGCAGGATAAGCTTTCTGCAGCCTGCGGTCCACCAGGCCGTAAATCCGCCGCCCAATCTTTGAGGAAATTCCTGTCAGCCAGGAATCCACTCCTTCCCACTGTTCGATCCGTTTGCTTCTTCCGGCCAGAATACACAAAGACGCCGCGATATCGGCAATGAGAATACCGGTCAGGGCCCAGACAATTCCCTTTCCCAGTATTCCCGGGATCCGGCCGAACACGCCCGCCAGAAACGGATTTCCCCATCTTGTCACGATCACGCAGAGGACGCCCCACAGAAGCGACATGGGAAGGCAGATATATCCGTCCAGGTTTCCCTTTACCTTTGAGTAATCCCACCATCTTTCGTGGTAAAATTTTTCAATCCAGTGGCCCGCCGCCCACTCGATTACGGTGGACAGGATCATGCCTCCGAAAAACAGCCAGAAGCCATACAGCTCTCCGCAGAATATGGTCACTGCTTCCGCAGTGAAGCCATAGATCACGCAGAACGGCGCATTGATCAGTCCGCGGTTGACAAAACGCTTCTGCTGAAACGCCGCTGATACCGTTTCAGCGATCCAGCCTGCGAAACTGTAAATGAAAAACAGCCAGAGTATCTCATATCCCGAATATGTCATTGCGTAGGTTCTCCCTGTTGATGATATTTCTCCCTGAAACAGCCAGGCAAAGATATCTATAATATAATACAACAGCGGCCATATTTACAACAGACAGTTTGCTGACTTTGTCAGGAATTTCGTGACCGTTCATCCTTCCGGCTTCATTATCACGAAAGCAGCGGAAGGCTGCCACCTTCCTGATCGTTCCTTCGTCAACGGCTGTTTTCGCAAAGGGAAGCCGAAGGGCCGCCCTTACTCCTGTGTAATTTCATATGTCTGATTCCGGAAGTCTGCCAGAACAGAAGTTCCGTCCGCAAAAGTCGTTTTCTGTATCTGCGGATCTCCGCCCACAAATTCATGACGTACCATTTCACGTTTTGCGACCTTTTCGTGGAGGTCCGCCACAACTTTTGATCTGCGAATGCTTTCCTCTGATTCCATTTCCACACCGCCCTGAAAAGCCCCATCGATATTGGGATAAGCTGCATCTCTCTCAAGATAAGGAGCTCCGCCGTTCAACAGTGCATAAAGCATATAATCCTCCTCTTCACTTACTTTCTCCATCATCCAGGGCTGAATCACACAGTCGTGATAGACAAGGTTATACAGCGGCACCGGAATGGCCTGTTTCGGTGTTCCCGGAACACGCATCATAAAATCATAAGGAGCATAATGACAGAATACCTGGCTTTCCACAGCCCAGTCATTTACTTCTTCAGAACTTGGCAAAATGCCATTTTTCAGAAGATATTCAAAGCAGCGTCCACGGTATTCGTAACAGTCTCTTCTCGTCATACGATGCAAGGGGTTTGCACATTCGTCCCCTTCATTACAGGTAAAAACATCCAGATACGCACAGTCCAGTTTAATTCCATGTTTTGAAAGCTCCTCAAAATTTCTCTTTACATAGTAAGGGGCCTGCGTGGCACAAAGATAGGCCTGTGGGCCTCCTGCCCATCTCTGATGTTGTGGAATGGTTCCATCCGGAAGCTGGCATGCAAAATTTTCATCAAAACTTGGGGCCGACAGATAATAGTCTCTGTACTGATCATGTATGCCAAACAGGTATCCACACTCGTGTATGGTGTCTGCCAGAGATTTCATACCTTCCCAGCCTCCTGCCGCTTCACACGCCGGGCCGAAATCGGGATGGCGGTTATCATACCCGGGCTCTGCCCAGCCATCCAGATGAAGGTACAATTTCTCCACACCCATATCATGAAACTTCCTGATTTCCTCCTCTCTTTGGGCAAATGTTGTTAAATGATTGTTTTTCTCCGGATCCTCCGGGTCATAGAAATCAGAATCAGGCTGCACAAAGGTTTTAATTCCTTTGTGTAAGAAAGCGCAGCCGATCAGGTCGTTGACAGATGGATTTTTTACGGCTTTTTCTTCCAGAGTTCGAAGTCTTCCCTGTTCATTCACATAATCTCTGTATGCTTTGCATATATCGTTATAGTCACAGTTATTCAAAAACGTATATTTCACAATCCGCCGGTAATCCATCCTGCCCAGGCTGGGTTCAAAACGCATAGACACCCTGGTATAAGGCCCTCCTGCCGGATGCTCCGCCTGATATCCTGCATTCCAGGGCGTCACGCATACGGCAAGATATCCTTCTTTGCCTCTCACTTGAGCAAACCAGGGCATATATGCCCCTGCTGTTCCAAAAAGTCCCTCAAAAGAAGGCGGATCCAGTTCCACTTCCCATGTATTCGGAATAAGCATCCCCTGCTGATGAGTCAACAGTGTATACCAGTCATCTCTCTTTTCCCCGAATTCCATAGGAGCAGGCCAGAAAACTTTTTTCACATCAAGGTCTTCTTCCTGTATGGGAATCCACTCACAATACACATCGCCTGTCGCGCCTTCTACCCATACAATTGTCTGGAATTTGTATGGAACGATTTTTCCCTCTTTCTTAAAGCCAGAGTATGTACTCAATATTCCCTCTCCAACTCCTGAGCGAAAGGGCTCGTGACTGATTTCCAGGGCGTCACGGAAATAGAGCTTTTCGTTTCCACATTCCATATAGGGAGCGTAATCTGCCTCCCAGGTCCATACAGCCTGGCCCTCTTTCTTAAAAGAAAACGCCAATGTCTTCTCGTCAAACTGAATCTCCATTCCATTCTTTTTGATTTTATTCATGCTCATCTTCTTCCCTCCCACATTATGAATTCACCTGAAACTTTTCAAATTCTTCTACTTAAGAAGTTTACTTCAATTAATACACATAACCCGAACTTCTCGTCTTCTTTCTATAAGGTTGCTATCACCAATTTACAGAATCACTGCTCACCTATTCAAAGTGCCATTTAAAAATACCTTTTGGCACTTTAAATGGCACTTAAAAATGTACAACTTTATATCAAGAATAAGTTTATTCCCCTGACTCTTCTTGTCCTTCTGCGTCCTCTGAATCCCTCTTTTCTGTCTCTAGCAGTGTC
>CBJMC01400__coassemble_1418_pt1 | contig 14243 bp, 11 predicted proteins | sample CBJMC01400__metabat2_low_PE_039 | metagenome-assembled genome bin CBJMC01400
TCACATCCCGGATCACCTCCGCCGTCCTGGTCTCCCGGATGGCAAATTCATACTTCGACATGTCAAACTGCTTTGCCATATCTACAAACGCCTTCACCGCGAAAGAATAATGCTGGGTGGAAACGCCGAACTTTTTTCTCAGCGATCCGTTCTTTCCGTATTTTTCCAGAATCGTCTCATACTGTCCGTAAAGCTGTTTCGCATACAGCAGAAATTCCGCTCCGTCCCCGGTGAGCGTCACGCCCCTGCCGCTGCGGTGAAACAAGGTGATCCCCAGTTCCTTCTCCAGCTCCTGCATGGCGCCGGTCAGGGACGGTTGTGAAACGTACAGTTTCCCCGCCGCCTGGTTTAAAGATCCCGTTTCCGCGATGGTGATAAGGTAATTCAGTTGTGTCAGTGTCATGTCTTTTCTCCTTGCTAACATACTCATAAAACAATGGAAAACTCGCTGCGTGAACTCTCCATTATCATGAACGATGGCAGCTCCACTTTCGCAGAACTGCCATCGTTCAAATACCGCCCATCAGAAATCATAGGAATCCACAGGCATGCTGGCCAGTTTCCAGGCCCCGTCTTCTTTTACAAAATTTACATATGAGGAAATTGTATACTCATCCTCTCCGGGAACAGAGCTCCAGGAACGCCGGTAGGTTTCCGCCACATCAATAACGGTCTCGAAGGATATCATATCACCGGACACTTCATTTACCCTCGATACGATATTACTCAGCTGCAGGGAAACAATGCCGGAATCCGATCCGGCGCTTAACATTTCAGCGGAAAGATCTTTCGTAAGCTCCTGGTATTCATCCCGGAAGTAATTATCGTCATTATATTGCGGATTCTGAGAAAACAATGCTTCCACCTGACTGTAATCCGCCCCGCTCAGCGCGCTCTCCATAATCTGTTTAACGGCCGGCCCCACCTGTGCCGCCACAGCATCCACTGTCTCCATGGACGGAACCAGTCTCACATAAGTATCTTCACAGCCATAGCTGTTCACTGTAATCAGCTTCCGATAAGGCTCCATGCCCTCTTCTGTAACCTCCATCTGATAAGTTCCCGTGAACAAATAGGGTACGGAGATGTATTTCTGGCCTTCTGAAACCTCTTCCTGATTGACTTCGTATCCGGATGCTTCCACCGTGATCCCATTCAGAGACAGTGAGGCATTTTCCGGAATTTCAAACTGCAGGTTCTGATACCAGGAATCCGAAGATGTTACCTTCCATTCGTCCCAGAACAGAAAGTGTTTTCTTCCGGTTCTGGAAAGCGTCAGGTACGCATATTGGGTATCCGAGCTTCCTACCGTCATATATTCTATCGTAAAATTTTTCACGTCTTCGGATATACTCTCCTGGGCTTCTCCTGCGGCTTCAGCCATATCTCCCAGAAAACCGCTCAGTTCTCCCAGCTGGTCAGCTGCCGCCGATACCGACTCCTGAAGATCTACCGCACGGGCAGATTTATAGGAAACCGGCTCCGTATTATTTGCGTTGGCGTTTACATACATCTGCTTTGTCAGCAGTTCACTTTCGGGAAATTCGCAGTAATCATAAGCCGCCGCCCACTGGCAGGCTGCCGTGGCCTTCCAGTAGGACATGGCCACCGTTTCCGGAGAGTATCTGTCTCCCATCACTTTTGCGATTCCCACAATCAGCCCTACAGCCGCAATCACTTCCGCCGCGATGACAACCGCCGCTTTGGGAATGGGCCTGCGCGGTTTTTTCACTTTCGGAGGATACTGGGGACCTCCCGGGCCATATCCCGGACCATATGGCTGTCCCTGAATTCCGCCTGCCTGATATCCTCCCGGATTCGGATCGCCTGCCTGGTATCTTCCCTGATTCGGATCTCCACCCTGCATCCATGGGTCCGCCTGCGCTCCTGCAGCCTCCTCTGAATTTTTCAAATCAGGTTGCGGCTGTGCACCGCTTTCCGGATTTTCCGGCCTTATCTGTACTCCCCCGTTCTCCGCGGGATTTTCCGGATCTTCCTGCGGCCACACATCGGCCCATGCGTTCTCCGGATCTGCCGCCGGCTGACCGGCAGGCTCATTCATCTGCAGAGGCGTGCCACATTCTCCGCAGAACTTCGCGTTCTCCTCATTTTTTGCTCCACAGTTTGGACAAAACATACACACACCTGCCTCTCTTAACTCCAGCCCTTAGAATTCTCGTATGCCTGCAGTTTTTCCACATTGGCTTTCTCCACTGACGAAAAACGGCCGGCAACCACACTCATATCAGATTCCTTCGGCATATTCTTATACCAGTCGTACTGATTAAAGAAATCCGTATTTTCCTGTTTGGTGAACGCGTATCCATGGCGTGCGTAAATTTCATTGATCGCTCTTCTGCAGAGAGACGCGTTGGTAACTGTTTCCTGGATTCTGCTGTCAGTCAGTGCCACTTCATTACTGTCCGGAAAAACAAAGCCTTCATAAATTCCTCCCGAATCAGTGGTTTCTGTCCCGTCCGCTCCCGCAGTCTGATTTGAGGCATCTTCCTGGGTATTACTCTGAGCGGACGCTGCTCCAGACGCGTATTGTACAGTCTCCTGTGCTGTATATTCACCGTTTTGCTGTACCTGGCCGTATGTTTCCGCATTTTCCGCGAACTCCGTGCTAAGCTCGGGCTTCAGATCCTCTCCCTGCCCGGTTTTCACCAAAAGGCTAAGTACCAGAAGCACTGCCAGGATCACATCCACTGCGCCTGCCACAATCGCCCCAATCATAAGTCCTGTCGATTTTTGATCCTTTTTTTCCATATCCTGCTCCCTGAAAAGTTATAAAAGAGTGCTCATCAGGCTCTGTATTATCCCTGCCGCCAGCAGAAACGCCAGAATGGCTGTAATGATGGCCATACAGATTTTTGTCACAAAGAATGCGTAGGCAACTCTGTCTTCACTGAGATTTCCACAGCCCTGCAGCCCGCCGTACTCAATATAAGGAGTCAGCACAGCAGCCAGCGCAGATACAAAAATTCCTGCCGGCAGAGAAAGAAGTCCCAGAATTCCCCCCACAATAATAAAAATGCAGTCATACATTGCTCTGGCTCCCACCACGTTAATCATGGCACTCACTGACGCGGAACCTCCGAATACGCCTGCGAACACCTTCAGAAGCAGCGCGTTGAGCAAATCAATTCCAATGGTGAAAATCACCGCAATCAGGAAGAGCTGGAAATAGGGAATTTTCACATACTGGGAAACATCCCCGTATGGTGTATTCAGAGCGCTCTTCAGCCTGAGAATAATAAAGAGTCCGATTAAAATCGTCACTACCAGTTTCGTCACCAAAAACTCCAGCCCCACTGCAGGGCTGTTGGAAGCAGCGATTTCTCTCACACGTCCCACCGGGCGTTTCAGGATTGGAAGGATTTCAGAAAACATGTTTTTGGTAACCGCCACAAAAGCATTTTTCTTCTCATTCAGCCATTCTGCTTCTCTGGATCTCCCCTGGCCTCCCGGATATCCCTGATTATAAGGTCCCTGGCCATAGGGATTCTGCCCCTGCTGATAATATTGCTGACCGTAAGGGTTTTGGCCCTGCTGGCCGTAGGGATTCTGGCCTTGCTGATAATACTGCTGACTGTTCTGGCCTTGCTGGCTGTACTGATTCTGACCTTGCTGATAATACTGCTGGCTGTTCTGCCCCTGATCCTGCTGATAATACTGCTGGCCGTTCTGCTCCTGATCCTGCTGATAGTACTGCTGGCCGTTCTGCCCCTGATCCTGCCGATAGTACTGCTGGCCATATCCAGCCTGACCGCCATAGTTACCCTGGCTCTGATAATTTTCCTGGCCCGCAGTCTGCGCGCTGCCGTTTGCTCCCTGGGAAGTACAGTTGCAAACTTCCCCCTCCTCAAGTTTTCTCCCACACTGTGTACAAAATCTTGCCATAGTAGTCCTCCTCTTTCTATCACTCATCCGCTTGTCATAAAGCCGATGCACTGATCACCCATTCTCTTCCGTCTTTCGTCATGGGAAGCACCTGCGTCTCTGTCTGTATTTCCCCCTGAAATGTCATAGTGAAATTTACTTCTGCCATACAGTTATTTTTATCAGAATATTCGATATTAACAATTTCCAGATCAAATTCAGGCGTCAGTCCGGCCGCCGACATAAATCCCCCCAGACCACCTGCCAGATCCGAAAGTCCTCCCAGATCAATTCCCGCCAGTTCTCCTCCCACACTGAGAGCTCCGCTGTAGAGACCCTGAATCTGATTATCAAAACATTCCAGAAGCTCTTCCTGATCCAGATTGTTCAGAGCGTGCTCCATCTTTTCTATGGTATCCTCCGGAGTTCCTGATTTAAGAAATACAAAATAAAGAATCACGGCAATGACAGTCAGCGCCGCCGCAATCAGCATCAGAAGCTTCAAGCTCATAGCTCTGTGGGCGGCTTTTGCTCCCGCACCTGCCACTCCATGAACATAACCTCTCCCATAGCTATTCCCGTAGCCGCTTCCAGGGCCTCCTCCATAGCTATTCCCGTAGCCGCTTCCAGGGCCTCCTCCGTAGCTATTCCCGTAACCGCTTCCAGGGCCTCCTCCGTAGCTATTCCCGTAGCCGCTTCCAGGGCCTCCTCCGTAACCGTCTCCATAATTACCGCCGTAATTTCCATAATTCTCCGGCGGAACGGCACTGCTCTGCGCGGCATACCCATTCGGAGACGCCCCTGCGGTCTCTCGCTCATAAGGGGAGTACGTATCCGCGGTTCCATTTTCCCTGAAATCCATCTCTTTTCTCGGCGGATCCGGATGATTTTCAACCGGATACCCACATTTTGGACAGAATTTCTGTCCTGGATAAATCTGATTTCCACATCTGACACAAAACATATTGGTTTCCCCCCGTTAACACGCTGTTTTGTCCAATCAATTATAAAATTTTTATAAAATAAACATAGTTAAATTATAAAAATATTCTATCTTTTTGTCAAGAAAAGTCTGATGTTACACCCTTTACAACTCTGTCCGCAACCTTGTCCACAGGTGCCGGCTTATCCCCTCCGTTTCTACTGCAAAGACAGCAGGCAAAGAGGAGGCAGTCCCGCAGCATCCGCTCCCAAAAAGCCGGTATTTCTGCGGGACTGCCTCCCCCTGTTCGTGACAATGGAAAGTACCAGCAGCGTACTTTCGACTGAGCTGTTTTCTGATCTTTTATGCCAGCGATCCCATAGGATCCCATGGATTCAGCCGCACCGGTTCCATTTCATAGGCCTCCAGCGCTTTGGAGGATAAATATTTTTTATTTACCACCACCTGGTAGTTATATTCGTCAAACCACCGGTCGCTCATCACAAAATACCCTTTCTTTCCGGCTTCCTCGCCCCAGCTGTTCTCCACCCGCCAGCGGTCAGGTCTTCCGTTTTCATCCAGATTTACTCCCTGAAATACCATGGCGTGCGTCATCAGGCTCTGGCCGTACTCCAGACGTTCCGCTTTTGTCATGGGAAAATCCGTATCGAACAGCGTCTCCACATCGTAAATCCCGGTATCCATAAGGCCTCCGTCCCGGAAACTGCGTTTTCCCACATCACATCCGAACCAGACAGGTTCTCCGTCCTTCAGCTGGGCAATGGCCGCCTGTTTCATCTCTTCGATGGGAAGATTTACGTATTTTACAGGGCGGCCCTCCTTAACGTTGCCCAGATACTGAACCGTGTAACTCCGGTAGAAGGGTTTATCCTCCGTAGGAGCGTTTATAACGCTGACATAATCGTCCAGGCGAAGACCCACATATTTTTCATAAAAAGCCTTCGGCGTCAGATTTTCCTCCCGGTGAAAATTCCCGTCCTTGTCCCGGTATTCAAAGGTAAAGGTTTTGGGCGGTTTCCCCAGACTGATACAGAGCATACGGTATACCGTTTCCATCATCGCCTCTTTTTCCTTTTTCAGCTGTTCCATGGATTTGCCCGCTTTGTAGCCTTTTCTGAGCACACAGGCGTATTCCCTCAGCTTCTCCGTCATATAGGACACCATCTCCTGGGTCGCGGAGGAAGAAACGCTTTCCGGCATGGCTGTCTTGGGAACCAGACCGTATTTTTCCACAATACTGCAGAGCATATCCCATTGGCCGCCGTCATTTAGCGGGGCTGCCAGAAGGTGCGCAATAAGCCGCCCGTCCGTCGGCTCGTCCAGAGTGTCCAGAATACTTTCCAGAAAATAATTGGCCTTTTCCAGCTTGTCATAGAACAGGGGATAACTCTGGGACAGTTCAAAATCTTCCAGGTTCTGTTTTTTGATCACCTGAAAACGCATACAGTTCAGCGCCGCGAACATCCAGCAGCGTCCGCTCCTTTTCTGATTGGTGACCGCCCCCTGTTCCAGGGAAATGGAAAATTCATGGGGAACTTCCCGCTCCGTCTCATAGTTTCTGGAAGAAGCGCAGATTCCGCAGCTTACGGCGGCATTCATAGCCATCCGGTTTCCCGGATTTTCATCGAAACGCTTCTCCAACTGATCCAACAGGTTCTGTGAAATTGATGAATCCATAATCAGGCTCTCCTTTGTAAAAAATGTAGAATAACTGGTTTTATTCTAGCACACTTGTCATGGAAAAGAAACCGTGACCGCCCCGCGCTTCTTTCCTCAGATATGATATTCCCGGTAAAGCTGCTCACGGTATTCCTGGTCAGATGCGATTTTTATGATCTGGTCCTGGCGGCCTTCCTTGTCGAGAATCAGAATCAGGCGGCTGTAGCGTTCTCCTCCGATACGCTCCGCCGGCCAGAATGAAAAACACTATTGAAACTGAGAGTAATACAGCTTCGCGTACAGCCCGCCTTTCTCCAGCAGGCTTTCATGATTCCCCTGCTCCACGATATCCCCGTTTCGCACCACCAGAATATGATCCGCGTTTTTGATGGTGGACAACCTGTGGGCAATCACGAAGCAGGTTTTCCCTTTCATCAGCTCCCGCATGGCCTGCTGAATCTTCTCCTCCGTCTGGGTATCCACATTGGAGGTGGCCTCGTCCAGAATCAGCATTTTGGAATCCAGCAGCATGGCCCGGGCAATGGTGAGCATCTGCTTCTGCCCCTTGGAAAGGCCGGAGCCGTCCCCGGTCAGCACCGTGTCGTATCCCTGCGGCATCTGAAGAATGGCCTCGTGGATATGGGCCGCCTTGCAGGCCCGCTGCACCTCCTCCAGGGTGGCGTCCTCCTTCCCGTAGGAAAGATTCTCGTAAATGGTTCCCGTAAACAGCCAGGTATCCTGCAGCACCATGGTATAAGCCCGGCGCAGGCTGCTCCTGGTAAGCCCGGAAATCTCCTTGCCGTCCACGGTAATGGAGCCCGACCAGGGATCGTAAAACCGCATCAGCAGATTGATCAGCGTGGTTTTCCCGGCGCCGGTGGGGCCTACAATGGCCGTCAGGCTGCCCGGCTCGGCGTGAAAGCTGAGATCATGGATGATGGTCTGCCCCGGCAGATACCCGAAGCGGACATGCTCCATCCGCACATCCCCCCGCACATCCGTAAGCTCCAGCGCGTCCGGCGCGTCTGCCGGCTCCGGCGCCTCGTCGATGAGACGGAAAATCCGCTCCGCCGCCGCGGTGGCAGACTGAAGCTCGCTTAAAATATTGGCCGCCTCATTGATGGGCCCGGAGAATTTCCGGGAATACAGCACGAAGGAGGACAGATTTCCCAGAGAAATGCTCTGAAACAGATATAATACCGCCCCCAGCACGCTCACCAGAGACAGCGACAGGTTGTTGATGAAATTCACGGAAGGCCCTGTCATGCTGCCGTAGTAATCCGCGTTATAGTAAGCGTCTACCGCCTCCGTATTTTTCTGGTCGAACCGGAAAATCATGGTCTCTTCCTGGTGATAGGCCTTGATAGTCTTCTGCCCGCTGATGATCTCCTCGGAAAATCCGTTCAGCTCTCCCAGCTTCGCGGAACGCTTCCTGAACAGCGGCCGCACCCTTCTGGTCATATATCTGGTCAGAAAGATGGAGGCGGGAATGGTAATCACAAACACCGACACCAGCACCGGCGCAATCATCAGCATCATAATCAGGGAACCGGCCACCGTGATCACGCTGGTGCAGATCTGCAGAAGATCATTGGACAGAGAACCGTTCACCGTATCGATATCATAGGAAATCCTGCTGACGATATCACCCGTTTGGGTTCTGTCAAAATATCCCACCGGCAGCCCCATCAGGGTATCAAACACATCCTTCCGCATCTGATAAATCACCCGCTGGCTGAACCGTATGGTAATTCTGGTGAGAATATAGGTCAGCAGAGAGGAAGCCGCGTAAAACAGAATCATCAGCGCCGCATAGAAAAATACCCTGGGGAAATCCACATCGCCGGGCCCGTGAATAGCATCGATGGCATACCCGGAAAGCATGGGCCCCACCAGCCCCAGAAGATTGCTGGCCAGGGTGAGAAACAACGCCAGAAAAAGCAGCCATTTGTACTGATACAGATAACTCCACAGCCGGATCAGCACGTACCGCCGGTCTCTGGGCTTTTCCCTCCGGTAAATCTCATCCTCCTGGGATACGGGAGACTTTCCAAAGAAAGAAAAGCTTCCTTTTCCGGACGGATTCTTCTTCGATTTTTTCTCCGCATCAGACCGATGCCGCATACGTCTCATCTCCCATCTGTGAAATACTGATCTGACGGTAGGGAAGGCAGCAGGCCATCAGCTCCTCGTGGGTGCCGTAGCCGATCTCCCTGCCATTCTCCAACATCAGAATATGATCCGCATGGCGGATAGAGCTGGCTCTCTGGGCCACGATAATGGTGGTGGTGCCGCCGAAATTCTCCGCCAGCGCCCGGCGCAGCCTGGCATCCGTCTGATAATCCAGAGCGCTGGATGAATCGTCCAGAATCAAAATCTCCGGGCGCGCCGCCAGCGCTCTGGAAATCAGCACCCTCTGCTTCTGGCCCCCGCTCAGGTTGGAGCCCCGGATGGCCAGCCGGTAGTCCAGACCGCCCTCCTGCTCCCGGATGAAGGGAGCGGCCTGGGCACATTCCGCAGCCTTCTCCACCTCTTCCTGACTGATCTGGCGGCCAAAGCGGATATTTTCCCCGATGGTATCCGCAAACAGCACATCATTTTGGAAAACAATACCAAATTTCCGGTGCAGCTGTTCCGAAGGAATTCCCCGGATATCATCCCCGTCAATGCGGATAATCCCCTCGTCCGCGTCATAGAACCGGATCAGCAGGTTAATGATGGTACTCTTTCCGCAGCCGGTGGCGCCGATAATTCCCAATGTTTCTCCCTTTTTCAGCGCGAAGGAGATATCGGAAACCACCTCCTGCCGGCCGGAATGATAGGCAAAGGAAACATGGTCGAACAGGACATGGTATTCCGTATCCTGATGATCCTTCTCCCCCAGGGAAAGATCCTCCGGCGCGTCCAGCACCTCGCTGATCCGCTTCGCGGAGGCAGCCCCCTTGGAAAACAGCATGAACATCCGGTTGATGGAAAGCATGGCGTTCAGGATGATGGTGAAGTAGGTGAGGAAAGCCAGGATCGTACCCGTCTGCGCGTTTCCCGCGTTGACCCGGAAGGCGCCTGCCACCACCACCAGCGTCAGTCCCGTGTTCAGAAACAGATTCATCAGCGGATTGCTGGCCGCCATGGTGACGGAAGCCTTCGTCTCCTTCTCCACAATATTTTTATTGGCCCCGTCAAAACGCTCCTTTTCGTACTCCGTCTTGGACAGAGCCTTAATCACCCGGATGCCGGAAGCATTTTCCCGCACCACCCGCACCATCCGGTCAACGGCCTGCTGGAGAAGCGTGTACAGCGGTATACCCCTTTTGGAAATCCAGAAAACCGTCACCGCCACGAAAGGCAGCACCGCCAGCAGCACCAGCGTCAGCACCGGCTCCATGAACATGGTCATGGTGATACCCCCCAGCAGCAAAATAGGCGCGCGGATTCCCAGACGCTGCATCATGCCGATCATCTGATGAATATTGTAGGTATCCGTGGTCAGCCGGGATTCCAGGGACGCGATGGTAAACTCATCCGTCTGCCGGCAGGAAAGATAGGAAATTCTCTGAAACAGATCGTGCCGCAGCCTCTGGGTGGTATCCCTGGCCACCCGGGAAGCCATCCGGTTGGCAATGACATTTCCCGCCCAGGCCGTCACGGAACAGACCAGCATCAGAAATCCGTAAAACAGAATTTCCCCCATGTTCTCTCTGGGAACAATCACGTCAATCAGATAAGAAAGAATCCACGGCAGAAAAAGATCCATAATCGTCCCCACAAATTTGATGGTGACGCCCAGCGTCATCCGGGGAACGTAAGGCCTCAGATAAAAAAAGACTTTTTTCAACAGAATCCACCCCTCTGCTCATTAAATTGTATGTGCAATAGTTGCATACGCAATTATTTAAAAACAGCATAGTATTTCTTCTGCGAAAAGTCAACGGAAAATCCCCAAAAGAGAGCCGCAGCAAACAAAAATGCCTGCCATTTCTTTTTGCTCACTTTGGGCCTCTTTTCATGAATACAAAAAGCAGGAGATTATCCAGCCTATCAAGCTGATAATTCCTGCTTTCAATTCCCGTCCCTGAGAGGAGTCGAACCTCCGCTGACATGCCTTAGGAGGGCATCGCTCTATCCACTGAGCTACAGAGACATTCTCTGATTTTTGACTTAAACACGCGGTTTACAGCCTCCCGGTCAGATAACCGGTTCTATGGTAACAGCCACTTTTTTTATGACTGAGAACCAACAAATTTTTCTGTTTTTACTGTGTGCGACATATATTCTACTATATTTTCACGCAAAATACAACCACATTTTTCCCGGCATTTCCCGTGACAGGCGGCCTTCGGGGCATCCCCGGGGCCGCCTGCGGTATTTTCAGAAATTGATGGCTCCCTGCAGCCAGATGATCCCCTTAAACCGGCGTCCTTCCTGCGGTACGCCCATCAGATCTTTCTGGTTGATACAGACATCAAACTGCATATCATTGCAGAGAATCGTCAGCTGATAAAGCATTTCCCCTGTCCAGGTATTTCTGGCCTCTGTCACCTCGAGGATTTCTCCCAGCACATTGTAGCGGTCACATTCCATACCGTACGGCATAAAGTAGGACTCCACAATGGAAAATACATCTTCTTTGGAAATTCTTCTGGATATCATGGAGTAAGTATCCATATCCTCCATGGTGAGACTTTCCATGGCCTCCTCATTTCCCTGACGGGCTTCATGAATCAGCTGGCAGCGCTTTTTTACGCTCTGCTGCTCTTTCTCCGCCTGTTTCAGATCCTTCTGCACAGGGAGAAGGACTTTTCCCTCCACAGACAGCCCCGACAGCGTCAGTGTCGTTCTGCTTCCATCCAGCGCTCCCTTATATTTGGCGTCCAGGTATTCACCCGCATTCTGCAAATAGAAAATCAGTGTCACGCCGATCCGCACATCATCGCAGGCTCCGGCAAAGGATTCCTTTTCAGCGTGGCGTTCCACCACCACATCCTCCCCGCTGGTGATTCCCGTACCGCGGAAAAACGGAAAACAGTACTCTGCCTGAAATTCATCATTTTCGTCGTATGCGCCGCAGACCGTGATTCCGGTATCATAACCGAAATCTCTGGAAAGCTCCGCAAACAGTCTGTTGTCCCCCTCATCCACCACGATCTTCTCGTCACAGGATGTCACAACCTCCCGAATCAGGCGGTCCATCTCTCTTTTCCCCCGGATTCCCGAGAAACCCACTGCACGAAAATAGCTGTGCATGCGCGCACCTCCTTTCATTAAGGAATGCGGCAGCATTCCTGCCGCGGCATTCGCGCCAGCTTTGCTGACATCTTCCCGGCATCTGCTGGCGGTACCACCGGGCCTGAACTCAATATGTTTACATAATATCTAAACATAAATTATTGACATAATCTATTATTCACTCTCCGCCAACTCTTATCTGTTTTTGGGAATGATTTTCTCCGTACCGCCCATGTAAGGCTGCAGAACCTTGGGAATATTTACACTTCCGTCCTCATTCAGATTATTCTCCAGGAAAGCGATCAGCATACGGGGCGGAGCAACCACTGTATTATTCAGTGTATGCGCGAAATACTTTCCATGTTCTCCGTTTACACGGATCTTCAGTCTTCTGGCCTGAGCGTCTCCCAGATTGGAGCAGCTTCCCACCTCAAAATACTTCTTCTGTCTGGGCGACCACGCCTCCACATCGATGGAACGCACCTTCAGGTCTGCCAGATCTCCGGAACAGCACTCCAGAGTACGCACCGGAATATCCAGAGAACGGAACAGATCCACGGTATTCTGCCACAGCTTGTCAAACCACATTCTGCTGTCTTCAGGCTTGCATACCACGATCATCTCCTGTTTTTCAAACTGATGGATTCTGTAGACGCCTCTCTCCTCAATGCCGTGGGCGCCTTTTTCCTTGCGGAAACAGGGAGAATAGCTGGTCAGCGTCCGGGGCAGCGTCTCCTCCGGAAGAATGGTATCGATGAATTTTCCGATCATGGAATGTTCGCTGGTTCCTATCAGGTACAGATCCTCTCCCTCGATCTTATACATCATGGAATCCATCTCCGCGAAGCTCATCACGCCGGTCACCACATCGCTGCGGATCATGAAAGGCGGCACGCAGTAGGTGAACCCCCGGTTAATCATAAAATCGCGGGCATAGGAGATCACAGCGGAATGAATCCTGGCAATATCCCCCATCAGATAATAAAATCCGTTTCCGGCCACTTTCCGGGCGCTGTCCAGATCCAGTCCGTCGAAGGACTCCATGATTTCCGCGTGGTAAGGAATCTCGAAATCGGGAACCTTCGGCTCGCCGAAACGCTCCACCTCCACATTCTGGCTGTCGTCCTTTCCGATGGGAACCTCCGGGTCAATCATATTGGGAATCACCATCATGATTTTCCGGATCTCTTCTTCCACTTCCTTTTCCCGGGCAGTCAGCTCATCGATGCGGGCGCCGGATTCCGCCACCTGGCGTTTGATTTCCTCGGCCTCTTCCTTCTTACCCTGTCCCATCAGCGCGCCGATCTGTTTGGAAAGCTTATTCTTATTGGCACGCAGCGCTTCTACTTCCTGCTTGATGTTTCTGTTTTCTTTATCCAGCCCGATGACCTGATCCACCAGCTCCAGCTTGTTATCCTGGAATTTTTTTCTGATGTTTTCCTTCACAGCATCGGGATTTTCTCTGACAAACCTGATATCTAACATAGTATCCTCCCTGTCTTTATGACAATTGTAGCAATTCAGCCTCCCGGATTCACTGTCTCAAAAGTATGCACACAGCGCCCTCCTGGAACAGCAGAAGGCTGAATAGTTACTGACAATTCACGATTAGCTTATTTTATAATAGTATTGCCTATTTTTCAAGTGTTATCTTATATTATGTCAAACCGGCGCTTTTTTCAGAGTTGATTTTACTTTCTTTTTACATCCATAACAAAAGGCGGCACTTTCCGCATGCCGCCTTTCATTCCTGACAATGGAAAATGCGCGCGGCGCATTTTCCATTATATCTGCCGGTAACCGTTTTTTCCGGTTCTTCCATTTGCCTGTAATCCGGATAATTAAGTTTACATAAATTAATTTACATAAAATATTTACATAAATTACTTAACTGATTTTCATCCGATGTATGGTTCTGTTATTCTACCTCATTGAAATGAACCGCCTGCCGCAGCGCATCTGTTTCCTCAGAGCTGAGCAGCGTGTAGGACTCTCCATTTACAATCTCCTTTATATAGAAGAAACAGTTATCTCTGCTATGAATCGCATTGAGAATGAATCCCGTGTTTTCCGCATCCAGCATAGCCAGTGCAAAACTCAGTTTACCTCCCACATCATCAAAAGCATCATATTTAATGATACCGTATTTGGTCGGTGTCTTTTTCAAAACACTTTTCATCTGCCGCAGTTCCAGACTGTTGTCCTCATTTGCCCTTGCCAGCCGCTCAAACTCTTTCATTTTCTGGCTGAACATCCGCTCCAGACTCTGTCCGTCCGCTCCCTTCATGAACATAGTATACTTTCTGTTAAGTCTGTGCAGCGCCAGTGACACGTTCAGAAATACTACAATCAGAATCAGCACCAGCACCATCAGCAGAAGCACCAGAATTCCCTGGTCAATTCCTATTCTTGCGAAGATTTCATCCATATGTATTATACCCCTTATCCGATGGACTCAAAAAGTTCTATCAGGCGTTCCAATTCCGCCTGGGAATAGTACTCGATTTCAATTTTTCCTTTATTCTTACCCTTC
>CBJMC01400__coassemble_1429_pt1 | contig 14104 bp, 12 predicted proteins | sample CBJMC01400__metabat2_low_PE_039 | metagenome-assembled genome bin CBJMC01400
AAAACGGGGGAGCGCATGGCTGAAAATGTCCGTTATATTGAAATGGCCATACCCAATGAAGAAGTCCGGTATATCTTTAAAAATACGGTGTTGAACTGGTTTGAACAGAAAGTAAGCAAAAAGGATCTGACACCGCTTTATACAGGGATTGTACAGGGAGATTCCGGGAAGATTGAGCGGGAGGTTTCCTGGCTGCTCAGAGAAGGGATCAGCTTTTATAACGCAAAAGAGGCGTTTTATCATGGATTTCTCATGGGGCTTCTCAACGGTATGGATGGTTATTACGCATATTCCAACAGAGAGGCCGGAGAGGGCCGGTTTGATATTTGTCTGAAAAGCATGGATGTGACAAAACCGGCGGTGATCATGGAGCTGAAGGTAGCGGCAAGCTATGCGGAGCTGGAAAAACGCAGCTGTGAGGCGGTGGAACAGATTTTAGGAAAACAGTATGAGACGGATCTGGTTCGTGACGGATATCAGGACGTTTTGTGCTATGGGATCGCCTTTTATAAGAAAAACTGCAGAATTAAACTGATGAGAAATAAAGTTTTCTAGAGAAAAAGCGGCGGGAACCGGAAAATGTATCTTCCGGTTCCCGCCGCTTACGGGTTACATATTTCCCCACCCCCGCACATAAGATAGAAAGAACGCGAAGAAGTTAAGGGGGAACAGGATTGTACGATCGTGGTTTGGGGGTGCTGGAAAAGTATGGGCTGACGGCAAAAACCGTGACCCGCGGCCGGGGATCGCTGATCTGCGAAACGGAGCAGGGGCCCAAGCTGATCCGGGAATACTGGGGATCGCCCAGGAAGCTGGAATTTCAGCGGAAGCTTCAGCTGCACTGCCGCCAGGAGGGCTTTGCGGGGGTGGATCTGATACTGGAAAATCTGGAGGGGCAGACGGTTACCACAGACGGGGAGGGAACTCCCTATACGGTCAGGGACTGGTTTGCGGGGAGAGAGTGCGATACCAGATCCAGGGAGGACGTCATGAAAAGTGTCAGAGCCCTGGCCGCCTTACATAAAGTCATGCAGATGCCGAAGGAAGAGGATTCTGAGGCGGAGGGGCTCCTGGAGGAGTGCCAGAGACATAACCGGGAACTGCGCAGAATCCGAAAATTCGTACAGAGCAGGAAGCGGAAAAATGACTTTGAAGAAAAACTGGCATCCAGTATCAGCCTTTTCCTGGAACAAGGGGAGCGGACAGTGGAGGAGCTGCGGGATTCCGGCTGGGAAGCGCTGCGGCAGAAATTTCCCGACAGCGTCTGTCACGGTGACTGCAACCAGCATAACATTCTCATGACAGGCCAGGAAACGGTATTTACCAATTTCGAAAAATGGAGTTACGATCTGCAGACCCGGGATCTGTACCAGTTTATGAGGAAAATTCTCGAAAAATACGGATGGAACCGGGAGCTGGGCTACCGGATGATCCGGGAGTACGACCGGGAAAGGTCTCTTTCGGCGGAGGAGCTGCTGAATCTGAAACTTCGGCTGTCCTATCCCTGGAAATTCTGGAAGCTGGCCAATTACTATTCGGAAAACAACAAGGTATGGATTTCCAGAAAAAATACGGAAAAGCTGGAGCAGACCATCCGGCTGGCGGAACCCTGGCGGAAATTTCTGGATGATTTTCCACTAAAGTAAAAAAGACAGAAAACAGAAAAAGATAAAATAAATATACGGACGATTTGAGGGGCCACAGGGAAGCAAAAGGCTGAAAAGGAGGAGGAAAGCTTTCTTTTTTTTTCGGTATGGTATATAATTAGGGAAAAATAAATTCCTTAGGAGGTACGCAGATGGGATATAAAGAAACATACCAGGAATGGTTATCCAATCCGTATTTTGACAGCGATACGAGAGCTGAGCTTGAGGCCATTGAGAATGATGATAAAGAGATCAAAGAGCGGTTTTATAAAGATCTGGAGTTTGGAACCGCCGGACTGCGCGGTATTATCGGTGCGGGAACCAACCGCATGAATATCTATGTGATCCGCAAAACCACCCAGGGACTGGCCAATTATATTGCGTCTGTGAACGGACAGGCAAAGGGCGTGGCCATCGCCTATGATTCCAGAAGAATGTCTCCGGAGTTTGCCCAGGAGGCGGCGCTGTGTCTGGCGGCCAACGGGATTAAGGCATACATTTTCGAATCCCTCCGCCCGACTCCGGAGCTGTCCTTCGCGGTGAGAAAACTGGGCTGTATCGCCGGCATCAATATCACGGCCAGCCACAATCCGCCGGAGTACAACGGCTATAAGGTTTACTGGGAGGACGGCGCCCAGATTACTCCGCCTCATGACAAAGGAATTATGGATGAGGTGCAGAAGGTGACCAGCTTCACGGCAGTGAAGACCATGGACAAAGCAGCTGCCGAAGCTGCGGGTCTGTATCAGGTTATCGGAGCGGAGATTGACGATGCCTATATCGAGCAGCTGAAGAGCCAGGTGATCCATATGGACGCCATCAAGGCTGTGGGAAAGGATCTGAAGATTGTTTACAGCCCCCTGCACGGCACAGGAAATATTCCTGCCAGAAGAGTGCTGAAAGAGCTGGGCTTTGAGAATGTTTATGTGGTGAAGGAGCAGGAGCTGCCGGACGGCAATTTCCCCACCGTCAGCTATCCCAACCCGGAAGCGGACGAGGCCTTTGAGCTGGGCCTGAAGCTGGCGAAGGAAGTGGACGCGGATCTGGTGCTGGCCACAGACCCCGATGCGGACCGTCTGGGCGTGCGGGTGAAGGATGCCAGAACGGGAGAGTATCATACCCTGACAGGAAATATGTCCGGCTGCCTGCTGGAAGAGTACGAGCTGAGCCAGAGAAAGGCGGCAGAGGGCAGCCTTCCCGATGACGGAGCGGTAATCAGTACCATCGTGACCACCAACATGGCGGGAACCATTGCCAGAGCCTACGGGCTGCGTTTCATTGAGGTGCTCACCGGATTCAAGTACATCGGCCAGCAGATTCTGAATTTTGAACACAGCAAAAGAGGTACTTACCTGTTTGGATTTGAGGAGAGCTACGGCTGTCTGATCGGAACCCATGCCCGGGATAAAGACGCCATCGTGGCCACCATGGCGCTGTGTGAGGCTGCCGCTTATTATAAGACCCAGGGCAAGACTCTGTGGGATGCAATGATCGACCTCTATGAGAAATACGGCTATTATAAAGATGATATTCAGTCCATCACGCTGAAGGGTATCGAAGGTCTGGAGAAGATTCAGCAGATTCTGGATAATCTCCGCCAGTTCCCGCCCAAGGAGATCGGAGGATACCAGGTGGAAGCTGTCAGGGATTATAAGAAAGAAGTGGTGATCAACTTTAAGACACAGGAGAGAACCACTACCGGACTGCCCAACTCCAACGTGCTGTACTATGAGCTGGAAAACGACGCCTGGGTATGCGTGCGTCCCTCCGGAACAGAACCCAAGGTGAAGTTCTACTACGGGGTGAAAGGAACCTCCATGGAGGATGCCGACGCGAAATCCGCAGCCCTGGGAAAAGAAGTTGTGGCAATGATTAACAGAATGATGTGACATGGAACAGAAAAGATATACCTTTGAGGATTTTTGTGAGATTGTGGCCAGCCTGCGGGGAGAGCACGGCTGTCCCTGGGACAAGGCCCAGACCCATGAGAGCCTGGAACGGTATCTGATCGAAGAAACCTATGAGGCTGTGGAGGGAATCCGCAGATTCTCTGAGACGGGCGACGCGGACAATCTGCGCGAGGAGCTGGGAGACGTGCTGTTCCAGGTGGTGCTGCATGCCCAGATTGCCCGGGAGGAAGGGGTATTCACCCTGGACGATGTGGTGCAGGAGGTCAGCGAAAAGATGATCCGGCGCCATCCGCATGTGTTTGCCCCGGAGGATCCTGCCAAGATCCGTTCCTGGGATGAGATCAAGCGGCAGGAAAAGGAAGGCCGCCGGAAGATGGGAAAAGCGCCGGAAGAGATTCCGGCGGCATTTCCGGCGCTGATACGGGCGGTGAAGGCGCAGAAGAAGCTGGAACCGGAGACGGTCACTGCCGCCGAAGCCGCCGGGCGTGCCCGCCGGCTGCTGGAGGCCTTCGACCAGGATGCGGTTTCACCGGAGGATGCCGAAAAGCGTATCGGGGATCTTCTCTATGAAATCTGCCGCCTGTCAGGAACAGTGGGTGTCTACCCGGAAAAGGCGCTGGCGGATACGGTGGAGGAGAAAATCCGCCGCCGAAATATCTGCGAAATTCCTTGACAAAACAGCATCAACAGTATATAAACATAGTAGTAACGACAAAACAGAGATACTTACAGGAGGAATATCATGAACAAGACAGAATTAGTTGCAGCTATCGCTGAGCAGACACAGCTGTCCAGAAAGGATGCAGAGGCTGCGTTAAAGGCATTTATTGACGTGGTATCTGAGGAACTGAAGAAGGGTGAGAAAGTTCAGCTGGTTGGCTTCGGAACCTTTGAGGTTTCCGAGAGAGCGGCAAGAGAGGGAAGAAACCCTGCTACCGGCGAGGCTATGACCATCAAAGCTTCCAAATCTCCGAAGTTCAAAGCCGGAAAGGCTCTGAAAGACATGGTTAACGCCTAAGAGATGAGACTTGATAAATATCTGAAGGTATCCCGTCTGATCAAGCGGAGAACCGTGGCCAATGAGGCCTGCGACGCGGGCAGGGTCCTGATCAATGACCGCCCGGCGAAGGCATCGGCTCAGGTAAAGGCCGGCGATGTGCTGGAGATCCAGTTTGGAACCCGTTCCGTGAAAGTGGAGGTTCTGGACGTACAGGAGACCGTGAAAAAGGAAGCGGCACAGGAGATGTACCGGTATCTGTAGACAGTATGAGCACCGGGAACCAAAAGAATGACATACCGGCAAAAATCCCCCCATATAATGACAGTAGGCTCATGATATGGAGGGGATTTTTTTATGGAGGAAACCAGAAAAACCCATCGGCTGATTCTCGATAACCGAAACAGAGGGTCTATCACCGGCGTGACGGAGGTGCTGTCCTTCGACGAGAACAGGATTCTTCTGGAAACCACCCAGGGAATGTTGACCATCGAGGGAACGGGACTTCATGTGAGCCGTCTTCAGCTGGAGGAGGGAGAGGCTGATGTGGAGGGGACGGTGAAAAGCCTGGTATACACGGAAGGAAGGACAGGAAAGAAACAGAGGGGCAGCCTGATGAAACGGCTGTTTCAGTGATATGAGCGGGTATATGGGGAGGGAGCTGGTGCTCCTGGCCCGTTCCTGCTGGTGCGGCGCGCTGCTGCTGTTTTTCTATGATTGCCTCAGGATCTTCCGGAATGTTATTCCTCACCGGCCCTGGGCGGCGGCCCTGGAGGATCTCCTGTTTGGGACGGGCAGCGGCATCTGGCTCTGTGTCCAGGTGTTCCGGGCCAACTCCGGCGCCCTCCGGGGATATTTCCTGGTGGGAATGGTGCTGGGAATTGCCGCCTGGCATTTCTCGCTCAGCGGCATTTTTGTGGAAAAACTGACGGCAATCCTGCGGGTGCCTATCAAAAAAATACTTATTTTGCTAAAATGGTTGAAATTTTATGCGCGGCGCGGTAGAATTTCCTTATATCGTCTGGTTAAGACGGTGACTCAGAAGATTGGAAACTGTTTTGGTAACGGGGAGGCCGGAGGGCCGAACGGTTATAAGTATAGAGGTGACAGGCATGGCAGACAGGAAAAAAGCCGGAAGAAGAAAAAGAAAACAGGCCGCGGGAAAGCAGGCGGCGCGGAACAAGGCGGCGATGGTAGGCATCAGCACCGTGGTCACCATGCTGCTGGCGGTACTTCTGATACAGGGGCAGTCTCTGCAGAAGAGGATTCAGGAGAACGAGCAGAGAAAAGAGGAACTGCTGGCTGAGACTGAGACAGAGCAGGAACGTACCAGTGAGATCGAAGACATGGAAGAGTATATGCAGAGCGACGAATATATTGAAAAGATCGCCAGGGAGAAGATCGGTCTGGTGAAAGATAACGAGATCATTTTCAAGGAAGTGAAGTAGTCTTCTGCCTACGGATTTTGTCTAAAAATTTTCATGCCCGCAGGGGCGGATTCGACACGTTTTTTTAACAGAGGCATCTATAATACTCCTTTAAGGAAGCCTATGGAAAAGAAGGGGGTTATGGATGGCATGCAGATGTGGATGATTGCCATGCTCGCTGTCAGTGCTGTACTGATTGTCCGGGACATGGCAAAACTTATTTTCACGGACAGGAAAAAGGGAAAGCCGGTATACGATGTATACCCCCAGAAGGAACGGATTGAGCGGTATGCCCGCTCCTTTCAGCGCCTGGCTCATACCTTTTATGAGATGCCGGATCACCAGGAGCAGCTGACGCAGACGGAGGTGCAGACCATTTTTGACGGGGTGAAGCGGGAACTGTGCCAGGACTGTCCGGGAAGGGAGATCTGCTGGGGGGAAAAGGAATACCAGACATATCAGAAGGTTTACCGGCTGCTGCAGGTGACAGAGGAAGGAGATCCGGAGAAGATCCTGCGGGCTCAGGGGGACTGGATCGGGGAGTGCAGTCAGGCGCTCCGCTTTACGGAAATCCTGCGCCGGTATTTTTTTGAGGCCAGGGAGGAGCTGCTGTACCGGAACCGGCTCATTGAAAACCGGCTGGCGGTGGCAGAGCAGCTCAATGAGGTGGCCAGGCTGATCCAGAGGATTTCCTCGGATGTCAGCAGCATCAGCCAGGCGCCGGAGGGGATGGAGGAGAAGATCCGCCGCCAGATGCAGAAGCAGTATATCGTGGTGAAGCAGGTGTGGGTACTGTCAAGGCCGGATGAAAAGTGGAGGATTTTTATCACCATGAGAACCAGAGGCGGACAGTGCGTGACCATGCGGGAGGTGGCCCGCCATTTGTCCCAGGTGTGCGGCTGCGCCATGGCGCCTTCCAGAGACAGCCGGGCGGTGCTGAACAGTGAGCTGCGCACGGTGCTTTTTACGGAGGACGTCAATTATAAGGTACTCTACGGGGTGGCCCGGGTGACAAAAGAGCGGGAGACGGTGTCCGGGGACAATTATGCCTGCGCCTGTACTGACGAGCAGTTTGTCATGTGTCTGTCCGATGGGATGGGCTCGGGGATTGAGGCCAGCCGGGAGAGCGAGGCGGTGGTGGAACTTCTGGAAGAATTCGTGACCTCCGGATTTTCCCGGGAGACGGCGGCGCGGATGGTGAATTCAGCGCTGGTACTGCAGCGGGGGGACGGTATGTTTTCCAGCGTGGACGTCTGCTCGCTGGATCTTTATACAGGGATCTGTGAATTTCTGAAGGCCGGGGCGGCCACCACTTTTATCCGGCGTTCGGGATGGGTGGAAACCATCACGTCCGCCAGTCTGGCGGCGGGGCTTGTGCAGCAGCTGGATTTTGAAAAGACGTCAAAAAAGCTGTATGACGGAGATTATCTGGTGATGGTGACGGACGGGGTACTGGACGCGCTGCCCCAGGAAGCCCAGGAGGAGACCATGAAAGAGATTATCCTGCAGGCGCAGGAGGAGATGCCCCGGGAACTGGGGCGGTACATACTGGAAAAGGTGTTAAGCTACAGCAATTACAGGGCCATGGACGATATGACGGTTCTGGTGGCAGGTATGTGGAAGAAATAGGAAGAGAGGAACCGCCAAAATGCAGAGGATAGAAGAACGGGTATTGGATTATGTAAACCGTTTCCGGATGATTGAGGAAGGGGACAGAATTTTGCTGGGACTTTCAGGGGGCGCGGATTCTGTCTGCCTTCTTTTCCTGCTGCAATGGCTGAAAAAGCGGATTCCCTTTGAGCTGGGGGCTGTCCATGTGAATCACAATCTCCGGGGGGAGGAGGCCGTCAGGGATCAGGAGGCGGCCAGGAGCCTCTGTCAGCAGCAGCAGGTTCCTTTTTTTCTGGTGCAGGCGCAGGTGCGGCAGCTGGCGGCCCGGCGGAAGCTTTCGCTGGAGGAGGCGGGCCGCCAGGCCAGGATAGAGGCGTTTGAGGAAATCTGCCGCAGCGGCGGATACGGGAAGATTGCTCTGGCGCATCACCGGGACGACCTGGCGGAGACGATGCTGTATCATCTGGCCAGGGGTACCGGGATCAGCGGCCTGTGCAGCCTGCGGCCGGTGAGGGGAAACCGGATCCGGCCGCTGCTGTGCCTTGGCAGGGCGGAGATCGAGGAATGGCTTCGCGGGCAGGGGATCCCCTGGCAGACGGACAGCACCAATCTGGACGACAGCTTTACCAGGAATAAGATCCGCCATCATGTGGCAGATTATCTGGTGAGGGAAATCAATCCGGAGGCCGCGGCCCATATGGCGCAGACCGCCATGGATCTGCAGGAGATGGAGGAGCTGACAGAGCAGATGGTGGGGGAGCGGCTGCGGCGGATGGCCAGTCCCCGGGAAGGAGGAGTGCTCCTTTCCGGGGAAGCGGCCGCGGAGCCTGCCGTTCTCCGGCGGAGAATGCTTTTGAAGCTGGCGGCAGAGGCGGCGGGGGAGGCCAGGGACCTGACCCGGGAGCATGCCGGGATGCTGGACGGCCTGTGGCAGCGCGAAACCGGGAAACGGATCTGCCTTCCGGGAGGCGTGCGGGCCAGACGGGAATACGGAGGAATCTGGATCGGCCGCGAAGATGCCGGGGAGGCGCCCCAAAAGAGAGAAGAAGACGGGAGGGAGAGGGATTTTCCGCTTCAGATTCCGGGGACGGTCCGCCTGGGAGAGTGGGAAATCACCTGCCGGATCGTGCCCAATGATTTTCGGCAAATTGAGGAAAAAAAGTATACGAAATGGCTGGATTATGATAGAATAGAGCAGTGCCCGAAGATCCGGCACAGGCAGCCGCATGACCGGTTCGCGGCCCATCCCGCGGGGAGCAAGAAGCTGAAGGATTATCTGATAGACAGAAAGATTCCCCAAAAGGAGCGGGATGATCTGTGGCTTGTGGCGGACGGCAGCGAGATTCTGTGGGTGATCGGGGACCGGATCAGCCAGAGGTACAAAGTTGGTAAGACGACCCAGAGGGTTCTTTACATTCAGATAAAGGGAGGGAATATACATGAGTGACAAGATCCGCGTACTGCTCCCGGAAGAGCAGGTAAACGACAAAATTCAGGAGATTGGAGAGCAGATCAGCCGGGATTATCAGGGAAAAAGCGTGCACCTGATCTGTGTGCTGAAGGGCAGCGTATTTTTTGCCTGTGAACTGGCCAAGAGAATTACGGTGCCGGTGACGCTGGATTTCATGTCCGTGTCCAGCTACGGGGACGGCACCAGTTCCAGCGGAGTGGTGAAGATTATCAAGGATCTGGACGAGCCGCTGGAGGGCAAGGATGTGCTGATTGTGGAGGATATCATCGATTCCGGAAGAACACTCAGCTATCTGATTGAGATTCTGAAACAGAGACATCCGTCCACCCTGCGCCTGTGCACCTTGCTGGACAAGCCGGAGCGCAGAGTCAAGGACGTTAAGGTAGACTACGTCTGCTTCAATATCCCGGACGAATTCGTGGTGGGATACGGTCTGGATTACGCCCAGAAATACAGAAATCTTCCGTATGTGGGAGTGATTGAGCCGGAAGCGTAAGGCCGAAAGGAGATTCGATCAGTGAAAAAACAGACAAGAGGAATATGGATCTGGATAGCGCTGGTGGCAGTGGTGGTACTGGCCTTCAGCTATATGTCCATGCAGATGAGAAGTGCCGGTACCTATACGTATCAGCAGTTTGAGAAGGCGCTTGAGGAAGGGCAGATCGTGGAGGTGGTGATCCATCAGAATGCCCAGGTACCCACCGGCCAGGTGGTGATCCTGCTGCAGTCCGGAAACCAGGAAAGCTTTTACGTCAGCGACGTGACGGAGGTGGAAGCGCTTCTCAGACAGAGCAACGTGCCGTACCGTGATACCAATGTGCCCCAGGAAAGCAAGTTCACCAGTCTGGTGCTGCCGCTGATTTCCGTGGGTATCATGATTGTGCTGCTGTTTGTGATTCTTGGCAGGGCATCCGGCGGCGGAGGCAGCAACGGCAAGATGATGAATTTCGGAAAGAGCCGGGCCAGAATGTCCACAGAGGCGGACAAAAAGATCAATTTTGGAAATGTGGCAGGTCTTCAGGAGGAGAAGGAAGATCTGCAGGAGATTGTGGATTTCCTGAAAAATCCTCAGAAGTACAACCGGGTGGGTGCCAGAATTCCGAAAGGCGTCCTGCTGGTGGGCCCTCCGGGAACCGGAAAGACCCTGATGGCAAAGGCTGTGGCCGGGGAGGCGGGGGTTCCGTTTTTCTCCATCTCCGGTTCTGATTTTGTGGAAATGTTTGTGGGCGTGGGCGCCTCCCGGGTGAGAGACCTTTTTGAGGAGGGAAAACGCCACCGTCCCTGTATTATTTTCATCGATGAGATCGACGCGGTGGCCCGCAGAAGAGGTACGGGAATGGGCGGCGGCCATGACGAGCGGGAGCAGACTCTGAACCAGCTGCTGGTGGAGATGGACGGTTTCGGCGTCAACGAAGGAATCATTGTGATGGCGGCCACCAACCGGGTGGATATTCTGGACCCTGCCATTCTTCGTCCCGGCCGGTTTGACCGGACCGTGGCGGTGGGAGCGCCGGATGTGAAGGGCCGGGAGGAGATCCTCCGGGTACATTCCAGAGGCAAGCCGCTGGGCGATGACGTGGATCTGCAGCAGATCGCGCAGACAACGGCGGGATTCACCGGCGCGGAACTGGAAAATCTGCTGAATGAGGCAGCCATTCATGCGGCAAAGGAGCAGAGAGCTTACCTGACGCAGGCGGATATTCAGAAGGCATTTATCAAGGTGGGAATCGGAACGGAAAAGAAAAGCCGGGTGATTTCCCAGGAAGAAAAACGGATTACCGCTTATCATGAGGCGGGACATGCCATTTTGTTCCATGTGCTGGATCAGATGGAGCCGGTATATACCATTTCCATTATTCCCACCGGTATGGGAGCCGCGGGATACACCATGCCGCTGCCCAGTAAGGACGAGATGTTCAATACCTGCGGGAAGATGCTGGAGCACATTCAGGTGTGCCTGGGCGGCCGTATTGCGGAGGAACTGATTTTTGACGATATCACCACCGGTGCTTCCCAGGATATCAAACAGGCCACAAAGATCGCCAAGGCCATGGTGACCAAGTACGGAATGTCCTCCACCATGGGAATGGTATCCTACGGGGACGATCAGGATGAGGTGTTTATCGGAAGGGATCTGGCCCATGCCAGAGGCTTCAGCGAGAATACGGCGGCAGCCATCGATCAGGAGGTCAAGGCTATCATCGACGAGTGTTATGCGAAAGCCAGAGCGATCATCACCCAGTACGAATATGTACTCCACAGTTGCGCCAAACTGCTTCTGGAGAAAGAAAAAATCGGAAGCAAGGAATTTGAAGCGTTGTTCGATCAGGAAAAAAACGAGGGCGAAAAACCGGATATTGTGTAAAATTCCGGAAAAATTTTTTGCGGCTTTTTTGTCAGATGTAAATATGGATAAAAAAGCAGGGTAAAAAAAATCAGGTTTGTGCACACTTTTCGGTTGACGGAGGTTATAATAATAACCGTAAAAACCCCCCAATACATTATATAGTTTTTGCTACACCCCATAAGAAGAAATACCTTCTCCAAAAAAGACAGCTTTCGCTGTCTTTTTTACTTTCCGGAGATTCAGTATTGGCGGCAAATTGGAACAGCATCCGGGAAGCCCTCTGGGACGGAAACGGATTTCTGCTGCGGAAAAGGTTGTATTCGGAGGGGGAATGGGATAAAATGAACAGAGAGGAAAATTTACAGCGAGGTAGAGAGTATGGACATCGAGCAGTATATGGATTTTCAGAGGGTGCAGCAGTATATTTCCCATATGCGCCCCATGTTTGATAAACGTGCCCTGTTCAGTGATGAAACCAGGCAGTATCGTATTCCCGAGGAGCCGGAGGCAGGAGATGTGGTGACTATCCGCTTCCGCACGCTGAAGAACAATGTGGATGCGGTATTTTTCATCAGCGGCGCCCGCAGAGAGCAGATGACGCTGACGGAGACGAAAAACGGATTTGACTATTACAGCATTAATATTGAACTGGGACAGGAGACTATTCATTATTATTTTGAGATACGTTCCGGAAAAATCACCTGTTTTTACAATGAGCTGGGCGTGACCAGAGATCTGCAGGAGCAGTATTCCTTTGGGATTGTTCCTGGCTTTAAGACGCCGGACTGGGCGAAGGGAGCGGTGATGTACCAGATCTTCGTGGACCGCTTCTGCAATGGAGATACCTCCAACGATGTGCTCAGCGGCGAATATTTTTATATTAATGCCCAGAGTACCCGGGTGACGGACTGGAGCCGCCTGCCGGAGAACATGGATGTCAACAACTTTTACGGAGGCGATCTGCAGGGAGTCATGGATAAGCTGGATTATCTGCAGGAGCTGGGGGTGGAAGTGATTTATCTGAACCCCATTTTCGTATCGCCTTCCAATCATAAGTATGATATTCAGGACTACGATTATGTGGATCCCCATTACGGAAGAATCGTGGATGACGAGGGAGAGCTGCTGCTGCCCGGCGACAGCGACAATACCCACGCCAGCCGGTACATCCGCCGGGTCACCGGAAAGAAAAATCTGGAGGCCAGCAATCAGCTGCTGATTGAGCTGGTGGAGGAGATTCACAAAAGGGGTATGAAGATTATTCTGGACGGAGTGTTCAACCACTGTGGTTCCTTTAATAAATGGCTGGACCGGGAAAGAATCTATGAAAACCAGGAGGACTATGAGAAGGGGGCGTACATCGATCCTTCCAGTCCCTACCATACCTTTTTCAAGTTCAACAATGAGCATGACTGGCCCTACAATGAATTTTATGACGGCTGGTGGGGGCACGATACCCTGCCGAAGCTCAATTATGAGGATTCCCCAAAACTGCAGGAGTACATCCTGTACATTGCCAGAAAATGGGTCTCTCCGCCCTACAATGTGGACGGATGGCGGCTGGATGTGGCTGCGGATCTGGGCCACAGCCCGGGATATAACCACCTGTTCTGGAAAGAGTTCCGCCGGGTGGTGAAGGAGGCGAATCCTGAGGCAGTGATTATCGCGGAGCATTACGGAGATGCCAGCTCCTGGCTGAAGGGGGACGAGTGGGATACCGTGATGAACTATGACGCCTTTATGGAGCCAGTTTCCTGGTTCCTCACCGGTATGGAGAAGCATAGTGACCAGTACCGGCCGGATATGAAAGGAAATGCCGAAAGCTTCCGGGACGCCATGCTTTACAATAATGCCAGATTTTTCGCCCCCTCCCTGCAGGTGGCCATGAATGAGCTGGATAACCATGACCATTCCCGTTTTCTCACCCGCACTAACGGCCGGGTAGGACGGGTGGCGCAACTGGGACACCGGGCGGCGGAGGAAAATGTGAACAAAGCCGTTCTCCGGGAGGCAGTGGTGATGCAGATGACATGGCCCGGCGCGCCTACCCTGTATTACGGAGACGAGGCCGGAGTCTGTGGTTTTACGGATCCGGATAACCGGAGAACCTATCCCTGGGGCCGTGAGGATCAGACCCTGCTCCGGTTTTATCGGACAGCCATCGCCATGCACAAATCTCATCAGGTGCTGAAAACGGGTTCACTTAAGTTCCTGAAGGAGGAATATAACCTGATTGCCTATGCCCGTTTCTCCGATGAAGAGCGGATTGTGGTGATTGTCAACAATAACAATGCCAATATCACCGCCGAAATTCCCGTGTGGGAAGCCGGAATTCCCCGGACGGTCAATTCGGAAATGACGCAGATTCTCGACAGCAACGCGGTGGGATTTTCCGTGGAGAAGAAGATCCACCCGGTGGAAGCAGGAGTGCTGACCATGGAGCTGTCGCCGCTGGAAGCGGTGGTGTTGTATTCCAGAGAAGAAGAGACGGAGTGATCCTGAAAATGGTACCGCCGCCTGCAGCCGGGATTTCGGCGGCGGGCGGCGGTATTTTCCGGTGTGGGCTTTTCTAAAAAGTGCTTGCAATTTGCGGGGAAATACGATATAATCTTGTCTTGTCAGAAGACACAGCTGACAGAATGGATGGATTCCCGAGTGGCCAAAGGGGACAGACTGTAAATCTGCTGCAAATTGC
>CBJMC01400__coassemble_1432_pt1 | contig 14089 bp, 12 predicted proteins | sample CBJMC01400__metabat2_low_PE_039 | metagenome-assembled genome bin CBJMC01400
TGCGATAAGCCCGGAGGGTGCTGCGTGCCAGTGGCACGCGTTTAGCACCGACCGAAGCGGAGCGTAGACCGGCCGCCGTGCCTGCACGAGCGGGCATTCGACGGGCAACGGTCATCAGGCGGCAATGCCGCGAGATGTGCGATAAACAGGGGAGGAATTTTCTATGGATAAAATCATTCTGGCGTCTCAGTCCCCCCGCAGACGGGAGTTGCTGACTCAGATCGGCCTGGATTATCAGGTGATTCCCAGCACGGTGGAGGAAGTGATCACCGAGACGGATCCGAAGCTGGTGGTACAGGAACTTTCCAGGCAGAAGGCGGAGGATGTGGCCGGAAGCGTGCTGCGAGACAGGATAATGAGGGAACAGTGGGAGAAAGATACCGTGGAAGCGGAAAATGGCCGGGAAGGAATTCTGGTGATCGGGGCGGATACGGTGGTTTCCTACCAGGGGCAGATCCTGGGGAAACCCGTTGATACCGATGATGCCGTCCGGATGCTCTCCATGCTTCAGGGAAATGCGCACAGCGTTTTTACGGGAGTGACGCTGATACGAAGAGGGCTGAAGGAAACGTGGCAGGTCACTTTCGCGGAGGAAACCCGAGTGCATATGTATCCCATGACTGAAGCGGAGATCCGCTGGTATGTGGGCACAGGAGAACCGATGGATAAGGCGGGCGCCTATGGAATTCAGGGGTTATGCGCCCGGTTTGTGGAGAAGATAGAAGGAGACTACAATAATGTGGTTGGGCTGCCGGTGGGAAAAATCTGGCAGGAGCTGAAGAAAAGATGCAGATCATCGCAGAAAGAAGGAATAGCGGATGGAACTGAACGGATACGAGCATAAGGTACAGTATTATGAAACGGATCAGATGGGATGTGTACATCACTCCAACTATATCCGTTGGTTTGAGGAGGCGAGAACTGCCTATCTGGAACAGCTGGATATGGGATACGCCCGGATGGAGGAAGAAGGAATTTCCAGCCCGGTTCTGACGGTACAGGCCGAATACAGAAGTATGACCCGCTACGGGGAGACTGTAAAGATCGGGATGCGTATTGTGAAATATAACGGTATCCGCCTGATGCTGGAGTATCAGGTGACGGATGCGGCTTCCGGTGTGCTCCGGTGTGTGGGCCAGAGCAGTCACTGCTTCCTGGACCGGGAAGGGAAGATTGTATCCCTGAAAAAGGAACGGCCCCTGTGGGATGAAAAGTTAAGAAAACAGATGGAGGATCACTAAATGGCAATCTATTACAGCGAGGAAAACAAAACCTTCACCCTTTCTACAGAGAATACAACGTATCAGATGAAAGTGGACACCTACGGAGTCCTGATTCACACCTATTACGGCGCGGCCGTAGGGGAGGAGGATATGAGTTATCTGGTGGATCTGCGGGACAGCGGATTTTCCGGAAATATCTACGAGGCGGGAAACAAAAGAGATTATTCCCTGGACACCCTGCCCCAGGAGTATTCCAGCAGCGGTGTGGGCGATTACCGGATTTCCAGCGTCAGCGTCCGCAATCCTGACGGGTCCGACGCAGTGGATCTGCGGTACCAGTCCTATGAGATTGTTCCGGGAAAATATGACATTCCCGGCCTTCCGGCTCTCTACGGAAATCCGGAGGACGCGGACACGCTGAAAATCACCCTGAAGGATCCGGTGACCGGCCTTCGGGCGGTGCTGTACTACAGTGTGTGGGAAAAGCAGGACATTATCACCAGAAGTGTCCGGTTCTATAATGAAAATGAGAACCCCATCATCCTGAAAAAAGCGGTGTCCATGAATCTGGATCTGATGCACGGCCAGTGGGAGCTGATCCATTTCCACGGACGCCACTGCATGGAGCGGCAGATGGAGCGGATTCCGGTGATGAGCGGAAAAATGGAGGTGCGCAGCACAAGAGCATCCTCCAGCCACCACCACAATCCCTTCGCCATCCTCTGCGCCCCTGAAACCACGGAGACGGACGGCCCCTGCTACGGGGTGGGGCTGGTATACAGCGGCAACTATTCCATCCAGGTGGAAAAGGATCAGATGAATCAGGTGCGTCTGACAGCGGGAATCGCCAAAGAACTGTTTGCCTGGCAGCTGGATCCCCAGGCGGAGTTCTGCACGCCGGAGGCGGTGATGACCTTCAGCGGCCAGGGCCTGGAAAAGCTGTCCTCCAATTTCCATCACATTGTCCGGGAACATCTGTGCCGGGGAAAATACAAACATGCCCGCCGGCCGGTGCTGCTGAACAACTGGGAGGCCACATATTTTGATTTCAACAGCGAAAAGATCCTGGAAATCGCCAGAGGCGCAGCGGATCTGGGCGTGGAAATGCTGGTGCTGGATGACGGCTGGTTCGGAAAGCGGGACGATGACACCAGCGGCCTGGGCGACTGGTACGTCAATGAGAAGAAGCTGCCCGGCGGCCTGAAACCGCTGGCAGACCAGATCAACGCTCTGGGCTTGAAGTTTGGCCTGTGGTTTGAGCCGGAGGCAGTGTCCGAGGACAGCGATCTGTACCGGGCGCATCCGGACTGGGCCATCCGGATTCCCGAGCGGCGGCCCAACCGGAGCCGTTACCAGCTGATCCTGGATATGTCCCGGCAGGAGGTGCGGGATTATCTGTATGAGAGAATCTGCGCCATTCTGGACAGCGCCAATATCGAGTACGTAAAATGGGATATGAACCGGAATATCAGTGACGTTTACAGCACCAGCCTGCCCAAGGAACGGCAGGGGGAGGTGTGCCACCGGTACATGCTGGGTCTGTACGAGCTGCTGGAGAAGCTGGTGACCCGTTATCCCGACATTCTCTGGGAAGGCTGCAGCGGAGGCGGCGGCCGGTTTGACCTGGGAATGATGTATTACTATCCGCAGATCTGGTGCAGCGATGATACGGACGCGCTGGAGCGGATCAAAATTCAGTACGGAACTTCTTTTGGATATCCCATTTCCACCGTGGGATCCCATGTGTCGGCGGTGCCCAACCACCAGACGGGCCGGGTGACGCCGCTGGCGGCCAGGGGGATTGTGGCCATGGCGGGAAGCTTCGGCTACGAGCTGGATCTGAATCTTCTCTCCGATGAGGAGAAGGAAGAGGTGAAGGAGCAGATCAAAACCTTTAAGAAATACTATGATCTGACCCATGAAGGAGAATATTACCGTCTCACCAATCCCTGGGAGAACCGGCAGTACGCCGCCTGGGAATTTGTGTCCGGGGATAAAAAGGAAGCGCTGATCTGTGGGGTGCAGATGGCAGCGCAGCCCAACAGTCCCTCCCAGCACATTCCGGTGCGGGGGCTGGATCCCATGAAACGGTATGAAATCAACGGAACCGGACAGATCCTTTCCGGCCGGGCCCTGATGGGCGGCGGGCTGAATTTCCCCCGCCAGGAGGGAGACTGCCAGCCGGTGGAATTTTATCTGAAGGAAGTCTAGACGGATTGCTGCAGTGAAGGCGGAAGCCGCACTGTTCCGAAAAATTGTAAGTAAATTTTATGTGGAAGGTTTTTACAGATGAAGAAAACAGCGATTGTACTGGGAGCGGGATCCAGGGGAAATGCCTACGCGCATTACAGCCTCAGTTTTCCCGAACAGCTGCAGATTGTGGGAGTGGCGGAGCCGGACGCGGACCGCAGAAGAGTGTTTGCGGAAACGTACCATGTGCCGGAGGAAAACTGTTTTGAGGACTGGAAGGATATTCTTTCCCGTCCCAAAATGGCGGACGCCGCCTTTGTGTGTACCATGGATGACATGCATACGGAGCCGGCCATCCGGGCCCTCGAGCTGGGTTATCATGTGCTGCTGGAAAAGCCCATGAGTAACCGGCCAGAGGAGTGCCTGCAGATTGAGAGGGCGGCAGCCGCTTCCGGGAAAGTGCTGTCGGTCTGCCATGTGCTCCGCTACACGCCCTTTTACTGTACGCTGAAAAAGCTGGTGGACGAGGGGGCCGTGGGCGAGGTGGCCACCATCGACCAGATTGAAAATGTGGGGTACTGGCACCAGGCTCACAGCTTTGTGAGAGGTAACTGGAGAAACAGCAGCCAAAGCAGCCCCATGATTCTCCAGAAAAGCTGCCATGACCTGGATATCATTTCCTGGCTGGCAGGACGCCCCTGCCGGTGGATTTCCAGTTTCGGAAGCCTGCAGCATTTTGACGCGGCCCACGCGCCCGAAGGAGCGCCGGACAACTGCATGAAGGGATGCCCCCACAGCGAGGCATGTCCCTATTACGCGCCGAAGATTTATCTGACAGGAGAGACAGAATGGCCGGTGGATGTGCTTACCACGGACCTGACGGAGGAAGGCATCCGGAAAGCCCTTGAGGAAGGACCCTACGGAAGGTGCGTCTACCACTGCGACAATGATGTGGTGGATCACCAGGTGGTGAATATGGAATATGAGGGCGGCGTTACCGCCTCCTTTACCATGACGGCTTTTACCGCCCGGATCAACCGGGAGCTGAAAATCATGGGAACCAGGGGACAGATCACGGCGGATATGAACGCCAGGAAAATTGTTCTGGAGAGGTTTGGCCAGGAGGCCAGGGAGATTCCTTATGAAGAGGAAGGATGGGATCAGTTCGGCCACGGAGGCGGCGATTTCGGAACTGTGAAGAATTTCCTGGAGCTGCTGGAGGGAACCGGCGACAACCGCACCTCCGCCAGGGCATCCCTCCAGAGCCATCTGATGTGCTTCGCGGCAGAGAAATCCCGCCTGGAGCACCGGATGATTTCCATGGAAGAGATGGAGAAGCTTTCCTGAAAACAGATGAGACGGAAATTTCCGGGGAAGAAGCGGCGATAACAGAGAATGCCGGAATGATAATTAAGGAAACAAAAAACAGCGGAGCTGCCGCAAAAACCGGTGAGGGAATTCCCCTCCGGTTTCGCGGCAGCTCCGCCGCTTTATTACTGAGATGAAATTTTCAGTGTTTTACAGATACGGGCGGAGAATCCTGCCTTGCGGGATTTTCTGCTATTCCATACAGAAGTCCTTCAGATCCTGTTTCAGATAGAGGCGTGCCAGGTCCAGGTCCCGGTCCTCCAGCGCCTCGATGATCCGGATATGATTTTTCAGATCGTTGGGGATGGAGGTGCGGTTCCACTGGGACCAGTAGAACTGGGCGTAAGCCAGCTTCAGAAAATTCATGGCGGTCTTCAGCTGCCGGTAGATGTATTCGTTGTCCGCCATGGCCGCCAGTTTCAGATGGAAGTCCATATTCCAGTCCCAATGCTGCCAGACATTGCTGTCATCCCGGGTATCATCGCTGATCACCGCCCGCAGCGTTTCCAGATCTTCCGGGCGCATACTCAGAAAAGCTTTAATGAGTACATGATCTTCCAGCGCGGAACGGAATTCCATGATGTCGTTCACAGTTTCTCTGGTGAAGCTGACCACCCGATATCCGTAGCGGGGGATATTTTCAAGGACTCCCTCGCTGGACAGAATCAGCAGTGCCTCCCGCACGGGAGCCTTGCTGACATGATAACGCTCCACCAGCGCCTGCTCGTTAAGAATCTGTTCTCCCTTAAACTCTCCGCTGACAATCCCGTCGATAATTTCTTTGTAAATCTGTTCCTTTAATGTCTGTCTCTGTCTCATAAATGCTCCTTTATCATTGGGTATGCTGCCAGTATGTATTTTCCATCCTCCAATAGCGCGACAGCGCCAGGTAACAGTTCAGCCTTATGCCTATTCTCCGATCATGATCCGGACAATTTCCCGGTCTGTCTCCTGCATACCCTCCGATGCCAGGATGCCGACGCTTCGGATGGTATTTTCCACACCTTTTTTCACGATACCATCGCCTCCGCGGAACTGCTGGCCTTCCTTATACATAAAGTACCCCAGGATTCCAGCGTCTACGGAAGAAGCAATTTTTGCGGCACAGGATGCTTTGGCGCCGTCACAGATGGTACCGGAGATAATAGCCAGACCATTGACCAGTGTATGGGCGATTTCTTCATAACGTCCGCCGTGCAGCCAGGCGATACCTGCCCCGGCCCCGCAGCCCGCGCCGACGGCACCGCAGTAGGCGGAAAGTCTTCCGATACCCTGTTTGATGTGCAAGGTGGAAAGATTGGAAACTACCAGTGCCCGGTACAGATCCTCCTGCGTGCTTCCAAGTTCCTGGGCGTAAATGATAACAGGCACGGAAGCAGTCATTCCCTGATTGCCGCTGCCGGAGCAGATCACCACGGGAAGTTCACAGCCGTTCATCCGGGCGTCGGAACCGGCGGCTGCCATGGCTTTGGCACGGATCTTAACATCAGAATCACCATAAATATCAAGCAGAACTTTGCCGATATTGGCCCCGTAGGAATGTTTCATGCCTTCCTGTGCGATGGCCATATTATAGGAAATCTGCCGGTCAAGAACCTCCCGTACATCGTCAATATCCACGGTTTCGGCAAATTCACAGATATCCTTTACCGTCAGCAGAGACTGATCTGCCATGGAGCTTTCTGTGCGTCCGGTTATCTCGCGGTTGGTCAGGTAATCTTCATTTTTCTTTACCATCACCACATTGGTGTGATAATCCACGATTCTGGCGGCAGCGCTGTCTGAACCGGAATATACCCGGATACAGATGTCAAAAATGAGACCGGACTCGGAAGGGATTACCCGCAGACTGGCATGGTTCATGTACTCCTTTGTCTCTTCAATCTGCTTTTCCGTAACTTTCGAGAGTACCTCCAGCTGTCCCTTGGGATCTCCGGCCACAATGCCGATGGCTGCCGCGGCCTCCAGCCCCCTCAGTCCGCCGGTGTTGGGTACCACAACACTTTTTACATTCTTCACAATGTTCCTGCTGACTACGATTTCCACCCGTTCCGGCAGCTTGCCCAGCGCTTCCCGGGCAAGCGCGCCGGCGTAGGCCACCGCCACAGGCTCGGTACATCCCATGGCCGGGAGCAGTTCATCCTTTAAAATCTGCACATAGGTATCATATAATTCCCTGTTCAATGTTCAACCCTCCTGATTTCAGTATTTACTGCTGATCATGTTACTAATATTATCAGCTGGGAGGAAGAATGTCAATCAGTGTCTGTATTTCCTGCAGGAGAACGCTTTGGGTGGGGAGAAAAAACGGTGATTTTCTCTGAGGGAACTTTTTTTCCCATTAATTTCGGCATAGAGGGAAAAACAGGAACGGCTTCCGACTTTTTTCCTCTCTGTTATGTTAAATCGATGAAAAAACTATATTGACATGTAATAATAACAGTGATATTATTAAAAAAGATAGCAAGGGCGCCATAGAGGTTATAAAACTATCAGTTGTTTATGGCTTCTTTGCTTTTTTTGTCGGCGCTCCGTCAGGCTCTGCTTCAGCGGAAAGATACCGGCTTTTTTGGTGAAGACAGAGTATTTTCTGAACGGTGCCGCGTGTGATGTCTTATGTGACGTCTTACCGTAACATTACAAAAGGAGGAACGATATGAAAAAAAAGATTCTGGCACTTCTTCTTACAGGAGTGATGGCTGTTTCCGTATTCGCCGGCTGCGGCGGAGGCGACAGCAGCTCTTCCACCAGTGAGGGCAGCAGTGCCGCAGATGATGCTGCAACCGCAGAGGACAGCAGCTCCGGAAGCACAGAGGGAGATACTCAGGTACTGAATATCCGTACAACAAGCTTCGGTAACAACTACGATGTTCAGGATATGGGATGGCGCTGGATGATGGCCGCCTGCTATTCCGGACTTTACCGTAATGTAGCTGATGAGGAGGGAGAGCATTTCGTCCTGGACGGCGCGGAGAGCGTTGATGTTTCTGAGGACGGAACAGTATATACTTTCCATCTGAGACAGGATGCCAAATGGTCTGACGGAGAACCGGTAACCGCCCATGACTATGAGTATGGCTGGAAACGTCTGCTGGATCCTCAGTATGGTTATGATTATGCTTCTTTCGTTTTCAATATCGTAGGTGCGGAAGAATATAACAGCGGTTCCGGATCTGTGGACGATGTGAAAGCAGTGGCGCTTGACGATTATACTTTTGAGGTGACCCTGAAACAGGCGGATCCCACCTTTGAGGCAAAGCTGGTTTCCACACCGCTGTATCCCACCAGAGAGGATATCGCGGAGGCTGCCGGAGATCAGTGGGGTAAGGACTGGACACTGTGTGTTTACAACGGACCGTTCTGCATGACCGGTCTGGTGGAAGATAACCAGATGACCTGGACAAAGAATGAGTATTACTGGGATGCGGAGAATACCCATCTGGATACCATCAACTGGTATCTGGTTGCCGAGGACTCCACCGCAGCTACCATGTTTGACAACGGAGAGCTGGATGTGCTTCAGACATCCGGAGATTACTCCCGCAAATATCAGAGCGAGGCTGAGGCCGGAAATATTCAGATGATCACCGCGGATTACCCGGGAACGGTTTATCTTGCGTTTGATCATGCCAACGGCGGAAGCTCCGGACTGATGGGCAATGTGAAGATCCGCAAGGCTCTGGCATACAGCATCAACCGTGAGGAGATGATCGAAGCGGTGTATGGAAGATACGTTCCCGCTTACGGATTTATTTCTCCGGCCATCACTCTGGACGGCGAGTCCTACCGTGAGCAGGTGGATGAGCCCATGCTGGCAGAGTACAATGAGTATGCCGGTGACAACGAAGCTCTTCAGGCGCTGTTCCAGGAAGGACTGCAGGAGCTGGGTATGGATACGGATCTGTCCAAAGTAACAGTTACCTATCTGTCTTACGGCTCCACAGTGGAAGACGATGCCTTCCGTGAGTACCTGCAGCAGACATGGCAGCAGAACCTGGGAATTACGGTAGAACTGAATACCGTTGGTGATTATTCTCTGTTCACTGCTGAGAGAGATGCAGGAAACTTTGATGTATACTATGGCGGCTGGTACAGCGATTACAACGATCCGCTGGATTATCTGGCAACCATGAAAACAGGGGATTTCCCCTCTGTTTCCGGAAATTACAGCAGCGAAGAGTATGACTCCCTGATCGACAGCCTGTCCGGCGAGGGAGACAACGCGAAACGTCTGGAGATTTATTCTCAGGCAGAGCAGGTACTCTTTGACGACTGTGCTCTGATCCCGCTGTACTACTCCACAAAAGAGTACTTCGTACAGAACTGGGTGAAAGATTTCCGCTGGTCTTCCTTTGGAGCAAGCCAGGAATTCTACATCACCTATATTGAGGGACGCGGAAACTGATCCGCAGGAAGATCTGCTGATAAAGAGATAGACATGTAAAAGATAAGGTGGGGAAGGGTCCGTAAGGGCTCTTCCCCATATAAGCAACGGGGGCATTTCATATGGCAAAATATATTATCCGCCGGTTTTTTGAGATGATACTGACCCTTTTTATCATCGCAACGGCAACTTTTTTCCTTCTGGAAGCTGTCCCGGGTGATCCCCTGACCGAGCGCGCGGAAAAGCTTCCGGTGGAAGCGCGGGACGCGCTGTACGCAAGGTACGGTCTGGACAAGCCCGTGATGGAACGTTATGTGACTCAGATGGCGAACATGCTGCAGGGTGATTTCGGCGAATCTTTTGTATATGCCGGTCAGACGGTCAGCGGCCTGCTGCACGACCGTCTTCCCGTATCCGCCCGGCTGGGCATCCAGCAGATGCTTCTGGGTGTGGTAGTGGGACTGCTGCTGGGTATTCTTGCCGCGTTAAAGCGAGGTACCATCGCAGACTATTTTGTGGTGGGGCTGTCGGTATTGCTGATATCCATACCGCATCTGGTCTTCGGACTTATGCTTCAGAAAGTATTTGCGGGAACGCTGCAGTTGTTCCCCACCATCGGCTGGCCCACCGGTAGTGATCTTTGGCTGGGCGGCTGGGAGTACACGGTACTTCCCACACTGACGGGATGCTTTTCCTATATCGCGACATATGCCCGTCTTCTGAAATCATCCATGCTGGATGTGGTAAATCAGGATTATGTACTGACTGCGGAATCCAAAGGATTGAGCCGCGCCACAGTGGTGCGCAAGCATATCCTGCGGAACTCCTTTATTCCTGTCATGACACAGCTTCCCATGTCCGTGGCCATGTGTATTACGGGATCCTTCTTTATCGAGAGCATTTTCTCCATTCCCGGAATCGGTCAGTACTATGTGACGGCTGTAAATAACCAGGATCTTTCCATCGTGCTGGGCCTGACAGTGCTTCTGTCACTGCTCTACATTGTGGTACTTTTTATAACAGATGTTTTGTATGCCGTTGTGGACCCGCGTATTTCCATGCCGGGAAACAGCAGCCGATAGGAAGGAGGAGAATAGCATATGGCAGAAAATATAACAAAAAATTCCTCCCAGTCATCTGCGGCAGCCGCGGCGGGTTCCAAAGGGCTGACGCCGGATCAGTTTAAGGTTATTGGCTTTACCCAGGAGGAAGCCAATAAAATTGAACGTCCTACCATTTCCTACTGGCAGGATGCATGGAGAAGGCTCCGCAAAAACCCGGTGGCTATGGGCGCGCTGGTGGTTTTGGGACTTCTGGTGATTATGGTAATTATCGGTCCTCATATCCGTGGATATGACTATATCAATATGAATGTGGTGGAAAAGAATCAGGGACCCAGCGGAAAATACTGGTTTGGTACGGACAGTCTGGGCCGGGATCTGTTTTCCAGAGTCTGGGTGGGAGCCCGGGCATCCGTGATCATCGCCCTGGTGGCCACAGCTCTGAAAATGGTGATCGGTACCCTGTACGGAGCCGCCATGGCACATTTCGGCGGATGGGTGGATGATATCATGATGCGTATCATCGAGGTAATCAACTCCCTTCCGAACCTGCTGATCACGATTCTGATCATGATGATTCTGGGAAATAACCTGTTTGCCCTTCTGGTGGCTTTAAGTATCACCGCCTGGTGTAACACGGCCCGGCAGACCCGTGGTCTGATCAAACAGCTGAAGGAATCGGAATACGTTTACGCTGCCGAAGTGCTGGGAGCAAGCCCCATGCGTATTATCATCAAGCATTATGTGCCGAATATGATCAGTATCCTGCTGCTGGATGCCTCTACGGCCATCCCGAACTTTATTTTTACGGAAGCAGGTCTGAGCTTTCTGGGTATCGGACTGACTTCTCCGGAGATCAGTCTGGGTGTACTTATCTCCCAGGGTCAGCAGACACTGGATTTCTATCCAACACAGCTTTTGTTCCCCTGCGTGGTTCTCTGTGTGATCGTTATGGCTTTCAACCTGCTGGGCGACGGCCTGCGTGACGCGCTGGATCCCAAGCTGCGTAAGTAATATCTCCCGATTACCAAAGAAAGGAAAGAGACCAATGGCTGAAAAGAATCATATTCTGGAAGTGAAAAATCTCAGGGTTTCCTACCATACCTATGCCGGTGAGGTGAAGGCTGTCCGCGGCGTTTCTTTCGAACTGGAAACAGGACAGGCGCTGGCCATCGTGGGTGAGTCCGGCTGCGGAAAATCCGTGACCGCAAAGTCCATCATGGGTCTGATCAAAAAGCCTCAGGGAGAGATCAAGGAAGGCAGTGAAATCCTCTATAATAATGTAAATATCCTGGACTACAGCAAAAAGCAGTGGCAGGATTACAAGGGCGGCGAGTGTGCCATTATTTTCCAGGATGCCCTGGCCGCGCTGAACCCCACCATGCGGGTGGGAAAACAGATTATGGAAAATCTGATGGCTCATAAGCACATGAAGAAGGATGAAGCAAAAAAGGAAGCGGTGGAAATGCTGCGCCGGGTAGGTATCCCGGAGCCGGAAAAGCGGGTGCGCCAGTATCCCCATCAGTTCTCCGGCGGTATGCGGCAGCGTGTGATGATCGCCATTGCCTTTGCCTGCGACCCGAAGCTTCTGATCTGTGATGAGCCCACCACGGCCCTGGACGTGACCATTCAGAGCCAGATTCTGGATATCATCAAAGAGCTTCAGAAAAAGCATAATACATCGGTTATTATGATTACCCACGACCTGGGCGTGGTGGCAAATATTGCCCAGGAGATTGCCGTGATGTATTCCGGTATGATTGTGGAACGGGGAAAGAGCGAGGATATTTTCTATCGTCCCAGACATCCGTATACCTGGGCACTGATTGAATCAGTTCCCAGACTGGATCTGACCAACAAGCAGAGACTGGCCTCCATTCCGGGTATTCCGCCGGATCTGCTGAATCCGCCGGTGGGATGTCCCTTCTGTACCAGATGTAAGTACTGTATGCCCATCTGCAAGGAGCGGATGCCGGAGAATACGGATTTCGGAGACGGACATACGGCGGCCTGCTGGCTGCATCATCCCATGGCTCCCCAGGTGGAGATGCCGGATGTGAAAGGAGGCGCCAAATGAGTACAGAAAAAGATGTTTTAATCTCCGTGAATCATTTGAAAAAATATTTTAACGTGGGAAAGAAAGCGGTTCTGAAAGCGGTGGACGACGTCAGCTTTGACATTTACAAGGGTGAGACCCTGGGAATGGTGGGTGAGTCCGGCTGCGGGAAAACCACCTGCGGACGTACCTGCATCGGTCTGTACAGCAAGACAGACGGTCAGGTGCTCTATAAAGGGAAGGATGTACACACCCTTTCCGGAAAGGAACGGCAGAACTTCAAGAAAGAGGTTCAGATGGTATTCCAGGATCCTTACGGATCACTGGATCCCCGTATGACAGTATCGGAAATTGTGGGCGAGGGTATCGATATTCATCACCTGGCTAAAAGCAAACAGGAACGTCAGGACAAGATTTATCACTGCCTGGAGCTGGTGGGATTGAACCGGGAGCATGCCAACCGGTTTGTCCATGAATTTTCCGGTGGTCAGCGCCAGAGAATCGGTATTGCCCGGGCGCTGGCGGTGGATCCGGAATTCATGGTTCTGGACGAGCCCATCTCCGCCCTGGATGTTTCCATTCAGGCACAGGTGGTAAACCTGCTGATTGACCTGCAGAAGAAGATGGGTCTTACCTATCTGTTTGTGGCCCACGACCTGTCCATGGTAAAACATATTTCAGACAGAATCGCGGTTCTGTATCTGGGAACGCTGGTGGAACTGGCCACCTCTGACGAGCTGTTTGCCAATCCGCTGCATCCCTACACCCAGGCGTTGCTTTCCGCCATTCCGGTTCCCGATCCCCAGGTGGAGAAGGAGAGGGAGGCGAAGAAGATCCGTCTGGAGGGCGATGTGCCCAGCCCCATCAATCCGGCGCCGGGATGCCGCTTCAAAGGCCGCTGCCGGTATTGTACCGATATCTGTCAGAAGGAGCTTCCTCCTCTGAAGGATGTTGGAGACGGTCATTTTGTGGCCTGCCACAATATCCATAAGATGGAGATGGGAAATGAATAAGAACAAAGATTTTTCCAGCCGCGCGAAAGCTTTTGCCGGGGATTTGCTGAAGGCATTTCTGGCAGGGGCAGCGGCGGGAGCCGCGCTGGCACTTCTCCTGTTTCTTGTGGGACTGGCAGTCAGCGGCGGCAATTTCACAACTGCTGTGGAAGCCGCGAAAAACGGAATGTTTCTGGTGACGGCCGTGGTACTGTTTATTCTGGCAGGTATGATTATGGTTAAAGGGAAAAAACCGGAAAGATTCCAGGAGGAAAACGGATGGCGGAATCATTTTGCAGTAGTCGGCTATAAGATGGCCATGGCCATGGTTGCGGCGGCCATTGTCCTTTGGGCGGTGATTCTTGATTATGTGCAGCTTCAGCTGCTGTAAAGAAGAGATGAGCGAAGACAAGCTGTCTGTACTTTGTGAAAATACAGTAAAAAACAGGGGCGTTTGTCCCTGTTTTTTAGTGGTGTTTTCTGTACTGACGGGGTGTCAATCCTGTTCTTTTGCGGAATTTTTCCGTATAGCTGCTTGGGCTGGAAAAACCCACCGCATGAGCGATCTCTGTGATACTCCATGTCTCCTGGCGAAGCATCCGCATGGAAATACCCAGACGGTACTGGAGCAGGTATTCACTGATGGTCATTCCCAGGGACCGGTGAAAATACCGGCTACATTCTCCGCGGCTGAGATTCAGGGCAGCCGACATTTTGGTCAGGGAAAATTTTTCCTGGTAATGATCATGCAGATACCGGAGCATGTTTCTTGCCCGCGCGTCTTCCCTCTGCTGTCCGGTTTCCAGATGGAATTC
>CBJMC01400__coassemble_1451_pt1 | contig 13825 bp, 12 predicted proteins | sample CBJMC01400__metabat2_low_PE_039 | metagenome-assembled genome bin CBJMC01400
AAACAATTGTATTTTTTTACGATTGATTTTATGACCGCTTTTGGACGCTTTTGCTGTGATTTGACACCATTTTATGAAAAGGTATCAAACTTGTACACATTCTCACTGCCAAATCCACAGAAAAAATCCGCCACAGTGTGGATTTTTCCTGTATAATAAGATCTGTAATTTTTCAGCAGACTTTCCGGGTATCCCGCTGCTGGTTTATCCAGACATGCGGGATCTGCCCGGTAGGCGATAGACAGATAATTAGAGGAAGAATCCCCCGGGAAGGATCCGCTATGGCCATTCGGCCAGAACAGGAGGAAATTCCCCGGGGATACCTTTATGGCCATACGGCCGGAAATGGAGGAAATCCCCCAGGGATACCTTTATGGCCATACGGCCGGAATAGGAGGAAATCATGCCCGTACAGTGGACAAAAGAACAGGAACAGGTGATTCACCTGACCAACCGGAATATCCTGGTGAGTGCCGCCGCAGGATCCGGTAAGACGGCGGTGCTGGTGGAGCGGATTCTGACCATGATGACCCGCCAGGAAAATCCGGTGGATATCGACCGTCTCCTCATCGTGACGTTCACCCGGGCGGCGGCCGGGGAGATGCGGGAGCGGCTGGTAGCGGCGGTGGAGCGGCGGCTTCAGGAGGAGCCGGACAATGAGCATCTGCAGCGGCAGCAGACGCTGATTCACAATGCCCAGATTAATACCATTGACGGTTTCTGCTCCTACGTGATCCGCAATTATTTCCACACCATCGATCTGGATCCCGGCTTCCGCACCGCCAGCGAAGGCGAGCTGAAGCTTCTGAAAACCGACGTGGTGCAGGAGGTGCTGGAGGCGGCCTATGCCCGGGGGGAGGAGCGGTATCACCAGTTTGTGGAGAGTTTTTCCGCCGGAAAGACGGACGAGGGCCTGGGGGATATGATCCTGCGGCTGTACGAATTTTCCATGAGCAATCCCTGGCCCGAAGAATGGCTGAACCAGTGCCGGATCCCCTATGAGGCGGAGGATTTCTCACAGCTTCAGGAGAGCGCCTGGATGCGGATGCTCTGGGAGGACGCCGGAAGGGATCTGGCGGAGGCAGACCGGGTATTGACGGAAAATGAGGAGCTGACAGGCCAGGAGGACGGCCCGCATACCTATGAGGAGGCGGCCCGGGCGGACCGGATGCTTTTGGACGCTCTTTGGGATCTGTGGCGGCAGCGGGATTTTGACGGCCTGGCCGGGGCTTTTGACCAGATGAAATTCGCCGCTCTTTCCAGAAAGAAGGATCCGGAGGCGTCCGAGGAGAAAAAGGAAGCCTTCAAGATGGGGCGGGACCGGTTTAAGGAAATTCTGAAGGATTTAAAGGGGCGGTATTTCTATGGAAATTCCCAGGAAATCATGGAGGAGCTGGCGGTCTGCCGGGGGCCGGTGGAGGAGCTGATCGATCTGACACTGGAGTTTATGCGGGCTTTTGCGGAGAAAAAGCGGCAGAAAAACCTGGTGGATTTCTCGGATATGGAGCATTTTGCCCTGGAAATCCTGGTGAAGCGGGGGGAGGACGGCAGCCTTCGGTACACGGAGGCAGCCGAGGAATTTTCCGACCGGTTTGAGGAAATTCTCATCGACGAATACCAGGACAGCAATCTGGTGCAGGAGACGCTTCTTACCAGTGTGTCCCGGATCCGCCGGGGGATTCACAACATTTTCATGGTGGGAGATGTGAAGCAGAGCATCTACCGGTTCCGGCTGGCCAGGCCGGAGTTGTTCATGGAAAAATACGAGACGTACTCTCTGGAGGACGGGCCCTGCCAGCGGATCGATCTGCACCGGAATTTCCGAAGCCGCACCCAGGTGCTTTCCGGGGTCAACTTTATTTTCCGGCAGATTATGGGGAAAGAGCTGGGCGGTGTGGAATACGACCAGGCGGCGGCTTTGTATCCCGGCGCGTCCTTTCCTCCCATGGAAGAGGGACAGGAGCCGGAGGAAGTTCAGGTGCTGCTGACAGAGCTGGATGCCCCGGAGACGGAGGACGACGCCACGGAGCTTACGGCCCAGGAGCTGGAGGCCAGGGCTGTGGGGGAGGAAATCCGCCGCATGGTGGGCCGGGTGCCGGTGCTGGACAAGGAGACCGGGGAATACCGGCCGGCCCGCTACCGGGACTGCGTGGTGCTTCTTCGGACCATCACCGGATGGGCGGACGTCTTTGTGCGGGTGCTGATGAATATGGGAATTCCCGCCTACAGCACCTCGAAAACCGGATATTTCAGCGCGCTGGAAGTGGTGACGGTGCTGAATTATCTCCATATCTGCGACAATCCCATGCAGGAGATTCCCTTCACCGCCGTGCTGGCTTCCCCCATGGGGGGCTTCTGTCCGGAGGAACTGGCCCGGATCCGGGGAGAATTTCCCGGACAGAAGATGTATCTGGCGGCGGAGAGCTACAGCCGGGAAGGGACGGATGACGAGCTTAGGGAAAAGCTGGGGCGGTTTTTCGCGGTTTACGGCCGGATCCGCCGGCGGGTGCCGGATACGCCCATCCACCAGCTGATTCACCTGATCCTTCAGGAGACCGGCTACGGCCTGTATGCCCAGGCTATGCCGGGGGGAGAGCAGCGGCAGGCCAATCTGGAAATGCTGGAGGAAAAGGCCATGGAGTTTGAGGAAACCAGCTACCGGGGGCTTTTCAATTTCATCCGCTATATCGAAAATCTTCAGAAATACCAGGTGGATTTCGGAGAGGTGAGTACCATTGGGGAAAATGAGGATACGGTCCGGATTATGAGTATCCACAAAAGTAAGGGGCTGGAATTTCCGGTGGTATTTGTGTCCGGATTGGGCAAGCGGTTCAATATGACCGACGCCAATGCCGGTCTGGTGATTCATCCGGATCTGGGCGTGGGATGCAATGCCATCCGGCCGGGACTGCGGATCAAGGCGCCGTCCCTGATGCGGCAGGTGATCCAGAAGCAGCTGAAACTGGAGAGTCTGGGAGAGGAGCTGCGGGTGTTGTATGTGGCGCTGACCCGGGCGAAGGAGCGGCTGATTCTCACCGGAACCGTGGAAAAACTGGATCAGAAGGCAGCCCAGTGGCACCGGCTTTACGGACAGCCCCAGGAGCGGCTGCCCTACGGGATTCTGGAGAGCGCCTCTTCCTTCTGGGGCTGGATTCTTCCGGCGCTGGCCCGCCATCCGGCCTTTGACGGCATCTGGCAGCGGATCGGCCGGACGCCGGATCCGGTGCATATCTGTCGGAAGGATGAAGCCCGGTTTACGGTCCGCTGTGTGCGGGGAGCTTCCCAGACCCAGGAGGAATTGACCCGGCAGATGTACCGGGAGGAACGGAGGCATCAGCTGCTGGAAGAACGGGAGACCATGGAGGGAGATAGTGAACTGAGGCAGGAGCTGGCCCGGCGGTTTTCCTGGGAGTATCCCTACACCTTTCTTCAGGAAATTCCGGCGGTGGTCAGCGTCTCTGAACTGAAGCGCTCCTCCATGGAGATGGAGGATTTCCAGGGAGAGCGGCTGTTCCCGGAGGAGGCGCCCAACCTGATCCCTGCCTTTATGCAGCCGGAGGAGCAGGAGCTGGTGGGAAGCGACCGGGGAACCGCCTACCACCGCTTTCTGGAAGGCCTGGATTATGGAAATGCCGCAAGCGAGGAAGCCATCCGCCAACAGCTGGAGCAAATGACCGCGGATGGAAAACTGACGGAGACCATGGCGGCGTCCGTCCGCCCGGCACAGATCCTGTGGTTTGCCGGTTCGCCTCTGGGCAGGCGCATGGCCCGGGCGCAGGCGGCGGGACGCCTGGTGCGGGAGCAGCAGTTTGTGATGGAAATCCCCGCTTCCGAGAAGAATCCCCTCTGGGATACGAAGGAGCAGATTTTGGTGCAGGGAGTGATCGACGCGTTCTTTGAGGAGGCGGATGGCCTGGTGCTGGTGGATTATAAGACCGATTACGTCCAAAAGGGGCAGGAGGAGCTTCTGCTGAAAAAGTATCAGACCCAGCTGGATTATTACCGGAAAGCCCTGGGGCGGATCACCGGAAAGCCGGTACGGGAGACGTGGATTTATTCCTTCGGACTGGGAAAGGCGCTGGCGGTACCGGAAGATGAGAATTAATTTTCTTAAAATTTTTTGCAGTACCGATTATTCATGGCAGCGGAAAGTTCGCGCAGCGTACTTTCCGCTGTTTGTAAATGCCGCCGGGCCGGCAGTTTTGGCTGGCCGGCTGGCAATTTTCTACACAGATGGCCGGCGGATACTGTGGATACCGCCGCTTTTGCGGTTCCTGAAATGTGGAAAATGCCCTGGAAGACCACTTCATCTATGGAGCAAGGTAAAAAAAGTCGGCCAGATAAAAACGGAGACAGCGTTCGCAGCTGGTGATTTTGAGACGGCAGAAATAACGGAACGGTTGCCAGGTCAAACAGGAATCTTCCAGCCAACCGTTCAGACTACCGCCGAAAATCAGGAATCTGCCAGACCGGCCGTATAAAATAGGTGAGTGATACGGCAGGAAATGAAAAAGCTACAAATCCGCCGCAGAAAAGCGAGACTTCCTACGGCAGAGATAGAAGTTTAGCTGATCCTGCCGTAGAAAAAGGGAGCGCCATACGGCAGGAAATGAGAAAACTACAAATCAGCCGTAGAAAAGCGAGACTTCCTACGGCAGGGATAGAAGTTTAGCTGATCCTGCCGTAGAAAAAGGGAGCGCTGTACGGCAGGAAAGGAGAAAACAATAAATCAGCCGTAGAAAAGCGAGACTTCCTACGGCAGGGATAGAAATTTAGCCGATCCTGCCGTAGAAAACGAGAGAGCTGTACGGCAGAAAACGAAAAATTGGCAAATCCGCCGTAGAGACGGCCAGCGGGAGCAATGCGGTAACCGAATAATATATGCAAGAGACGGACTGGGGCAGAAACCCTTGTCCGTCTTTTGTTATGCAAAAGCAAGAAACAGCAGATATCCGGAAGCAGTGGAACCAAATCACCGGTTATCTCGCGGGATCGGACAGCATTTCTTAAGAACAGTTTAAGATTCCATGAACCATGTTGACATACAATATTATATGGCGTATAGTATTAAACAAGAAATAATATTACAGAGAATATAAGTTACAGCCGCGGGAGAGAAGAGACGGACCGGGAGAAGGAAATCCTGTGCCATGCCGCATCCGCCGCGGCGCAAAGTCAAGGAAACAACGAGGGATGGTGAGACCCTAAAAGATACCTTTATGGCCATGCGGCCGGAAAGAGAGGAAGCCATGGTATTTAATACAGGTTCTGCACTTCTGGACGCCATCGTGCTGGCGGTGGTGGCCCGATCCAAGGAGGGGACTTACGGTTACAAGATCACCCAGGACGTCCGGCAGGTGATCGATATCTCCGAGTCCACCCTGTATCCAGTGCTGCGCAGGCTGCAGAAGGACGACTGCCTGATGGTCTACGATATGGAATTCGGCGGGAGAAACAGAAGATACTATAAGCTGACAGACAGAGGAAATGCACAGCTTCAGCTGTACCGGTCGGAGTGGGCCAGTTACTCTTCGAGGATTACACAGCTGTTTGAGGGGAGGATATAGAGAATGAACCGCAGAGAATTTATGGCTCAGCTGGAAAGACTTCTGGGTGAGCTTCCGGAGAGCGAGCGGGTGGAAGCGCTCCGCTTTTACAACGATTATTTCGACGAAGCCGGCCCGGAAAACGAGGCCGGAGTGATCCAGGAGCTGGGAAGTCCGGGCCGGGTGGCCGCGGTGATCCGGGCGAATCTGGATGGAAACCAGGACCGGGGAGAATTTACGGAGCGGGGCTACCGGGATAACGTGCAGGAGAATACTCCCAACTATCCGGGACCGGCAAAACCCGTACAGAAAGAACGCACCGGCAGCCGGATCTTCGGAGACCGGGAAAGCCAGGACAGACAGCGTGACGCGGGGAAAATGGGAGCCGGCGCGGAAGCCGGAGGGGCCCGCGGTTTTGCGGGGGCGGATGCTTCCGGCGGCAGAGCGCCGGGCGCAGAAGCAGGGGCCCGAAAAACATTCGGGGACAATCCCGGCGGCGGAACGACCGGGGACAATACCAACAGTTCCGGCGGTTATGGAACGGCCGGAGACCATGCAGGCAATTACGGGTCAACCGGAAACAGCTCCGGCGGCTACGGCCCAACCGGAAACGCCGGCGGCTACAGTTACGGCCCGCAGGCGCCCCGGCAGAAACGAGGGGCCGGCGGCTGGGCGCTGCTGATTATCCTTGTGGTATTTGCCTCGCCGGTGATTCTGGGAATCGGAGGCGGCATCCTGGGTCTGATAGGCGGTCTTGCCGGCGGCTTTCTGGGACTGTTGGCGGCCTGTATCGGCGGCGGTATCGGCCTGACCGTGGGAGGCGTGGTCCTCTTTGTGGAAAGCATTGTCCAGCTGTTCCATTCTCCGGCCGCGGGCCTGGTGGGAATGGGAGGCGGACTGATTTTCACCGCGCTGGGAATTCTGCTGCTGCTGGCATTTGCCTGGCTGGCATTCCGGCTGCTGCCCCGGATTTTCCGGGCGGTGGTGAATTTTATTTCCAGAGTGGCGCACAGAGGGAGAGGAGGAAACAGGGCATGAAAAAGACAACGAAAATACTGCTGGGAATCAGCGGGATCTGCGGCAGTGTGGGAATTATCCTTCTGGTTGCGGGACTGATCCTGGGCGTATCCACAGCACAGTTCTGGGATGCCCTGTCCCTGGATCTGGGAGGAATCCTGAATGGGGGAAGCCGTAACGAGGAGAGTCTGGAAGCGCTGGAAAGCCTGGATGATATCAGCGATCCCAGTCTGCTCCCCGCCAACTGGAGAACCACATCCTTTCCAGGGGTCAAAAGTCTGAGCCTGGAGATGGACAGCGGAGCAGTCCGTATGGAAACCTATGACGGGGACGAGATCCAGGTGTGCGTCCAGAGGGATGATCAGAGAACACGGATGGAGATGGACGGTTCCTGCCTGGAGATCACGCAGAAAGACCGGAAGGTCTTCCGGCAGGCAGGAAAAGCGGTGAAAATATACATCCCGGAGGACATTTCGTTTGAGGATGTGGACATGGATCTGGGGGCCACGGAATTTGAGAGCGACGGATTTTCGGCCAGAGGGATTTCCGCGCAGGTAGGCGCCGGCGTGCTGAATATCGACGGACGGATTACTGCCCGGGAAAGCAGCTGGGAAGTGGGCATGGGAGTGCTCAATCTGGGAGTCCTGGACTGCGAAACTACCCGGCTGGAAACCGGTATGGGAACCGCGCAGGTGACCTTGCAGGGAAGCCAGCAGGATTACGAGCTGGATGGAGATCTGGGAATGGGAAGCCTGGATTTCGGGGATTTCAGCGGAAGCATGCCGGGGGATCACCGGGTCAACGAGGGTGCGGACCGGACGGTGCGGGCATCCTGCGGAATGGGAGAAGTGGAGATTGATTTCACGGAATAAGGAGGTGAATCCGTATGGAAAACAAGAGATTGTATCGTTCCTCCACCAACTATATGATCTGCGGCGTGTGCGGAGGAATCGGAGAGTATTTTAACATCGACCCCACGCTGGTGCGGCTGGCCTGGGTGCTGTTCTCCTGCATGGGAGGAGCGGGAATTTGGGCATATATTATCGCAGCCATCATTATTCCCAAATAGCAGGCGTATAAACAGAGAAAAAAAGGTCATACTCCAAAAAGAAAAGGAGTGTGACTTTTTTATGGAGAAACCTATCAATCTTCAGGAATTGTCTCCGGAGGAAAAGCTGAAATATGAGATCGCCGGGGAGCTGGGGCTTCTGGACAAGGTGCTGGAGGACGGATGGAAAACGCTGTCGGCCAAAGAAACCGGACGGATCGGAGGGCTTGTGACCAAACGGAGGAGAGAAGAAAAAAAGAAAGAAGAATGAGAGCAGATGTTTTCAGCAAAAAGGAGTGGCCCGCGAAGGTCACTCCTTTTTGAAATGCGCGCCGGCGGGCGCCACTTTCTGAAGCCACAGTTGTGCCAGAATCCGGTTTCCCCGATCGGTGAGATGGATACCGTCCACAGTGATTTCCGAAACTCCCTCCTCCCTGGCCCGGCAGCGCAGCAGCCGGTCGGTGGGAATGAACAGGGCCCCAAACTGTTCCGCCGTCTGCCGCAGAATCCGGCTTTCTTCCTCCACATAAGGATGCCAGTTCCGGTATTCCGCCGGGCAGTCAAAGAGAAACGGCTCCATCACCACCAGCCGGGTGCCGGATTTGTCGGAGAGAAGGGAAAAAATTTCCCGGCAGAAAAAAGAAAATTCGTCGGGAATCCGGTTCCTTTGGGTATAGACTTCAACCGGAATGTCGTTGACGCCCGCCAGAATCGTGATCACATCCGCCGCAGGCACGCCGTTCTGCAGAAGCATCCGGTGAATCCGCTCCAGGGTAAATCCGTCATGTCCCATATTCCGTACCTGCTGCCCCTTCATACGGGGATCCTGCGCTATGAGAGAGACGAACCCTGTCCCCAGTCCGGTGGGTTCAAAAAGATGATCCGCATCCGTGATGCTGTCTCCCAGAAAAAGATAATCCGCCATACCGCGCCTCCGATTTTTTTCTCCGGCCGCTGGCATTTGGGCCGGGGTATGATATAATGAGCAACTGAAGGATACCTTTATGGCCATTCGGCCAAGAATAATGATAGGAGGATAACATGAAAGAAACCATTATGCTGTTTCACATAGAGGATTCCCGCAGGCTGTCCGCCATCCGCCGGGCGCTGCTGCCTCTGAAGCTCCGGGTGAAAGTAATCTCCCCGGAGGAATACTGCCAGCCGGTGGGGTATCTGGCAGGCGCCCCTGATATCGCGCCTGTACAGAGTACCGGAGATACCGGGGAATTTTCCGGGGAGATGATGGTGATGGCCTGGCTTTCTTCCCGGCGGGTGGATCAGGTGCTGGCCGCTCTGAGGAAGGCCGGAGTTGGCCGGATCAATTACAAGGCGGTGATCACTCCTGAAAATCAGTACTGGGACTGCCGGAAGCTGTATGAAGAGCTGAAGAAAGAACACGAGGCATTTACTGCTGCTCAAGAAGCAGCGTCAGGTCCAGTTTGAGGATCCGGTCCACTTTCATCAGTGAGCTGGCCCGGTAACCGTAGGCCGCCGATTCAAAAAGCACATACAGGTCGTCGCCGTCCACATAAATCTGTTCCAGCTTTTCGGGAAAACGGATTTTCTGGAGCGCGGAATCCTCTTCCAGCAGTTTCTGGATGGAACTGCGGTTGCTGAACACCTGCAGGGAAGAGGGCAGCGGCCCGTAGGAATGGGACAGAAGAATCATGTCCTTATAAAAGGCCACGCCCTGGGCCCTCTGGGCGATAATGCGGATATCGGAGGGAAGCGCGATGGGCGCCTCTGACAAAAGTAGCGTATCCTGGTTGGACTCCGTGATCAGCGTCCCGTCCTCGGCGATGGCATATTCCTCCAGAACACTGGCGGTGTTTTCCGTGAAATAGCCGATGTAGAGGGCGTTGTTATAATAGGTGAGGAACGAATTCCGGGAAATCGCGTACAGGTCGTAGGACTGGGAATACACGATGGGCTGGTACTCATCCTGAAAGGAATACTCCTCCAGCTGATCCAGGGAAATCGCGTTTACCTGGGCAAGACCCCGGGACATGCCGGCGATCCACAGATTGTGATGGATGGTGTCGTATGCCAGCCCGCCCACATGGGATTTGTTTCGAAGAACGATTTCCTTGATGAACTCATGGGACTTTTTATCAATCATATAGATGACGGAGTTGTGGGTGCCTGTCTGACAGTAGGAACTGACAAAGAGATAATCCTCTGTCACCGCCAGGCCCTGAGGGGTCATGGAGGTGCAGATATCACTGGTTCCCTTCTCTCCGAATACCTGGGTTTCCGTGTGTTTCAGACCGGGAATCACATACGTTCCGTAATCGATCTCCGCCGCGCGGCCGGTAAAGGCGGCTTCCCGGACCTTGGGGGTCAGGTGCAGCAGCTTCATTCTGCTTTCCAGAGAGTAAACGGCCTCCGAAGTGGTGTGGCTGCGCTGGGGCTGCGGCTCTGTGCTGGTGCGGTAAACCAGGGCATAATAACTGTAGGAACCTCCGGCCACTGCCAGAAGCAGCAGAACCAGCAGAAGCCGGAGATATTTTCTGCGTCTGTTTTTCCTTCCGTTTTTTCTCTTATCGGTCTTCATGGCTGCACTTCCTGTATAATTATAGTATTGTTTATCATAAACTATTTTTTCCCGAAATACAACTGAAAGTCAGAAAAACTAAAAAAGCTGTGGAGACACCCGCAGACAGAGGAAGGGCCGGTATCTCGGGATACCGGCCAATATGAAAAAGGAAATCTAAAATAACTTTACCACATTGATAATGAGGGGGGACGGGAGGCATCTGTGATGACCTCCCGCAACAAAGTGTGGTTCGCTTTGTTGAGTATTATATTACACGGGAAATGTGATGAAACTGTGACTTTGAGATAAATGATTTATAAAATTTGAAAACAAACTGTAAAAAACCTGAAAAGAAAATCCGCAGGAAAAAGCCTGCGGACAGAGGAAGGGCCGGTACCCTGCGATACCGGCCAATATGAAAAAGGAAATCTAAAAAATAACTTTTACCACATGTATGAGGGGGGATGGGAGGCTATCTGGGATAACCTCCCGTAACAAAGTGTGGTTCGCTTTGTTGAGTATTATATTACACGGAAAATGTGATAAAAGTGTGGCCGTGGAATAAAGCATTTATAAATTTTGGAAAGATTTCATGATGAAAATCTTACGAAAACCATAAGATCACAGTTTCAGGCTGCGATACCGGTTCAGGCAGGCAAAAATTTCCTGTCTCCGGGGCAGGGCCATGGGAGAGGCGATATAGGAATCCTCCTCCAGCGCGTCCAGTCCCCGGGATTCCAGAAGCTGCACAAGTTCTTCCACAATCTGCTGCATGGTTTTTTTGCCGTCCAGCAGGTGAAGCTGGGCGTAGCGCAGGATGGAGGACAGGGCGTTGACCTGTTCGGAATCCACCAGCTGTTCCAGATATCTCAGCTCAATGGTCTCATGGTTGACGGAAATGCCGTCCGTGCCCAGGGATTTCATTTTCACTTTCCGATCCTCGCCGAAAGCCCGCTCCGGACGGGGCCGGCGGTCAAAATCCGGCTGCGTTTTCCGGGGAGCCGAAGGGGTGATGGAGGGAAATGCCGCTGCCTCCCGCCGGGCCGCCTCCGTGATATCCATGGGCTTGTAGTGGTCCATCTGAAGAATGGTGTCCGCCACATGGAAGTAGGAACCGGAACTTCCGGCCACCAGGATGGTGGAAATTCCTTTTTCCCTGGAAAGCCACTGCACCCGCTCAATAAACGGGGTGATGGGCTCCTGGTTCGGGTGCACCACCCGCTGCATCAGCTCGTCCCGGATCATGAAGTTGGTGGCGCTGGTGTCCTCGTCGATGAGCAGCAGCCGGCTTCCCGTCTCCATGGCTTCCACCACGTTGGCTGCCTGGGAAGTACTGCCGCTGGCGTCCTCCGTATAAAAGGCAGTGGTATCCTTGTGGTTGGGCAGGTCGTTGATGAACATGGAAATATCCGTTTTTTTGATGCTGCGTCCATCCTCCGCGCGGATTTTTACCCCGTCGCTTTCCGTGATCACATATTCCCTTCCATCTCCGGCAATATGGTTGTAGACGCCCAGCTCCAGAGCCTTCAGAAGGGTGGATTTTCCATGGTAGCCGCCGCCCACAATCAGCGTGATGCCCCGGGGAATACCCATACCGGTCAGGGCTCCCTTATGGGGAAGGTTCAGGGTCACTTCCAGGGAAGCGGGGGAGACAAAGGGCACCGCCTCTTTCATGGGACGGGAAGAAACGCCGGATTCTCTGGGCAGGAGGGAACCGTTGGCCACAAAGGCCGCCAGATTCCGTTTGGAAAGCTCGCCGCGGATGTAGGCCTGATCCTCCGCCAGATCCCGGACAGCCCGCAGACGGTTGGCGTCCAGATTTTTATAGTACAGGGATTCCCGCACACATACCGGAAGAAATTCAAACAGGATGCGGGTCAGCTCGGTGGAATTGATGGTGCGGCCGTTGGCGGGGAAGCCCACCTCCAGGCGAACAAGCACTTCGCCGGTGGAAGGATGGATCCGGCAGGCAGTCCGGTCCAGCACCTCCTGCCGGCAGTGGCTGATGGAGATCAGGCCGCTTTTTCCGGAGCCTTTGGCGCGGAAATTGAAACGGTCGATTTTCTGATGAAACAGGCGGATCAGGTGATCCTGAAGCGCGATCCGGGTTTCTGCAGACCGGTAGAGCTCAGCGGGAAATCCGGCCTGTTTCGGGCTCACCCGCACGCTGACCTTGGAAGGCGCGGCAAAGGGATCCCCCTGTACATGATCGATGCCGAGAACGTATCCCGGGAAAGCATAGGCGCCCCGGGTCTGTTTGTAGGCGGGGTAGCTTTTCCGGTTAATCTGATAAAGAAGCTGTCTTAAATCTTCTGCTGTTTTCATAAATTCCCTCTCTTTCTGTCCAAATGGCCATAAAGGTATCTCCGGCTAGTATACCAAATTCTCAAAAATATGCAACGGATAGGAAGGGGAATCTTCACGGCGGCAAAGCCGAAATGCAGAATTGTCGCTAAATTGTCCGGCAAAAAGAAGTGCAGAATGAAAGCAGGCCTGATATAATAAAGAAGAAAGCCTCTGGGGCCGCGGGAACGTGAATATCCGGAAATCTGCCGGAAGGCCCGGGGGCAAATGACTGGGAGAGGAGCGTTATATCTATGGAAATCGAACGGAAATTTCTGGTGAAGGAGCTTCCTGAAAATCTGGAACAGTACCCGCACCGGGAACTGGAGCAGGGATATCTCTGTACGGCCCCGGTGGTGCGTGTGCGCCGGGATGGGGACCGTTATGAGCTGACATATAAATCGGGAGGACTGATGATGCGGGAGGAGTATAACCTGCCGCTGACCCGGGAGGGGTATGAGCATCTGCTTCCCAAAACGGACGGGATTGTGATCCGCAAGACCCGCTATGTACTTCCGGAGGATGGCGGGCTTTCCATTGAACTGGATCTGTTTCACGGGGAGTATGAGGGACTGGCGCTGGCGGAGGTGGAATTTCCGTCCAGAGAGGAGGCGGAAGCCTATCAGCCCCGCCCGTGGATGGGAGAGGATGTGACCATGTCGGGAAAATACCACAACAGCGTCATGAGCAGAGCCAAAAACCAGGAGCCCTCCGGCGCCTGACGGCTGCCGCGAAAGATCTGTCCGGCCGTCCGGAGAATGAAAATTTGCATATATCAAATGCGGAGAATGGAATATACGGAAATAAGAAAGAATTGCAAATTATCAGATTGTTTCAATTCTTGCGTATCTGCGGTAACTTATAAACTAAAGAAAGGAGCAGGTGCTATGGACTATAAACGGATGAACGACTTCCGGATGCTGGGCCTGACCATCGCCTACTATCGGAAGCTGCGCGGAATGACTCAGGCAGATCTGGCAGAAGCGACACAGCTGAGCCGTACTCATATCAGCAATATCGAAGCGCCTAACGGAAAAACATCGATTTCTCTCAATAAGCTGTTTGATATTGCCGAAGTGCTGGAAGTTCCCATGAAAGATTTGTTTGACTTCCGGGACAGATAACAGAACATATGGAAAGGAAAGCCGCCGTGGTGTCTTAGAAGACATGCGGCGGCTTTTTGTGCGATAAGCCCGGAGGACGACCGCCGTGCTTGCACGGGCGGGCATCCGACGGGTAACGGTCATCGAGCGGCTCTGAAATTATATCAGTTTTCCAGGGCTGCCTCGGCGAATTCTGTGGTGACCACGCCTTCGTAGTCCGCCCGTTTTTCCA
>CBJMC01400__coassemble_1484_pt1 | contig 13454 bp, 11 predicted proteins | sample CBJMC01400__metabat2_low_PE_039 | metagenome-assembled genome bin CBJMC01400
ATATCCTCTGAAAAGGGAGAAATTTTCCGGGAAAGGCAAAGGAGAAAATACATGGATTTGAATGATCTGAAAGACAGGAAGCCCAGGCGGCCTCTGATCTTCTACTATCTGATTGTGCTGGGAGTGCTGCTTCTGCTGAACTTCTTCGTGGTGCCGTTCATGAACCAGAGAAGTATTCAGGAGACCACCTATGATCAGTTCCTGGACGCGGTGAATGCGGGGGAAGTAGATCAGGTACAGCTGGATTCCAATGTGATTTATTACACGGTGGAGCAAAATGGCCGTGAGCAGATATGCAAAACGGGACGAATCTACGATATGCAGGAGGTTCAGCGCCTGTATGGAAAGGTATCCTTCGGCCAGGTGATCCCCACCGAGACATCGCCTATCGTCAGTTTCCTGATCAGCTGGATTCTTCCCATTGTGCTGATTATCGTCATCGGCCAGTTTATCTCACGGAAGATGGCCAAGAGCATGGGCGGCGGGCCGGGGGCCATGATGTTCGGAAAGAGCAACGCCAAGGTCTATGTGAAATCTTCCACGGGAATCAAGTTTTCCGATGTGGCCGGGGAAGATGAGGCCAAGGAGCTTCTGACGGAGATTGTGGATTATCTGCATAATCCTCACAAGTATCAGTAGATCGGCGCGAAGATGCCCAAAGGGGCTCTTTTGGTGGGCCCGCCGGGAACCGGTAAGACTTTGCTTGCCAAGGCAGTGGCCGGCGAAGCGGAGGTTCCCTTCTTCTCCATCTCCGGTTCGGAATTTGTGGAGATGTTTGTGGGTATGGGAGCCGCCAAAGTGCGTGACCTGTTCAAACAGGCCAATGAGAAGGCGCCCTGTATCGTATTTATCGATGAGATTGATACCATCGGAAAGAAGCGTGACGGCCAGATCACCGGCAATGATGAGCGGGAGCAGACCCTGAACCAGCTGCTGACGGAGATGGACGGATTTGACAGCTCCAAAGGTGTGGTGATTCTGGGAGCCACCAACCGGCCGGATTCCCTGGATCCCGCGCTGCTGCGTCCGGGACGTTTTGACCGGAGAATTCCGGTGGAGCTGCCGGATCTGCAGGGAAGAGAGGATATCCTGAAGGTGCATGCCAAGAATATCAAGATCGCGGACAATGTGAATTTCCGTGAGATTGCCAAGGCGGCTTCCGGCGCCTCCGGCGCGGAGCTGGCCAATATCGTCAACGAGGCGGCCCTGCGGGCTGTCCGGGACGGCAGAAGATTTGCCACCCAGGCGGATATGGAGGAGAGCATCGAGGTGGTTATCGCCGGATATCAGAAGAAGAACCGGGTACTGTCGGAGAAAGAGAAGCTGATCGTTTCCTACCACGAGATCGGTCATGCCCTGGTGGCAGCCAAGCAGACCGAGTCGGCACCGGTACACAAGATCACCATTATTCCCAGAACTTCCGGAGCCCTGGGTTATACCATGCAGGTGGACGAGGACGAGCATTATCTGATGTCCAAGGAAGAGCTGGAGAATAAGATTGCCACACTGACCGGCGGCCGGGCGGCGGAAGAACTGATATTCCATTCCATCACCACCGGCGCGTCCAACGACATCGAACAGGCCACCAAACTGGCCAGGGGCATGATCACCCGGTTCGGTATGAGCGACGAGTTCGACATGGTGGCCATGGAAACCGTGTCCAACCAGTATCTGGGCGGGGATACTTCGCTGGCATGTTCCTTCGAGACTCAGACCGAGATCGACAAAAAAGTGGTGGAGCTGGTGAAGCGGCAGCATGAGAAGGCTGCCCGGATTCTGCAGGACAATATCATGAAGCTGCATGAGCTGGCCAAGTTTTTATATGAAAATGAGACCATCACCGGGGAACAGTTTATGGAGATTCTGACCCGGTAGACGGATATTGGAAATGTTTGCCCAACGGCAAAGACGGATAAAGAAGCAATTTTATGAATAAGGCCCTTCGGCCCCGGTATGAAAAACCGGCGGCGGAAGGGTCTTGCTGTATTTGCTGTAAAAAAACCTTTGAAAATAAGAGAATCTGTGATATGATTTCAGAAGTATACAATTTCTGAGGAGGAAGCAAATGGAAGAAAAAGAAGTAGTTTCGAAAAATTTTATCGAGCAGATCATTGAAAAGGATCTGGAAGAAGGAAAATATGAGACGATCTGTACCCGCTTCCCGCCGGAGCCCAACGGATATCTTCATATCGGACATGCGAAATCAATACTGCTGAACTACGGTTTGGCACAGAAATATAATGGAAAATTCAACCTGCGTTTTGATGACACCAACCCCACCAAGGAGAAGGTGGAGTTTGTGGAGTCCATCGAGGAGGATGTCCGCTGGCTGGGCGCGGACTGGGAGGACCGGCTGTATTTTGCCTCCGATTATTTCCCGCAGATGTATGAGGCGGCGGTGAAGCTGATCAAAAAGGGAAAAGCGTTCGTCTGTGATCTTTCCGCCGAGGAGATCCGCCAGTATCGGGGAACCCTGACGGAGCCGGGAAAGAACAGCCCCTACCGGGACCGGAGCGTGGAGGAAAACCTGGATCTGTTTGAGCGGATGAAAAACGGCGAATTTGAGGACGGCACCAAGGTGCTGCGGGCAAAGATCGACATGGCCTCCCCCAATATCAACATGAGAGATCCGGTCATTTACCGGGTTGCCCACATGGAGCATCACAACACCGGAAATACCTGGTGCATTTACCCCATGTACGATTTCGCTCATCCCATCGAGGACGCCATTGAGGGTGTGACCCACTCCATCTGTACCCTGGAGTTTGAGGATCACCGTCCTCTGTACGACTGGGTGGTGCGCGAGCTGGAGTATCCCCATCCGCCCAAGCAGATCGAGTTTGCCAAGCTGTATCTGACCAATGTGGTGACGGGAAAACGGTACATCAAGAAGCTGGTGGAGGAAGGCATTGTGGACGGCTGGGATGATCCCCGCCTGGTATCCATCGCCGCTCTGCGCCGCCGGGGATTTACGCCGGAGTCCATTAAAATGTTTGTGGATCTGTGCGGTGTCTCCAAGGCCAACAGCTCCGTGGACTACGCCATGCTGGAGTACTGCATCCGGGAGGATCTGAAGCTGAAACGTCCCCGGGTGATGGCGGTGCTGGATCCTCTGAAACTGGTGATCGACAATTATCCGGAAGGCCAGACAGAGGAGCTGGAAGCTCCAAACAACATGGAAAATGAGGCGCTGGGAACCAGAATGTTGCCCTTCGGAAAAGAACTGTATATCGAGCGGGAGGATTTCATGGTGGAGCCTCCGAAGAAATACAAACGTCTCTATCCCGGCAATGAGGTGAGGCTGATGAACGCCTATTTTGTCACCTGCACCGGATATGAGGCCGATGATGAGGGAAATGTGACCGTGGTGCACTGCACCTATGATCCCGCCACCAAGGGCGGCAACGCCCCGGACGGCCGGAAGGTGAAGGGAACCATTCACTGGGTCAGCGCCCAGGATCATGTGAAGGCTCAGGTGCGTCTGTATGAGAACATCATCGACGAGGAGAAGGGTGTGTACAATGAGGACGGCTCTCTGAACCTGAATCCCAATTCCCTGACGGTGGTGGAAAACTGCTGCCTGGAGCGGAGCCTGAAGGACGCCAGAGCTTATGACAGCTTCCAGTTTGTGAGAAATGGATTTTTCTGCGTGGACGCCAGGGACTCCCGCGAGGACGCGCTGGTGTTCAACCGGATTGTTTCTTTGAAAAGTTCTTTCAAGCTGCCCGCAAAATAGAATTGTAGATTCGGGCCCCGCGGCAAACCGCGGGGCTTTTGCAGTGGGGAGGATACCTCTATGGCCATCCAGCCGGTAATAAGTAGGAAAGGAGGCGAAGCGATGCAGGAGTTGATGATTCCCCTGGATTCCCGCCAAAAGGTGCCGCTGTATCAGCAGATTTACCGCCATATCCGGGAAGAAATCGGGGAGGGGAGGATTGCTCCCGGAGAAAAACTGCCGTCCACCAGGCTGTTGGCGGCAAATCTGGGGGTCAGCAGGAGTACGGTGGATCTGGCATATGAACAGCTGTACGCGGAGGGATTTATCACCTCCCGTCCTTACCGGGGGTATTTTGCCTGTGATATCGAAGGATTGTACCGGCAGCCGCGTCCGGAGCGCCGCGAGGCGGCTGCCGGAGAACCCCGGCGGGAGGCGCCGGAATTTGATTTCGCCCTCAACGGCATTGACAGGGACGGATTTCCCTACAATACCTGGAAAAAACTGTCCCGCCAGGTGCTGGCGGAAGATCCGGACGGCGAACTGTTTTCGCTGGGAGATCCCCGGGGTGACGCGGGACTTCGCCGGGAAATTGCTTCTTACCTGAGCCATGCCCGAGGGGTGAACTGCCAGCCGGATCAGGTGATTGTAGGGGCGGGAAATGATTATCTGCTGCTGCTTCTGCATGTGATTCTGGGCCCTGGCAGAAAGGTGGCCATGGACAATCCCACCTATCCCAGCGCCTGGCTGGATTTTGAAAAGGTGGGTTATGAGATGTGTCCCATCCTTCCGGATGACCGGGGCATGCAGGCCCGGCAGCTGGAGGCTTGCGGGGCGGATCTGGCATATGTGATGCCTTCGCACCATTTTCCGCTGGGAACGGTGATGCCCATTCAGCGGCGGATGCAGCTTCTTGCCTGGGCGGCCGGAGGAAATCGTTTTCTTATCGAGGACGACTATGACAGTGAATTCCGCTACAAGGGGAAACCGGTGCCCAGCCTGCAGGGATATGATACGGCGGGACGGGTGATTTATCTGGGAACCTTTTCCAAATCGCTGGCTCCGGCCATCCGTGTCAGCTATATGGTACTGCCGCCGGTGCTTCTGGAAACATACCGGCAGCGGGCCTCCAACTTTTCCGCCACGGTCTCCCGGGTGGATCAGAAAATTCTGGAGCTGTTTCTGAGGGACGGCTACTTTGAACGCCATCTGAACCGGATGCGGGGAATTTACCGGGGAAAACACGATTGCCTGCTGAACTGTCTGAAGGGGAAACCGGGAATCCGGATCCGGGGGGAGAATGCGGGCGTACACCTGCTGGTGAGTCTGGAAAACGGCCTGTCCGAGGGGGAAGCCATCCGCCGGGCTGCCACCGCCGGCGTGCGGGTGTACGGGTTATCGGAATACTGTGTGGAAGGATATGTGCCCGACGGGGCACCCACTCTGCTTTTGGGATATGCCACGCTAAAAGAAGAGGAAATCATGGAGGCTGCCCGGCGCCTTGGGAAAATGTGGGAGATTGATAGATGAAATTAATGCTCATAAACAGAACGCCCTGTGGCTGAACTTTCCACAGGGCGTTTTCCAGATTATTCTTTTTCAGCAGATGCCTCCGCCTCAGCGTCAGACGCATTTCCTTCCGCCATTTCGCCGTCTGTCTCTTCTCCGTCAGCTTCCGCTTCTTCAGCCTCCGCTTCCTGCGGGGTCTCCTGCTCTGCTTTGGCAGTATGCTCTTTCGCCGCCGCGTTTTCCGTGGGAAGCGTGGTATAAGTGCGCTCCGGTCCGCAGCCGCAGCTGGAGTCTTCCTCGTCCAGATAATCCAGATCGTCGAAATCCTCCTCCGCGAAATCGTTCACCCGTTTGCATTTTTTCAAATATGCGACAGCGCCGCCAACGGCAGCACCGGCAATGGCCAGTCCGGCCAGAGTGGTCACAATACCTTTTTTTGCCATAATCTCCTTCTCCTTTCATCCCGAGGGCTTTCCGAGATTCGTCCATTTCTCTATTTTAATACTTTTTTATGGAAAAGGAAAGCCCACACTTTATATTTTTTCAGCTTTTTACAGAAATACTCTTGCGATGCAAAATTGTGAAGGATATAATGATGTCGAAAAACTGCGGCAGAGGGGCACAGAGCCGGGCTGCCGCGGAAAACTGTCAGACAGCGAGGAGTGACAAGGATGTATAAAGCCTGTATTTTTGACCTGGATGGAACGGTGGCGGACACGGTGGAGTCCATCGCTCATGTGGCCAATCAGGTGCTGGATCATTTTGGCCTGGCGGCTCAGCCGGTGGAGGCCTATAAATATTTTGCGGGGGACGGCGGAGATATGCTGATGGAGCGATGTTTTGCCGCCGCCAAAGGTGACCGGAGTAATCTTGCCGAGGCGCAGCAGATGTACCGGGATGTATTTGCCGCAGATCCCCTTTACCGGGTGAAGCCCTTTCCGGGGATTGTGGACATGCTGAAAGAAATGAAGGAACGGGGGATGAAGCTGGCGGTGCTTTCCAACAAACCCCACGAGGCGGCGGTGCCGGCCATCGAGGGTTTGTTCGGAAAGGAACTGTTTGACGAGGTGCAGGGACAGCAGCCGGGGATTCCCCGGAAACCAAGCCCCATCGGAGCGCTGGCCCTGGCGGAAAAGTTCGGAGTAAAGCCCGGGGAGTGCCTTTATGTGGGGGATACCAATACGGATATGCAGACAGGGAAAGCTGCCGGCATGTACACGGTGGGCGTTCTTTGGGGATTCCGGGAGAGAAAAGAGCTGGAGGAGGCAGGGGCGGACTGTGTGATTGCCCGGCCCGGGCAACTTCTGGGCATTGCGGCGGCGCCCCGTATCCGCCTGGTGGTCAGTGACCTGGACGGTACGCTGCTTTTGAACGGCAGCCAGCAGCTGCCCGAAGAGACCTGCGGTCAGATCCGCCGTCTGCTGGATCAGGGAATCTGCTTCGCGGCAGCCAGCGGCAGACAGTATCCCAATCTGCGGCGGCTGTTCGCACCTGTGGCGGATGAGATTTCCTATATCTGTGAAAATGGCTGTCTGGTGATGGATGGCGGGGAAAAGATCTATAAGGCGCATATGGACCGGGAAACCGGGCAGGATATTCTGCGGGCGATTCTGGAAAGAGAATCCGCGGAAGCGCTTCTATCCGGGGAGGATACCTCTTATATCCAGCCCAAGGAGGAGGCGTACCTTCATCATGTCCGGGACGAGGTGGAGAATAATGTGACGGTGGTTGATAACCTTCTTCAGACTCAGGAGGATTATTTTAAAATTTCTGTGTTTGAAAAGGACGGCATCGCCGTCAGTGAGGATTACTGGAAGAGGCGCTTTTCTTCCCGGGTGACGGTGGTGACATCGGGAAATGAGTGGCTGGATATGATGCCCAAAGGTGTCAATAAGGGCACGGCCCTGAAGCTGCTTCTGGAACATCTGGGCATTGCGCCGGAGGAGTGCGTGATATTCGGGGATAATTATAATGACGCGGAGATGCTGGCGATGGCAGGATGGGCCTTTGCCATGGATACAGCGGTGCCGGGGATCCGCAGGGACTGCCCCTGGCATACGGACACGGTGGGCCATGCCCTGGAGGAAATTCTGAGAACCGGAGTTCCGGTGTCCTGCCGGTCTTCGGAGAGCGCGGAGGGCTGAACAGCAGCCGGGAAATTACAGTTTGGGAGAAAACGGAGGTAGAAAGAAATGAACGGATACAGCAAAGAGTGTCTGGAAACTTTTTTGAAAAATCAGGGCCAGCTTTTCGATGAGCCGGTGGCGGAAACTCTGCAGGAGGCGGAGGAATTTCTGGAAGACTGTATGGCAGTGGTGGTAAAAAATAAAAAAGAAGTGCGCCGGTGGCTGGATGAGAGCGGCATGGATGTGGAAGGCATGAGTGATGAGGAGCTCCTTTCGGCCAGCGAAGTATTTCCTCTTCCCGATGGCGCCTTTCTGATTGTGGAGGGATAGGCATGGAACTGGAAATGAGTATCGGCAAAAGCCTGGGCCTGTGGGGGCGGGCCAGGATCGCTTCCGTGGTGCTGACCGTGCTGTACGGGGGCATTTATGAGCTGTATCAGACAGATCCCAGAATCCAGAAGGAAATCGACCGGTGGCCGGAGGGGATGACCTATGCCATCCGGTGCAGCACGCAGGGACCCAGCCTGTATTTCCGGAAAAATGACGGGAAGCTGATGCGTTTAAATCCCAGAATTCAGAAGCAGTATGACACCTGCATTACCTTCAAAAGCCTGGAGACGGCATTTCTGGTGCTGACGGGACGGATGGGTATTGCCGGGGCTTACGCGGCCCACGGATTTTCCCTGCACGGCGATATCGGTACGGCCATGGAGCTGACCCGGTGCGTGGATCTGGCGGAGTCCTATCTGTTCCCCAAAATCATGACCCGGCGGATTTTAAAGGAAGTGGCCAAAAAGCGCACCAGCAGCCTGGTGCTGTACGCGAGAATTCTGGTGGGCCTGCTGCGGGGCGCCTACACCCCTCCCAGGGGAGAGAAGAAAACCTTCCGCCAGATGCGGATGGAACAGCTGAGAGGAGAAAGCGGAAAATGAAACTGCCTGATTACTATGAATTTCAAAGCGCGGCGAAAATCATGTCCGGAAAATTCGCCCTGGAAAATATTCCTCAGGAAATGAGAAATCTTCATGCGGTGCACCCCATGATTCTCTCCGACAATATGCTGGAGAAAATCGGAACGCTGCAGAAGGTGCTGGACGCCCTGGCTTCCCAGGGAATGGAGGCAGGAGCCATTTACACGGACATTCCGGCGGATTCCTCCCTGCATGTGGTCAACGGAATCGCCAAAGAGTTCAAACGGAAAAACTGTGACAGCCTCATTGCCGTGGGCGGAGGTTCTGTCATCGACACCGCCAAGGGCGTGCGGATGCTTCTGTCCCAGGATATGGATGATATTCTGGAGGTGTGGGGCTGTGAAAATCTTACCATGGGCCACCGGGTTCCTTTCATCGCCGTTCCCACCACCTCCGGAACCGGATCGGAATCCACCCTGGTGGCGGTGATCAAAAATGAGGCCCGGAAGCTGAAAATGGAATTCATTTCCTATTATTTACAGCCGGATGTGGCAGTGCTGGATGTGCGGATGACCGAGACCCTGCCGCCCCGGATGACCGCGTCCACCGGTATGGACGCCCTGTGCCATGCCTTGGAAGCCTATTCCTGTATTCAGAAAAATCCCGTCAGCGACGCTTATGCGGTTAAGGCCATTGAACTGATCCGGGACAATCTGGAGCGGGCGGTGAGCCGGGGCCACGACGGCCAGGCCCGGCTGGCCATGGCCAATGCTTCCATGATGGCGGGGGCAGCCTTTTCCAACAGTATGGTGGGTATTGTCCACGCCATCGGCCACGCCCTGGGCGGCGTCTGCCATGTGCCCCACGGGGACGCCATGACAATTCTGCTGCCCCACGGCATGGCATACAACTATGCCGACGAGCGGACAAGACAGCTGTACGGAGAACTGCTGCTGCCCCTGGCCGGGGAAGAAATCTATTTTTCTACCCCGAAGGCGCAGCGGGCAAAACAGGCCATCAAAGAAGTCTGGAGCCTGCGAAAACGCCTCCACCGTTCCTGCGGCCTGTCCGTGCGCCTGCGGGATTTCGATGTGAATCCGGAGGATTTTGAAAAAGTGGCCGAGACAGCCATCAATGACGGCGCCATGCTGGTAAATCCCCGCAAGGCGGATGTGGAGGATGTGCTGTTTATACTGAAAAAGGCATTTTGAGAATGAAAAGGTATGCATAGATTCGGGAGGTATGGCATATGAAGATTGAGAAAATTGTAGAACGGCAGAGAGATTTTTTCAGGACAGACCGGACCCGTGATCTCCGGTTCCGGCTGGAAGCGCTGGAGCGTCTGGAGGCTTCCATTAAGCATCACGAGGAGGACATTAACCAGGCTTTAAAGAAGGATTTGCATAAGTCCTCCGTGGAAGCCTACATGACCGAGGTGGGTATGACGCTGTCGGAATTGTCTTTTGTGAAGCGTCATCTGCCGGCCTGGGTGATGCGGCAGTATGTGCCCACACCGCTGGCCCAGTTTCATGCCACAAGCTTTTCCCAGGCGGAGCCCTACGGAGTGGTGCTGGTGATGTCCCCCTGGAATTATCCTTTCATGCTGTGCATGGAGCCGCTGATCGGCGCCATCGCGGCGGGAAACTGCTGCGTGCTGAAACCCTCCGCCTACGCGCCGGCCACTTCCTCGGTGATCCAGACCGTGATCCGGGACGCATTTCCCGGAAAATATGTGGCCGTGGTGGAAGGCGGAAGAAAGGAAAATACAGAGCTTCTGGAGCAGCGGTTTGACTATATTTTCTTCACCGGCGGCGTGACGGTGGGGAAACTGGTGATGGAAAAAGCATCCCGGTATCTGACGCCGGTGACCCTGGAGCTGGGAGGAAAAAGTCCCTGCATCGTCACGGATAAGGCAAAGCTTTCCCTGGCGGCCAAACGGGTGGTATTCGGAAAATTCCTGAACAGCGGCCAGACCTGTGTGGCGCCGGACTATGCCCTGGTGGATGAGAAGGTGAAGGAAGAATTCCTGTCCTGGGTGGTTTACTGGATCGGAAAAATGCTGGGAAAAGAGCCGCTGGACAATCCCGATTATCCGAAAATGATCAACGAAAAGCATTATCACCGGGTGATGGGACTTCTTAAGGGAGCCCATGTCTGCTGCGGCGGCTACGGCCATGAGGAAACCCTGCAGATCACCCCCACCGTGCTGGAAAATGTCCGCTGGGAGGATCCGGTGATGCAGGAGGAAATCTTCGGGCCTGTGCTGCCGGTGCTGACCTTCCGGAACCTGGAGGAAGCCATCGCCCAGGTGAAAAAGAGAGAAAAACCGCTGGCGCTGTATCTCTTTACAGAGGACAGAAAAGAACAGAAAAAAGTGCTGAAAAGCATATCCTTCGGCGGCGGCTGTATCAACGATACCATCATTCACCTGGCCACCTCCCGGCTGGGATTCGGCGGCGTGGGCAACAGCGGGATGGGAAGCTATCACGGGAAACTGTCCTTTGAGACCTTCAGCCACAGAAAGAGTATTGTGAACAAATCCACCTGGCTGGATCTGCCCTTCCGCTATATGCCTTATAATGCCACGAAGGAAAAGCTGATCCGGCTGTTTCTGCGGTAGAGCGTTTATCCCACAATCAGCGAAACATCCCCGTCCCCTGCCCGAAATACCACCTGATCGGACACCCCGCCGAATTCCCCGTCCCGATGGATTTTACAGGGAGAGGCGCTGCGGATCTGTATGGATTTCCCTTCCAGCAGGGTAATGCCGCGAAAACCCGTATGTTTTCCAAAATAGGCAGTGGGAAACAGAAACAGGATTTTCAGCGGATTCATCCCGTGAACCACCATGCAGGAGAGCCGTCCGTCATCCGGCCGGGCGTCGGGACAGAAACGAAATCCGCCTCCCTCGTAGGGCAGATTCATGCCGGTGACAAAGTGTACCTTCTGAAAATTGCGGCGCTGCCCGTCCACCGTGATCTCCATATCACAGGGTGGATAGGTGAGCAGCAGCCGCACCGCCACCAGGGCATAGATCAGGTTGCCCAGATGCAGCCGGTTCAGCAGCTTTTTGACAGGGGAATGGGAAACCTGATAACAGATTTCCGCGTCATATCCCAGCCCGGCGCTGATGCCGAAGAAAGAAGTCCGGCCATGGGAAGTCACCTGCCCCAGATCCAGAGACAGGATCCGGGAGGGAGAGAGAATACAGGCCAGCGCCCTTTGGGGATCGGTGGGAAGCCCAAGTCCCCGGGCAAAGTCGTTGCCGGAGCCCAGCGGAATGTAGCCCAGTGTCACCTGGGAAATCCCGGCCAGCCCGTTGAACACCTCATTGAGCGTACCGTCTCCGCCCACAACCACCAGGCGGCATCCCGGCAGCTGCCCGGCAATCTGCCGGACCAGGCGGGTACCATGTCCTTCGTATTGGGTGAAAAATACCTGGAAAGGAATCTTCTGCCCATCAAGGGTACGGCGGATATCCAGCCATACCTCCTTCCCCCGCCCGGATCTGGAAGCGGGATTGACAATAAAGAAATATTTCATAACTTTGAATCCTCCATATTTTGAATTCTTCATACTTTCTTTGAATTCTCCCGGAAAAATAACATACCTGCCCGGCAGCCCTGTGCCCGGAAGCTCTGCCTTGCTTCGCCCTGGAAACGCGATGGCAGGTTTTTGCTTGTGAGCGGCTAAAACAGGAAAAGTTCCGAGATCCTGAGAAAGCCGCCTTTTCATGGCTGTGAAACAGCTAAAAACGGAAAAATCCCGGAAAAGATGTAATTTTCCTGCCGGGAAGCGGCTAAAAACGGGAAAGTTCCCGAAAAAGATGCAGTTTTATAGCCGGGAGACGGCTAAAAATGGGAAAAATCCTGAAAAAGATGCATTTTGGGGACTGAGAGGCAGCTAAAACCAGGAAAAGTCCCGAAAAAGATGCAATTTTCCAGCCAGGTAGCAGCTAAAAACAGGGAAAGTCCTGAGAAAGATGCAATTTTCCGGCTGAGAGGCAGCTAAAAACCAGGAAAAGTCCCAAAAAAGATGCAGTCTTATAGCCAGAAGGCGGCTAAAAACGGGAAAGTTCCCGAAAAAGATGCATTTCAATGGCCGCAAGGCAGCTAAAAACAAGAAAAATCCTGAAAAAGCCGCATTTTCCACGCAGATTCCATACAGATGCGGAATGTCTGTTATCTAAAGGAAAGATTTCTTTGCGAAAATCATTTTTTTAAGATCGACAATTTCTTCCCTGTCTTTCTGCGGGAAATCGGTTTGCCTGCTGTATATGATCAATTATAACAATTGTAAAAAAATGTGGCAATAACCGGGAAAATGTATTATGATTAAAAAAGACACAGCTTTCTGCCTTCAAAGGCAAGATCCCGGGGATGGGAGATAACCTGAGAAGAAAGGGCTGCAGATATTGTAAACGGCACAGATACCGGACAGTTTTACAGAGTACCGGACGGACGGGGAGACTTCCCTTTCAGAACGGGCAGACGGACTTCCGGGTGATATCCCAATGGCCGTTAGTTCCAACTGCACCCTTTTTCGGGTGCTTTTTTGATACCTTTATGGCCATACGGCCGGAAAGAGAGGAAATCCCAAAGGGATACCTTCATGGCCATGCGGCCGGAAAGAGAGGAAACATGGAAACGAGGTTGGCAGTGATTGCTATTATTGTGGAGAACAGGGAGTCAGCGGGGGCGCTGAATGAGCTGCTCCACGAGGCGGGGGATTATATTGTGGGCCGGATGGGGGTTCCCTACCGGGAAAAGAAGATTTCCGTGATCAGTGTGATTCTGGATGCTCCCCAGAATGTGATCAGTACCCTGTCCGGAAAACTGGGGATGCTTCCCGGCGTCACCAGCAAAACGGTGTATTCTAAGGCGGAAAAACACACAAAGGCGGAGCAGGGGTGAGCCGTTTTGAGAAGCTGCTGGACCGGCTGGGACGGGAACGGCGGCTGGCAACGGAGGAATATGAGGAACTGGTCAGGACTCTGTCCCGGGAAGAGGCCGCCGGTGAACGGGAGGAGCTGTTTGCCCGGGCCAGGCGGGTGCGGGAAGCGGTCTACGGGAAAAAGGTTTACATCCGGGGGCTGGTGGAGGTGTCCAATGTCTGCCGGAACGACTGCTATTACTGCGGAATCCGGAAAAGCAACGGACATGCCGTTCGCTACCGGATGGATCAGGAGGAAAT
>CBJMC01400__coassemble_1495_pt1 | contig 13336 bp, 9 predicted proteins | sample CBJMC01400__metabat2_low_PE_039 | metagenome-assembled genome bin CBJMC01400
ACTACCTCTTCCTTCATCTGCTGAGAGTATGCTTTCAGCTTCTCAAGCAGTTCCGGATCGGATGTGGCCAGAATTTTTGCGGCCAGAATTCCCGCGTTGGCTCCTCCGTTGATGGCAACGGTGGCCACCGGAATCCCCGTGGGCATCTGAACGATGGAGTACAGGGAATCTCTTCCGCCCAGGGAGGTGGTGTGCATGGGAATACCGATCACCGGCATGGGGAAAATCGCCGCGCACATACCCGGCAGATGAGCTGCCATGCCCGCGCCTGCAATGATCACCTTGAAACCTTTTTCCTCCGCGGATTTTGCGTACTCGAAGAATACATCCGGCTCTCTGTGAGCGGAAATAATCGTCATCTCATAATCGATGCCGAACTTCTCCAGCATGTCCGCCGCCTTGCTCATTACCGGCATATCCGAGTCGCTTCCCATAACAATTCCTACTTTTGCCATTGCTTGTCTCCTTTGCTCATAAATACTCATTAGTTTAACTTATAAGTAGTATTAATGAATCAATCTCTACTTATTAGTAATCATACTAACACTGCTCCCGCTTGTCAATATAAAGTTTACAGGACTTCCAGCTCCACCCGAAAAGAAATCCGGCGGGGCGTCTCCAGTTCGTCAAACTGAATCACATGGGCCCTTTTCTCCCGGTCAGCCTCCAGCACAGTTCCCTCCCCGAAAATCCGGTGGCGGACCCGCTGGCCCGGTTCATACAAACTGGCCTCCTCCATGGCCATTTCCCTGGCGGAAAGCTTCAGATACGTCCTGACCTCCCCGATGAGCCCCTCCGGCACCGGCTCCGTGTAATCCAGCAGCTTCTGATCCACATCCAGAAGGAAACGGGAGGGATACCGGGGCGAGCCGTCCAGATTGCTTCCCGCGGCTTCCGACAGATACAGCCCCCGCTCTGCCCGGGTCATGGCCACAAAAGCCAGACGGCGCTCCTCCTCCATCCCCTCCAGCGTCCGCACCTTTCTGGAAGGGAAAATCCCCTCATTCATACCGCAGAGAAACACATGGGGAAATTCCAGTCCTTTGGAGGCGTGTACCGTCATCAGCTTCACCTTATCTCCCGTCCCGGCGGCATCCGAGTTGGAAAACAGCGCCACATGGGAGAGGTAATGCTCCAGCATGCTTTCTTCCCCGCAGGTGGTCTCATATTCGTACACCGACTGCTTCAGCTCCGCCAGATTGTCCAGCCGCTCCTGGCTGCCTTCCGTCCGCAGCATTTCCTCGTAGCCGCTGTCGTTGAGAAGGGCGGACAACAGCTCCGAAATCTGCCGTTCCTCCACCCGCTGCCGGTAGGTTTCCACCAGCGAAAGGAACTGTCTCGCCCTGGTTCCCTGGAAAATGGGATCCTCCACCGTGGCCGTCAGCGCCTGATACAGCGTACATCCCCGGCTGTCGGCATATTCCCGCAGAAACCGCATCCGCCGCTCCCCCAGATTTCTCCGGGGCACATTGGCAATCCGGAGAAAGGAAAGATCATCCTGGTAGGCGATCATCCGCAGGTAGGACAGCGCGTCCTTGATCTCCGCCCGGCCGAAAAACTGAACGCCGCTGTAGATGGTGTAAGGAATCTTTTCCGCCAGCAGCGCCTCCTCCACCGTGCGGGTCACATAGTGGGCCCGGTAAAGGATGGTGATATCCCGGTAATCCGTCCCTTCCTCATGGAGCTTCTGAATCCGCCCGGCAATCCACCGGGCCTCCCCGGCGGCATTTTTCCCCAGATGACATTCCACCCTGGACCCGCTGGGGCAATGGGGAATCAGTTCCTTGGCCATCCGGCTGCCGTTCTTCTCAATCAGGGAATTGGCCGCCGCCAGGATTTCCGGGGAAGAACGGTAATTGTCCATCATCATAATGGTCTTTACCTCGGGAAAATCCCTGTCAAAATCCAGCAGATACCGGACATTGGCCCCTCTCCAGGTATAAATGGTCTGATCCGGATCGCCCACCACAAACAGATTCCGGTGATGGCCGCAGAGCACCTTCATCAGCCGGTACTGCAGCCCGTCGATATCCTGAAATTCATCGATCATGATGTATTCCAGCCGCTCCTGCCATTTTCTGCGGATGTCGGGATTCTGATCGAAAATATAGAGGGTGAAGGTGATCAGATCATTGTAATCCAGGCCGAAGCATTTCTTCTCCTGGTATAGATAGCCGTAGAAAATAATGTCTTTGGGCGTCACCGCGCTGCGGTATTTCTGCTCCAGCACCTCCAGGGACATGGTAATCATGTCCAGGTAATAATCCGGCCGCTCCTTCAGCTTGAGGATTTCGATCATATCCCGGGCTTTGGCGAAGGTCATCTCCCGCAGGGTCAGACCGCGCTCCTCGTAAATCATCTTCAGCATGGCGTCGATATCCGAGTTGTCCAGCACCAGAAAGCTTTTGGGATACTGCACCGCATGGCTGTCCTCCTGCAGAACGGAGACACAGAAGCCGTGGAAGGTGTTGATATACCCCGTATCCTGATCCCCGGTAAGCCGGTGAATCCGCTGCCGCATCTCATTCGCCGACTTGTTGGTGAAAGTCACGCAGAGGATATTTCCCGGCAGAATTCCGATCTCATTGACCAGAAACGCGAACCGGGAGGAAAGCGCCCTGGTTTTCCCGGATCCCGCCCCGGCGATCACCCGGATCACCCCTTCCGTGGCCGTCACGGCCTCCTGCTGGGCCTCATTGAGCCCTTCCAGATATTCTTCCACTGGTTCTGCCTCCTTTTTTCAGAAAAAAGGAGCCATTGCTCCACAGATGATCATTCACCTATTTTGCAACAGCTCCAATCAATCAGCCAATTTCATACCGCCAGTTGATCAACGGCAAACTCTCACTCAACCTTCACTGTCGGCTGCCGGTCAGCGGTTACATATCTACATTCTAGCAAGCGCCCGGAAGAAAGTCAAGCAAGCACGAAAATTACTCCATGGATCCCAGCGCCGCTTCCAGCACCTGGGAAACCTGTTTTACCGGAACGATCTCCAGTTTTTCCTTCACTTCCTGGGCCACATCCTCCAGATCCTCCCGGTTATCCCAGGGGATGAATACCTTGCGGACGCCGGCCCGCTGGGCAGCCATCAGTTTTTCCGGCAGTCCTCCGATGGGCATCACGCCGCCTCTGAGAGAAACTTCTCCGGTCATGGCAATCTGAGGACTGACCTTCTTTCCGGTCACCAGAGAAGCCAGGGCTGTGGTAAGGGTGATACCCGCCGACGGGCCGTCCTTGGGCACGGCGCCTGAGGGAACATGGATATGCAGCTCCCGCTCCTCCAGTACTTTGGATTTTTCCGGATACATGGACTTCACCAGGGTGATGGCTATCTGCGCCGATTCCTTCATCACATCGCCCAGCTGGCCTGTGATCTTCACAGAGCCTTCTCCCTGGGTCATGGCGGTTTCGATAAACAGGATCTCGCCTCCCGCCATGGTCCAGGCCAGTCCGGTCACCACGCCGGGCACCGTATCGAGCGGCACCCGGTCGTGGTGCATCTCGCTGCGGCCCAGAAATTCCGCCAGCCGTTTCTCGCTGACCGTAACGCTTTTCTGGTCTCCCCGCACCAGCCGGACGGCGGCAGAACGGCAGAGGGTATCCATCTGCTTTTTCAGTCCGCGGACGCCGGACTCCGCGGTGTAATCCTCGATGATCTTCCGGATGGCTTCATCGGTCACCTTCAGATTCTGCTTTTTGATTCCCATGCTTTCCATGGCCTTCGGCAGCAGATGCTTTCTGGCAATCTGGAATTTTTCCGAGGGCGTATACCCCGGGAAGGGAATCACCTCCATACGGTTCAGAAGCGGCTCCGGTATGGTATCCGTGGTATTGGCCGTGCAGACGAACAGCACGTTGGACAGATCGTAGGGCACGTTCATGTAATGATCGGTAAAGTTACTGTTCTGCTCCGGATCCAGCACCTCCAGAAGCGCACTGGCCGGGTCTCCGCTGTAGTCGTGGGAAAGCTTATCCACCTCATCCAGCACCATCACGGGGTTGGCCGCGCCGCTGCGCTTCATCCCTTCCATGATCCGCCCCGGCATGGCGCCCACATACGTTCTTCTGTGGCCCCGGATCTCCGCCTCATCCCGGACGCCGCCCAGGCTGATCCGCACATAGGCCCGGTGCAGCGCCCTGGCAATGCTCTGGCCGATGCTGGTTTTTCCGGTACCCGGAGCGCCCACAAACAGAAGAATGGATCCGGACTGCTTCTTATTCAGCGCCATCACCGCCAGCTGCTGAACAATCCGCTCTTTCACCTTCTTCAGCCCGTAATGATCCTCATCCAGAATCTCCTCCGCCTCTTTCAGATCAATGGGCGGCATCTCCTCAGGCTTCCAGGACAGACTGGTGACAAAATCCAGATACTCATAGAGCATCCCGTACTCATGGCTGTCCTTTCCTTCCTGCTTCATCCGTCCCAGAACCTTCTCCGCCTCTTTTCTGGCTTCCTCATTCATCTGGGACTCCCGGATCTTCGTCTCAAACTTTCTCACATCGGAGACATTCTCCGGGTGCATCTCATCCAGCTGGTTCTGAAGAATCTCAATCTGCTTTTTGATGGCCGACTCCCGGTAAGCCTGCTCATGCGTCTCCTCCTGAGCATTCTTGGCCTCCTCGCTGACATTGAAGATCTCCATGAACTCATAGATGGCCTGCTCGATCTTCTCCATCCGGCCCCTGCGGGAATCCGTCTCCAGAATCCCGTACTTCTCTTCCCAGGTCAGATTCAGGTATCCGGACAGGGCGCAGAGCGTCTCATTCAGATTCTTCCACTGGAGAATCAGGCCTCTGGCCCACACGCCCCACTGGAAGCCGCGGATAAACTGAAGGAGATCATTTTTCAGCTGGTTGAAATGCTCCCCTTCCTCCTGGCGGGAGAGATCGTCCACATCCGGCCGGATCACCGCGGAAGCTTCGATCTCGCCCGCATTGATCTCAAAATCCTGGACTTCCACCCGTTCCTGGGCAGTGATCCGCACATTTCCCCCGTCATCAATACTCTCTATCTTACCCGAAATTCCGATGGGATACACGTCATCCCGGGTCAGCTCCTTATGCTCTTTGTCATCCTTCAGCATCAGGAACAGAATATTTTCACCGACATTTTCCTGGGTAAGTCTGCCCTCCGGCAGCGCATCCTTACGGAAAAAAAATGTTACATCCGGAAGAAGCATCATATTATAAATAGGTATCGTCAGCATACATGTTCCTCCTTGTTTATCAGCACTCAATCCTGTTGAGTGCTGATTTTGTTTTAAATGAATAGGCGAACTGTAAAATTCGCCTACTTTTGACTTTCTTATTCTAGCACACCCGCCAGAACTTTGCAAGGAATTGTATATAAACTATTTATAAACTGGTGAAAACCTTTGGGTATCTGCATGGTTGCCGGCAGATAATGCCCTACAGCACCGCGTCCACCAGTCTTTTCGTATACGCTTCTTTCGGCCGGAGAATCACCTGATCCGGCGTTCCTTCTTCCACCAGGCGTCCATCCTTCATCACCAGCACCCGGTCACAGAAGCTCTGCACCAGCGCCAGGTCGTGGCTGATAAACAGGCAGGACATCCGGTGCTGCTGCCTGAGCCGGGTCAGCAACTCCATCACCTGCGCCTGCACCGTCACGTCCAGGGCGCTGGTGGCCTCGTCGCAGATCAGAATCTCCGGCTCCACAGCCAGCGCCCTGGCGATGGCCGCCCGCTGGCACTGGCCGCCGCTGACTTCATGGGGATATCTGTGGGCAAATTCTTCCGGAAGCCCGCACGAAAGCAGCAGCTTTTCCGCCGCCTCATCCCGCCGGGCCTTTCCCATCCCGCAATTTCGCAGGCTTTCCCCGATGCCGTCCCCGAGGGTCCTGCGGGGATCAAAGGAAGCGGCCGGGGACTGGAAAACCATCTGAAGGCTGCGGTAAATGTCCCTAAGCGCCTTTCCTTTCACATGGGTAATATCCCTGCCCTTCAGAAGAATTTCTCCCTCCGAAATTTTCACAAGCCTGGTCACCGCCCGGGCGATGGTGCTTTTTCCGGAGCCGGATTCTCCCACGATTCCCAGCGTCTCATGGGGATACAGACAGAAGCTTACGCCATTCACCGCCGTCAGCTCCTTCTGGCTCCCTTCCTCAAATTTCACAGTCAGATTTCTCACTTCCAGTATGGGTTCCATTTATTCCCTCCGTATCCGCGGCACCGCCGCCAGAAGCTGCCGGGTGTATTCTGCCCGGGGATTTTCCAGTACCTGCCCTGCGGGCCCGTACTCCTGCATCCGGCCGTCCTTCAGCACCAGGACCGTATCCGCCATGGCAGACACCACGCCGATATTGTGGGTCACCAGGACAATGGCTGTCCCGTACAGCCGGCGCATCAGCAGCATTTCCTCCACCGCCTGCTTCTGCACGGAAACGTCCAGGGCGCTGGTGGGCTCATCCGCCAGCAGCACAGAGGGATTCAGCAGCATCGCCATGGCAATTCCCACCCGCTGGTTCATTCCCCCGGACAGCTCAAAGGGCCTGCTTTTCAAAATCCGCTCCCCGTCCGGAAATCCCAGCCGGTCCAGAAGGGCAAGGGCCTGCTCTCTGGCCTCCTTCCGGCTGATCCTTTGGTGGGCCGCCATGGTCTCGTAAATCTGGCTTCCGATGGTGCGGACAGGACACAGGGAAGCCCCGGAATCCTGAAAAACCATTCCCAGGGACGCTCCCCGGATTTTCTGCAGCTCCTTTGGAGGCAGTCTTAAAAGATCCTTCCCCTGAAAAAGAATCCTTCCGCCGGCAACCTCGCCGGACGGCCCCAGAATCCCCAGCGCCGCCCGGATCAGCGTGCTTTTCCCGCTTCCGGACTCACCCACAATTCCAAGAATTTCTCCCGGCTTCAGGGTAAAGCTGACATCTTCCACCACCATCCCGCCATCATAGCGTATTTCAACATTCTGATACGTTAAAAGTTCTTCCATGCTTATCTTCAGCTTCCCTTCTCAGGCGATATCCAGATCCACCGTAATCTCATAATAGTCGCAGGGATGTGCCGTAAGGCCGGTGACGCCCGCCCTGGAAATCATGCTCATCCGCAGATGAGAACAGAACACATAGGCATTGTCGTCCAAAAGCGTCTGCTGCATCTGAATGGCCAGCTGCGCGCGCTGTTCCGGGTCAAAGGTCTGCGCCATCTGCGCGGCCAGCTCCTCCAGCCTGTCGCTGTGGTAATGGCCGTCATTATTGCTGGAAGCGTCCAGACAGTGATAGTTGAAGAAATACTCCGGATCCCCGGTGGGCGCCGTCACCATGGCGCTCACATAAATATCCCAGGCCCCGCTGTCCACGCGGATGCTGTTGTGATCCGCCGTACAGTTTACCTCCACCTGAAAGCCGATCTCACCCAGGCTGGACTGTGCCGCCTCCGCCAGAAGCGGCAGTTCCTGGCGGCTGGGATACGTAAGCCAGCGAAGCACCAGGCTGGTGCCGTCCTTTTCCCGGACGCCGTCACCGTCTGTATCCACCCAGCCCGCATCCTCCAGCACCTGTTTCGCGCCTTCCGGATCGTAGGTCTGGGCAGAAACCGCATCTCCGCCAAAAGAGAAATTATCCGGAAACGCCCCCACTGCCGGGTATCCGTTTCCGCCCAGAAGCGTCTCCACAAAACCTTCCTTGTCGATTCCCATGGCAATGGCCTTTCTCACCGCCGGATCACTGGTGATTTCACTTTCAAAATTCATCGCGCCGAAGAATACCCGGCTGGTAGCACATCCGGAAATGGTGTACCCGTCATTTTCAAACAGCGGATAGCTGGCGTAGGGCATCCCGTAAGCCGCGTCAATCTCCCCGGACTGCAGCGCCATGGTAAGGGTATCCCCGTCGGAAATGGTCCGCACCGTGATTTCATCGATTTTCGGATTTCCATTCCAGTAATCCTCATTTTTCACCAGACCGAGACTGGTATCCGGCACCAGGGACACCGCCCGGTACGGTCCCGTACCGGAGACAATGCCCTCCTGGGTGACGCCCGCCTGCATATCCACAATACAGGCGTAGGGATCCGCCAGAAAGTTCAGAAGCGCCGGCACCGGAACCTGGGTCTTGATGGTAACCGTCTGGTCCTGAGCGGTGATACCGGCAATATGAAGATCTCCGGCCGCCCGCACATGGGTATCCACCAGCGCCTCCAGGCACTCTTTCACCGCTTCCCCGTCCATAGCGCGGCCGCTGGTGAAAGTGACTCCGTCCTGCAGCGTGATCACCCAGGTCAGATCATCCACCCGTTCATACCCCTTTGCCAGCCACGGCTCCAGTTCCATGGAATCCGTAAAACGGAACAGCGTCTCCCCCACCCCGTACCGGATACAGGCCCAGCCGCCGCTGTTGTTATGAGGATTAATGTCCGCAATCCCGTTTTCCGCGTTAAAGGTGGTGTCCCCGAACACGAAAGTCTTTTTCTCTCCGGAAGTCTCCTGTACCTGTCCGGCGGCAGGATCCTGTGCCTCCTGTTCTCCTCCGCATCCCGCCAGCGCGGTCACTGCCAGTCCCAGGGCCAAAAGTATGGAAAACACTCGTTTTTTCAAATCGATTCCTCCTGTATGTCTCACATTTCATTTCTCTTATGAAGCCGCCGGGGATCCAGATAATCCCGCAGGGTATCCCCCAGCAGATTGAACACCGCCACCGAGACAAAGATTGCCAGTCCCGGCGTAAGCACCACCCAGGGATACGTCTGCAGCATGCTCCGTCCGTCGCTCATCATGCTTCCCCACTCCGCCGTGGGGGTCTGCGCGCCCAGCCCCAGAAATGAGAGGGCCGCGATTTCCATCATCATGGTGCCGACATCCAGCATGGCCGTCACCAGAATGTTTCCGGCGATATTCGGCAGGATATGCCGGATAATGATCTGTCCCGGCCCGCTTCCCGCCAGCCGGGCTGCCGCCACATAGGGTTCTTCTCTGACGGCCAGCGTCTGGCTTCTGGCCAGCCGGGCGTATTTCGGCCAGCTGACAACCGCCAGGGCAATCACCGCGTTCTGGATACCTCCACCCAGCACCGCTGCAATTCCCATGGCGGCCACCAGCCCCGGAAACGCCAGGCAGATATCGGAAATCCGCATCATCACCGCGTCCGCCAGGCCGCCGAAATATCCGCAGATCACCCCCAGCACCGTCCCGGTCACCGTGATGACTGCCACCAGCGCCAGCGCGGAAAAAATGCTGGTCCTCGCGCCGGCAATCACCCGGGAAAGCATATCCCGCCCAAACCGGTCTGTGCCAAAGGGATGCAGCATATCCGGAGCCCTCAGCGCCATGGACAGATCCTGGGCGTAGGGATCATAGGGGCAGATGGCCTCCGCGAAAAATGCCGCCAGCACCAGAAGCAGTGCCAGCCCCCCAAAGATCCACAGCCTGATCCGGATGCCGTCCCACTTCTTCTTTTTCCTGTCCGCAGTACCTGTTTTTCTCATCGGGCATCACCTCCCAGCCGGATCCGGGGATCCCAGAGCCGGTAGGAAATATCCGTGATCAGATTGACCGCCACATAGATCACCGCCATCCAGACCACATACGCCTGGATCACCGGATAATCCCGCATATTGATGGCGTCCACCGCCATTTTTCCTACCCCGTCCCACATAAAAATGGATTCCACGATGGCAGTCCCGCCCAGAAGATTTCCGATGGACAGGGACAGCAGCGTGAGAATGGTACTCAGACAGCACCTCAGCACGCTCTTCCACAGCGTGACGGAAAACGGAATCCCCCTGGCCCGGGCGCCCGTCACATAATCCTTTCCCAGCTCCTCCAGCACCGCGGCGCGGATCTGCCGAAGATATTTTGCCGACATGGCGATGGCCAGGGTGAGGGCGGGAAGCGCCAGGCTTTTCCACCCTGTTCCGGCGGAAATCACCGGAAAAACCTGAAAGCGGATGGCAAAAAGATACATCAGCACCAGCGCCACAAAAAAGTTGGGCAGACTGTTGCCGACAAAGCTGACCATCCGGATCAGATAATCGGCAAAACGGTTCTGCCGCACCGCCGCAAGAATTCCCAGCGGCACGGAGATCACCACCGTCAGCGCCACCGAAGTGACGGCCAGCAGCAGCGTAGCCGGAAGCTTTGAGACAAAGGTGGAAAATACATCCTGCCCCGACACATAGCTGGTTCCCAGATCTCCCGTGAGAAATCCCCCCAGCCAGTCCAGATACTGAACCAGAAACGGCCGGTCAAGTCCCAGAGCCTCCCGCTGGGCCTCAAGGGCCTCCTGGGACAGGGCGATCCCTGAATTTTCCGCCATCTGCTGGGCCGCGTCGCCGCCCGCCAGATGAATCACGGCGAAGGACAGAAAGGTAATCCCCAGAAGAATGGGAATCAGCCAGAGCAGCCGCTTCACAATATATTTTCCCATGATCCCCCTCCTCCTTTCCTACTATTGGCCGCATGGTCATAAAGGTATCCCCGCAGGGGTTTCCTTATTATTGCCCGCATGGCAAACCTTCCCGCTGCCACTCAGTCTCCGTCCTTCCGGGCCCGGATCATGAAAATAGGCGTGGGATTATAAAATTCATCCTTCTCCACATAGATCTGTTTTCCGATTCCCAGATCCACTGTAAACTTTGAAAAACCGGTTTTCCCCAGCGTTTCCAGATCCCAGGCGGGACGGACATAACTGCTGATGGGCAGCTGCCGTTTGATCTCCTCGCACTCCCGCAGCATCTCGTCCCCCAGCTCCCGGTGGGAATGTTCCGTGGGAAGGCCCGAGTAGTCGGAAAAATCCGCCGCCCCGTAGTTGGCGTCAAAGTTCAGCAGAATACCGCCCCGCTTCAGCACCCGGTGCCATTCCCGGTAAGCCCGCGCCGCGTCCGGCAGCGTCCAGGTCAGATTTCTGGAAATCACCAGGTCAAACGTTTCATCCGGAAAATCCAGCTCCTCCGCGTCCATCACCCGGAACCGGCAGGAAACCTTCTCCTCCCTGGCCAGCTGTTTCGCTCCCACCACCATCTCCGGGGTCAGGTCGCATCCCACCACCTGATGGCCTGCCTTTGCCAGCAGCACGGAGAAAAATCCGGTTCCGCAGCCCACGTCCAGAATCTTCAGCGGCCGGTCCCAGGGCACCTGCCTGCCAATTTCCGAAAGCCACCGGTCTGCCATGGGGCTGTGCAGCTCCCGCTTCTTCTGTTCCAGAAAGCTGTCGCTGCGTTTTCCCCAGTATTCGGTGATCCGCTCCTTTCTGTCGTCATACGTTTTCCGGATCCGCCCGTAGGCGATCATGGGCCCGTCCTCCAGCACCTGCAGGGAACCGGTCTGATACAGAATCACCCCATCGTATTCTGCCCGGCAGATCTCCAGGGAATTCCCCTGATAATCCCGCACACAGCCCAGATATTCCCCCTTCTGGATCACGTCCCCCGGCATCTTTGCCGGATACCACAGCCCGGCATGGGCGGCGGACTGATAGCTGACATCGGTCACGTCCAGCGGATAATACGTTCTGTAATCCTTCTGGCCCAGATAAACACCCAGGCCGCAGAGAATATTCCGCACATCCCGGCGCATGGAGCGGACTTCCTCCGTACTCCAGTCCCCCATGCCGCCCCGTTCGATGAGGATGCTGGGGATTCCCGCGGAAGCCGCGTAATTGTAAGCGCCGCCCGAGGCCACGTCGGAGCAGACCATGTAAGGCACGTCCACCTGCTGGGCCATTTTCCGGGAAGCCTCCACCACTTCGGGTGCCGCCTTACCCGCGTAGTAAACATAGGAGGCAAGCTTTTCATAATCATCCCCGCTGTGCAGGTCGATGTAATAATCCGCTGCCCCAAACAGTTCCCGCACCATGGCGTCCGCCAGCTGCCGGGAAGCGCTTCCCGCCGGATCTCCGGGGAATACCCGGTTCAGGTTTTCCCCGTCCTCCAGCACCATGCTGCCCGCCCGCTGCTCAAAGGCCGGCCGGTTTACCACCTTTACGATCACCACTGTACCGGCCACCTTTTCAATTTTCAGTTTCTCAGCCAGCTCCACCGCCGCCTGGATACCCACATACTCCCCGCTGTGAACGCCGGCGGTGATCAGCACCGTTTTTCCCGGCCGCGTTCCGTGGAGGATCGCCGCAGGCAGAAGAAATTTTCCTTCTGCCAATGCCAGCTCCCCCTGCACCCGTTCCCCCGGGGCCGCCGTCAGCCCGCCAAGGGAAAAGGACTCCCGTTTCCCGTTGTCTCTCACTGTATCTGTCATTTCTGTCCTAACCTCTCCGTATTTTTGCGTCCTGTCACCATAAACATGGGCGTGGAGGCGTAATTCAGCCGCTCCTCCTCGCTCCATACCCGCTTCCAGACATCGGTATCCCAGGAAATCTCCTCAAATCCTGTCTCCTCCATCACTTCCGTATCCCATTGGGGTCTCGTGATATGGGACAGCGGCACCTTCCGGGCAATCCGCTCCATGGCGTCGATATCCGTACACAGATAATGGTCCTCCAGACTCTGGCTCTCCACATTCTTCCGGTCCTGCTCGTAAGCCTCCCGCTTTTCCTCGTCATACAGATAACCGTACCAGTTGGCGTCAAAATTCAGCAGAATTCCTCCCGGCCTCAGCACCCGGTGCCACTCCCGGTAGGCCTGTTCAGGATGCTCCAGGTTCCAGGTGAGATTCCGGGAAATCACCACGTCGAAGGTGCCGTCCGGAAATTCCAGGTTCTGGGCATCCATCCTGAGAAACGTAATCCGTTCCCGGTACATTCCCGCATTCTCCGCCGCCTTCTTCAGCATCTGAGGCGTATAATCCACCGCCGTCACCCAGTATCCCGCTTCCGCCAGAATCCTGGGGAAAAATCCCGGGCCGCAGCCCACATCCAGAATCCGGATCCGGTCCTTATCCCCTTCGGGGAACTGCTCCGTCAAAACGGAAAGCCATGCCTCCTTCTGCGTCCCTTCCAGTTCTTTCTGATTTACCTCTGAATACCCTTCCGTCCGGGTAGTCCAGTATTCTTTTATCTCATGAAGTAATGTTTCCATACGCTTCTTCTGTTTCGCTCCTCTCCGGCTCATATTTTCCGCAGATTTTAAATAAATCTTTTATACTTTACCAGAAGAAAAGGAACCGCACAAGCCCCGTAGGGGGATATGCGGTTCCCGAAAAATGGTTTTAATTCTGTTTTTCCCATTCCTGTCTCAGAATACTGTAGTAAGCGATGTCAAGAAATCCGTCCCTTGGGGACCATTCAAATTCCCTCATGGTTCCTTCATAGGTGAGTCCGCATTTCTGGGCCACCCTTCCGGAAGCGGGATTTTTCACCGCGTGGCAGATGCACAGCCGGTGAAATCCCACCTCCCCGAACAGGTAGTCGATCACCGCCCGGCAGGCC
>CBJMC01400__coassemble_1499_pt1 | contig 13306 bp, 9 predicted proteins | sample CBJMC01400__metabat2_low_PE_039 | metagenome-assembled genome bin CBJMC01400
GGATCTCTTTCTCCTGCTGTTCCCTATCTTCCTCTAATGACTGCTCCCATTTTCTTTTATCTTCCTCCCACTTTCTTTTATCCTCCTGCCTGGCCTTTTTAATTGCTTCTATCTCATATTCCATTGTCTGTACATATTCATTCACATCCTGCCTGTTATATCCCCCAAGCATTGCAGTACGAAAAATATTGTTTCCTGGCATTTTTTCCTCCCATAATATTTCCATAATTGTATAAACGTTTTACCTACTCCTATCCCTGCACCATCTCCGGCCACCCCAGAATCATACCTGCAATTTTCCGCTCATAATCCCCGACAATATCCTCACTCCTCCCGGAATTCTCAATATTTGTTTCCGCGCCCCATCCATCATCCTCAAATTCCCACACATGGTAGGGAATTCCGCGAAAAAGAAAATCGATGCTTCCGCATCCGTCTTCTTCTGTATAATTATACGGAATCCCTTTCTCCTTCAATGCCTTCTGCACCAGTTCCAGTCTCATAATCTCCTCCAAATTCTCCCTGCTCCTGCCGGCAGACGTTTCCGCAATTCCCGCTGCGCCGTCTGGCCGGCGCCAGATTTTAAATAAAGTCAAACAGGCTCATCTGTTTCATCTCCGGTTCCTTCTTTTTCCCTGTCCGCTCTTCCTTTACCAGCTGTCCGGGAAGGTCCGCAAGAAACGGGGAATCTTCCTCCGAAACGGTAATCACCAGCTCTTCCCTGGCTCTGGTCATCCCCACGAAGAACAGCCTTCTCTCTTCCTCCGGATCTGCCGGACGGCCGCCGCTCTCCAGCGGGAGCATCCCTTTTTTCACTCCATACAGGATCACCACCGGAAATTCCAGTCCCTTGGAGCCGTGCAATGTCATCAAAGTCACACATCCGGCTACCCGGGCCTGTTCTCCCATGCGCCTCACATCGCCTTCCTCTCCGAATACCACCGTATCCAGCAGCTCCTCCATGGAAGAATAGCATCGGGCCAGATCCACAAGCTTTTCCATGGCCTTAAGGGAACCCTGATCCAGTTCCTCCATCCAGGCGCCAAGAAGCTTTACCGGTCTCTCCCGGTTTATTTGAGGACGGTATTTTTCTGCCTGTTTCCCGTAAATCTGCTCACCCAGGTCCTCCAGCTCCGTTCCCCACAGAAGCCGGATCGCCTCTGTTCTGGCGGCCAGGTGAGAGGGATTTCTCAGGCTTTCAAAAAACTGAAGCGTTCCTCTCACCAGTGGATCCCTCAGATAATCCTCCCGCCCGGCCACCTGGAAAGGAATCCCTTCTTTTTTCAGACAGGTTTCCAGAAGCTCCGCCTGGCGGTGGGTGCGGTACAGCACCGCGATGTCGGAAAAGCTCCGGATATTTTCATCCTCCCGGTTCCGTTTTCCCTCCTGCACATCTACCATATCGATTCCGCCGACCAGCCGGTTGATTTCCCGGGCCACAAATATGGCCTCCGCCATTTCGCTGCCAGTCCGCACCAGCCGTACCGGGCTGCCCTCTCCCCGGGCGGCATGAAGCCTGCGGGGCGCTCCCGGATTATGAGAAATCACCTGCTGAGCGCTGGAGAGAATCTGGCGGGTGGACCGGTAATTTTCCTCGAGACGGATGGTTTCCATTTCCGGAAAATCCTTCTGCAGCACATCGAAGCACCGGGCGTCCGATCCCCGGAATCCGTAAATGGACTGGTCCGGATCACCAATCACAAACACTTCTTTTCCCAGAGCGCCCCAGGCCTGGATCAGCCGGTACTGCACCGGGCTGATATCCTGAAATTCATCTACCAGCAGATACTGAAACCGTTCGCTGCCCGGCAGCCGGCCGCCCTGCTCCAGAAACCTCAGCACCTCCAGAAGCAGATCGTCAAAATCCACCAGACCTTCTTCCTTCATCCGCTGCTCATAGTAATCCAGCGCCTTCCGGACGGTTTCCTCCTGCTCCTTATCGTGTTCCGCTTTCCAAAGAGACACCTCCCGCAAAAATCCGCTGACCGATATTTCCAGCCGGAAAGCCTTTCTGGCCTCCTCCGCCAGCGCCTGCAGCCTGCTGTCGTCCGCCAGGGAGAACTCCCTCCCCAGATCCCGCAGCAGTCCGTAACAGATACTGTGGAAAGTTCCGATCTGGACCTTTTCATCCTCCGTCCCCGCTTTGGATCCGGCGCCCCTGCCACAGTCCCTCTCATGAGTCCCGGCCTGTCCCCCTCCATCCCGAGCTCTGCTCAGACGTTCCTCCATCTCAGCGGCCGCCTTTTTTGTGAAGGTCACTGCCGTAATCTGTCCAGCAGGGATTTTTCTTCCCTGCAGCATCCAGAGAATCCGGGAAATCAACGTCTTCGTCTTGCCGGTGCCGGGGCCCGCAATCACGGCCGTAACCGCAGCGGTGGCTTCGGCCGCCCTCCGCTGGGCCGGGTTCAGTTCCCGCAGCGCGGGATGCGCCTGTTTCCCTGCTTCCTGGCCGGTCCTCTGCCATTCTTCTGAATATTTCTCATCTGCTGCCGCAGCCTCCCCGGCAGGCTCCATCCGGCACCCATCCACATCTGACTTCCTCGCGGCAGCTCCCGCTTCTTTCCCGGACGCTTCCGCCTCCCAGCCGGCCACACCGCCTTCGCTCGCGGCAACATCTGCTTCCTGCCCGGACGCTTCCGTCCCCCAGCTGGCCACTCCATCTTCACTCGCGGTAATCTCTGCGTCCCATCCGACAGCTTCCGCCTCCTGCCTGGCCGCAGCAACTTCCCGCTCAGCCGTCCCTTGCCTGGCCGCAGCCGCTTCCCACTCAGCTATTCCTTGCCCGGGCGCAGCTGCTTCCTGACCGGCCTCTTCGATTTCCCGTTCTGCTACCAGTTCTTTCCTGGCCTCCAGGATCTGTCGCCTCAGCCTCTCCTCCTCAGAAAGCGTCTCCTCCGGGTTTTGTATTCCGAATCCGGAGAACAGATCCATCTGGCCTTCCGTCTCCCGCGTCTCTTCCGGAGCGAACACCCGTATGATACCGTATTCCCCGTCATATCCGGGAATTTTCTCCACCTGGCCGGACCGGAGCCGCCGGATGCCCTCTGCCACCCGCAGTCCCGCCACCCGGCAGACCGCTTCCTCCGGTACCCGGCGCAGAATTTCAAATTCCGGTCCCAGCTCTGTCAGCATTTCCCGGTACAGTTTCGCGGTTTTTACGCTGGATGCGGAAAATCCCATGGCGGAGGCGATCACCTCCGGCAGCGGAACCAGGCTCTCATAGGACTTGGCCCGGGGCTTCACATACCCCTCCGGCCGGTCCGCCAGTTCCTCCGCCCGATGATAGACGCCGATGGTAATCTTCTTCCCGCACACCGGACAGCGGCCCCCGAACTGCTTCGTCTGGGCAGGCGTCAGACAGAGATGACATTTCCTATGCCCGTCCATATGATATTTCCCTTCCTCGGGATAAAACTCAATGGTTCCGCCCAGGCCGTCTCCCGTCTCGATTCCCTTCTTCAGGCCCTGCCAGGAAAGCTCCCCCTCAAAGAGGGTGGCCTCCCTTCCCAGCTTCGCCGGCGAGTGGGCGTCGGAGCTGGATACCAGCTGAAAATCATCCAGCATGGACAGCCGCCAGTTCATGGGCGGATCCGAGGAAAGCCCCGTCTCCACCGCGTGGACATACAGGGTCAGATCCCCAAAACATTCTTCCACCGTATCAAATCCGGAAAAGGCTCCCAGAAGGGAAAAATGCGGCGTCCAGATATGGGCGGGAATCAGCATGCCCTCCGGACAGGTGTCCAGAAGGATTTCCAGCAGATCCCGGCAGTCCAGCCCCAAAATCGGCCTTCCGTCCGAATGGATATTCCCGATGGCTTCCAGCCTGGCCGCCAGCCGGTCCGCCTCCTCAAGCCCCGGCAGCAGAATCACATTGTGAACCTTCCGCACTTTGCCGTTTTTCTTGTAAATGGAACTGATTTCTCCGGAGACAACAAAAAGGGGCTCTTCGCCCCCGCAGGCCTGCCAGTGCTCCAGTCGATATTCTTTTTTCAGCCGGTACAGACCGTCCCCGGCCTCTTCCAGCTTTTCCTCCAGTTCCCGACGCCAGTCAGGATGGGTAAAATCCCCCGTTCCCACCACCCGGATTCCTTTTCTCTGCGCCCAGAGTCTCAGATGTTCCGGATCGCCTTCCTTGCTGGTGGCCCGGGAAAACCGGGAATGAATATGTAAATCTGCAATATACATGGTGCTTCTCTCCTGTTCATATCTTCTGGCGGCCCGGGGACATTTTCCCCGGGCCATCCGGTTACGCCTGCGCGCCCCGCCGTGCCTTCAGTTTCCGGTATACCACCGCGAAACAGATGAGATGAATCACAAAGGTAGCCCCCCAGGAAATAGGATAAGAAATATACAGCGTAAACAGCGACCTGCTCCAGACAAAAGCTGTAAAAATCCATACGATCCGGACGCCGCACACGCCTGCCAGGGAAACCAGCATGGGCATCACCGAATACCCCAGGCCTCTCAGCGCTCCCACGGTCACATCCATCATTCCACAGAGATAATAGGTCTGGCAGATTACCCGCATACGGTGCAGACCATTTTCAATGACCTCCGGATCTGTAGAGTAGATACGGAGAAGCTCCGCGCCAAAGGTGTATGCCAGAAATCCCATCACTGCTCCCACAAGGAACACCACAACCAAACATTCCACAAGAATCCTGGAAATCCGTTTGATCTTACCGGCCCCCAGATTCTGGCTGGTAAAGCTGAGGGATGTCTGATAAACCGCGTTCATACAGGTATAAATAAATCCCTCTATATTGGAGGCCGCCGTATTTCCTGCCATGGCAATGGATCCGAAAGAATTCACGGAAGACTGAATCAGTACATTGGAAATGGAGAAAATCGCTCCCTGAAATCCTGCGGGAAGTCCTATCCTGGCTATTTGAATCACTTTCTGCCTGTGCAGTTTCAGCATGGACAGATTCAGCCGGTACATTCCATCGCTCTTTACCAGGCAGCGTACGATAAGAGCGGCGGAAATCACCTGGGAAATCACAGTGGCGATGGCCACTCCGTCCACCCCGCGGCCGCAGACCACCACAAAGAAAAGGTTCAGTACCACGTTGACGCACCCCGCCACAAACAGATAATACAGCGGTCTTCTGGTATCTCCCACTGCCCGGAGAATTGCCGCTCCAAAATTATACACCAGTGTTGCAGGCATTCCCACAAAATAAATCCGCATATACAATACCGCCTGTCCCAGCACTTCATCCGGTGTATCCATCAGCTCCAGCATGGGCGGCGCCAGAGAAATTCCCGCCACGATCAGAATCAGCCCGCAGATAATAGCCAGAAGAATAGATGTATGCACGGTTTCATGAACATTTTTCTCGTCCCTGGCCCCAAAATACTGCGCCACCAGCACGTTGGCGCCGATGGAAAAGCCAATAAACACATTAACAAACAGGTTGATCAGCGAACTGGTGGAACCCACCGCCGCCAACGCGCTGCTGCCTGTGAACTGTCCCACCACAATGATATCCGCAGCATTGAACAGAAGCTGCAGGATACCGGAAAGCATCAGCGGAACCGAAAAAATCAGAATTTTTTTCAGCAATGGTCCGCTGGTCATGTCCATCTCATATGATTTTGCCATTGTACATTTACCCCCATCACCTTTTTCTCTTGTTTATTTAACCTTACTGCACTTTTGTTGGAAAATCAATGTCATACCCTGTTTTTTTAAAATTTATAACAGGTCAGTCGTGGTATTCTTTGAGGCATAAACAGGGCCGCTGCCGGCAGGTGAGCTGACCCACCCGCTTTGCAGCGGCCCGTTATCCCATTGTAATTTCTTACTTACAGATAAAGCTTATAGGTTTTGATCTCGAAGGGATGAACAGAGACCTCCATGGAATTTCCTTCCACAGCCTCTCCGCAGTCATGCTCCAGCAGGTTGCAGGGCACAATCTTCTTCACCGGGAACTCGGACTCCATGGTCACCTGTCCGTGTCCGCCGCGGCACTCGTGCAGCCGCACGATCAGGCAGTTCTCATCCTCTGCCTTCTTCACCACATCGATCTGTACGCAGTCTCCGGAAACCTTCACGATCCGGCGATGCTCTGCGAATCCTCCGGCCACAGCCTGTGCCGGCAGGTTCAGCTGGTTGGCGGCCTCGATGGTACCTCCCTCTGTCACCGCTCCCGTATGGGGATACAGCGCGTAGGTAAAGTCATGCTCGCCCATATCCGCGGTGGTATCCGGATGTTTCGCGCTCTTCAGAAGGCTCAGCTTCATGGCGTTGTCCTTGATGCTGTAGCCGTATTTGCAGTTGTTCAGCAGGCTGACGCCGTAGCCGGTTTCGGAAAGATCCGCCCATTTGTGGCCGCACACCTCAAACCGTGCCCAATCCCAGCTGTTGTTCCAGTGGGTGGGACGCTCCGCATGGCCGAACTGAATATCATAGGTGGCCTTTGTGGAACGGATGTCGGTGTAGAAGGCAGCCTTCAGCAGACGGTGATCCTCATGCCAGTCCGCGTGGGTCTTAAAGTCAATCCGCTTGGAATCTCTGTACACGATCATATCCTGTGTAATCTCGGATTTCCGGTATTTGTAGGTGAAACGGATCACTGCTTTCAGTCCGTCGTCGGCAATCACCTCCGCCGGACGGCAGATCTTCATGGTCTCCATCTTCTGGGTATAGAAGATGTCGATATCCCAGGCATCGTAATCCATGGGCTTGTCCTCGTACACTTCCAGAACATTGCCCTTTTCTCCCTCTTTCAGAACGGAACGGCCGGCCTCTTTGTCGTACAGGCTCACCAGCTGTCCTTCCTCATTCCAGCTGATGGAATAGAAAGGTGTCTCCAGGCTGCTGCCGTCGATAACAAAGGTTTTTCCCGCTCCCTTCTCAGCGCCGGGAACAAAGGTGATATTGGTGACAGCAAAGGGTTTCACATTCACCAGCACATCATAGCCTTCCTCTGTCTTCTGCGCCTCCAGGGCATTTCCCTCCTCATCCAGGAAGGAACCGCAACCCTGTACCGGAATGCTTACCAGCTCTTTTCCACCGAAGCTGTTGGTGGAGTAAATACCGAAGGTATTCTCCTTCTTTTCTGTCAGGCTGTCCAGCACTTTCGCCTTCACGCCGTCAGCGCGGTCCTCTGCCACTTTGTAGTTGATCCGGGAATCCGCGTATACTTCGTGGATGGAGGATCCCGGAATAATGTCGTGGAACTGATGCAGCAGCACGCACTCCCAGCTGTCGTTCAGCTCCTGCTGCGCGTACTCGCCGCCCAGAATGTATGCCACGGAGGACAGCCACTCGATCTGCGCCAGCTTGTTCTCCATATGGCGGTTGGTTTTCTTATTATATGCCTGAGAGGTATAGGTTCCTCTGTGATACTCCAGATACAGCTCGCCGTCCCAGGTATGCACGTAACGGTCTGTGTTGTCCACATTCTCGTGCATCTTGCGGAAGAATTCTCCGGCAGTTCCCGTCTTTACATTGGGCAGTCCCGGCAGCTTGTCCATAGCCCGGCGCAGCTCCAGCATCTCTCTGGTAACACCGCCGCCGCCGTCTCCGTATCCGTAGGAGATCAGGGTATCTTTGCTGAGATCCTTGTTCTGGAATTTTTTCCAGCTTCCGATTACGGAGTGGGGAGTCACCATACCGTTGTAGGTGGAATACCGGGTAGAGGTGTCCTGTCCCTCGCCGGGTGTATTTACAAAGTAGGTGAGGATTTCGCTTCCGTCGATTCCTCTCCATTTGAACAGATCATCGGGAATGGAGTTGAACTGGTTCCAGCTGATCTTTGTGGTCATGAAAGTTTCAATCTCACACAGCTTCAGAATCTGAGGCAGCGCCCAGCTGTAGCCGAATACATCCGGAAGCCACAGGTACTCGCATTTCTTTCCGAACTCGCGCTCAAAGAACCGGGTGCCGTGAAGGAACTGGCGTACCAGCGCCTCGCCGGAGGAAATGTTGCAGTCGGCCTCTACCCACATACCGCCGTCGGGCTCCCACTTGCCCTCGGCAACTCTCTTCTTGATGCCCTCATAAAGCTCGGGGCAGTCTTCCTTAATATATTTGTAAAGCTGCGGCTGAGTCTGCAGGAATACATACTCGTCGTACTGCTCCATCAGACGCAGAACCGTGGAGAAAGATCTCTGTGCTTTTTCTCTGGTGTGTTTCAGACGCCACAGCCAGGCCACGTCGATATGGGTATGGCCCACCACATGAACCGTCACATCCGTATGCTTCTCCAGCCGGTCCAGCTCGTCCATCAGCACCTGATGTGCCTTGTCCACAGACTCATAGAAGGTATCCTCATCCCAGTCAATGTACAGAAGCGCCCGGTCCAGAGCCGTCTTCAGGGACGCGTAATTCTCGTCATCCTCCGGAAGCAGCATCAGGGTCTCCGTGATGGCACGGGCAAAATAGTAAAGCTCATCGGTATTCTTATGCAGATATCCCAGATCTGCCTGTTTCAGCTGATGATAGAAGGTCCGGTGTACGCCGCCGCCTTCCAGTCCCGTCCACAGAAGGAACGTAAGCCGTACCTTTTCTCCCTCTTTTCCCTGGAAGAACACTTCGTTATGATTGGTATCCACACCCTGGTAAGGATGTCCGTCCACATACAGCAGGGATTCAAATCCGCTGTTATATCCTCCTCCGGTCTCGCCGAAGTTAAACAGACCCACCACCTGGCAGCCTTCTTTCGCACAGGGAAGCGTTACTTCCTTTTCAGCCCACAGATAACGGTCTCTTCCAATAAAGGAATCATTTAACTGGAAAGGCTCCCCCTCAATTTTTTCCGGCACCTGATGATAATGCTCGTCCTCGGGAAGCGTTCCCGGCGCAGCGGTAAACGGTGCGATGCACTGCTGGCCGAAATATCTTCTCTGGCCCAGCTCTTCCACTCTTCTCTGGAATTTTTCAATCGTAAAAAACACCTTGAAAATCCTCCTGTCTGATAATTTTATGTCTTGTCATCCGGCTCTCTTTTTGCCAAACGTAAACTAAGTATACGGCAAGTTTCTCCCATTTTCTATCTGCTTAATTACCAAAAAAACAGCAATTTTTTTGGCCTTTTTTCCAGAGAAAAATTCAGTTACAAACTGATTGCTTCTGGCCGTCACCCGTGTTATACTCGGATTACCACAGAGGGAGGTGATGTGATGACTGTGGATAATAAACTTGATCTGATTCTACAAGAGATAAAAAATGTAAAGGATGATGTGTCGGAGCTTAAGTCCGACATGGTTGAGGTCAAAGCCGACATCGTTTCACTCAAAAGTGATGTCGCGGAGCTCAAGTCCGACATGGTCGAGGTCAAAGCTGACATCGTTTCACTCAAAAGTGATGTCGCGGAGCTTAAGTCCGACATGGTCGAAGTCAAGGCTGACATCGTTTCACTCAAAAGTGATGTCGCGGAGCTCAAGTCCGACATGGTCGAGGTCAAAGCCGATGTCGCGGAGCTCAAGTCCGACATGGTCGAGGTCAAAGCCGATGTCGCGGAGCTCAAGTCCGACATGGTCGAGGTCAAAGCCGATATTTCTGGCCTCAAAGGAAACGTTGCGGAACTCTACAATAAAACAGATATCCTGAGAATGCGCCAGGATATCACCAACAGGAAACTTGACGATCTTCTCTGGGAAGTAAGATCTTCCAGGCGGGAAATCTGCCGGGATATCCACCATTTGAAAGACGTCACAGAAACCCTTGTTGCAGTTCTGCAAAGCCATGATATGTTACCCGTTCTCTGATCCCAAAACTGTTGTCATCTCCCGCGTGTACAATTCCACATGATTTACCGCAATGGAAAGAGCTCCCGAGAGTTTCCCATTGTCATGAATAACAGCAAGAGCTGCGGCCCCATATGGGAAACCGCAGCTCTTTACAAGTCAGTCTTCTCTGTAAGCTATATTTTCCGCCGATGATCCGGCGCCCTCTTCCGGGCTTTGCCAGATCACAGCATTTGTTCCGTTTCTGTCAGATCAGGAATTTTCTTCCGCCTGATAAGCTTCCAGGGCATCCTGATAGGCCTTCAGCGTCCGGTCATCCCGGCAGACCATAGTCACCGTTTTTACCACCTGTGTCCAGCGCAGAAACTCACAGATCGTCCGCACCGCAATAGGGGCCGCCTGCTCCACAGGATATCCATATACTCCTGTACTGATAGACGGAAACGCAATGGTCTCAAATCCCTGGCTTTCCCCCAGTTTCAGGCAATATTCATAGCAGCTTTTCAGCAGCAGATCTTCATAATTATTGCCTCCGTGCCAGACAGGCCCTGGTGTGTGCATCACATACCTGGCCGGAAGCCTGTATCCTTTCGTCAGCTTGGCCTTTCCGGTTTCGCATCCTCCCAGGGTTTTACACTCTTCCCGAAGCTCGGGGCCTGCCGCCCGGTGAATGGCGCCGTCCACTCCTCCTCCGCCCAGAAGGGAGGTATTGGCAGCATTTACTATTGCATCCACAGCGTATGTAGTGATATCGCCTTTCTCAATCCTAAATTCTCCCATAATAATCCTCCTGCCGACTTGCTCTTCCTATTATAAACGCTTCGGCAGGAAATAACAACACATTTCAGAGAATTTCCTTTTTCGCGCTTTATTGACGCAATAGTTCAGTAACCTGCTTCCTCCAGAATTTCTCCAAAACTTCTGGTGAATTCAGCGGCACCGTCCCCATACAGATGGCCTTCATAATCCGCAAACTCTTCCAGCTGTGAAGGCATCCCGTATTCCCAGCCCCTGGTAAAATCATAATAAGGAACTCCTGCTTTTTCCATATAGGAATCGAAATACGCCGCCGCGCTGTCATAAGCATCCTGATATTTCTCATAGGTTACCCGGGGAACCGGCGTGGTCACGGCAATCAGCCGGATCCCTTCTTTTTCACAGAATTCAGCCAGCTTTTTAAAATACTTTCCGGCATCCGGATTCAGCTCGTCTTTTGAAAAAAGCACCGGCTGATCCTCCTGCGTCCTGTCACTCTCCACCGGTTTGCGCACGATCATTCCATCCTGACGATAATCCTGTACCGGACTGGAAAATGGCTCCACCCCATAATTCTTATAGACATTTCCTCTCTTCTGCTCCAGAATCTGCGGCACCTGACGGATCTCCTTCCGATACAGATACCATGGGAAAAGGGTGGTCCGAAAATCCGCCTGCATCATCTTTTCCAGAAAATACTCTGCCTTCACCGGTGAAAACTCCATTTCCTGATAAAAGACCGCGTAATCCGCCGTCTGATTCGGCTCCGTCACCCAATATCCCGGATCTACCTCCAGGATTACCCGGGAAAGTTTCCTGTTCCTGGCAGCTTCCTTCACCAGAAAATAGGCATCCACAGGATATTCCCCTCCCTGGCATACGTTGATGGAAATCTTCCCGGTAACTTCCTGCATCACAGCCGGATCCAGTCCGCATTTTCCGTGGGAGGATCCCACAAATACTTCCTCATACCGGGCCGTCCGCAGATTATGCGCGTCCACCCGGGTATAAGTATAGGGGATCATACAAACATTTAAAAACCCGTTTACAGCCACACAAAGCATCAGGAACAGGCCGCACCACGCTATCCGTTTAAAACTGCGCATAGATAAATCCTCCTGTAGTTGCGGGAAACTGTCCCAGCATAGGAATCGCAAACAGTATTGCGCCATATACCGCCAGTCTTACCAACGCCGGCCCCGCCGCCAAAACTGAAAATACGTCCCTGCCCCGCTCCTGGAAAAAACTGACCGAAAAGAGAATGACGCAGCCCGTCAAAAGTACTCCCAACGCTAAGGCCGTATACGCGGCTGTTCCACCCAGTCCCACAGGAACCGACAGAAGCGCGGAGGGTTTCCAGCAGGTCACGGTATTTTTCATCATCCGCAGTGCCTGTCCCACCGTATCTGCCCTGTCAAAAAACCAGCTGATATTTACCAGCAGAAATGTCCTTGCTATTTGAAAAATCTGCCAGTATGCTTTTTTGTCATCAATACGGCATGACTTTTTCCATTTCCGAAAGTTTACATTCATCAGTCCGCTGAATGCGATAAGCATACCATTGTACATACCGTAAACGATATATTTCCAGGCAGCTCCATGCCATACTCCCACCAGGAAAAAGACAATCAGATTCGCCAGGCAGATGGGAAGGGTGCGCCCCGTACTCCTTCCGAAAACCCTTCTGGAAAATTTTCCAAACTTGCCCATCCATCGGGAAAGGGAAACCGGATAAAATACGTAATCTTTCATCCATGTACCCAGAGTAATATGCCACCGATGCCAGAAATCCGTGATCGTTCTGGCAAAATACGGCCTCCGGAAATTTTCATCCAGGGAGATGCCAAACAGCAGGGCGATTCCTGATACCACATCAATTCCTCCGGAAAAATCCCCATAGAGCTGTACAGAATAAGCCAGCACCGCAAAGACTCCCAGACCGGGATACATTTCGTACTGATCAAACAATGCCGATACAAAAGGAGCTGCCGTGTCCGCCAAAACCATCTTTTTGAAAAATCCCCATAAAATCAGCTGAAAGCCCCGCTCCATCCTGCCCCAGTCCCATCTGTGTTTCTCATAAAGCTGGCATGCCAGTCTGGAATAACGCCCGATGGGCCCCTGGAGAAGCTGCGGGAAAAAGGAAACAAACAAGGCAAACCGAAAAGGATTTTTCTCCGCCTGGCATCGCTTCCAGTATACATCCAGCAGATACCCCATAGACTGAAAGGTATAGAAAGAGATCCCCAATGGCAACGCCAGTTCCAGAAATGAAAGATGCCCGCCGGTAATTCTGTTGAAATTCAGAATTACAAAATTGGAATATTTCAGCACCGCCAACATTCCAAAGTTCAGCAGCAGCACTGCGACCACCAGCCATTTTTTCTTTTTCTTATCAGTAATTTTCTCCAGAATCCACCCGCCCGCAAAGGTGGTCAGGGTGGTAAACAGCAGATAAGCCACCAGATACGGCCCCTGGGAGAGATAGTAGATATAACTGCATACAAGCAGCCATATCCACTGAACTTTCCCGGGAATCAAATAATACACCGCAGCCGCCGCAGCCGCAAACAACAGAAATTCCAGCGAATTCAGCGCCATGGATCAGTTCTCCTTCAACAGGCGCTGCACCATAGCCCACAGGGCCTGGGCGGAATTAAAGTTTTCCGGAATAATCTCTGCCGGAGTCACCGATACCCCGAAAGTATCTTCCAGTTCCGCCACAATAGATAAAATGGCAAAGGAATCCAGAATTCCGTCGTCGATCAGCGTCGTACAGGTTTCATAATCCGCGTCCGGCTGAATATCCTCTAAAATCTCCAGTAATTTTTCCATAAAACATTTCTCCTTTCCT
>CBJMC01400__coassemble_1535_pt1 | contig 13087 bp, 10 predicted proteins | sample CBJMC01400__metabat2_low_PE_039 | metagenome-assembled genome bin CBJMC01400
TCAGGAGGAAATACAGATGAAAAAGGATACGTCCCATATACTCCAAAGAGCGGAGCATTTGAAAACGATTCTCATCGGGGAAGGGCTTCTGGTGGGAATTGTGGCAGGATTTGTGGTGCTTTCCTACCGGCTGCTTCTGGAAGTAGCCCAGAAACTGTTAAACCGCGTAATCGCCGCCGGCCACCGGCAGCCCTGGGTGTTCGCCCTGTGGTTTCTGGCCCTGGTACTTCTGGCTTTTGTGGTGAGCCGGCTGCTTCGCTGGGAGCCGCTGATCTCCGGTTCCGGTATTCCTCAGCTGGAAGGGGAAATGACGGGCAAGCTGAACCAGACCTGGTGGAAGGTTCTCCCGGCCAAATTCGTGGGAGGCTTTCTCTGTCTGCTGGGCGGGCTCTCTCTGGGCCGGGAAGGCCCCTCCATTCAGCTGGGCGCCATGGCGGGCAAGGCAGTCTCCCGGGCCATGGACCGGGGAAAAACGGAAGAAAAATATCTGCTGACCTGCGGAGCCAGCGCAGGACTGGCCGCGGCCTTTCATGCGCCTCTTGCCGGTGTCATGTTCTCCCTGGAGGAAATCCACAAAAACTTTTCCGTCTCCGTGCTGATCTGCGTCATGACCGCCTCTCTGACAGCGGATCTGATTTCCTCCAGTTTTCTGGGTTTTGAGCCGGTGTTCCAGTTCCATATCGGTCAGGAGCTGGAACCGCAGTTTTACTGGCATCTGCTGATTCTGGGGATTCTTCTGGGACTGGCCGGGGTATTCTATAACTGGCTGACCCTGAAAACCCAGTCGCTGATCCAGGACAATCCACGGCTTAACACTTTCACCCGGCTGTTGATTCCCTTTCTTCTGGCAGGCGTTCTGGCCATGGTGTATCCGCAGATTCTGGGAAGCGGCCATGATCTGGTGATGGAGGCGGCCTCGGGCAATCTGATGCTCTGGTCTTTCGCCCTGCTGTTTGTGGGAAAACTGCTGTTTTCCTCCGTCAGCTTCGGCTCCGGGGCCCCCGGCGGCATCTTCTTCCCGCTGCTGGTGCTGGGCTCGCTGATCGGCGGCGCCTATGCCACCTTTGCCAGCCAGTGGCTGGGACTTCCCTCCGGCTATATCAGCAACTTTGTCCTGCTGGCCATGGCCGGGTACTTTACCGCCATCGTGCGGGCGCCCATCACGGGAATTATTCTCATTTTTGAGATGACGGGGGACGTCAGCCAGATGTTCAGCCTTTCCCTGGTATCCATCGCCGCCTATCTGGTGGCCACTCTGCTGAAATCCAGGCCCATCTATGAAAGCCTGCTGGACGGCCTGCTGCGCCGCCGGGGAGAGCAGGTGACACAGAGCGCCGGGGAACGGATTCTTCAGGAATTTGTGGTATCCCACGGAAGTCCCGTGCATCACAAAATGATTCAGATGATTTCCTGGCCGGAGCACTGTCTGCTGGTGGCCATCCGCCGGGAGGGAGAAGAGCTGATTCCAAAAGGCCGCACCATTATCATGGCCGGCGATACGCTGGTGACCATGACGGACGAGGCCCACGCCTCCTCTGTCTACGACAGAATGGAAAACCTGTGCCTGGAACAGCCGGAAGAAATCGTAAAAAAGACCTTTGAAAAAGAGACAGGAGAATCTTGATTCCATGACAAAACGTGAAAAAATTATTGCCGCCGTCTTTCTCATCTGCGTCCTGGCCCTGTTTGTCGGCGCCTACGCCTTGCGGCAGAGGGGACAGCAGGATACCGGTTCCGGAAGCAGTGCCACCCAGAGCGGATCCGGTGCGCAGGCGTCCTCCCAGGAACCCATAACGGAAACTGCTTTCAAGCTGAACACTGTGGTGACCATCAGCATCTATGATTCCCAGGACACCTCCCTGCTGGACGGCTGTATGGAGCTGTGCGACCAGTATGAGCAGATGTTCAGCCGTACCCTGGAAACCAGCGAACTGTACCGGCTGAATCACGGAGAACTGGCGGACGCGGACGGCGTTTCTCATCTTTCCCCTGAGCTGGCGGAACTGATCGGACGCGGCCTGGAATACGGGCAGCTGTCCGGCGGACGTTTTGATATCGCCATCGGCCCGGTTTCCTCCCTGTGGGATTTCACTTCCGATAACCCCTCGGTTCCCGAGGACAGCCTGATCCAGGCGGCGCTGCCGCTGGTGGATTATCATGACGTGGTGCTGGACGGTCAGGATCTTACCTTTCAGAAGGAAGGAATGCAGCTGGATCTGGGCGCCATCGCCAAAGGCTACATCGCCGACCGGCTGAAGGATTACCTGCTGGAGAACGGAGTGAAAAGCGCCGTCATCAATCTGGGCGGAAATGTGCTCTGCGTTGGTTCCCGCCCGGACGGAACCCCCTTCCGGGTGGGACTGCAGCGGCCATTTGCGGATCGGAATGAGACTATCGCCACCATTGAGGTGTCGGATCTTTCGGTGGTATCCTCCGGAATTTACGAAAGATATTTCGAGCAGGACGGACAGCTGTATCACCACATTCTGGATCCAGCCACCGGATATCCCTGTGAAAATAATCTGGTAGCCGTAACCATTCTCTCCGAGGAATCCACCGATGGAGACGGACTCAGCACCACCTGCTTCGCCCTGGGGCTGGAGAATGGCATGGAGCTGATTGAAAGCCTGGAAAATGTGGAAGCCATGTTTATCACAGAGGATAATGAGCTGCATTACAGCAGCGGGTTTCCGCAGGGTTGATCGGCCTGCATGCGGCTTTGGCCGGTAAAAACGGCTTTCCCCCAACAAGAGGGATGTTTGTGAGCTTTCATTATCGCAAACCATGGAAAGCATGCCGCGCTAACTTTCCATGGGCATGAATAAGCGGGCAGAGGGAATATCTCCTTCTGCCCGCTTATCAGTTTACTATCCTATTCCAGAGGTTTCTCTGTTTTCATATTCTCAACAAACTGCTCAACGGATTCCGCTTTTACCGCCGCTCTCCTCCATTTTTTCAGCTGCTCCGGATCTCTTTCAGATAAAATCCGGGTTTTGACCTCTTCAGGTACCGGCCCGATATCTTCCAATATTTCTATAAGGAATTCCGCTTTTCCCTCCGCTCTGCTGATCCTTCGCGTTTCCTGCACGTCATACGCCTCAAAATTCTCAAACAACACCGTAAAATCCCTCCGTTCTATGCGGTCAGTGAACTCCTCCACTTCCTCCTTCGGAACATTCATCCGCAAAAGCAGCACGGACAGAATCTTACCCAACAATTCCAGCACTGATTCCGGGGATTGCAGACGGAGTGTTTCCAGATATTCCTCCGGCAGCTCTCCGATCTTATGAAAATCCTCCGCACTCCGCAGCTGATCGATCAGCATGAAAAGCGAAAGCTCATCGCCCTTCTCCACCAGTTCCTGAGGGGAATACTGTGACAGAGGCACCACCAGGCACTGGAAATCCGGAATGTATTCTCCCAGTATCTCATTCAGATACACTTTCTTTCGAAAGCTGGTCTCTGCCGTCCACTTCCCCGGACCGTCATAGAATACCACCGGAAGAATCGGCGGGTAACGGAATCCTTTCGTTTTGGTGATTCCTTTTTTCTTCTTTTCCTGCTCCTGCGCATAATCCGTCAGTACCTGGACAATATAGCGCAGCATCCGGAAAGGCATGTCATGATCCACCTTTGACTGATGCTCAATCAGCACAATCAGATACAGCGTCTCCACTCCCGGAATCCCCTTCAGCCGGATTTTCTTAACGGAATCGGAATCCCGTCCTTCCTGCCACATCCACAGGAAACGCTCTGTGATATCCTCGATATCTTCCGCCTGTACATCCTTCAGCAGATCCACATCGGTATAGCCCCGCAGAAACTGCGCACACAAAATGTGATTGTCAAAGATCAGCTTTGCTCCGCTGTCCTTTGTCCTGGTATTCCGTATTCTGCCGGCATTCTCCTCTTTTTTACCGTCCTTTTTCCTGTTGCTTTTGCGATTTTTTCCAACATTCCTCATGTACTTCTCCTTTCCTTATTCTAGGCCGTATGGCCATTAAGGGATCCTTTAGGGTTTCCTTATTTCAGGCCGCATGGCCATTTAAGGATCCTCAAGGTTTCTTAACCCTTTGGGAAATCCACCCAGAGAGCGTTCCGAGAATACATGAAAAACTGACTTCATCTGCAACACTTTGTCCGGAAACTGCAACAGTACGCGAAAGCTTCCCGTACTCTCCCTGATTCCGTCCTTAGCTTTCTTTTATAAAACAAGTGTAACAATTTACTGCCAAAAAGACAAGGTGATTTTTAATCCCGGCTCAGTTTCTGCATATCAAACCAACCAGAATGCAATGTTTTTTCCCACACATTCCCGTCATCTCTGCGATTTCATTGTCGACATTTAAAAGGTGATTTTCGACCGAATGGTCATATTCCATAGAAACTGTAGATACGGAAACCTTTGAATAGACTTCCGCCAGGGCAATCGAGCATTGCCCTGAATAAGTATAAAGAAAGTATATAATACAGGAATGTACTTTGCAAGTGAAAAATGGATTTTATTATTCCTTTCGTTACAGACAGTTCAGGTCTCAGTTCTGATAGCATCTTTTTTCGAGACTTTCTCCGGTTTGGCCGCTTTTTAGTAACAGCCCGGCCTTCCTGCTCACCATTACAAAAATATGCACACATGCTGCGTTTTCCGCAGCCTGGCGCCCGCAAGTCGCTGAATCCCGCTGCATGTGCAGCGTGGTCTACACTCCCCGTTTCGGTCTGCGCTAAACGTGTGCCACTGGCACACAGCGCCTTCGCGGGACAGTGGAAGGCCGAACTGTTACTCCATATAAAAAAGCAGCTTTGCGGAAATTCCGGTCTCCCGACCGCTTTGAAATTTCCACAAAACTGCCTGTTGTTTATTCTTTTGACCTGTTTCACGAATCCAAAGATCCTCGCGGGAATAAATGCACAGGATCCCTGTTTCACAGATTTCTCAGTAAATGCTGAGTATCATATATATCAGTCCCATAGACAGCATCTCCACCGGCAGGTTCCGGTAGGCTCTCCCCGGCTGGGAAAACCGGAGATAGTGCCGCACGGACCAGAACAGAACCAGCGGCACTGCAATGGTAATCACCAGGCCTGCCACCTCCGGAAGGGAATCCAGCACATAGGGCTGAGCGAAAATCACGGCGGGTACCATGATAAACAGGGATTCCCCCTTAGGCAAAGTAGTCTTCAGCACACCGTTGGCAAAGGCCAGGGCCAGGCCGCCGGTGAGGAAGCCGAAAATCGGATCCCCAAATCTGGAGGACATAAAATCCAGATCAGCCAGATGGTTTCCGGCCACATCGCCGAAAGCGGCAAACTCACGGGCAGCGGCCAGCAGGATCCAGAAAAACCAGAGAACCGCCGTCTGCCAGAACATTTCTCCGTAATCCGCTTCCATGTCCCATTTCAACACCTGAAGCGCCGCCAGAAGGCCCACCGCAAAGGTCATCACCCAGAGGATGGGGGGCATTTCCCAGGCCAGCGCATACCATGCCCATTTGAAGGCGCAGGCGCTCACTGCGCCGGAGGCGATCAGCACGCAGGCCCACAGGCTCCATTGCACCAGACGGGGCTTCAGCAGGTTTTTGAGAAATTCCGCAAATACCAGCACGGCCAGCACCAGAACACCGGCAGCAAACGCTTCCGTCATGCTTCCGGAAAACAGAACCATCGCCAGGGCCGCCGCCCCTGCAGGATATTTTATCTTCATTACGCGTCCAACCTTTCTATCATTCTTCGCTGTGAAAATATCACATACAGCGATTCTGTGTCACAGTTCAGTTGTCTGACTTCGCTGTTACTTCGCGCTCTGCAGGAATTCATAGGCCTCATTGATTCCGGTCACCACCGCTGTGGAAGAAATGGTCGCGCCGGACACGGCATCAATCTGAGTTCCCGGATTCTGTGTATTTTCAGCGGAATCATCTGCCTGTCCGTCTGCACTTTCCTTTGTATTTGCCACAGCCGTCTCGCCTCCGGCCTGCCGGATACACTGCTGCGCCAGATCCGCAAAGCTACCCACGGAAATACTCACGCCCGCCACCGCGTCGGTTTTCGTCTGTTCGTCCATGGTCAGAAATCCCAGAGACTGATTTTCAATCACCGCATCCGTCAGCGCCTGGGACTGCTCTGCCCAGTTGGGGCCGTCCTCAGTCATCACATACTCGCCGTTCTTGGCCAGGTCGCTCTTCTTCGTTCCATCCTCGGAAATGCTGTCCCAGTTCATCTCGGTGATCTTTCCGTTTGCCACCGTCATGGTCACCTGCTCTGTAAAACCATTGTCATCGGCCTCATCTGCCTGAGCCTCATAAGTACCGTCCGTCAGCGTCAGAGCCGGAGAAATGCCGGCGGCCTCTTCCATACACTGGCGGGCCAGCTGCTCAAAACTGCCCACAGAAATACTCACACCCGCCACCGCGTCGGTTTTCGTCTGTTCGTCCATGGTCAGAAATCCCAGAGACTGATTTTCAATCACCGCATCCGTCAGCGCCTGGGACTGCTCTGCCCAGTTGAGGCCGTCCTCGGTCATCACATACTCGCCGTTCTTGGCCAGGTCACTCTTCTTCGTTCCATCCTCGGAAATGCTGTCCCAGTTCATCTGGGTGATCTTTCCGTTCTCCACCGTCATGGTCACCTGCTCCGTAAATCCGTTGTCATCCGGCGCATCCGCTTTGGCCTCATAGGTACCGTCCGCAAATACTGCCCCGTCCAGCGGATCTGCCTGAGGTTCCTGACTATCCTCCTGCTCTTCACCGGCATCTCCGGCCTCCAGGGTCATACCCGGAAGGTATACCGGAGCCTCAATACCGGAAAACTGAGAAAGGAATTCCTCTTCTGTAATCTTCGCCCCCAGATTTTCCGTCTCCGACTGTTCGGTCACCGCCAGGCCGTTGATCACCTTTCCGGATTCGTCAAATGTCACATCCATATGGATATCTCCGCCGTAGCCCGCCGCCTTCACGGATACCACATAGGAGCCGTCGTCCATCTGAACTGCCCTCTCAATATTTTCCGCACCGGAAACATCCAGCTCCGCCTGAACGGTGCCCGTATTTTCCGCCGCAGATTCTCCGCTGTTCTTCGTCAGCTTTCCGGTACCGAAAATCACCCCAAAGGACAGGGCGGTCACCACCACCAACGCGAGAATTCCTTTTACATCCTTATTCATCATTCAGTTTTTCCTCCTTCTTCCTGCTTCTTCTCAGAAGAGACTCCATATACATGCTTTTTATAAAGAAACGCCATCAGCCCTGCCAGACAGTTGGCTGTCAGGATTCCGAAGCAGATACCTTCGGGGTAAAGGCTGAAAATACGGATGGCCGCTGTAATTGCCCCGGCCACTATGGCGTACAGAATCTTTCCTTTTCTGGAAACGAACACATAATCCGTCAGCATATAACAGCCGCCCAGGATCAGTCCGCCGCCCAGCAGATTCCCCAGAATATCCCCGGTAAACAGTCCGGAGGGACCGAACACAAAGGTCAGAACAGTTACTGTGGCGATATAGGTCAGCGCCGCCTCAATATTGACCGCGCCTTTATAGCACAGATAGACAAATCCTACCAGAAGCAGCAGCTTGCTGGTCTCTCCGATGGCTCCCGGCATCTCTCCAATAAACATCTGCCAGTAACTGTACGCGCTTTCCGCCCCGTTTTTCATGGTTCCCAGCACAGTGGCGGATGCTACCGCATCCGTCTGCTGCACCGTTACAGGCGCAGCATACTGCATCACCGTCTGAGGCCAGGCTACCATAATCAGAAGCCGTCCCATCAAAGCCGGATTTACAAAATTGTTTCCGATTCCGCCGAACATCTGCTTCACCACCAGAATGGCAAAAACCGCGGAAGCGCCGATTACCCACAGAGGGGTGGTCACCGGCAGGTTGAAAGCCAGAAGCATACCGGTCACCACCGCGCTGAAGTCCCCTGCCGTCACCGGCTTTTTCGTCAGCTTCTGCCACAGAAATTCTGTCAGCACACAGACAGCCACGGAAAATGCCGTCATGTAGAGGGAGCGGATTCCGAAGAAATAAATCGCTCCCAGAAGGGCCGGCACCAGGGCGATGGCCACATCCAGCATCAGACCTCTGGTGGTTCGCGGCGCCCGCAGATGCGGCCCCGCATTTTTCTGTATCTCTCTCATCAGTTCCCCGCCTTTCTCTCGCGCATTCTCTGTTTCACCGTATCCCTGGCCGCGCGGACGGTCCAGGTCAGCTCCCGCCGGGCGGGACAGGTGTAAGAACAGCAGCCGCAGGCAATACACTCACTGGCGTACAATTTCTCACACAGATCAAAATCCTCCTGCCGGTAAGCGCTGTCGATCTGATAAGGAATCAGTCCTGCCGGGCAGACCCGCTCACAGCCGCCGCAGCGGATGCATGGCTGCTCCTGGCTGGCAAATTCCGGCAAAACCACCACGCCGGAGGTGGTTTTGGTCACAAAGGGAAGCTCTTCCCCCTTCCAGTCCGTCGCAACGCAGTTTCCGGTCATGGGGCCGCCGATAATCACGCGGTTCTTCTCTGCCGTCACTCCTCCACAGGCGTCAAGAAGCTGCCGGATGGGGGTTCCGATGGGAACCCGGTAATTTCCCGGATCCTTCACCAGGCCCGTCACCGTCACGATCCGGTGAGTCAGCGGTTTGCCGCCCAGCACCGCGTCCGCACAGGCTGCCGCAGTTCCCACATTGGAAACCACCGCCCCCACAGAAGCGGGCAGTCCTCCCTGGGGCACCTCCACGCCCAGCACAGTCTGAATCAGCTGCCGCTCGCCGCCCTGAGGATATCTCACCGGCAGCAGACGGATTTCCACCGGCTCTGTCATTTTGGCCGCGCCCTGCAGCGCCCCAGACATCAGATCCTGCAGATGCCCGGCCGCATCCTGTTTATTTTCTTCCATGCATATATAGGCCTTTTTCGCGCCGGAAGCTTTCAAAAGCAGCCGGACGCCGTTCAACACCCGGTACCCTTCCTCCAGCATCAGCCGATGATCACAGGTGAGGAAAGGCTCACACTCCGCTCCGTTGATCAGCAGCCAGTCCAGCTTCCCGCCGTCATACTTTTTATAGGTGGGAAATCCCGCGCCGCCCATGCCTACCAGGCCGCCTTCCATCATCCGCTCCAGAATTTCCTCTCTGGAATACCCGGACAGATCCGAAAATTCTTTCTGATATGTTCCGGCAGGTTCTTCTGTCTCCTCTCCCAGACGGGCAATCACAAATGCCGTCCTGGAGCTTCCCTTTTCTCCGATTTCGGTAATCTTCTCCACCCGGCCGGTGACGCTGGCATGCAGATGATCCCTGGCAAATCCCTCTGACCTGGCAATCAGCTGCCCCTTCACCACCTGTTCCCCCTCTTTTACCAGAGGTTTACAGCCGCCGGTGAGCGACTGATTCAGATAAATGGTTACCGTGTCCGGTTCCAGAATCCGGATGGGCTTCCGATCCGTCAGCGCCTTGTCCGATCCATCCGTGGGATGTATGCCGCCGAAAAATCCTGATTTCCTTTTTCCTGTCATGCAAACTCCTCCGCAAATTTTATGTCATAGCCTCACAAGATTGACATTATTTTAACAGTCTCTTTAAGATACCATAGAAATCCGCTTTCTGCAATACCAGAATAAAAATTTTATTTTCCCGGGCAACGGCCAGGCGGACATGCCCGTGTGTCCATTCAACGGCGTTGTGTGGCGGCAGCAAACGTTTTGTGCCGGCCGGAGCAAAACGTAAGCCACGAAGCAGGCGCGGCGGCTTCACTGTCACAAATAGTCTGCCCGTTTCTGACGGAAGTATGTTTTTGAAGTGACTGCTGCGTTTGGCATAAAAAAACTGCCGCGGGATTTCACGGCCGTTTCAAAATACCAACCGTAAAACCCGCGGCAGCCTGCTGATTATCTGGCTCCTGTTTTTCTGGCCACACAGAGAATGATCCCCAGAATCCCCAGACTGATCAGAGTTCCTTCCATAGTCTGTGCCACCAGAAGATACTGCTTTATTCCCAGAAACGGCCATGGAGCGGACGGAAACAGATCGCCCACATACCTGGCTGCCAGTCCCAGGATCAGGAATGCGGCAAATCCCGTCATCCCTCTGCCGGCATCATATCTCAGAATCCGTCCCCGGTCCGCGATCTTTCTTCTGCTGAGCATCCACAGCGCCTGCATGGCTCCGTACGCCGCCGTACACGCACCGGCAATCACATAAACGGCCGCCGCCAGGTTCCGCTGAGAAAAGATCTCCTGCACAGCCCCCAGCGCAGACCGCTGCGCCCAGAAGCTCCGGGCAAAGCGGATCGTCAGATAAGCCATCAGTACGAAACAGATTACCTGCAGCAACATGATCACCGTCTTCCACACGGCACGGGTTCCTCCTTTGGCTGCGGAACCGGCTGATGAAATCGCAGCCAGAACCGGATTTTTCCCTTTTTTCTTTACCTTCGTCTTTTTCTTTGTGGTCTGCTTTACCTTCACTCTTCCGGAAGAGACGCCTGAGGGTACACTGCCTGAATATGTCTGGCCGGATTTTCTTCCCTCCGTCTGAAAATCATCCGTGTCTTCCCGGAGCTGTCCGTCGGAACTTTTCCCCCGGAGAGCCTCCGAGAGCACCACCGATGCCTGAATCTGCTGGGTGTTCTGCCCCAGATTCATTTCCTCCCAGGGGAAATTTTCCGGATCCACCTGACCGTTTTCTGCATATGCCCGATCCGGAATATTCCGTCCGGACTGGGGACTGCGGGCGCTGTCCTCTCCCGGCACATTCAGACCGTTCTGATCCGGACCGTCCTGACTGCCTTTCCTTCCCTCTCCGTCTGTATCCGGCTGCAGAAGGGTTCCGCAGTAGCTGCAGTATTTTCCAGTAACTTCATTTTTACAATTTGGACATATCATTCCATCACTCCCCTTATCACGGACAGCTCTGTCTGCCTTACTCCGGCATATCCTCGCTGTCCTTTCCCCTCATTATACACGATATCCTGTCCTTTGGGCCTTAAATTTCTGTAAACATTTCGACAGGAACTGAAAGACGAACCCCCTCCTCCCGTTTTACTGTCCCATCAGCTCCCTGTAAAATATGTACTGTTGGATCACACCCTGGCATCCCATATACCGTTCCATGGGAAATCCTACAGGATAATGCTTCTTAAGTGCCTGCCGGATATGGGTATCCACCGGAAATGCCTCCAGGCAGTGCATGCCGAACAGGCAGATGCAGTCGGCCACTTTTTCTCCCACTCCGTAAAGCCGCAGCAGCTCCCGCCGGGCCGCAGGGTAATCCATGCGGGCCACCAGCTCCAGATCCACTTCCTTTGCCGCCACGCTGCGGGCCGTCTGAAGTACATACTTGCTCCGATATCCCAGATTACAGTCCCGAAGCTCCTGCTCCGTGGCGCCGGCCAGGGCTTCGGGCGTGGGAAACGCATAATACCGCAGGCCCTCCGCCTCCATCTCCCGTCCGTATCTGCGGCAGATATTCTCCACACAGCGGCGGATTCTGGCAATATGATTCTGCTGTGAAATCAGAAATGTGACGATCATTTCCCACAGATCCTGCCGCAGAATCCGGATCCCGCTGCCCATCCGGGCCGCCCCGGTCAGATAGGTATCCTCCGGATCGATGGAAGCAATGCAGCCGGCGTAGTCTCCTTCCAGATCAAAGTAATTGCTCCAGAAATCCTCAAACTCCTCCCGGCTGCAAAAAAACTCACAATTCTCTTCCCGCTGCCGTATCTTAAGATACCGGCTGCCGGCCAGGATACGAAACTCTCCCTCCCCGATCTCTTCCATGCGGAAGCACTGGCCGGAGGTGTGGATCTGCCGAATGTCAAAATTGGAAATTTTCTTCTGCACCATGGCTCAGTTTCCAAACAGCTCCAGGGCTTTCTGGGCGAAACGCTCCCCGTACACCTCAAAGTCCGCCTTGCAGCTTTCGTAATGGCCTTCCACCGCGTCCAGCGCCACCGGTCCCAGATGGATAAAGGGCTTGCCCAAAGCAGCGCCGCCGGAGTACACCAACATTCCCTTCACCAGCAGATGGCCGATGAGGGTCAGAATGGCCACATCCCCGCCTCCCTGGGCGAAATGGGCGGTAGAGTACACGCCTCCCAGCTTGCCCGCCAGATTCACGGAAGCGCTTTCCGTGTCAAACCATTTCTTCATCTGCCAGCAGGTACTGGCCAGATAAACGGGCGTCCCGAACAGCACGCCGTCACAGGCATTGATATAGTCCACATCCAAAGGCTCTTCGATGGAAAACAACCGGACCTGGCCGCCTTTCTTTTCCAGGCCTCTGGCAATCACCTCTCCCATTTCCCGGGTATGTCCCGTCTTGCTGTAGTAAATCACCGCAAATTTCATTGCTCATTCCTCCCGTCGTTTTCCGGCGGCTTCCGCCGGAGATTCTGCCTCTATTATAGTTCAGCGGAACGGCTTTCACAAGCGGCACTTTAGCCGCGACAGCGCCGCTGGATGACCGTTGCCCGCCGGATCTCCGCTCGTGCAAGCACGGCGGCTACCCTCCGGGCCTACCGCGTAAAAAAGCGCCCGCCGGAGGCTTCCAAAAAAGAGCATCCTCCGCGCCGGGCGCATAGCAAAAAATGTGATAACCTCTGTATCACGCCTTCCGAACCCCAAACACTTCCCGGATATCGGTGGCCGCCACCAGCGAGCCTGCCAGGATAATCAGACCGAAAATCACGCTGCGCACATCCGGCACCGCTCCGGTGAGCACGAAAGCCGCCGGAATGGACCAGACGGAATAGGTGATATCCAGAGCCATTCCCTTTGACGGACCCAGATCCCGGATCGCCTTATAATAGCACAGATAAGAGGCGGTCCCGAAAAACGCGGAGGCCAGGATCACCGGCGTCGCGATGGTGGGAAGCACATCCCCCACAAGGTTCCAGCCCCGGATCACATTCATAATCACCACGCCATAGAAGATAGCGGAAGTGATCTGGCGGATCATCAGCGCGTGCTCATTGTTCACGTTGGGATCCTTCATACCGTAGGCACAGATCACCACCTCCACGGCCCAGCCGCAGACACACAGCAGCGCGCAGAGGATACCCAGCGGCAGATTTTCCACCTGGGTGCTCTGCGGCGCC
>CBJMC01400__coassemble_1558_pt1 | contig 12895 bp, 8 predicted proteins | sample CBJMC01400__metabat2_low_PE_039 | metagenome-assembled genome bin CBJMC01400
CGGCCAGGACAGAGGAAATTGTGAAAAGAGGAGGTACGGGTTTTATGGCAGACAAATTATATGAAATGATGGACTGGCCGGAGATTGAGGCCGTGGTATATTCGGAGGAAAATGCCCCCAGAAATATTCTGGGGCCCCGGATGACCGGAGACGGTGTTCTGGTGCAGTGTTTTTTTCCGGAGAGAACTCAGGTAAGCGTCAAAGTTCTTTCCGATGAGAAGACATATCCCATGGTGATGGAGGATGAGGGAGGTTTCTTTGCGGCACTGCTGCCGTATCAGGAGATCCCCGGGTACGTTTATCTGGTAAACGAGCAAGAGGAAGTGCGGGAATACCGGGATCCCTATGCCTTTGGCCCCCAGATCACGCTGGAGGAGGAGCAGCAGTTTACCAATGGGATCTGTTATGAGATTTATGAAAAGATGGGCGCCCATCCCATGACCATTGACGGTGTGGATGGCGTGTACTTCGCGGTCTGGGCACCCAATGCCATGCGGGTGTCTGTGGTGGGCGATTTCAACAACTGGGACGGCAGGATGTATCAGATGAATCTTCTGCCCGCATCCGGGATCTATGAGCTGTTCATTCCGGGGATTCCCGTGGGTGCCATTTACAAATACGAACTGAAGCTGCGGGACGGACTGACGTATCTGAAAGCGGATCCCTACGCCAACGCGGCGGAGCTTCGTCCGGCCACCGCGTCGGTGGTGGCGGATCTGACCAGGTTCCGCTGGCGGGACAAAGCATGGCTGCGCAGCAGAAAAAAACTGCAGAAGGCGGATCAGCCCATGTTTGTCTATGAGATGCATCTGGGTTCCTGGAGAAAGCCGGAGGATGGCCGGGACTTTTACAATTACCGGGAGATTGCCCCCATGCTGGTGGAATATCTGACAGAGATGGGTTACACTCATGTGGAGCTGATGCCTATCATGGAGCATCCCTTCGACGCCTCCTGGGGATATCAGGTGACGGGCTATTATGCGCCCACCAGCCGGTACGGCTCGCCGGAGGACTTTATGTTCTTTGTGGATACCCTCCACCGGGCCGGTTTCGGCGTGATTCTGGACTGGGTGCCGGCGCATTTCCCCAGAGATACCTTCGGGCTGGCTTCCTTTGACGGAACCTGCCTTTACGAGCATCTGGATCCCAGACAGGGATATCATCCCCACTGGGGCACGCTGATCTATAATTACGGACGCCCCCAGGTGAAGAATTTCCTGATTTCCAACGCGCTGTACTGGGCGGACAAGTACCATGTGGACGGCATCCGCTTTGATGCGGTGGCATCCATGCTTTATCTGGATTACGGGAAGAATGACGGGGAATGGGTGCCCAACATCTATGGCGGAAATGAAAATCTGGACGCTGTGGAATTCCTGAAGCATCTGAATTCCATCTTTAAGAAAAAATATCCGGATACGCTGCTGATCGCGGAAGAGTCCACCGCATGGCCTCAGGTGACCGGTAGTGTGGAGGATGACGGCCTGGGCTTTGACTATAAGTGGAACATGGGATGGATGAACGATTTCATCGGCTATATGTGCAACGATCCCCTGTTTCGGGGCAGCCATCACAATGAGCTGACCTTCAGCATGATTTATGCCTACAGTGAGAATTTCCTTCTGAGCCTCTCCCATGACGAGGTGGTGCATGGAAAAGGTTCTCTGCTGAATAAGATGCCGGGAGACATGGAAAAGAAGTTTGCCAATCTGCGGCTGGCGATGGGATTCTTTGTGACGCATCCCGGAAAGAAGCTTCTGTTTATGGGACAGGAGTTTGGCCAGGAGCATGAGTGGGCCGAAAACAAATCTCTGGACTGGAGCGATATGGAACAGCCGGAACATAAGAAGCTGCATGATTTCATGAAAGCGCTGATCGGACTTTACCGGCAGTATCCGGCTCTCTACCGGATGGATTACGATCCCCAGGGTTTTGAATGGATCAACTGCGTGGACTGGGAAAAGAGCATGGTATCCTTCATGAGAAGGACCGCAAAGCCGGAGGAAACCCTGGTGGTGATCTGCAACTTCTCCGATGTGGCCTATGACGCCCATCAGGTGGGCGTGCCCTACGCGGGAAAATATAAAGAAATCCTCAACAGTGATGCCGAGGCTTACGGAGGAAGCGGTTTTGTGAATCCCCGGGTAAAGATCGCCAAAAAGGTGGAATGTGATGACCGGCCCTATTCTCTTACTGTCAAGGTTCCGGCGCTGGGTATCTGTATCTACAGTTTCACAAAAACTGTGGAGAAGGTTGTGGACAACAAGACTGCCAAAGGCAGAAAAAAGAATTCATCCACGAAGAAAAGCGGGCTGAAAGAGGAGATCAGCCGGCAGATGGAGCTGGCGGAGGAAGCTGCTGTCCGGAAAACAGAGGCAAAGGAGACAAAAGAAAAGGCTGCAGAGAAGAAAGGATAAATTTTCATTATGTTGGACCTGATACAAGGCGCGCTGTTCTGGATAGGTAAAATTCCCCAGGATGGCCTGCTGGGATTTTTGTTCCGGCTGATTCTGGCATTGATCGTCTATGCCATAGGAACAAAGGTGATTGCCTGGCTGTGCCGCATAGTACGCAAGCATCTGCTGAAATACGGGACAGATGAAGCGGCCAAGAGTTTTGTGATGTCCATCCTGAAGATCAGCCTCCATATTCTTCTGATTATGACGCTGGCAGCGCAGGTGGGTGTGGACAGGACTTCCATCGCCACAGTGCTGGCTTCCGCCGGAGTGGCAGTCAGCCTGGCATTGAAAGATGGACTTTCCAATTTCGCCAGCGGGCTGATTATTATGTTCCTGAGACCTTTTTCTGTGGGGGATTATATTATCGAGCATGGAGAAAATAATGAAGGAACAGTGGAAAAAATAGAACTTTATTATACCACGCTGGCCACTACAGACAGCAGAAGAGTGGTGATCCCGAATTCTCTGCTGACAGGCAACTGTATCACCAATGTGACAGCTGCCGATAAGCGGAGACTGGAGATCAAGGTGGGAATTTCCTACGATTCCAATTTACAGAAAGCCAAGGATATTCTCCGGGAACTGATTCAGGAGGATCCGGAGCTGATGGATCAGGAAGAAAGTCAGATTTATGTGGATTCTCTGGGAGAAAGCTCAGTGGTTCTGGGTTTGAAATCCTGGGTGAAAACTGAGGAATTCTGGAATACCAAGTGGCGGATGAATGAGCGTATCAAAGAAGCTTTTGACGCCAATGGTATTCAGATTCCATATCCTCAGCTGGATCTGCGGATCCGGGATATCCCAAAAGAAATAAAGCGGTAACCGAAAGAAAGCGAAGGACAGGATTCCGGCTATGTGGCCGGGGTGCTGTCCTTTGCGGGTACAAAGAAAGGAAGAAACTATGATTGCAGAACAGTATAAAGCCATGTTGGGAGCAAAATCGGCCATCCGGGAGATGGCGGCTTACGGAGCAAAACGGGGAAAGGAAATCGGGCCGGAAAATGTCTTTGATTACAGTCTGGGAAATCCTTCGGTGCCGGTGCCGGAAAAATTTACCCGGAAGATGAAGGATCTGCTGGAGAAGGAAAGCCCGGTGGCTCTTCACGGCTACAGTCCCACGCTGGGGATCGATTCCGTCCGGCAGGCGGTGGCGGATTCCCTGAATCGCAGATTCGGTATGACCTACGAAAAGGAACACATTTTCATGACCAGCGGCGCGGCGGCGGCTCTGGCCCATGCCTTCCGGGCGGTGACGGTGCCGGGGGACTCCATTCTCACCTTCGCCCCGTTTTTCCCGGAATACCGGTTCTATGTGAATCTGACCGGAGCCAGCCTGAAAGTGGTTCCTCCGGATCTGACCGGCTTTCAGGTGGATTTTGACAAATTTGCCGACATGGTGACGGAGGATGTGACGGCGGTGCTGATCAATACGCCCAACAATCCGTCAGGAACCGTTTATACCACAGAAACCATCCGGAAGCTGGCCGCCATTCTGGAGGAGAAGGAGAAAGCGTACGGCCATGAAATCTACCTGATTTCCGACGAGCCCTACCGGGAGATTGTGTTTGACGGGGTGGACGCCCCCTATGTGGCGAAGTATTACAAAAACACCATTACCTGCTATTCCTTCAGCAAGTCTCTGTCTGTCCCCGGAGAGCGGATCGGCTATGTGGCGGTTTCTCCGGAATGTGAGCATGCCCGGCTGATTGTGGAAATGTGCGGACAGATTTCCAGAGGCATCGGACATAACTGCCCGTCCTCCATCATCCAGCTGGCGGTGGCGGACTGCCTGGACGATACCTCCGATCTGTCCGTCTACGAGGAAAACGCCAGGATCCTTTACAGCCGTCTGACGGATCTGGGCTTTGAAATCGTAAGGCCCGGCGGAACCTTTTACATGTTCCCGAAAGCGCTGGAGCCGCATTCCCAGGCTTTCTGCCAAAAAGCCATGGAAGCGGATCTTCTGCTGGTGCCGGGAGATACCTTCGGCTGTCCGGGGTATTTCAGAATCGCCTACTGCATCGATACGGAAAAGGTAGAACGCTCTCTGCCCGCCTTCGAACGGGTGGCGGCCATGTACCGGAAATAATCGGAAAAGGGAAAGATGATGGAAAAAGAAACGAAACAGATTCGTCCCGTTCCGGGACTGTCCAGGGAGGACGAGGAAGCGCAGCTGTCCAGAATTATCGCTGTGGCCCAGGAGAACCTGGAACGGACCGCGGGGCGCAGCCACGAGCTTGCCGAAGAGCTGCATGATCTGATGGAAACGTATGGCGCCAAGGACAAGGAAGCGCTGGCGCTGCTTTTTAACACCCAGTCCCAGATGAAGGAGAATCAGCGGGATCTGATCCGGTGCCGGAAGGCCAGAAAAAAACCGTATTTCGGAAGAATTGACTTCCGGGACGCCCGTATCCGCCAGACGGAATCCTACTATGTGGGAAGGGTGGGGATTTCCGAAAACGGACAGGAACCGCTGGTGATTGACTGGAGAGCCCCGGTGGCCTCCGTCTATTACGAAAATTCTCTTGGCCCCTGCAGGTATACGGTGAAAAACGAGGGTGTCTTTGAGATCGATCTGAAACGGAAGCGTACCTATGAGATTGCGGACGACAAACTGAAGGATTTTTACGACTCCGATGTGGTGGCCAACGATGAGTTGCTGAACAAATACCTGGCCCGGAACAAAAAAGCGGTGCTGGGGGAGATTATTGCCACCATACAGAAGGAGCAGAACGCCATTATCCGCAAATCCCCCAAGACCAATGTGATTGTGCAGGGTGTGGCCGGTTCGGGAAAGACCACCGTGGCCATGCACCGGATTTCCTATATCCTGTACAATTATGAGGAATTCAGGCCGGAGGATTTCTACATCATCGGAAGCAACCGGATTCTGCTGAATTATATCACCAGCGTTCTGCCGGAGCTGGATGTGTACGGCGTCTCCCAGATGACCATGGAGCAGCTGTTTGTGCGGCTTCTCTATGAGGACTGGGACAAGGAGAAATATCAGATCCGGCCGGCGGACAGGAAGGATGCGCGGATCTGCCTGAAAGGAAGCCTTGCCTGGTTTCGGGATCTGGAAGCCTTCTGCAGAGAATATGAGCTGAGCCAGATTCCCGGAAAAGATATTCACCTGAAAAAGACGGGAGCTCTGCTGCTTTCCGCCGCCTCCATCCGGCAGTATCTGGAGGAATTTCCCCAGCTGTCCATGCAGACGAAAATCAATATGCTCAACGAACGGCTGCTGGCAAAACTGGAAAATGAGCTGTCCGGCAAGTACATTTCCTGTACTCCGGAGGAGAAAAAGGAATTGCAGCGGGCCTGCCGGCAGCATTTCGGGGGAAATGTCTGGAAAGGATCTGTTTTCCGGGTATATGAGGATTTTCTGAAAGAACAGAAAAGAGAGGGGAAGAGCGTTCCCTTTGAGGAAAATTGTTTTGACGTCTATGATCTGGCCGCGCTGGCATACCTGTACAAGCGGATCAAGGAGACGGACGGGATCCGGGAGGCCAGCCACGTGATCATTGATGAGGCACAGGATTTCGGCATGATGGCCTACGGGGCGCTGGCTTACTGCCTGAGAGGCTGCACTTACACCATTATGGGGGATGTGTCCCAGAATATCCATTTCGGATACGGCCTCAATGACTGGAAGGAGCTGCAGGATCTTATCCTGACGGGAACCTTTGACAGCTTTGAACTGCTGAAAAAAAGTTACCGGAACACGGTGGAGATTTCCGATTTTGCCACGGAAATCCTGCGCCACGGAAATTTTTCCATCTATCCGGTGGAGCCCATCAGCCGCCACGGAAGCCCGGTAAAGATCCAGGCCTGCCCGGGCCCGGAGGAAATGCTTATGGAATCGGTGCGGATTATCCGCGGATGGCAGCAGGAGGACCGGGAGACCATCGCGGTGATCTGCCGGGATCAGGAGGAGGCCGCCATGGTCAGCGCCCGTCTGGGAGAACATCTGACCCTGGCGGACAGCAATCTGGAGACGGCAGAGTTCGGCAGCGGCATCATGGTGCTGCCGGTGGAATATACCAAAGGTCTGGAGTTTGACGCGGTGCTGATTTACCATCCCTCACAGGAGCATTATCCCTGTGAGGACGGCTATGTGAAGCTGCTCTATGTGGCTGCCACCCGCGCGCTCCACGAGCTGGCGGTGGTGCATCAGGGAGACCTGACCCCTCTGATCGCCGAACCTGTTCCGGAGGAAAAACGGATGCGGTCTCTGGAAGGTATGGCCAAAAAGCCATTCCGGTTTGAGACAAAAAGGGAGATTACCGACAAGGAGCAGATGGCCCAGGATGTGCTTCAGGGAAATAAGGAACGGGCCATGCGGGATTATCTGGGCCCGAAGCCCATTGTGGTTTCCGCAAAAGAAGAAACAAAAACGGAAAAAGTGGGGATTCGCAATCGGATAATCCAGCAAAATATCCATAAAAGGGAGATTGAAGAAGGAAAACGCGCAGAAAACGCAGCAAAAATGGAGAATACGCAGAAAAAGGGAGGAAAGGAAAGCCGGGAAGTTCCCGTGAATCCTTCCGGCTGGCAGTTCGGATGCGCGCCGGACAACAGTATGCTTCGCCCCAGAGGCCACGGGCGGATCGATAATTCTGTCCGCATGGTGCGGCGAACGAAGCGTTTTGTAGAACTGATCAGCAGCTATGGAACCCTGCGGATCTCGCCCCTGGAGGATGCGGTGATCCGGGTGCAGTTTGTGAAAGGCAGGCTTGTACCTTTCGAGGAAGGATTCTGGAATTATCAGCCGGAGGCGCCCTTATCCTGGACGGCCAGGGAGAACAAAAGTCTGGTGGAGATTGCCACGGGGAAACTGTCGGTGCGGATTGATAAGAAAACCGGAGCCATACAGTTTCTGGAAAGAGGAGGCAGGCTGCTTCTGGCAGAGAAGGCGGCGCTGCCCAGGCAGGTGGAGGAGCCGCCGGCCGGTCAGACCTGGACGTATTTTGACTGGGGAAAGAAAGAAAAGCTCTGGGCTAAGGGACTGCTGGCGCAGGATCTGGATCGGATTGATCAGAAGGCCCGGTATATCAGCTTCGGAGGGAAAAAGCTGCGGATGCCGCTGGTGGTGTCAGAACTGGGCTACGGAATCGGTATTGCCGCGGAAAATACCGTCATGTGCTGCGCGATTCCCATGTACGGCCCTTATCTGTACACGGAGGGAAGCGGACAGATTGACTACTACTTCTTTTTCGGGGGCAGCAGCGAGGAGACGCTGAGACTGTATCGGAAAGTACAGGAAGGATAAAACTTTTAAAGAAGGAATCGGGAAACAGGCAGGACGGGACAGGTGTGGCTCATGGAAAGCACACCTGTCCCTGAAATTTTCATGACAAAAGATTGCTGATACCGGGTAGAGTTGAAAATGTTTTTATTGTAGAGCGGTTACGGCTTTGGTGGAATTGGCTGATTCTCTTCTTCCTGCGACAGACGGATTACAGACTGCAGATCCATGCCCAGGAAATCAGCGATTTCCTGCAGGCTCCTCCCGCGGGAGAGGTTGTGTTCCATGATTCGTTTTAGAGCTGCCTGTTGGCCCATGGAAACGCCCTTTGTCATGCCCTGTTCCAAACCCTTCTTCATACCCTTCTCCATACCTTTCTCCAGCCCACGGGTTTCTGCGTCTTCCATCAGCGAATTGTAATCGCGGAGGGCTTTCTGTCTGGCTTCATATTCCAGGCGTTTTTGTTCATCGGAGCTTAATTTGTCCAGCTCGGTGAAAGCCTCGGCAAGATATTCATTGTCATGGGTCATGGATTTCAACTCCTCTCTGTTTTTTGCTCCCAGAAAGCGCAACCACTGCAGGAGCGGATCTTCTCCCTCTTTTTTGGCGGGAAGTTTTTTCAGCTCCAGTATCAGCAGCTCAAAAAGATCTGTGTATTCTTTTCCGGTCTTCCTGTCGCAGAGGCAGATGGAATGAAAGTATTCCTGATCCTGGGGAATATGTATAAAATTCAGGATACTTACATGAATACATTTTTTCAGCTGTGCATAGGAATCACCGGCCTGAAGCTGTTCCGTGAAAAGCTTTCCCAGATAGAACAGCGCCCGGGCGTCCCAGTGCGCGAAGCTGAGTACCTGCATTTCCAGATCAATTCGCGTTCCGTCTTCCAACAGCACACTGACATCCAGAATTCCCAGCTTTTGATCTCCATATTCCCGTCTCAGGGCGGTTGGACGAAGCGTAGTTTTCTGAATCTTGTGGGGAGGAATCTTCAGAAGGGCAGCGATAAATCCTTTCCGGACTTTGGGATTATTCATCAGCTCCTTGAAGCACAGATCAACGGTGGGAAGCATAATAAAATCACTGTGTTTATCACTCATAGCGGCTCCTTTCCTTGCGTTTGGCCGGAAGGCCATAAAGGTATCCCCTTGCGGGATTTCCTTGACTTCGGCCGAAAGGTCATAAAGGTATCTCCCTGTGGGATTTCCCTAACCTTGGCCGAAGGGCTCATTTTCCCGCAAACCGGCAGCAGGAAAGAAACCACTGCTTTATATATATCATATCACATTTTGCAGATATGTAAAGAATAAAGAAGTGTGATTTCCCAAAAAAGAGCAGAAGAAATACATTCGGACATTTCCTGATGCAGCCGGGGATTATTGAATTGGTAAATGGGATACATACTCTGAATCGAGTAAAGAACAAATGTGTTTAATGCCTGACGGCAAAAAATGAAGAAAGCAATCTGCAGATTTGTATTCCTGCGGACAGCGCGTACAGGCCTGATTTCGTTTGTGCCAGACAGAAAGCTGGCGAAGTGCGGGACCTGCTGCAAAATGGCATCCGCAGAATAGTTAACTTTCTTTCGTATGAAAAGAATAGCATAAGGAATGGATAATTGCAAGGGGAAGAAAAAATTTACGACTATGAAATCGTATTCCTGGATGTGTTTTTATAATGCGACCTGCTTTTATGAAAACCCTTCGGTATATACTGCATAACGAAAGGGGAATTCTGCCGAGGCCTGATCTGGTATATAATAACAGTCAGAAAGAAGCAGGAGGTAAGCAGATGAGAAAAAGCAGACTGCTGGCTGCCGCGATGGCATTGTTGTTTCTGACAGGCTAGGAGGTACCCCCTGAGAATTCGCCGCAGCAGGAAACAGATGCCGTGCGGCAGGAGATTTCGGAGGATACACAGGAAGAGGTGAAGGAGGATTCCATGAGGGAAGAAACGGGTGTGACCAGCGGCAGCTTTCCGGAGAATCTGGAGCAGATCCCCCAGGAGTATTTTACCCCGGCACAGCAGGAGGGAACTCTGGTGGAGCTGGAGTATGATACCTATGAGTCCATGTCGTACGAAGAGAAGGACACGGTGCTGCACAAACGGGCGATTGTTTATCTGCCCTACGGATATTCGGAGGATACGCCCTACAATGTTTTCTATCTGATGCACGGAGGCTGGAGCGACGAGACCACTTATCTGGGAACGCCTGATCAGCCCAATGCTTTTAAGTATGTGCTGGACCACGGCATGGAGGATGGGAAAATTCAGCCCATGATCGTGGTATGCCCCACGTACAATAATGAAAGTGACACCGACAGTTCCAGCTATTCGCTGGCGCTGCGGCTGACGGAGAATTATCACAGGGAACTGGTCAATGATCTGATACCGGCGGTGGAAGGAACTTACAGCACGTACGCGGAGGACACCTCCCCGGAAGGGATCCGGCAGTCCAGGGATCACAGGGCTTTTGCGGGATTTTCCATGGGATCGGTGGCCACATGGAGAACCTTTCAGTACTGTCTGGATGAATTCCGCTATTTCATGCCTTCCAGCGGGAGCCTGACCACGGATGGGGAAGTTATGGCATCCATGGTGCGGGATTCCGGCCACGATTGGGATGACTTCTTTATTTTCGCGGCGTCCGGCACGTAGGATTTCGCGTATTCCTCATTTAAGGCGCAGATTGAGGCCATGGCCGGCGCGGACCGGGAGATCTTCCGGGTGGCGGACAATGAGAAGGAGGGCAATTTGTATTTCCTGGAACAGGAAGGCGGAACCCACAGCGGGGAGTATGCCATGGAATACTTTTATAACGGACTTCGCTGGATCTGGCAGTGAAATCCATAAACAGGCCGGAAAGGACGGGGAACGCCCGGATGGAAGGAAGAGGAAAGGAGATTTTGTGGCTGTATCCGATGCTGACCTTTACTATGTCTCTGTGGATACGGAGGGAGAAATCGGATGGGAATCCGGAACCTTCCCGAATAAGGGGAGAGCTCCGGCGCATGTCATTGAGGTGCTCACGGAAGCCACATCGCCGGCCTACAAGGCATATCTCCGGGAAACAGGGGTGTCCTATATTGTGGCGGGAAAAGACCGGCTGGACTGCCAGATGGCCATGGAAAAGCTGTACCGGCTTTTTCATATCGAAAAGCTGCTGATCTGCGGCGGAGGCATGGTGGACTGGAGTTTTCTTCGGGCTGGTATGGTGGATGAGCTGAGTCTGTTTCTGGCGCCGGTTTCCGATGGAAGCCAGGGAACGGCTTCCCTGTTTTCGCGGATGCCCGGGGAGGAAAACGGACAGCCGGTGGAATTTGTGCTGAAAGACATGGAAAAAGTGGGAGAGGGAGGACTGCGCCTGAAGTATCTGGCGAAAAATGCCCGGAAATCCTGACGCGCCCTTCGCGGATTTCCAGTGGAAGGCCGCTGTGTGCCGGCAGAAAAAGAGCTCCGCGGGATATGCAAAGATCAAGTGTGATCTGCATATCCCGCGGAGCTCATACTTTTTATTTCTTTCCGAAGCCGGATACGATCTGAAGAATCCGTGCCGCGGCATCCTGTGCCGGGATTTTTTCGGACAGTGTCTTATCCCTGGAGGTTACCTCCAGTACCTGATCCTTCAGGTTGCGGGGGCTTACCACCACGCGGATGGGAACGCCCAGAAGATCCGCGTCGGAGAACATGACGCCGGCCCGCACCGGACGGTCGTCGTAGATCACCTCCGCGCCGAGACGCTGAAGTTCTTCGTACAGGTGATCCGCATATTCTCTGACCTGCGCGTCATCGGCCCGGACAGCGCACAGATGAATCTGCCAGGGAGCGATGGCCATGGGCCAGATGGGCCCGTATTCATCATGGGAAGCCTCGCAGACAGCGGCGGCCAGACGGCCCACGCCGATACCATAGCAGCCCATGATGGGATATTGGGAATTTCCCTCCGGGTCGATGTAAGTCATGTTCATGGACCGGGTGTATTTGGTGCCCAGCTGGAAGATATTTCCCACCTCGATGCCGCGCTGGATGGTGATGGCAGGCTTCTTGCAGCAGGGGCAGACGCCTCCCTCGCGGATTTTTGCGAAATCGTGATAGGAGGCTTCGGGTACATCCCGTTTCATATCCAGTCCCGTATAATGATATTCCTCCCGGTTGGCTCCGCAGGAGAGATTGTTTCTTCCTTCCAGAGACCGGTCGTATAATACCGTAAAATCTCCTTTCAGATCCACGGGACCGATGTATCCCGCATGGAGTCCGGATTCGGGCGTAATCTCCGCCGGGCGGATCTCGCAGCCCAGATAGCCGGTCAGCTTTGTCTCATTGACCTCCAGATCTCCCCGGAGGAAAAGCACCACATATTTACCGTCGGGTACCTGCTGATATACCACTGCCTTGCAGGAGTTCTCCCTGGGACTTTTCAGAAAGTCGCAGATTTCCTCGATGGTGTGGATGTCGGGGGTGTAAACCAGGGTCAGAGGGCCGGAGACCTCATCCCGGATATGGGGCATGATATTTTCCGCCGCCTCCATGTTGGCCCGGTAGCCGCACTCCGGACAGATGGCGATGGAATCCTCCCCGATGGGGGTCAGCAGCATAAATTCATGGGAAATGCTTCCGCCCATCATGCCGGAATCGGAGGCCACGGAAATCACCTGGGGTACGCCGGCTCTGGCAAAAATCCGCTCATAGGCCTTGTGGCACCGGTCATAGTAAGCCTCCAGATCCTCCTGGCTGGTGTGGAAGGAGTAGGCGTCCTTCATGGTAAATTCCCGGACACGGATCAGTCCAGCCCGCGGGCGGGCTTCATCCCGGAACTTTGTCTGGATCTGATAGATCATAAAAGGATAACGGGTGTAGCTCTGGCCGTACTCCCGGACCAGATGAACCGCCGCCTCCTCGTGGGTCATGCCCAGCACCATGGGGCTGCCGTTTCTGTCCTGAAAACGGAGCAGTTCTTTTCCCACGCTCTCATACCGGCCGGATTCATGCCAAAGGGAAGCGGGCAGCACCACCGGAAACTGTACCTCCTGGCCGTCGATGGCGTCCATCTCCTCCCGGATGATCTGTTCGATTTTCCGGGTGATCCTTCTCAGGGGAAGATAAGAGGAGTAAATGCCGTTGGCCACATATTTCATATAACCGCCCCGGATCATCAGCGCGTGGCTGTCCACCACACAGTCGGCGGGGC
>CBJMC01400__coassemble_1570_pt1 | contig 12769 bp, 10 predicted proteins | sample CBJMC01400__metabat2_low_PE_039 | metagenome-assembled genome bin CBJMC01400
CTTTCGTGGATGCAAACTGGAATGTCTATCCCGATCAATGGCAGCGGCTTTTTCAGACAAAGAAGCTGTCGGAGGAACAGGCAGATCGGCTGATTTCCCGATGGCAGGCGGAGCTTTTTGGCAGTGAACAGATGGCGGCCGGTACACAAAAGCTGACGCGGCTGCGGCCCTGGACGCGGCAGGCGGATTTTTATAAAGAGGATGTGACGGGGAAGCTTCATATGGTTCTGGCTGATGGACTCTATATTGATGGGCTGAACCTGAAACCACGGATTCAGAACCAGATTCGTTGCATGGCCACCATGGATAACCCGGCCTATTACAAAAATCTTCACATGGGATATTCCAATTATTATAATTTCAGCACTATTTATTTGGGGAAAGATGAAGAAGGATATATACGGATTCCCAGAGGGCTTCAGGAACAGGTGGAAGAACATTGCCGGAAGGCGGGGATTTCCTTTGATGTGGAGGATCAGCGGGAAAAGGGACGTCCTATCCGTGTCTCTTTTCAGGGAAAACTGAAGGAGAAACAGGAGCTTGCCGCCCGCAGGCTTCTTTCCTTTGATAATGGGGTGCTCAGCGCGGCTACTGCCTTTGGCAAAACTGTGGTGTGCAGTTATCTCATTGCCCAGAGAAAGGTAAGTACGTTGATTTTGCTGGAAAGTTCCAATCTGGTGGAACAGTGGGAGGAGGAATTAAACCGTTTCCTGAATATTGACGAGGAGCCCCCGGAATACGAGACGAAAACCGGAAGAAAGAGGCGGAGGAGCAGTGTTATCGGAACGCTGTATGCGGGAAAGGATACTACCACGGGAATCATCGATATTGCCATGGTGGGCTCTCTGTACAAAAAGGGAGCGTTCCACCGGCGCCTCCGTTCCTACGGTATGGTAATTATGGATGAATGTCATCACGCCGCCTCCCCCACTGCGCAGAAGATTCTGGAAAAGGTAAATGCCAGATTTGTATACGGAGTCTCCGCCACACCCATCCGCAGCGATAATCTGGAAAAAATTAATTTTATGCTGCTGGGACCGGTGCGTCATCAATATACTGCGCTGGAGCGGGCAGAGGAACAGGGGATCGATCATCTGGTGTGTCCCCGGTATACCCGTGTGACAGATCTGGCGGGCAGGTCAGGAGATATCAATGCGGCCTATGAACTGGTGAGCGCCAGCCCGTCAAGAAATGAGCAGATCAGCCAGGATCTGGAGGCGTGTATCCGGCAGGGGCGGACGCCGGTGGTTCTTACCCGTTATAGGGAACATGCCAGGATGCTATATGAAAAGGCAGAGCATATGGCAGATTATGTATTTCTTCTTTATGGGGAAAATTCCGCAAAGGAAAATGCCCGGATCCGGCAGCAGATGCGGGAAATTCCACGGGAAAAACCCATGATTCTGGTGGGCACCGGTCAGAAGATTGGAGAGGGATTTGATTGTCCCAGGCTGGATACGCTGATGCTGGCTTCTCCGGTTTCCTTTGCCGGACGGCTGGAACAGTATGCTGGTCGTTTGAACAGAGATTATGAAGGGAAAAAAGATGTGATCATTTACGATTATATTGATTTTCATATTCCTGTTTTCGACCGTATGTATCAGAAGAGGCTGCGTACTTACCGGAAAATCGGTTTCCGGATTTTCTCGGAGGCAGAAGGAGAAAAGCAGGAGGCACGGGCCATTTACGATGCCGGAAACTATCAGGAAATTTTCGAACAGGATATTGCGGAGGCACGAAAGGAAATTGTCATTTCCAGCCCGGAGCTTGTCTCTGAGAAAGTGGACCGCCTGGTTTTCCTGGTAAAGGACAGGCAGGAGATGGGGGTAAGTGTCACGGTTATCACAGGACATCCGGACAATGACCGGTATGGGAATACAGGGTTTCTCTGGAGCCTGATCCGCCAGATGCAGATGGCGGGGATCCAGGTGAAAACCACCGAAGAGTGTGCGGAGCATTTTGCGGTGATGGACGGGGAGCTGGTATGGCACGGCGGAATGAATTTGCTGGGAAAAGCAGATGTCTGGGATAATCTGATCCGGGTGAAATCCGCAAAGGCGGCGGGAGAACTGATGGAAAGCGCAGAACAGGCAATCGCAATACCGGCAGCTGATCAGGTGGCAGGTTTGCGGCTTTGACTCACCGAATCACACTCTCCGACCGCAGCACCCTTACCAGAATCTCCCTGGCGCCCCGTAGAATCTCATCCCGGGGCACCTTTTCTTTATGACTCTCATTGATAAACCCCAGAATCCCATAACACAGGAACCCCGCGATCTGTTTTGGGGTATAGCGGAGTTTCAGATTGCGGCGGATCCGGTCCGTGTGCATTTCTACAGTATCCAGGACAAGTTTGTAGAAGGAAAATGCCAGATGGGGATTTTCCTCCGGGTTGGTATGGCGGAAAAAGTCATAATTTCCGTAATAGACCTCAAAAATGGAGTCCAGCATATTACAGTACCCTGTGACGATATCATTGCGGTGATTATTCTGCTGCTGGCGCCGTTCATAGATCTCCATGCCGGCTTTCAGATAGTCCTGAAAAATTTCATCGGCCAATGCATACTTGTCATTATAATGTTTGTAAAAGGTGATCCGGCTGGTGTCCGACTGGCGGCAGAGTTCGGTGATGGTGATCTGCTCAAAGGACATCTGATTCAGCATCGCAATCAGGGTGGATTTCAGATTCTTTTTGGTTTTCTTGATTCGTTTATCTTCCATTTACATATTCTCCGATCTGTATAAATATCTGACAATTTTTCGGAAGTGTTCCTTGTTATTCCATGGCTGCTTTGCTATAATTTTACCACCTGTATAACTAACAAACAATATGTAAAGGGAAATCATAACTGCTGCGGCAAAGCCAATGGCAGAGCGGCGGCAAACCAGAGGAGGCAAAAACATTTATGGCATCGGACGTTGCAATTATGACGGACAGCAATTGTGGCTTCATGCCCCGGGAAGGGGAGGAAATGGGGATTACGGTGATTCCCATGCCCGTACTGATCAATGGTGACGTTTACTACGAAGGGAAAAATATCACAACGGAAGAATTTTATCAGGCTCTGTCACGGGGGGATCATGTGACCACCTCCCAGCCGTCGCCGGGGGACCTGATGGATACCTGGAGAGTTTTGCTCCGGGAGCACCGGGAGGTGGTCTGTATTCCCATGTCCAGCGGACTGAGCAGTACCTGTCAGAGTGCGGTAACGCTGGCACAGGATGAGGAGTTCGCGGGAAGGGTGTTTGTGGTGGATAATCACCGGATTTCTGTCACCCAGGCCCAGTCGGTGCTGGACGCGAAGGCCATGGCTGAGGACGGTATGAGCGGTGCAGCCATCCGTGACAGGCTGGAGGCGGAAGCGATGGAGGCTACCATCTATATCACGGTGGATACGCTGGAATATCTGAAGAAGGGCGGCAGAATCACACCGGCGGCAGCGGCCATCGGGACGGTGCTGAACCTGAAGCCGGTGCTGACCATCCAGGGGGACAAGCTGGACGCTTTTTCCAAAAGCAGGGGATTCAAGACGGCCTTCCGGACTATGGTGAAGGCGCTGCACAGGGATCTGGACACCCGGCTGGCACCTCAGGTTCGGGAAGGCACCCTGAAGGTGGGGATGGCCACCACCCTGATGGAGCCGGAGAAGCTTGCGATGTGGAAGGAGGAAATGCGCCAGGAATTTCCGGGGCTGGAGCTGTTTCATCTGCCGCTGACCATGAGCATTGGCTGTCATACCGGCCCCGGGGCGCTGGGCATCGGCGCGGTACGGTATTACCGGAAGGGCTGATGGGGATCTAAGACTTTGGATTTCCGTTTCTTTCAGCGATAACCGGGCGCGGCCCGGGGAGGCGGCGCCAGATATCGGGACCGGCAGCATTTTATAAGGAAAATAGGGAAATAGAAAGCACTGCTGTACGGATATATCCGCTCATGTGGTGCTTTTCAGTTTGCGTTTCAGACGCTGGCAGGTACCGGTTCAGTTTTCCGTTATGCCGGGATCCGCGGGCACCGGTTTCTTTTCCGGACAGCCAATAATTCTCCAAAAAAAACAATAAAAACGACTTGTACTTACCTGCCGACAAGTTATATGATGAAGATATAATATTTAATTGTGGAGGTTTTTACATGACAGAAATGAAAGCGTATTATGCAGAGCAGATTGCCGCGGGCAATACGGTTCTGGGGATTGAGCTGGGCTCCACCAGAATCAAAGCGGTGCTCAACGACGAAAAGAACAATCCCATCGCTTCCGGCAGCCACGATTGGGAGAACCGGCTGGAAAACGGGATCTGGACGTATTCCCTGGAGGATATCTGGACGGGCCTTCAGGACTGTTTCCGGGATCTGGTTCGCGATGTAAAGGAACAGTACGGCGTCGTCCTCACCCGGCTGGGCGCTCTGGGAATCAGCGGCATGATGCACGGTTACATGGCCTTTGACAGCCAGGGACAGCTGCTGGTGCCGTTCCGCACCTGGAGAAACAACATTACGGGAGAGGCCGCCCGGAAATTGTCCGAGCTGTTTCAGTACAACATTCCCCAGCGGTGGACGGCGGCGCATCTGTATCAGGCCATGCTCAACGGGGAGGAGCACGTAAAGGATGTCTCTTTCGTGACCACTCTGGCCGGTTACATTCACTGGCGTCTCACAGGGGAGAAGGTGCTGGGAATCGGGGAAGCCTCCGGCGTATTTCCCATTGACAGCCAGCAGAAGGATTACCGCCAGGATATGGTGGAAAAGTTCGACGTTCTGGCAGAAGAGATGGGATATTCCTGGAAATTCCGTCAGATCTTCCCCCGGGTGATGGTGGCCGGACAGACGGCCGGCAGGCTGACGGAGGAGGGCGCGAAGCTGCTGGATCCCTCCGGCACTCTGGAAGCGGGCATTCCTCTTTGTCCGCCGGAGGGGGACGCAGGAACGGGCATGACCGCCACCAACAGCGTCACCGTAAGAACGGGAAATGTTTCCGCGGGAACTTCCGTATTTGCCATGCTGGTGCTGGAGAAGGGATTGGCCCAGGTGTATCCGGAAATTGATATGGTGACCACCCCGGCGGGAGAGCCGGTGGCCATGGTGCATTGTCAGAACTGTACCTCAGATCTGAATGCCTGGGTGGAGCTGTTCGGGGAATTTGCCGGAGCCATGGGGATTTCGGCGGATAAGAATCAGCTTTACAGTGTTCTGTACAACAAGGCCCTGGAGGGAGATTGCGACTGCGGCGGTCTGCTGTCCTACTGCTATTTTTCCGGGGAGCATATCACGGATTTCACAGAGGGACGGCCGCTGTTTGTCAGAACCCCGGAGAGCCGTTTTACCCTGGCCAACTTCATGCGTTCCCACCTGTTTACCTCGCTGGGCGCATTGAAAATCGGTCTGGATATCCTGATGAAGGAAGAGCATGTAAAAGTGGACCGGATTCTGGGCCACGGCGGTCTGTTTAAGACGAAGGGCGTGGGACAGAGAATCCTGGCGGCGGCGGTGAACGCGCCCGTGTCCGTGATGGAAACGGCGGGCGAGGGCGGCGCCTGGGGAATTGCCATTCTGGCTTCCTATATGATCCGAAAGGGTCCCCAGGAAAGCCTGGAGGAATATCTGGAGAAGAAAGTCTTCGGGGAAAATGCCGGCACTGAGATGCAGCCGGATCCCGAGGATGTGAAGGGCTTTGAGAAATTCATGGAACGGTACAAGGCCGGGCTTGCCATCGAGCGGGCGGCGGTGGAGTGTCTGCGGCCGGAAGGGACAGAGTGAAGGGCTAAAACGGGGAGCCAATGCGCAGAAAACAGAGATTTCAGAAAAAAGTGAGGGAAGGGTATGCTTGAAAATAAATTAGGCATCACAGATTCAGCGGAATTAGCAAGAGCAGAGGAAAAAATCAGCAAGAAAAAAGCTGTAGAAATGTTTGAAGATGGTTTTCTGGAAACCCTGGAGCCTGGAACATATGAAAGCCTTGCGAAGATTCATAAATATCTTTTCGATGAAATTTATGATTTTGCCGGTAAACTTCGCAGTGCAAATATCGCTAAAGGAAATTTCAGGTTTGCGCCGCTGATGTATCTGGAAGCGGCTTTACAGAGTATTGATAAAATGCCTCAGTCAACTTTTGATGAAATCATAGAAAAATATGTAGAAATGAACGTTGCACATCCGTTCCGGGAAGGAAATGGAAGAAGCGCAAGGATATGGCTTGACTTAATGCTGAAGAAAGAAATCGGCCGCGTGGTGGACTGGAGTAAAGTTGATAAGGGAGATTATCTGCTTGCGATGGAGCGAAGTCCAATCAAAGATATTGAAATTAAGTTCCTTTTGAAAAATGCGCTGACAGACAATATTTATGACCGGGAAATCTATATGAAAGGCATTGATCACAGTTACTACTATGAAGGTTACTACGTGTTTAAGACGGAAGAACTGAGTACTGATGGATCGGGAAAGGGAAAATGAGCATCCGTATATGGATATGCTTCCGGATATTTTGCCGGAAAGCATATCCATTTTTTAGTTATGCTGCTGCGTCAAACTTAAAAGCGGTTTCACGAATCCGCGGTTGCCAACAACAGTTTTCCATGGTAAAGTAGAAGAGCGTGAATTTTACATCAGGATCCCCGGCTGCCGTACCAATGGCAGGCGTGGGATCTTTCAGAGAGAAAGTTAGGACAATGGAAACGAAAGTGGAAGAAAAGGCATCGAAAAAAGCTTCCACGCAGGTTCTGAAAAAGGCTTTTGTGACAGCGTTTCCCTTCACCATCCCGATTTTTGCCGGGTTCTGGTTTCTGGGAATGACCTATGGGATTTATATGAATGTGTCCGGATTCAGTTTCTGGTACCCCATGGTCATGAGTCTGACGATCTTTGCGGGGTCTGTGGAATTTGTGGCGGTGAATCTGCTTCTGGGGGCGTTCAATCCGCTGCAGGCGCTGGCCATGACGCTGATGATCAACGCCAGGCACCTGTTTTACGGCATCTCCATGCTGGACCGGTTCCGGGGGACGGGACTGAAAAAGATTTATCTGATTTTCGGCATGTGTGACGAGACTTTTTCCATCAACTATACGGCAAAGATTCCGGAGGATGTGGACCGGGGATGGTTCATGTTTTTTGTGACGCTGCTGAATCACTTTTACTGGGTTTTCGGGGCTACTCTGGGAGGAATTTTCGGATCTTTGATTACCTTCAGCACAGAAGGGCTGGATTTTGTCATGACTGCCATGTTCGTGGTGATTTTCCTGGAACAGTGGCTGAAGGAGGAGCGGCATACCAGTTCCCTTCTGGGGATCGGAATTTCTCTGCTGTGCCTGATTGCTTTTGGCGCGGACAATTTTATCATCCCATCCATGATCGCCATGCTGGGAGTTCTGACGCTCCTGCGGGGAGGGGAGAGACAGAAGTCCTGAAGGATACCTTTATGGCCATTCGGCCTGTAATTAATGAAAGGAGGAGAGGAACCGTGACGCTGACACAGGAAATTATTACGATTGCCATGGTGGTTCTGGGAACCGCCATCACCCGGTTTTTGCCGTTTCTGGCATTTCCGGCGGGGAAACCCACACCCAAATATGTCCAGTATCTGGGGAAAGCGCTGCCGCCGGCCATTTTCGGAATGTTGGTGGTATATTCCCTGCGGAATGTCACCATTTTCTCCGGAAGCCACGGGATTCCCGAACTGCTGGCGGTGCTGCTGGTAATTGCGCTGCATATGTGGAAACGGCAGATGCTACTGTCCATTGCGGGGGGAACCGTGTTTTATATGGCGCTGGTACAGTTTGTTTTCTGACGATCCACGAGGATCGCAAGGTCTGCCCCGGCGAAGCGGGGTACTGCGGCGGAATGGAAGATGCCGCCTGCGGTGAGTCGCGCAAAGCAGTATTCTTTTTTGGAATGAGAAAAAACAACTTGTCTTTACATTCGTACAAGTTCTAAGATAAGAACAGGTAACCGTTCAGCAGAAACAAAATGCGGATATGCAAGGAGGATGAGACAATGTTGTTACAGAAGGATTATAAATTCTGGTTCTGCACAGGATCCCAGGATCTGTACGGGGAGGAGTGCCTGCAGCATGTGGCAGAACATTCGGCCATTATTGTGGACCGGCTGAATCAGTCGGGGATTCTGCCCTTTGAGGTGGTGTTAAAGCCCACCCTGATCACCAACGAGGTGATCCGCCGGACTTTCAACGAGGCCAACACGGACGAAAACTGTGCCGGCGTGATTGTGTGGTGCCACACCTTTTCCCCGGCAAAGTCCTGGATTCTGGGACTGCAGGAGTATCGGAAGCCGCTGCTGCATCTGCACACCCAGTTTAATCAGGAAATTCCCTATGACACCATCGACATGGATTTCATGAATGAAAATCAGGCGGCCCACGGAGACCGGGAGTGGGGGCATATGGTGACCCGCATGGGAATCGAGCGGAAGGTGGTTGTGGGCCACTGGAGTGATGAGCGGGTGCAGAAGAAGATTGCTTCCTGGATGCGCACAGCCATCGGTATCATTGAGAGCAGCCATGTGCGGGTGATGCGTGTGGCCGACAATATGCGGAATGTGGCCGTCACCGAAGGCGACAAGGTGGAAGCGCAGCTGAAATTCGGCTGGGAGGTGGACGCCTATCCGGTCAACGAAATCGCCCAGAGCGTGGAGGCCGTATCTGCTTCAGACGTCAACGCCCTTGTGGATGAGTATTATGAGAAATATGACATTCTTCTGGAGGGAAGAGAACCCGCCGAATTCCGCCGTCATGTGGCGGTGCAGGCGCAGATCGAGCTGGGCTTTGAGCGGTTCCTTCAGGAGAAGAATTATCAGGCCATTGTCACCCATTTCGGGGATCTGGGTTCCTTAAAGCAGCTGCCGGGGCTTGCCATCCAGCGGCTGGAGGAAAAAGGCTATGGTTTCGGCGCTGAGGGCGACTGGAAGGTGGCCGCCATGGTGCGGATCATGAAGCTGATGACCGCTGGCATGAAGGATGCCAAAGGTACCTCCATGCTGGAAGATTACACCTACAACCTGGTGCCGGGAAAGGAGGGAATCCTCCAGGCACATATGCTGGAGATCTGCCCTTCCATCGCTGACGGCCCCATCAGTATCAAGTGCCAGCCGCTGACCATGGGAGACCGGGAGGATCCGGCCCGGCTGGTATTTACCGCCAAGGAGGGCAGGGGAATCGCCACTTCTCTGGTGGATCTGGGAAATCGTTTCCGGCTGATCATCAACGATGTGGACTGCAAAAAGACGGAAAAGCCCATGCCGAAGCTGCCGGTGGCCACCAACTTCTGGACGCCGAAGCCCAGCCTGGAGGTGGGAGCCGAGGCCTGGATCTATGCGGGCGGGGCGCACCACACGGCCTTCACCTACGACCTGACGGCAGAGCAGATGGGTGACTGGGCGGCCGCCATGGGAATTGAGGCGGTATTCATCGATGAAAATACCACCATCCGCCAGCTTCGCAATGAGCTGCGGTGGAATTCCGTTTACTACAGGTAAACAATAGAAAAGTATACTGCGCGGACTTTCCGATGTCATGAAAAAGCGCGGTTTCTCAGGGATAGATTTCCGGAGAAACCGCGCTTTTTTGGATAACAGATGCTCTGCGTATCAGTTGGTTTCACGGATGAAATTAATAATCCGGAAACGTTGCCGAAACAGAAAACAAATATTTCCCCAGTATAGTAAACGCAACAGGCAAAGGAAAAAATTGACAAAGGAGGAAAGAATTATGGTAAAAACAATTCTTAAAATAGCAGCCGTTTTGTCTGCGGCAGGTCTGGTGGTCTGGGGAGAAAATAAGATTCGCAGACAGATCTGCGTCCGGCGCTTTCTGAAAGCGTAGAGGAGGAGAAATGTGAAGCATACGGGGAAAATATTGTATGGAGTACTTATTGTTATCCTGCTTTCCCGATTCACCGCCGCCGCTTCGATGTGGTTGCACTTATTCTCAAACCCATGTAAACTGTAGATATCAGGCGTAAGCCTGCCGCATGGCACACGCCTGGCGGAATTCGCCTGCGGAAAATTGCAGAATCAGGAGGACATCAATGGAACAGAATGATATTCTGATGATTTACGGAACAAACTATAAAGAAATGACAAAACAGCTGCTCACAGAAGCAAAGCTCTGGGAGCGGATTCCGGATAAGCAGTCCAGAATCGGCATCAAGCCCAACCTGGTATCCCCCACGGAGGCGTCCTGGGGGGCCACCACCCATCCGGAAGTGGTGGAAGGGATTATCGAATACCTGAAAGAGAACGGTTTTGAAAATCTGGTGATGCTGGAGGGCTCCTGGGTGGGGGACCGGACGGCGGAAGCAGTGCAGGTATGCGGTTATGACCGGATTTCTGAAACATACGGCGTGCCGTTTCTGGATATGCAGAAGGATACGGCCACGGTTCACGACTGCGCCGGGATGGAGCTGTCCATCTGTGACCAGGCAAAACAGCTGGATTTTCTCATTAATGTGCCGGTGATGAAGGGGCACTGTCAGACGAAAATCACCTGCGCGCTGAAAAACATGAAGGGGCTGATTCCCAACAGGGAAAAGCGCCGTTTCCATTCCCAGGGGCTTCACGGCCCCATCGCCCATCTGGCAGTGGGGATCCGGCAGGATTTCATTGTGGTGGACAATATCTGCGGAGACTGGGATTTTGAGGACGGGGGAAATCCGGTGGTCATGAACCGGCTGATGGCCGCCACCGATCCGGTACTCTGCGACGCCTGGGTGTGCCATCTGATGGGTTATCCGGTGGAGGAGGTGCCTTATATTTCCATGGCCGCGGCCCTGGGGGCCGGAACGGATGACTGGAGGGCAGCCCGCGTCCGGGAACTGAATAGGCCCGAGCGGGAGGCACAGACGCCCCGGACGCGGAAGATTCTGGAGGTTCAGGACGCGGTGGAGGAAGTGGAATCCTGCAGCGCCTGTTATGGTTATCTGATTCCGGCTCTGGACCGGCTGAAAAGAGAAGGGCTTCTGAAAAAACTGAATACGAGAATCTGCATCGGCCAGGGCTTCCGGGGGAAAACGGGAGAGCTGGGGATTGGCCAGTGTACCTCCCATTTCCGCTGTCATCTGAAGGGATGCCCGCCCACGGACACGGAGATCTATGAATTTCTGAAGAATTATCTGGAAGAGGCTTAGCCCCGGCGGCCGGCGGTCCACCCGTTCTCATCCCTCTGGTCATGGATCAGGAAATGTTCCATTCCGGCGCGGATAAAGCCATCCAGCACCCGCTGGATCTGCCGCCAGTCGGGACAGCGGTTTTCCAGCATCATCCGGTTCACCGCCAGGCAGCCGTTCATCTGAAAACAGAAAATGGCCTCCGCCTCCTGAAAGGTCAGGAGACTGTGGGACATGAGGTACGTCACGTAGTCCTCCTTGTAGAGGGCGGAGGCCTTTTTCAGAATCTGCCCGGAGATATGGCCGTCCAGAAACAGAAGCCGGTACCTGGCGTCCCCGTGGACACTGGCGCACAGCGCGCAGGCCCTGTGATCTTCCGTTTCTTCCGGGTGAAAGAGATAGGAAAAAATACCGGCGGTATTCTGAAACATTTCCTCCAGAATATCGTCCAGCACATCCTCCAGGTCATAGTAATGCAGGTAAAAAGTTCCCCGGTTGATGCGGGCGCGGCTGCAGACCTCCGTCACGGTGATTTTCAGGAAGGGCGTATGCTCCAGCATGGCCAGGACAGCCTGGCGGATAGCACCGCGGGTCTGCCGGGTGCGCTGGTTATTCCGGGTGGTTTTCTTTTGTTTCTCACGAATCATGGAAATCTCCTCTCATCCCTGGGCAGAAGCAAAATACCGGAGGTATTTTCCGGTTTCCGGCGGCAGATGCGGGGAGAAAGTATGGACATCTGCGCAGGAGAACTGCCCGCGGGAATAAAAAACGAAAAAATGAACAAAATAAGAAAATTGTTGATTGTAATTTCCGGTTCATATTATATAATCAATGACAGAACAAGTCAACAGAAGGCGTGCGCGTGCGCTGCCGGCTGCTGACAGAAAGAACCCTCCGGCATGAGCCGGAGAAAAAGGAGGAAAATCATTATGGGACATGTGATTGCTGTGGCAGGTAAAGGCGGAGTGGGAAAAACCACCCTGTGCGGCCTGCTGATTCAATATCTTTGCAAAACCGGGAAGGGACCGGTGCTGGCCGTGGACGCGGACGCCAATTCCAATCTGAACGAGGTGCTGGGCGTGGAGACCGGCCCTACGCTGGGAGAACTGCGGGAGGAGATTGAGCGCGCAGGCATGGACAGCAGCGTGAAGATCCCCGCGGGCATGAGCAAGGCAGATTATCTGGAGATGCGGATGCAGGACGCTGTGGTGGAAGAGGATGATTTTGACCTGATGGTGATGGGAAGATCCCAGGGACAGGGATGTTACTGCTTTGTCAATGGTCTGGTGCAGACTCAGATCCAGCGGCTGCAGAGCCATTACCCCTATGTGGTAGTGGATAATGAGGCCGGCATGGAGCATATCAGCCGCGGTATCCTGCCCTCCATGGAGGTGACGATTCTGGTCAGCGACTGCTCCAGAAGAGGCGTGCAGGCAGCCGGAAGAATCGCGAAGCTGATGGAGGAAATCAAGATGCACCCCAGAAAGGTGGGTCTGGTGGTGAACCGGGCGCCTCAGGGCAAGCTGGATGAGGGAACCATGGAAGAAGTGAAAAAGCAGGGTCTGGAGCTTCTGGGCGTAGTTCCCCATGACGATACCATTTATCAGTATGACTGCGACGGAAAGCCCATCGTGGATCTGCCGGAGGATTCCCCGGTGAGAGC
>CBJMC01400__coassemble_1606_pt1 | contig 12517 bp, 12 predicted proteins | sample CBJMC01400__metabat2_low_PE_039 | metagenome-assembled genome bin CBJMC01400
TTTCCTCTTTCCTGGCCGAATGGCCATAAAGGTATCCCCTGCCCGTAAGCCATAAAGGTACCGCGCAAACGGGGCCGGTTTCTACCGGCCCCTGTCTGCATCTTATTATCCTGTTACAGTTTTTCTATCTCTGCCTTCACAGCAGTTCCCGGGTTCAGATCCACGCTGAAGGATAACTTGCCTCCCAGGTTGGTTTTCATGTTGCCCAGATTTACATCGTCCACAATCACTTTATATTCTGTATCCGGCTCCAGCTCCACGGTAACCTGGGTATTCTCTGTTCCTTCCACAAAGAAAACCATACCATTGCCGCCCAGCTTCATATCCAGAACTGTCGTTCCCGGCACAGACTCGTAAACGAACATCTCGTTTCTCTCCAGTCTGGTCAGTTCCCGGAACGTCTTCACCTTGTACAGGTCCCCGTTGTATTCGAAATCGGAAAGTTTGGATTTGGTATCCAGCTCATAATTTCCAAAACTCAATCCCCCTGCAGCTTCGGTTCTGATCAACTCTTTAATTGTAGCCATTATTGTCCTCCCTGGTAAATCTCCTGTACTCTTATGCTTCTTCACAAAGAGCCATCCGGGGCTTTTCCCCCGCCCGGATTTACTTGTTTTATTGTGCTATTATATAATAAATTCTTCAAAACATCTAGTCACAGACCGTAAATTTTATATCTTTTTTACGAATGGACACCACCACATGGTCCCCCCTGTGAATCCGGCCTTCCAGAATCTCCTCCGCCATGGCGTCCTCGATTTTGCTCTGGATGGCTCTCTTCAGCGGCCGGGCTCCGTACCGGGCGTCATATCCGGTTTCCGCCAGATAATCTCTGACACTGTCTCTCACCGTCAGCTCGATATCCAGCTGCTCTTTGCTGATGGCCTGAAGCCGTTTCAGCAGAAGGGTGACAATCTTCCGGATCTCCGTCTTTGTCAGCATATGGAAAACGAGGATTTCATCGATTCTGTTGAGAAATTCCGGTTTGAAAATTCTGCGTACTTCCTCCATCACCCCATTTTTCATATCCTCATAGTCCTGTCTGGCGTCCGCCGAGGAAGCAAATCCCAGTTTCTTCGGTTCCACGATACTCTGAGCCCCCGCATTGGAGGTCATGATGATGCAGGTCTGTTTGAAATCCACCTTCCGGCCCTGGGCGTCGGTGATATGGCCGTCATCCAGCACCTGCAGAAGAATGTTGAAAACGTCGGGATGAGCCTTCTCAATCTCATCGAACAGAATCACGCTGTAGGGATTGCGGCGCACCTTCTCGGACAGCTGGCCGCCCTCCTCATATCCCACATATCCCGGCGGGGATCCGATCAGTTTGGAAACGCTGTGTTTCTCCATATATTCCGACATATCCACCCGGGTCATAGCCTGTTCCGTTCCGAACACCGCCTCCGCCAGTGCCTTGGAAAGTTCTGTCTTTCCCACGCCGGTGGGCCCCAGAAACAGGAAAGAACCTATGGGGCGGGCGGGATCCTTCAGTCCCACTCTTCCCCGCTTAATGGCCCTGGCTACCGCTGCCACCGCTTCCTCCTGGCCGATCACCCGCCGGTGCAGAGTGTCCTCCAGCCTGGCCAGACGTCTGGTCTCCTTCTCCGCCAGGCGCTGCACCGGTATCCTCGTCCATCCGGACACAATATGGGCGATGGTATCCTCAGTAACCTGAAGTCTCCTGTTTCTGTTTCGTTTTTCATAACGGCTGCGGGCCGCCTGACAGGAAGCCTCCAGTTCCTTCTGCCGCTGCTGGAGCTTTCTGGCCCGGTCAAAATCCCCTTCACGGATGGCCTCCTCTTTCTCTTCTTTTATCTTTTTCAGCTCTTCCTCATCCTTCAGAAGCGCCTCCGGCACTTTGATGCCCTTCAGCTGAACCATGGATGCCGCCTCATCGATGAGATCGATGGCTTTGTCCGGCAGAAAACGGTCATTGATATAACGCACCGCCATCTTCACCGCTGCCTCCAGCGCGTCGTCCGTAATCTGCACGCCATGGTGGCGCTCATAGTACGGCCGCAGTCCCCGGAGAATCTCCACAGCCTCCTCCTCGGAGGGTTCCTCCACCATCACCGGCTGAAACCGCCGTTCCAGAGCCGCGTCCTTCTCAATATATTTCCGGTACTCTTCCACCGTGGTGGCGCCGATCAGCTGAATCTCTCCCCGGGACAGGGACGGCTTCAGGATATTGGAAGCATCCAAGGCCCCTTCCGCGCCTCCCGCGCCGATGATCGTGTGAAGCTCATCGATGAACAGCAGGATCTTCTGATTCTCCATCACTTCCTGCACTACCCGTTTGATACGCTCCTCAAATTCTCCCCGGTATTTGGATCCGGCCACCATGCCGGAAAGATCCAGAACCACCACCCGTTTGTCCCGGATGGTATCGGGAACACCGCCCTGGACAATCCTCTGGGCCAGACCTTCCACAATGGCCGTTTTTCCCACGCCGGGTTCCCCGATCAGGCAAGGATTGTTTTTGGTTCTTCTGCTGAGAATCTGGATCAGGCGGGCGATCTCCTGCTCTCTGCCCACCACCGGATCCAGCTGGTCCTGTCTTGCCTGCTCCGTAAGATCACGACTATACTGATCCAGCATGGGCGTGGTGCTGACCGTTCCCGGCCGTCCGCCTTTCTTCCCGCCGTCTTCGCGGCCCTGGCTGCTCTCCTCTCCCATGGCCGTCAGCGTTTCCTTCTGAATCTTCTGAATATTCATCCCCATGGTATGAAGAAGCCGGGTGCCCACACAGTCCCCCATCCGCAGCATAGCCAGCAGAAGATGCTCCGTACCCACGCGGGTACTGTGAAAATTCTCCGCCTCCTGCACGCTCTCTGCCAGAAGCCGCTCCGCTCTGGGAGTATATCCCTGTACCGATATGGTCATCACTTCCCCGGAGGGGGCAATAAACCTGTCGATCAGCTCCATCAGTTTTTCTTCGCTGACTCCCAGATCCCGCAGAACCATCCCCGCGGTCCCGTGTTCCTCGTGTACCAGTCCGGCAAGCAGATGCTCCGTTCCGATATAGTTGTGCTGATATCTGCGGGCGGTTTTCTCCGCATATTTCACCGCGGATTTCGCCTGTTCTGTGTACTGTATGTCCATCTGTCTCCTCCTGTCTGCTCAGACTTCATATTCTTCATAAATCTCATCGATCAGCCGGTGAACCTCTTCTCTGGTAATCCTTTTGCAGCAGCCTTTGGCCAGAGCCACCTTAAGATCCTCCCGCAGTTCCTCAATGGCAAAAAGCTTGTTGGTATCAATACTGATCACCGCGCCTTTTCTCCTGTCAATAGAAACAATACCCTCCTGTTTCAGGACAGAGTAGGCCTTGTTCACTGTGTGCATGTTGATACCGATCAGATCCGCCAGCTGTCTCACAGACGGAAGGGTATCCCCGTTGTGAATCCTCGAGGTGGCAATCCCCAGAATAATCTGATTCCTCAACTGCATGTAAATCGCTTCATCACTGTTAAAGTCTATTTCAATCAAGTCTACATACATTCTCTTCACCTGACTTTCTCTTTCTGTGTACCGGCAGTATCCTTGTTATACACATATTATAACAAAAGGCCCTGTTTTGCAAGCCCGGGAAATTTCTTCTCCGCGGATAAAAAAAGCCTTGTAGATATCAAATCTACAAGGCTCTGTCTGCGGAAGATGGGACTTGAACCCACACGACATTGCTGCCACAAGATCCTTAGTCTTGCTCGTCTGCCAATTCCGACACTTCCGCCCGCCTGCACAAACATTCTTTCGTGCTGCGAGTAATATATTACCATTTCATTTCAAATAAGTCAATACAAATTTTTGTTTTTTTCAGCCGATTGTACTCAAAAGGAAAAGGGCGCTGTCATACACAGCCCCTTCCCCACATTCCCATGACAGACCATCTCAGAAGACCTGTTCCTTCCGGCCACATTTACACCAGTTCCGCAATCCGGGTTACAGCTACATAAATTTCCTGGATTTTATACCAGGTTTTATAATCCACTACTCCCGTGGCAGGGAGGCCGAACACCCTCTGAAATTCCTTCACAGCCTCTTTCGTCCGTTCCCCGAAAATTCCGTCCTCGGCGATTTGTGGAATGGCACTGTATACCTGACCGATGGTGTTAAGCTGTTCCTGCATCTGCAGCACTTTCGTTCCTCTGGAACCAATATCCAGATTTTCTCCCGGCCAGGAGGCCGGAATACCGGAGATCTCCTCCGCGGAATTGATATACATGTTGTCACCGTAATAATAACGCAGGATATCGATAGCCTGATATCCCTGATCTCCCAGACTCTTGCTGCCCCACTGACTCATCCAGTCCGGACAACTGACTCTTCTCCCGTCACAGTACTGGGTCAGGATCGGCTGCTTTACATTGGGTCTGGACAGATAAGCGTCAAACAGCTCATCCACCACATCCGCGATGCTGTCGAAAATATTCCGTCCGTGTATCCACTTATGATCATAGGCTGTGGAAGAAGTGATAGTGAAATCATAGCCCTTGTTCCGGTACCATTCCGTATACACCCGGTTCAACGTAAAGGACATGATGGCCAGCACATTGGCCTTGATGCTCTCCCGCGGCCAGGTGGCATAAATCTCGCTGCTGGCCACATTTTTCACGTAATCCCGGTAGCGGACATAATAATCCTTCGCGGTGGAATCCGAGGGTGCCCCGTCATGTACCACCACAAATTCCGGCACCACCACCCGACTCAGAACGATTTCTCCTGTATCCCTTATGGGCTTGATCTCATCCTCCGGGATTTTTTCGGGGTAATCCCCGTACAGCGTGTGGGCGGGAATCACCAGATTTTCAAAATCCTGCCCCGCGGCCGGAGACAATGAAATTCTCTGCACGCTCCGCTGGCCGGAGAGCATCTCCGACCCGGAGACCTCCGTGGGCTCATATCCGGGGGCCTCCACGCGGATGGTGTATTCGGAATACGGCTGCTCCTCCGTGGGATGCAGGCTCAGTTCCAGCGGAGGCGTAGCCAGTTTCAGATCCGGCGTATTTCCGTTCTGATCCGTCGTGAGTTCCTCCAGCGGAGCCCCCGGCACTCCCGTATAGGAAATGGTCACCTTCGCCCCGCTCACCGGCCGGTTCTGCAGAGCCGTCAGCACATTTACCTGCAGGGTGCCCTGATCATCCTGGCTCTGCCACATCCTGATTTTGTTGGGATCTGTCATAAATTACCTCTTATTTTCCCTTACCTCAATATATGACAGACCCCCTGGATTATTCCTGGGCTTTTTTCATGGCGCCCACGCCAATCAGCATCAGAATGGGGAATACAATGGCAAACAGAAGCCCCATTTTCAGCTGACCTCCGAAAGCCCCCGACATCACACCCACAAGACCCGGGCCGGAAGAACATCCCAGATCACCCGCCAGAGCGAAAAAGGCAAACATGGCGGTACCTCCCTGGGGACACCGCTCCGCCGCCAGGCTGAAGGTTCCGGGCCACATGATTCCCACCGCCAGTCCGGTCAGCGCGCAGCCGGCCAGGGACAGCAAAGGAATGGGGGCAAATACAGCCAGCATATAGCTGCATACGCAGAGCACGGCACTGCCGGAAATAAATCCTGACAAATTGATCCTGCCGCTGAATTTTCCGTAAAACACCCGGGAGCATCCCATCAGCGCCGCGAACATACAGGGCCCCAGCAGGTCTCCCACTGTTTTATTCACACCCAGCCCCAGCTCCGCAAATGCGGAAGCCCACTGGCTCATGGCCTGTTCCGCCGCGCCGGCACAGACCATCATCACGATAAAGATCCAGAAAATCTTCATGCCGGCCATCTTTTTCACCGGCATCGCCTGTCCTTCTTCCACCAGATGGTTGATGGGAACCCTGGAAAAATAAAAAAAATTCACAATGGGAACAAGCGCCCATAACAAAGCCAGTATTCTCCAGTTCTCAATGCCTGCGAACTGGAAATACAAGGTGGACAGCAGTACTACGCCCACCTGTCCCCAGCAGTAAAAGGAGTGCAGCAGGCTCATGTTGCCGGATTTGTCATCGGTGGGGCAGGCTTCCACGATGGGACTTATCAGCACTTCAATAAGACCTCCTCCCACCGCGTACAGTCCAACGGCCAGCACCAGCCCCATATAGGGATCCGGCAGGATTTCCGGAAATGTACCCAGGCCGATCAGTCCGGCCGCGCAGAAAAAATGCGCGGCCATAATGGCGGCGCGGTAGCCGATCCGGTCCACATACCGGGCCGACAGAACATCCACCAGCAGCTGGATTCCGAAATTCACGGTAATCAGCAGACTGATCTTCTCAATAGATATATCATATTCCGTCTGAAACGTAAGAAACAGCAGGGGCGCCAGATTGTTGACGATCGCCTGCGCAATATAGCCGATATAGCTTGCATAAATCGTATGTCTGTGATTCTGTCTGATCATAAGTCCCTTTTTCGTCCTTTTCCTCAAGTATTTTCCGGCGGCCGGCTTCTCCGGATTTCCCGCCGTTATCTTATAACAGCAGATCGGACGCACATCCGATCTGCTGCCTTTTAAAACAAGTGGGTTACATCCTGAATCGTAACAAAAATCATCAGTCCGAACAGCAGGAGAATCCCCGCGAAATGCACCATTGCCTCTGCTTCCCGGTTCACCGGTTTTCCCCTTACCGCCTCAATCAACAGAAACACCAGCCGTCCGCCGTCCAGTGCCGGCAGCGGCAGCAGATTCATCACGCCCAGATTGGCGGTAAGCAAAATGGTAAGGTTCAGCATGGTCAGCCAGGTCATCAGAGGCCCTTCGTCCCTGGTCTCCTCATAGGTTTCCCCGATCACCTGCACCACGCCCACCGGTCCGGACAGGACATCCAGCCCCAGCTGCCCCATCACCAGCATCCGCAGCGACTGCAGGGTGGCGCTGATCCAGTAACGCACCTCCAGCGCGCTGTACTTGAGCACACCCACAGGATCCGTCTTCTCCCGGTACAGGTTATAGACAAATCCGGTCTGCACCACATCCGTCTCCTGAGGGGTCAGCTCTGTCTCATACTCCAGGCCATCGTGAAGATACCGGACCGTAACGGATTCCCCGGTGAGGGAATATTCGGAAAAATATTCCGCCAGTTCCATGCCGGAGGCAATATCCGTATTCCCCATGCCGATGATGATATCGCCGGATACCAAACCCGCCTGTTCCGCAGCGCCGCCGGAGGATACCGTAACCTCCGCCTGCTCCTCTGTCTGGTAGTAGCTGATGCCCAGCAGATAGCGATGCTCCACATCCGGCTGATAGGATATGGTATGCTCCTGCCCATCCCGCAGGAAGGACAAAGTAATCACATCCCCGTCCAGACCGTACAGCTGTTCATACAGGCTCATATCCCGGCCGAAATCAATGGTGTGTCCGTCAAATTCCGTCAGAATATCACCCTCCCTGAGTCCTGCTTCCCAGGCGGCGGAATCTTCCTTCACCTGCAGGATCCTGGGCGGATCATATCCGACAATGCTGATAATCACCAGCGCCCCGAAAAACGCCAGAATGAAATTGAACAGCGGCCCTGCCGCAATCACGGCGATCCGCCGCCAGACCGACTTACTGTTGAAGCTTCCCTCCGCTGTGTCGTCCTCATCCTCACCCTTCATCATGCAGGAACCGCCAAAAGGCACCACCCGCAGAGAATACAATGTTTCCCCCCGCTGTGTGCTGATAATCCTGGGACCCATGCCCACGGAAAATTCTTCCACCATAATTCCATTCAGCTTTGCCGCCACAAAATGGCCCAGTTCATGAACAATAATAACGATTCCCAGAATCAGAAAGGCAATGATAATACTCAATGCTTCCACCTGCTTTCTATCCATTCATATGTCTTTGCTTCTGTCTCCAGGATTTCCTCCAGCGCAGGGTGAGCAATCACCTGATGGCGCTCCATCGCTTCCTCTATTATTGTATAAATATCGAGAAATGAAATTTCTCTTCTCAAAAATTTTGCCACTGCCCGCTCATTGGCCGCGTTGAACACGGTGGGCATGCTTCCGCCCCTTTCGGCCGCATCCCTGGCCAACGCAAGTCCCCGGAAAGTTTCTTCATCCGGCTCCTCAAAACTGATCTGGCGAAGGGCGGAAAAATCCAGCCGCTCTCCCGGCAGATACCGACGCTGGGGATAATACAGCGCGTACTGGATGGGCAGCTTCATGTCCGGCGTCCCCAGCTGCGCCAGCACCGCCCCGTCCACGAATTCCACCATGGAATGAATAATGCTTTTGGGCTGCACTACCACCTGGATATCCTCCAGCCCCACATTGAACAGCCAGCGGGCCTCCATCACTTCCAGCCCCTTGTTCACCAGCGTAGCAGAATCAATGGTAATCTTCTGCCCCATGGACCAGTTGGGATGTTTCAGGGCATCCTCCACCCGGACGTTTTTCAGCTCCTGCCGTTTTTTCCCCCGGAAAGGTCCCCCGGAGGCTGTAATCAGCAGCTTGCGGATGCTTCTGGGTTCCTCCCCGTGCAGCACCTGGAAAATGGCGCTGTGCTCGCTGTCCACCGGAAGGATCCGCACGCCGTGCTTTTTGGCCAGCGGCATAATCAGATGACCTGCTGTCACCAGAGTCTCTTTGTTGGCCAGGGCAATGTCCTTTCCCGCCTCGATGGCCGCCATGGTGGGCCGGATACCGATCATTCCCACAATGGCCGTCACGAGGATCTGGGCCTGGGGAATCCTGGCCATCTCCAGCAGACCCTCCATGCCGCTGACAACACGTACATCCAGGTCCCGCACCCGGTCCCGGAGCACTTTCGCGTCTTCTTCCTCCCACACCGCCGCCAGCAGCGGGGAAAACTCCCGGATCTGTTTTTCCAGCAGATCTATATTTCTCCCGGCAGCCAGAGCCGCCACCCGGATATCGCCGTTCTCCCTCACCACTTCCAGCGTCTGCGTACCTATGGATCCTGTAGATCCGAGAACTGCTATTGTTTTTTCCATTGTATTCCTCCTCAATCGGCCTTTCGGCACACGGTTTTATGTCAGCACCGCCGCCAGAATATATATCATAGGTGCTGTGAATATCACGCTGTCAAACCGGTCCAGAATTCCTCCGTGACCGGGAATCAGCTTTCCGTAGTCCTTGATATTCTTCTGCCGCTTGATGGCGGAAGCTGCCAGGTCGCCCACCATGGAAACCAGAGCGCCCGCCGCGCAGATGGCCGCGTAAACCAGCGGCGTATGATCAGGGTTAAGATTCCAGGCCGAAACAGCCCATGCATACAGCGCTCCCAGAAGCGCGGCTCCGACAACGCCTCCCACCGCGCCCTCTATGGATTTTTTCGGACTCAGCACCGGCGCCATCTTGTGTTTCCCAAACAGAACACCCACACAGTAAGCGCAGGTATCACAGCCCCAGGAGCAAAGCATAATCAACCATACCAGAAATGCTCCTCCTTCCAGCTGTCTGGTCTGGTAAAGGAAAGAAAGCATCACCGCCACATAGGCTATTCCGAAAAAAGCAGCCATCACCTGTTCCGCCTGATACCTGGGATAAGTGAATACGTACACGCACATAATCAGCACTAATCCCACCAGAACCGCCGACAAATGAATCTCCTCTTCCGTCAGGAGGAGAGAAAGATAATATAACACCGCGCCTGCATATCCCGCGCACTCCAGAAGATTCCACTTTCCTTCGGTGACCCCGGCCGCCCGGTACAGCTCCCGCATCCCGATCAGAGAAACCGCCAGAAGCGTGACAAACAGCACCCATCCTCCGCTGATGATGGTAACCAGCGCCACAGCCAGCAGCACAATACCGCTCAGCAATCTTGTGATAAACATGTCACTCCTCCTTCACTCCCCCGTATCTCCGGTCTCTTTCATTATATTTCCCGATAGCTTTCAATAATTCATCTTTTTTAAAGTCCGGCCAGGGTACCGGCGTAAAATAAAACTCCGTATATGCCAGCTGCCAGAGAAGGAAATTAGACAGCCGCAGTTCCCCGCTGGTGCGGATCAGAAGATCCGGATCCGGTATTTCTCCTGTATCCAGATAGCCGGAAATAGTCTCCTCCGTCACCGGCCCGGTAAGTCTGCCTTCCGCCTGATCCTTCAGCATCCGGTTTACAGCCCGGCAGATTTCATCCCTGCTACCATAGTTTAGCGCAATCTGAAAATGCAAGTCATCAAAATCCTTTGAAAATTCTTCCAGTTCCCTGATGCTATCCTGGATATCCTGATCAAAAGCCGTGGGATCACCGATAATACGTACCCGCATATTGTTTTTCTTTGAAATTTTGATACATTTTTTCAGATAATTACGGAAAAGCCGCATCAGGCCTTCCACCTCTTCCCTGGACCGCTTCCAGTTTTCTGTGGAAAAGGCGTAAACCGTCAGATACTTCACTCCCAGCTCCTTGGCCACTTCACAGATATATTCCAGGTTGTCGCAACCCTTCACATGGCCGTAGTTCCTGGGCATTCCTTTGCTTTTTGCCCATCTTCCGTTTCCGTCCAGGATGATGGCGATATGATTCGGTATTTTCATGGTTTTCTCCTTTTTTTCTTTACCAAAAGAGGCATCACACAATGGAGCTGAATCCATATGTCTGACGCCTCCCCCGTGACTGCCTTGGCAGTAAACTTATCGACAGTTCGGTCCTCCCGCTTCGCTGTCACAAAATTATACCGTTAAAATCTCCTTGGACTTCACTTCCACAGCCTCGTCCACCTTCTTGATGTACTTATCTGTCATCTTCTGTACCTTATCTTCCAGCTCGCTGATCTCGTCCTCGGACACATCGCCCTTGCCCAGCTTTTTCAGCATGTCGTTGGCATCCCGGCGGATGTTCCGCACGGCCACCTTGGCAGCCTCGCCTTTCTTTTTCACATCTTTTACCAGCTCTTTTCTGCGCTCCTCGGTGAGTTCAGGAAATACCAGACGGATCACCTTTCCGTCATTGGTGGGGTTGATGCCCAGATCGGACATATTGATAGCCTTCTCGATCACCTTCACCATGGATGCCTCCCAGGGCTGAATCTGGATCATGCGGGCCTCTGGAACGGAAATGTTTGCCACCTGCTGCAGTGGTGTGGGCGCTCCGTAATAATCCACGGTAATGCGGTCCAGTACGTGGGGATTGGCACGTCCTGCACGGATGGTACCGAACTCGCTGTCAAGATTGGCAAGGGTTTTCTCCATCTTGTCCTGATATTTCGCAATTCTCTCGTCCATAAGTTTGTCCTCCTATTTCTATTCTCTTCCAGTGCCTCAGTCCACCAGCACTTTTGTCCCCAACACTTCCTGCCGGGCTGCCCGGATGATGCTGTTCTCCTCATTCAGCCCGAACACCAGCATCGGCATCCGGTTTTCCATACACATGATGGAAGCCGTCAGATCCATCACTGCCAGCTTTCTGTCGATAACCTCCTGGATGTGTACACTGTCATATTTTTTTGCTTCCGGATTCACCTTGGGATCGCTGTCATAGACACCGTCCACCGCTTTTGCCAGAAGAATCATCTCCGCGTCAATCTCCACCGCGCGAAGCGCCGTGGTCGTATCTGTGGAGAAGTAGGGATGTCCTGTTCCTCCCGCGAAAAATACCACTTTTCCCTGGGAGAAACACTCATTGGCCTTATCCTTTGAGAAAAGGTCCGTAAACGCTCCGCAGACAAAGGGTGTCAGAATGGCTGTCTTCATTCCCACGGAACGGAAAATTTCCGAAACGTAAATGCAGTTCATCACCGTGGCCAGCATACCGATCTGATCAGCCTTCGTCCGGTCAATGGTCTCGCTGCTGCGGCCTCTCCAGAAATTTCCTCCGCCGATTACCACACCGATTTCCAGGCCTTCATCGGCCAGCACCTTCACCTGACGGGCCACCTGAGTCACCGTAGCCTCATCAAAACCCATCTTCTTGTCTCCTGCCAGGGCTTCGCCGCTTAACTTCAACAATACTCGCTTCATTTTGACGCACCTTATCCTTCCCGCCCCATGTATATCCCGCTTTCCTTCTCCGGCACCGTCTTCAAAAAACGCGCGCCGCCGGACACACAGGTACGTTATTCTCATTCCTGCTCATTATATCATATATTCCCGAAAATGTAAGAGGGAATTTCCTCAAAAAGGCGGCGCATTCCGCACTCTGGCAGAATACGCCGCCTTTTCTTTTACGGTTCCCGTCAGCTCTGAGACAGACTGGAAATATAATTGTCCACCGCGTTGTTATCCACCACAATGGCGTCGTTAACTTTTGACGCCGCCGTGTCATAAATGGAATATCCCACCCAGCCGATGGCCAGAACGCATACCAGCGCGATTCCCGTCATCTCCAGACGATGGATGATCCGCTCCTTTTTCATGATTTTCTGGCGGTTCGCCTTTTCTTTTTTATATTTGTCTACCTTTTCCTGGCTCATGAAAACACTCCTTTATGCCTGTGTTGTCGTATAAAGCAGCCCTCTCCCGGCAGCAGTCCGCAGATACGCCGCAATGTACTTACCATTATAGCATACTGGAAGCCAAATGCAAGAAAGAATCCTGCTTTAGCGGGATTCA
>CBJMC01400__coassemble_1641_pt1 | contig 12137 bp, 8 predicted proteins | sample CBJMC01400__metabat2_low_PE_039 | metagenome-assembled genome bin CBJMC01400
AAAAAGAAGCCTTACCGCTGTTTGTCATACAGCAGACAGGCTTCTTTTTTCAGTCCTGATCCCCGTAAAAGTCCACCACATCCCGGGAATCGTAATAAATCTTGTCAACCGCCTCAAGCCGGGCTTCCCCGTCCTTCACATCCACGATGGAGACGCTGCAGTTGGGCGGCACATGTCCTCTCCAGAGATCACCCGTTCTTCCGCAGATATTGTACAGAAGCGCCCGGCTGGAACAGCCGTGGCAGGCAATCAGAATGGTCTTGTCCTGATACTCCGGCGCCGCGAGCAGATCTGCATAAAATTCTCCGGTGCGGTCAATCACCTGCTGCACCGTCTCGCCCCCTGCCGGCGGCTGATAACGGAAGGGATCGGAAAAGAACAGGGAAAATCCTTCCGATGGAATCTCATACCGGTCTTTTCTGCAGCAGAGTCCTTCCCATTCTCCAAAAGTAATTTCTTCAATTCTGGCATCCGTCTGTACGGGAATCTCTCTTCCCGCCAGCAACAGGCGGGCGGTCTGCACCGCCCGTTTCAGAGGGCTGGAAATCGCCAGGTCAAAGGCCACGTTCTTCAGCTTCTCCCCGGTGATCTGAGCCAGCCGGATTCCATTTTCATTCAGTTCAATGTCCGCCATTCCCTGGAGCCGGCCCTCTGTATTCCAGACCGTTTCTCCATGGCGCAGGATATATAATTTCATCCGTCTATACCTCCCGGCGGCCGCAGGCTTTGCCGTCTGCGGCCTGCCATTTCTGACCGCGCTCCTGAGAGGCCATGCGGCTTGTGGTACGTTATTTATAGTTCAGCCTTCGCCAGAAAGGCTGAACTGTTACGTTATTATTTACGCAGCTGGATTCCCATGCTCTCCAGTCCGTTGAGGATCTTCTTCATGGCGCCGGTCACCTCTGCCTCGCCCAGGGTTTTCTCCTTGGAACGGAAGGTGATGGAATAGGCCACCGATTTGTAGCCTGCCTGAATCTGATCGCCTTCGTAGATATCAAACAGCTCATAGTGCTCCAGAATCTTTCCGCCTCTCTGGGCAATCATCTTCTCAATATCTCCCACCATGATGTCCTTGGGAACCACCATGGAGATATCGCGGTTCACTGCCGGGAACCGGGCAATTCCTTCATATTTTCTGTCGTAAGTGGCGAATTTCACCACCTGAAGGATATCCAGAACGGCCACGTAAACTCTCGTTCCGATACCGTAGTTATCCGCCACCTGAGGATGTACCTCACCCAGGTAACCGATTTCTTCTCCCTCATAACGGATCAGCGCCTGACGGCCCGGATGCAGGAAATTCTTCCCTGCCTTGGGATCGTAATCCTTCTTTTTGTCCATACCCACTTTGTCAAGGAACTCTTCTACCACACCCTTCATGTCAAAGAAATCTCCGTCTCCGTACATACCCAGGGTAAACATCATCCGCTCCTGGGGCAGCTGAGTAAGCGGCAGCGATTCGGGAAGATAAATATTTCCCAGTTCATACAGGCGGACGTTTTTATTTCTTCTGTTGTAATTGGTGGCCAGCGAGGTCAGCATACCGTTGAGGGAAATGGTGCGCATAATGCTGAAATCCTCTCCCAGGGGATTCAGGATCGTGATGGCATTGCGCAGCGTATCCTCCGGATCCAGCAGCAACTTGTCAAATACCTTGGGGCTTTCGAAGGAATAGCAGTATCCCTGGGAAAATCCGCAGTACTCCGCCACATCTCTGGCCGTCTCCTCGATTCTCAGCTTGAAGGGCAGCTTACCTGTGGTGGCCTCGCCGCTGGGAAGGGTGGTGGGGATGTTGTCATATCCGTAGAACCGGGCAACCTCCTCTGCCACATCCGCCGTCCGCAGCACGTCCTGCCGGAAGGTGGGAACCACAATCTCATTGCTCTCCTGGTCGTACGCCAGCTCCACATCCGCCAGGTATTTCAGCATCTGCTCAGCAGACAGATCCGTTCCCAGCAGGCTGTTGATCTTCTCCGGCTCAAAGGGAATCCGTACCGGCTGTCTGGTCTCGCAGCACACATCCACCATGCCGCCCACCACTTCACCGGCGCCCAGCTCTTCCATCAGCTGGCAGGCCCGGTCGATGGCCGCCTGGGCATTGTTGGGATCCAGACCCTTCTCGAATTTACCGGAAGCGTCCGTGCGCAGGCCGATTCTCTTGGCGGAACGGCGGATATTGGGGCCGTCGAAGCAGGCCGCCTCAAAGAGCACATTCTGCACATGGTCGGTGATCATGGAATTCTCTCCGCCCATGATACCGCCGATACCCACAGCCTTCTCTCCGTCACAGATCATCAGCACGTCCTCGTCCATGATCCGCTCCTGGCCGTCCAGGGTTACGAATTTTTCTCCGTTTTCGGCCCGGCGGACAATGATCTCATGATTGGCGATGGTATCCAGATCATAGGCGTGCATGGGCTGTCCGTACTCTTCCATCACATAGTTGGTGATATCCACCAGATTGTTGATGGGGCGGATGCCATTGGCTGCCAGACACCGCTGCATCCACTTGGGGGAAGGACCGATCTTCACATTTTTCACTACCCTGGCGCAATAGCGGGGGCACAGCTTCTGGTCCTCCACGGTTACCTTCACATAATCGTGGGCGTCCTCCTGATTCCCGGTGACCTTCACCTGGGGCGGAAGAAATTTCTTTCCGAAGGTGGCCGCCGCTTCTCTGGCGATTCCCAGCACACTGTAGCAGTCCACCCGGTTTGACGTAATCTCATATTCAAAAATTACGTCATCCAGGCCCAGCGCCATGATGGCACTCTCGCCCACCACAGCGTCCTCCGGGAAAATGTAGATGCCGTACTCCGGCGCCTCCGGATACATTTCTCTGGTGGAACCCAGCTCCTCAATGGAGCACATCATGCCGTAGGAATCCACTCCCCGCAGCTTGCCGGCCTTGATCTGTACGCCGCCCGGAGTTTTCTTACCGTCATGGCTTCCGGCCACCCGTCCGCCGGGAAGCACCACCGGAATCTTGTCCCCTTCTTTTACGTTGGGCGCTCCCGTGACGATCTGGATGACTTCCTTTCCCACATTCACCCGGCAGACGATCAGCTTGTCCGCATCCGGGTGTTTCTCAATCTTCTCAATCTGTCCGATGACAATGTTTTCCAGATCCGCGTCCAGTCTCTCATAGCCTTCCACTTTTGTACCGGACAGCGTCATGGCGTCCGTATATTCCTGCGCCGTCACATCCAGATCCGGCACATACCTTTTAATCCATGATAATGATGTATTCATTCTCTTTCCCTCTCCTAGAACTGTTTTAAGAACCGGTAATCATTTTCGTACAAGAGCCGCATATCGTCGATCTCATATTTCAGAAGAGCAATACGCTCCAGGCCCACGCCGAAAGCAAAGCCCGTATATTCCTCCGGATCGATGCCGCACATCTCCAGCACATGGGGATGCACCATACCGCAGCCCAGAATCTCAATCCAGCCAGATCCCTTGCAGAACCGGCAGCCCTTGCCGCCGCACTTGAAGCAGGAAACATCCACCTCTGCGCTGGGCTCTGTGAAGGGGAAATGGTGCGGACGGAATTTTGTCTTCGTCTCCGGTCCGAACATCTCCCGGGCAAACTCCTCCAGGGTTCCCTTCAGATCCGCGAAGGTAATATGTTTATCCACCACCAGGCCCTCGATCTGATGGAAGGACGGAGAATGGGTGGCGTCCACCTCATCGGAACGGAATACCCGTCCGGGGGCGATCATACGGATCGGCAGTTTTCCCTGCTCCATCACACGGGCCTGCACCGGAGAGGTCTGGGTTCTCAGCACAATTTCCTTGTTGATGTAAAAGGTATCCTGCTCATCTTTGGCAGGATGGTCTGCCGGAATGTTCAGTTTTTCAAAGTTGTAGAGATCATACTCCACCTCAGGGCCTTCCACCACCTCGTAGCCCATACCGATGAAAATCCGCTCCACCTCTTCCAGGGCGATGGTGTTGGGATGGCGATGTCCCATGTTGGCCTTCTTTGCCGGCAGCGTCACGTCGATGACCTCCGCGGCCAGCTTTGCCTCCCGAAGCTCCTTCTCCAGACGGGACTTCGTCTCCTCCAGCATGGCTTCGATTCTGGCTCTGGTATCGTTGACCATCTGCCCCACCTGGGGACGTTCCTCGGCAGCCACATTCTTCATGCCCTTGAGCACAGCGGTCAGCTGCCCTTTCTTGCCCAGAAAGTTTACTCTCACATCATTCAGTTTATCCAGGGCATCTGATTTTTCAATTTTTTCCGACGCCTCATCCAAAATGGCCTGCAGCGTCTCTTTCATACTGTTGTTCATGACCTGTCTCCTTTTTCTGATATTCCATGACTATATTTGCTGCTGCCGCGGCGCCCTTCCCCGCTTTTCGGGAAATCTCCGCCTGCGGCCTGTTCCCTGCGAAAGGTACGGCAGAATGTGAAATAAAAAAGTCCCGTCCCCCAAAAGGGACGAGACACTATTTACCCGCGGTACCACCCTGATTTCCGGAATCTGATCCGGACACCTTGGCGGGCTTAACGCGCCCTCACGTCTTCCCCTACTGCGATTCAGGGAAGCAGCTCCGGTGGGAACCTCAAAACCTGTCTGAACTTAAGGAAGCTTACAGCCGGTGACTCCCTCTCTCTGGAAGAAAACAGATTTCTACTGACACCTTCATGGCATTTCTCTGATTATCTATTTTAGTCACAATCCTCCGTCCTGTCAAGTTCTTTTTTCCCCGTCCTGTTCCTTATCTTCCTCCCGGCTCTCCCGGAGTCCGTCGACAAATTCCTTGTACTCCTGACGGATCCGCTCGCCCGCGATCTGCTGCAGTCTCCTGAACCGTTCCTCAAAGTAGGCGTTGATCTCCGCTCCGATCAATACAATATACATGCAGAAATACATCCACAGCATTACGAGGACGGTGGTTGTAAGGCTCCCATACATACTGGACAGCCCATGAAACACATCCAGATAAACGGAAAATCCCAGGGAAAACAGCGACCATGCCAGAGCGGAAATCATGGCTCCCGGCAGCTGGCTTTTCAGACTTGCCCTGCGGTTGGGAAGAACTTTATAAATCAAAAGAAATACCACACACAGCACCGCCAGAGAAATCACCGTCCGCATGCCGATGATATAGCCCGCGATTCGTCCAATCATCGGAATATATTTTTCCAGAAGTTTTTGAATACTGTTTCCGAATACCAGAAGCAGCAGGCTTCCGGTAACCGCCGCTATAAAAATCAACGTATAAAATGCGGAGCGGATCCGCATCATCACATAGTTTCTGGTCTCTTTTACATGATAGATGGCATTGACCCCATTGGTAAGCGCCTGAATCCCTTTTCCCGCGCTCCAGAGAGTAAATACGGCGGAAACGGGCACTACTGCCGTGGACTTGCCGAAAATTTCCCGGATGATCTGCAGCACAAATACCTGCAGATCACTGCTGTCCGGAACAATCTGAAGAAAAAAACGGGTCACATTGCTCTCCGACACCAGCGGAATATGACGCACCAGCGTAATCAGCAAAATAACAAACGGTACGAAAGAAAGCAGAATAAAATAGGCAGCCTGCGCCGCAAAGGCTCCCACATGATCCTGATTCAGTCTTTTCAGAAATCCCCGGATAACTTTGATATATTCTGCCATTGGCGTTCCTTCCTTTTCCTGTGTGCTGCCGTGAAAGTCCGCCGCCCATCCGGCGGCCTCTGTACAGGGACACCCTCCCGGCATTGTTTCGTGCCAAAACCATCTCCAGTGCCGGATACGGTAAGGTTTAATGAAATCATAACAGGATTTTCCTCATCCCGCAAGCCCCGGCCCTTTCCCGCCCGGCCCCCTACCCTCTGTCCGGTCCGCGCTGCCGCAAAAAGCCCCCGCCAAAAGATACTCCGCGCCATCACTGTGTCTCCAGGGAAATATCGCGGTAAAAGACGTTCAGGATTTCCTGCCAGTCTTTCCCATCCTCCGCCAGGTGACGGGCCCCATTCTGGCTCATTCCCACTCCGTGACCGTACCCGCCGCCCTGCAGCGCCGCCGCGGAAAACACACCCTCCTGGTAAATGGGCTCGCAGACAAAGTAAGCGCTGGGAAGAATGGTCATGGCGGTACTTTCGGATCCGTCGCCGCAGGCGATGGGAATATCCCCCGGGCTGAGAAATTCCCTGAGGGAATATTCGTCCTCCAGCAGAAACGTCCCCTGTTCCCCGGACACCTCTAGTTTCCTGGCGGCTCCCCCGCCGGACCGTTCCAGCACCTCGAGCCCTGTCAGGACACCCACCTGCGGGCAGACAGAGTTAGCCGTCTCCTGCAGCAGACTTGCCGGAAGAGTCACCTGCCAGCGGTACCAGGGATCCTCCCGCTCATAGGCATCCTCCCCCGGCAGGGCCAGAAAGCTCTGAAACGCCGCTTCCGAGGACAGCGGACTGCCCACAGACCAGGTTTCCAGGGCCTCCGGCGCCGCAGACCGCCTGGAAACCTCCACGCTTCGCAGGTAGGGCGCCCCCTCACCTCCCCACACCTCATCCGTACTGGTATGCCCGCAGGAGGTGGAAAAAAAATAAGCCTGGATCGGCTCTCCCCCATAGGTCATTATCACGCCCCTGGTGGCGTCCACCGCTTCATCCGTGGCGCTCTGCCGGCCGATATTGTTGTATACCTGAAAGGACACACTGTCATCCACATCCGCGCCATACCCGGCAAGGCGCTGTTCCCCCATCTGCCTCACTGCGTACGTTCTGGCACAGACTGCCTGCGCCTTCAGCGCCTCCGCGGGATAACCGGAGGGCATCTCGCTGGGAACCACATACTTCAGATACGTCTCCAGATCCACCTGACTGCAGATGAGAAATCCCTCCTGTCCGGCGGTCACCGTCAGGCTGCCCTCATAGGCCGGGGTTCCCTGGCTCCTCTCCAGGGACAGCACAGAAATCCGCGGCTCCTGCTCCGCCTCCCCGGCCGCCGTCACCGTCACCTGCTCTCCCTCGCCAAGACGATCCGACAGCTTTAGCGGCTGGCCTGCGGGACAGGTCTCCTCAAAGGCTCCCGAGATGGTCAGCGGCACATTTCCCTGAACCGTCACCTGACTGTGCCAGTAGGACTCATACCCGCTGTCCATCAGCAGTACCCGGATCTGCGTGTTCTCTGATTCCTGTGGTTCCCGGGAAGCAGTCTCTTCCCCGGCCGCCGGTGTTGCTTCGGCAGCATCGCCGTCAGGTGTCTCCTCCTCCTTCAAAGCAGAAGTTTCCTCTCCGCCTGCCGTTTCATTTTCCGTCTGTCCTCCCCCGGCCGCCGTCTGCTCCGCCAGAAGTTTCCCATAAAATTCTTCCCGAAGAGAAATTTCCTTTCTTCCGGCCGCCAGCGCTATCCCCGCCACGGCCAGAATTCCCGCGGCAAAACACCAGAAAACATATCCGCCGCCAAAAAATCCTTTTTTATCCATACTTCAGTATATGGATTTTCAAAAAAATCATACCCGCTTTCACCAAAAGCGAAAGCGGGTATGAAAAAATCAAATTCAGCGCACGGAGAAACGGTACATGGTTCTGGTATCGTACTTTTCTCCTGCTTTCAGGAACGGATGCGCGAAATTCGGGTCGTTCACTGAGTTGGGGAAGTACTGGGACTCCAGGCAGAATCCCTGGCGTTTCGCGTAAACCGTGCCCTCTTTTCCTACCTCTCCGTCAATAAAGTTTCCGGTATAGAACTGCACGCCCGGACGATCCGTGAACGCCTCCATATAAATACCGTTTTCCCGGCAGCAGGCTCTCGCCATCCACTCCATACCGTCGGACGATTTGTCCAGAACAAAGTTATGATCGTATCCGCCGGTCATCTGCAGCTGCTCGAAATCCGCGTCGATCTCCTCTCCAATCACCCTGGGCTCTCTGAAGTCCATGGGAGTTCCCGCCACAGGCGCGATCTCGCCGGTGGGAATGGATTTGGAATCGATGACAGGCGTATAACGGGAAGCGTTCAGCTGAATCAGCTGGCCGCACACGGAGCCGGAGGCATGGCCGCCCAGATTAAAATAGCTGTGGTTGGTCATGTTTGCCACCGTATCCCTGTCGCAGGTTCCCTCGTAATGGATCTCCACCGCGTTGTCCTCCGTCAGGGTATAGGTAACCGTCACATCGAAGGTTCCCGGAAAGCCCTGCTCGCCGTCGGGGCTGATTCTGTGAAATGCCACGCCGTTTTCCGCCTCCCGGCCTTCCCACATCATCAGATCATACCCCACGGGGCCGCTGTGGAGGTTATTTTCATTTTCATTGGGAGTCAGTTGTACCTTCTCCCCGTTCAGAAGGAAGGAGGACTGATCGATCCGGTTGCCGTTTCTGCCGATGGTGGCTCCGAAATGCGGGGTGTTCTTCAGCTGGTAATCCTCTCCGCTGTCAAAGCCCAGCACCACATCTGTGGGGCGTCCCTCCCGGTCCGGCACAATCACGCTTACGAGAATCGCGCCAAAATCCGTCACCTTCATCACGGCGCCGTTTTTGTTGGTTACCGTATAAAGGGAAATCTCCTTTCCGTCCGTTGTCTTACCGAAGTTCTGTCTTACTACACTCATGCTCTTCTCCTCTGACCGCCCTGCCGGATCCAAAACTGCCCGCCCGGCATCCGCGGCATCCTCCCAAATTCTTTTGTCTGTGAAAAGAGAGCCATTTGCATGACTCTCTTCTTTTCTCTTTGGTAAAACCCGGAGTGCCGTTTCCCTTATTTTGACGCCTAGCCAAAGCTAGGTGGGCAACCGCAGTATCTCTTCTGCCTTCCGCTGCGAAATGACGGCCTGACATCCGATCAACAATATAGGAATCCCATGAACGTAAATGTAGGTTCAAAATTAAGAGAGGGGTCGCACACCCCAGGCATTACTTACTGTGTATATTATACATGAATACACCGGGCTTTTCAAGCCATATATTCGGCATATCGCCCAGATATGGTAACAGCGAAGCCGGAAGACTTAACTGTTAGCAGATATCCCGTTTTCGGCCGCGCCGCATGGCCCGGTCTTCGATCCCGGTTTGCCGGCTGCCTCCGATACTATTATATGGGCATTTGCCGTTTTCTTTTCATGGAAATATCTGGCGTCAGCCGATTCCCAGAATTTTCTTCACAATCTCCGGCATCTGGTCAGCATCCACCGTGGTGTTATGGAGAACCGGCGCTGTGCGGATCTGGCTGACAGCGTCCGGAATGGCAACGCCGGAAACCTTTTCCAGCTCATCCACCAGCTGAAAATCATCCATGCCGTCATAGGCGTCACCGCCGATGGCTTCCATGACGCTTCTGGCAAATTTGTAGGGGCTGGCCGTGGAGGCAATCACCGCCGGCGTGTTGTCCCCGGTCTCGCTGCGGTACTTCTCATACACACAGGCAGCCACCGCCGTATGGGTGTCGATCACATATCCGCAGTCCTTCCAGATGCGGCGGATCGTCTCCGCGGTCTCCTCCTCCGAAGCGTAGTTTCCGTAAAATTCTCCCAGCGCTTCCTTCATCTGGCTGGTCACCGTATAAGAGCCGTCGCTGCCCAGCGCTTCCATCAGTTCGCGGGTCTTCTGGGCATCTTCTCCGGCGATCCGGTAGATCAGCCGTTCCAGATTACTGGAAATCAGAATATCCATGGACGGAGAGCTGGTAAGGATGAACTCCCGGTTCCGGTCGTACGTTCCGGTACGGAAGAAATCATAGAGTACTTTATTCTCATTGGACGCGCAGATCAGCTTTCCGATGGGAAGTCCCATATTTTTCGCGTAATATGCCGCGAGAATATTTCCGAAATTGCCGGTGGGCACCACCACATTGACAACATCCTTCGGCGCGATCTCACCGTTTTTCACCAGCTTTGCGTAGGCGTAAACGTAATATACGATCTGCGGCACCAGACGGCCGATATTGATGGAGTTGGCAGAGGAGAACTGGAATCCTGCCGCCGCCAGCTCTTCTTTCATTTTCTCATCACCGAAAATCTTTTTGACACCAGTCTGAGCATCGTCAAAGTTGCCCCGGATGGACACCACATAGGTGTTGGAGCCTTTCTGAGTCACCATCTGTTTCTCCTGAATGGGGCTGACGCCGTCTTTGGGATAAAACACGATGATCCTGGTTCCCGGCACATCCGCGAAGCCTGCCATGGCTGCCTTTCCCGTATCTCCGGAGGTGGCGGTGAGAATCACGATCTCATTTTTCACCTGATTTTTGGCAGCAGCTGTGGTGAGCAGATGGGGAAGAATGGACAGAGCCATATCTTTGAAAGCAATGGTAGCCCCATGAAACAGTTCCAGGAAATACGCGCCCTCCGCTTTTGCCAGAGGCGCAATCTCCTCCGTGTCAAACTTGCTGTCGTAGGCGCGGCTGATGCACCGGCGCAGCTCCTCCTCGGTAAAGTCCGTGAAAAACCGGCTCATTACCTGGTAAGCCACTTCCTGATAAGACATATCCGCCAGTTCCCCCACAGGGATATCCAGCGCGGGAATCCGGGTGGGTACATAAAGGCCTCCGTCCTCCGACAGGCCCTTCAGGATCGCCTGGGATGCCGTCACTGTGCCGCTGGTTCCTCTGGTACTTCTGTATAATACTTCCATGGATCATACCTCTCTCACATTCGTTTGCTTTTGTGTTGTAAATCACTATAGTTCCTGATTATAACACAGCTCCTTTTTCATGACAAGTACGGCACGGGAGTTACTTATAAAAACTGTGTCCTCCATGATCAAACAAATGGGTCAACGTCTCGTCAAACCAGGCAATGTTATCCGTGTCCGCCTGATCTTTGGCGATAAAATACAAAGCTCCCTGGGAAAGATCTTCCCCGTCAATGGCCCGGTTCACCGCCTCCCTGGTGGTGTTGGAAATGGTCACCGAATGGATTCTTCCGTCTTCCGTGGGGGAAAACTGAGAGCTTCCGCCCGCTTTCTGCCAGATAACCGATGTCACGTCATCGGGGAAATTCTCATCCTCCACACGGTTCAGAATCACGTTGGCCACCATAATACGGCCTTCCACATCTTCGCCGCCGGCCTCCGCCTCCACCACTGCCAGAAGGTTCTCATAATCGTTGTCCGTCATACTGGTGGCCGATGCCAGGCTCCAGGACTGATTGTCCAGCTGGTTTACCGTCTGCACCAGCTCCTGGCCCACATCCAGCCGGGATACCACTTCTCTGGTAATCTTCCGCTGTCCCACCAGAACCACCTCACAGCTGGTTCCCATGGCCCGGTAATCCCTGGTCAGGCCTCTGGTGGAAAGAACGCCCTCAATTACGCCTTCCATCCCCAGAGGCACCTGCCCGTCAGGGTCAGGGTCGTCGTCCCCCTGGTCCTCTTCCTGTTCATTTCCAGCGCCGCCCGAATCCGCCGTCTGGGATTGCCGCGTGCCGGTCGCGTGATGTACAGCCAGAACACCAACTCCGGTCAGAACGACGGCGGCAGTTCCAGCTGCCGCCGCGATACAAACCATCTTTTTCTGTCGTACAACCCGGGTCACAAGAGCCTGAACAAACTTCCAGATAATATTCAGTCTCTCCATATTTCTTCCTTTTCTTCTCTTTTCAAATCTTCAAGAACATCAGATTCTGCAAATTACTTGATTTGAATTATAGATAGTTCATGGGACAAAGTCAAGAGACGGGCCGAATTTTGGGCTATTTTCACGAATTATCCTCCACTTTTTCATGAAAAATGTCCCTTTTTTGGGTCTTGATTCACCACTTTCTTTACTTTTTCTTTTCGGGGATTTTAAATTGCGGAGTGTAGAACTACTTTGTATTGTCGCAAGAAAGAATCCTGCTTTGCAGGATTCTCCGCCTGCGGCGGGTCGCGCAAGCGACATCTTCCATTCCGCCGCAGTGCGATCCTCGCGGAGCGTTTTTATGTCATAGGAAAGCAATTTCCTATGACATAAAAAACCGGGTGCGGCATACACCGCACCCGGAAAGTCCGTCAGAATCAGATCTGCGGTCCGGCAGCAACCAGAGCTTTTCCAGCCTCGTTGCCTTCGTATTTTGCGAAGTTCTTGATGAATCTTCCCGCCAGGTCTTTTGCCTTGGTCTCCCACTCGGAAGCGTCGGCATAGGTGTCGCGGGGATCCAGAATGTTGGTGTCCACACCCGGAAGCTCTGTGGGAACTTCAATGTTGAAGTACGGGATCTTCTTG